>Ga0164294_10000063_pt1 | contig 105995 bp, 91 predicted proteins | sample GEODES005metaG_FD_111479 | JGI IMG/M metagenome (GOLD analysis project Ga0164294, IMG submission 111479) | Oligotrophic lake water microbial communities from Sparkling Lake, Wisconsin, USA - GEODES005 metaG | ecosystem: Environmental > Aquatic > Freshwater > Lake | place: USA: Sparkling Lake... | reverse complement strand
GCCCCCGGCGCCCCGCCCTGGGCCAGCAGCCGGTCGAGCTTCTCTTCGATGCGCGCCAACTGCGCCTTGATGGGTTCAAGATCCGACGACGACAGAAACATGCGGCCTCCACAGCAGGAGCCCCATCCTACCCAAATCGCGCGGCCCCTGTAGACGCCAGCCCGAGCCATCGGCTACACCGCCCGCGACCCCTGGAGCCCCCTGTGAAGACCTGGACAGACCCCGAGATCGGCGACATCCGCGCGCTCCTTGGCGCGATGGGCACCGCCCCGCTGCCCACTGAGATCGACTACCCCGCCCGCCGCGCCGGCATGGACGCCTACGGCGACATGAGCCCGCCCCCCGAGGGCACCACGGTCCAGGCCCTCCAGCTCGGCGGCCGGCCGGCCGAGCGCCTCCAGCCCCCCGGCGCGGCCCCCGACCGGGCCCTGCTCTACTTTCACGGCGGCGCCTTCTCCCTCGGCAGCCCGCGCAGCCACCGCGGGCTCGCCGGGCAGCTCGCCGGGGCCGCCGGGGCGCTGGCCTTCGTGCCCGACTACCGCCTCGCCCCCGAGCACCCCTGCCCCGCCGCCGTCGACGACGGCCTCGCCGCCTACCGCGATCTGCTCGATCAGGGCTTCGCCCCCGAGAAGATCCTGCTCTGCGGCGACAGCGCCGGCGGCGGCCTCGCCCTGGCCACCGCCCTCGGGGCGCGGCAGGCCGGCCTGGGTCAGCCGGCGGGTCTGCTGCTGATCAGCCCCTGGGTGAGCATGACCCCCTCCGAGCCCTCGGTGTCGGAGATGGACGGCCAGGACCCGATGATGAGCGCGGCCGGCGTGCGGCTCTCGGCGGCGCACTACCTGGGCGGCCGGGCCGATGACGCGATCTCCTCGCCGCTCCGGGCCGATTTAAGCGGGCTCGCCCCCTTGTTCATCCAGGTGGGCAGCGAAGAGCTGCTGCGCTCCGACGCCACCGCCCTCGCCGAGCGGGCCCGTGAGGCCGGCGTGACCGTTCAGCTCGAGATCTGGCCCGAGATGATCCATGTCTGGCACGCCTTCTACCCGATGCTCGGGGCGGCCCGACGGGCCATCGCCGAGGCCGGGGGCTGGATGCAGGGCCGCCTGGCCTGAGTCAGCGCGCCGGTTCGAGGAAGCTCGACAGCACCGCCAGGCCGCCGAAGGCGACCACCCTCATAAGCCAGGCGAGCAGGCCCAGCACGGCGCCGAAGGTGGAGGCGGTGGCGTCGAGGCCGCGCTCGCGGGCCCGGGAGCGGCCGGCGATACCCGCGCCGAGCGCCTCCGCGGAGCCGCAGCAGCCCCACGACAACAAGGCCAGCACGCCGCAGACCCGCGAGACGGGGCCCATCGGGTTGGAGAGGGGCTCGGGGGGCAGCCCGCTTAGGAGGAGCCCCCATTGGGCGGAGGGTAGGCGGTGTGTTCGTGGTGTATCTTCGGGGAGGCTCCAAACAGAGCCGACCCCGTGGACGAACCCAGGGCCCCTGCCTTAGCCAAGCAGATCGGGGATCGCCGGACGGCCAAAGAGGCGGGTGTACCAGGGGGCGCGGGCGAAGGCGCCGAGGATGGCCACCTGCACGTCCAGGGTGCGCTGACGGTCTTCGGCCAGATCGGCGCGGCGGCGCTGGGCGGCGGCCTCGTCTTCGGCCTTGCGACGCATGTCGTGGGCCCGGGCGATCTCGCGCATGCCCTCTTCCATCTCGGCGCCCACGCGCTGCAGGGTGTTGCGCAGGCGCACCACCTCTTCGCGCATGGCCACCAGCTCCACCGACTCGGGCACCACGGTCTTCTCGTCGGCGTAGTCGTCGTCGATGCCCACGGTGGGGGCGTCTTCGTCGTCGAGGGCCAGGAAAGACCGCATCCGCCGCATGTCCTGGGCGGTGGGGTCCTCGCGGGTGCTCTCCGGATCGTCGACCGCCGGCACGGGGGCGATGTCGATGGGCAGGGCGCTGAGCCGGGAGGGGTTCATGGCAAGTCTCGCAGAGCGGGGGAGTCCGCTGGCACCTTAGCGCCCGGAGCCTTGACCAGTCAAGGAGGCCCCCTCTACTCTACGTTCGCAACCTGCTCACGGAGGCGCTCCAGCACGCTCTTCAGCTCCACCACCCGCGAGGAGATCGGGTGCTCCGAGGCCTTGGAGCCGATCGTGTTGATCTCGCGGTTGAATTCCTGCAGCAGGAAGTCGAGCTTGCGGCCGACGGGCTCGGGGCTGCGCAGGCAGTCGGAGAATTGCTTGAAGTGCGAGGCGAGGCGGGCCAGCTCCTCGGAGATGTCGGCCTTGTCGGCCAACACGGCGGCCTCCTGGGCGAGGCGGCCGGGGTCGATCTGGTCGCCCAGGCTGCGGTGCAGGCGCTCAAAGAGCCGGCCGCGCAGGCGCTCGGCCACGCTCTCGCTCTGGGCCTGGACCTCCGACCACAGGCGCTGGGCCTCGTCGAAGTGCTTTTGCAGGTCGCGGCGCAAGGCCTCGCCCTCGGTGGCCCGCATGGCCAGCAGATCGTCCATCGCCGCGCCCAGGGCGGTTTGCAGGATGCTCCACTCGCCAAGGGCGTCGGGCTCGCTGTCGACCACGGTGAGCACGCCGGGCTGGGCCAGCACCAGGGCGAGGCTGACCTCCTCGGCGGGGCGGCCGAGGCGCTCGGCGACATCGACCATGGCGCGCTGGTAGCGCTGGGCCAGGGCGGCGTTGGCCGAGACCGTGGCCCCCGACTCCGCGGCGGTGCGTCGGACGAAGACATCGAGCCGGCCGCGCTGGATGCGGTCCTGCACCTCCTTCATCACCCGCGGTTCCAGCACCATGAATTCCCGCGGCACCCGCAGGTTCACGTCCCGGTAGCGGTTGTTGACGCTCTTCATCTCCACCACCACGGTGATGTCGCCGTTGGTGGCCTCTCCGCGTCCATAGCCGGTCATCGAGTTCATGGCGGCGGCGTAACCTGGGCGGCCGGCTCTTGCCCCGTCGACGCGATAGGCCGCCCGGATGCCGACGCAGCGCCTCGATTGGGACCCCTACTTCATGACCATCGCCCGGGTGGTGTCGAGCCGGGCCACCTGCGACCGAAAGCACGTCGGCGCCGTCATCGTGCGCGATCGAACCATCCTGTCAACGGGCTACAACGGCTCGATCCGCGGCACGCCCCACTGCGACGACGTCGGCCACATGATGGAGGACGGCCACTGCGTGGCCACCATCCACGCCGAGATGAACGCGATCATCCAGGCGGCCCGCAACGGCGTGCGCATCGAGGGCGCCAGCATCTACATCACGGCGAGCCCCTGCTGGCGGTGCTTTCAAGGCCTCGCCAACGCTGGCATCCGGCGCATCTGCTTTGGCGAGTTCTACCGCGACGCCCGCAGCTTCGCGGCGGCCGAGCGCCTGGGCATCGAGATGGTGCATGTGCCCCTGGAACCCGGCGACAGCGTGCCGGTTCCGCCCGCGGGCGCCTGATTCCAGAGTACAATCGGGGCATGCGTCTCCTGCTGCCCTTGCTGCTCGCCGCCTGCGCCCAGGCGCCCCTTCCCCCCGAGACCGACCTGCCGCCCGCGCCGGTGGTGATGGGTCCGGCACCCCTGGCCGGCGGGGCCTCCCTCCGCTTGATCGACCAGCGCCTCGTGCTGGAGCAGGACGGCCTGCGCCGGCCGCTCTCCAGCGGGCCGCTCCGGGCCGCACCCCTGCTGTCTCCCGATGGCGAGCGGGTGGCCTTTGTGCACGCTGTCGGTGAGGGCCCCAGCAGCGCGCTGATGACCCTGCGCCGCGGCGCCGATGGCCAGTGGACGCCGCGCACGGTGATCAAGACCGGCGGCCTCGTCGACCGCCTCGCCCTCGACGACGCCGGCGCCCGCCTCGCCTTTGTCTGGGCCGGGCCAAAGGGGGGCTACGCCGGGATCTACCTGCTCGATCTGGCCGATCCCAAGGCCCAGCCGACCCGGCTCACCAACCTGGAGGCGCCCGCCGCCCCCGGCCAGCCCCCCGCTGACTGGACGCCGCTCCCGAGCGGCCCGCCGCGCTTCTTGGGGGAGTCCCTCGTCTACAGCACCGAAGAGGGCGTCATCGCCCTGGAGCTGCCCCGCCCATGATGCTGCTCATTCTGTCCAGGGTTCTGTCCATGGCCGCGCTGGCCCAGGACTACGCCTTCCCCACCACCAGCAGCGACTACAGCAAGTTCTACCCCACCGCCTACCGCGACCACAATTCCGGCAGCGGCTTGGACGACTGGAATTGCGGCTCGGACACCTACGATGGGCACAGCGGCAATGACTTCGGCGCCGGCTCCTGGTCGGGGATGGACGCCGGCCGCGACATCACCGCGGCGGCCGATGGGGTGGTGACCTACACCCACGACGGCGAGGCCGACCGCTGCTCCACCGGCGCCTGTGGCACCAGCAATTCCGTCACCATCGAGCACGCCGACGGAAAGAAGACGATCTACTACCACCTTAAAAAGAACTCGGTGCTGGTGAACGTGGGCGATGTGTTGAGCTGTGGCCAGAAGATCGGCCTGATGGGCTCTTCGGGAAACTCGACCGGCCCGCACCTGCACTTCGGCGTCTACAACACCAGCGGCTCGGCGAAAGACCCCTTCTACGGTTCGTGCAGCAGCGGCACCAACTGGTGGGTCAGTCAGGGCAGCTATGGCGGTCTGCCGTCTCGCACCTGCGACACCAGCGTCACCCCCAGCGCCTCAACCGAGGCCTTGATCGCCACCTCCACCGATCGGCGCAAGAGCACCGACATCAATGGCGACCGCCAGGCCGATCTGTGCGGGCGGGCCAACGCTGGCATCTACTGCCTTTGGGGGCACGAGAGCGGGCTCATCGCCGGCTTCGCCAACAGCCTGCTCAGCAATGACACCGGGCTCAACGCCAGCCCCGACCACACCACCACCCTGCGCTGGGGCGACATCAACGGCGACCGCCGCGACGATCTGTGCTACCGCACCGACGACGCCTTTGTCTGTCACCTGAGCGACGGGGCGGGCCTGCTCGAAGACACCGTGCCCGGCTCGCCGGACTGGAGCAACGCGCGGGGCTTTGACGGGGCCGATCAGTACACCACCATCCGCATGGCCGAGCTCAATGGCGATGGCCGCATGGATCTGTGCGCCCGCAGCGCCGACGGCATCGAGTGTGTGTTGGCCACCGCCACGGGTTTTGGCGAGGCCTTCGCCGGGCCGGCCTTGTCCGACGCCAGCGGCTGGAGTGACTTCGACAACTTCTCCACCCTGCGCTTCGCCGACCTGAACGGAGACGGCCTCGATGACCTCTGCGCGCGGGCCAACGCGGGGATGCGCTGCTGGCGCGGCACCGGCAGCGGCTTCGAGGCCGACTCCATCATCGGGCCCGAGTGGTCGGACGACGAGGGGTTCTCCTCCCAAAACAAGTACGCCAGCATCCACTTCGCCGACATCGACGGCGACGGCATGGCCGATCTGTTCGCCCGCACCGCCGACGGCATCTCGGTGGCCCTGTCCACCGGCGAGGGCTTCGCCGCCGAGTTGGTGCTGGCTTCCTACAAAGACAGCTCGGGCTGGGATGACGCCGACAACGCGCTCACCATACGCCTCGGTGACCTCGATGGCGACGGCGATCTCGATCTGTGCGGCCGCGCCAACAGCTCGGGGATCCTCTGTCGCCGCTGGATGGGCCCCGAGGGCTTTGAGACGAGCAACCTCGCCGGCCCCGACTGGGACAACGACGCCAATTGGGACGCCCGAGACAATTATTGGAGCATCGCCTTCGCCGACGTGACCGGCGACGGGATGGAGGATCTGTTTGGTCGCGCGCCCGAGGGCTTCTCGGTGGCGCCGGCCAACGGCAGCGGCTTCGACGCCGTGGTCACCGCCAGCACCGGCACCGACGCGGCGGGCTGGAACGGCGGCGACAACTGGCCCACCGTTCACATTGGCGGCCCCCACAGCCTCGGCTGCGCCGACGCCGACGCCGACTTCACCTGCGACGACGCCGACGCTTGCCCCACCGATCCCAATAAGACCGAGCCCGGCCTCTGCGGCTGCTTCGCCCTCGACATCGACAGCGACGGCGACAGCCTCTGCGACGTCGACGATGGCTGCCCCGACGACGCCTACAAGAGCGAGCCCGGCGACTGCGGCTGCGGCCAACCCGAAGACGACTCGGATGACGACGGCCTCGCCGACTGTATCGATCCGCCCACTCCCGAAGGCGACTCGGCCATCGAGGACCCCGAAGGGGAGGCCACCGACAGCGCCGGCGTCTTGGAGGTGCGCAGCTCCGGCGGCGGCAAGCAGCCCGGCGGCTGCTCCACCCTGGGCGGGCAAGCGGCGGGTGCAACGGCCTTGCTCCTTGCATGGCTCTTGCCACGCAGACGCCACAATGCGCCGAGGCCCAAGCTATGATGCCGACCATGCCGACCCGCGCGCTTGTCCTCCTCCTGCTCGCCGCCTGCACCTCCGGGGGCTCGCTCTCGCTCTCCGACAAGGATGACGTCGACGACGACCCCGACGGCCCGATCGGCCCGCCCACCACCTGGTACCGCGACGCCGACGAAGACGGCTTTGGCGTCGATGACGACACCTTGGAGAAGGTGGGGGCGCCCCCCGGCTATGTCGCTGAGGGCGGCGACTGCGACGACGGCGACCCGCGCATCTCGCCGCGCGCCGAGGAGGCCTGCAACGGCGACGACGACAACTGCGATGGCGAGACCGACGAGGGCTTTGACAAGGACGGCGACGGCTTTCGCAACGAGGGCTGCCCCAGCGGCGACGACTGCGACGACGACGACGCGTCGATCCACCCGGGGGCTGCCGATGTGTGCGAGGACGGCGAAGATCAGGACTGCGACGGCGCCGACGAGGCCTGCGCCGGCCCCGACGCGCCGCTCAGCCTGGAGGACGCCACCGCCAAGCTCTGGAGCACCGAGCGAGCCAGCGACCTGGGCCGCCACATGGACGTCGGCGACATCGACGGCGACGGCAACACCGACGTGCTTGTGGGCGCCATGTGGGCCAGCAGCTACCGCGGCTCGGCCTGGGTGCTGCCTGGTCCGATCGGCGAGAGCGGCCCCATCGCCGATGTGGCCGTCAAGCTCACCGGCAGCCCCGGCACCTACGAGGGCGGCCGCACCACCGCCATCTTTGACATCAACGACGACGGCTACGACGACGTCCTGCTCGGGGGGCCCGACTCCACCAGCTACGACGCCGTGATCTTCTTTGGCCCCATCACCGAAGACGCCCCCTTCGACAACGCCGACATCCTCACCTACTGCGAAGGCACCGTGGAGTGTGGTCACGGCGGCGACCTCGCCGACGTTGACGGCGACGGCATCGGCGACGCGGTCATCGCGGCGGGCGAGGCGCGCACCGGCGGCTACGAGTCGGGCTCCGTTTATGTGCGCCATGGCCCCCTCAGCGCCGGCACCTTCGACCTCCAGGAGGAATTCGACGCCGAGATCATCGGCTCCGAGGAGAATATGGAGAGCGGCCGGGTGACCGCGGCCGGCGGCGACCTCAACGGCGACGGCGTGGGCGACATCCTCATCACCGCCACCTACGACAACGAGGGCGCGCCCGGCGCTGGGGCGGTCTATGTGATGTATGGGCCCGTAAGCGGCGCCATCAAGCTGGGGCTCGAAGAGGATGGCAAGCTCACGGGGGCGGCCTCCTACGACTACGTCGGCGAGGGCCTCACCATGGGCGACGTCGACGGGGATGGCCTCAGCGACGTGCTGGCCGGGGCCATCGCCGCGAGTCGGGCCGACGGCCAGGCCTATGTGATGCGCGGGCCCGCCAGCGGCACCCAGAGCTTCGCCGACGCCGACCTCACCCTGCAGGGCGTCGACACCGAGGGGCTCGGTCTGTCCATCACGGTGGGCGACTACGACGCCGACGGCACCGGCGACATCTTCGTGGGCGCCTACTCCAACGCCGCGGCCGGCTATGGCGCGGGCGCCGCCTACCTCTTCCTCGGGGCGCCCACCGGCACCGTCACCAGCGAAGAGGCCAGCCACATCTACTTCGGCGAGGCGCGCGGCGACGCCGCCGGGGCCGGGGTGGGCATGGGCGACCTCAACAGCGATGGCACCCTCGACCTGCTCGTAGGCGCCATCACCGAGTCCACTGGCGGCGCCCAGGCCGGCGCCCTCTACTTCCTGGCGAACCCCTGATGCACCTCCGGCTTGCGGCGCTGCCGCTCCTCCTCGCCTGTTCCGGCAAGTCCACCGACGGCGAGGGCCCCGTCGACACGTCGGTAGAGCCGACCGACGACACCAGCCCCCCCGACGACACCGACACGCCCGATGACACCGCCGACAGCGGCGACACCGGCGACACCGGCGAGGTCGGTTGGGACACCCACGACTGGTCGCACTGTGAGGGCCAGGAGGCCGCCGCGGGCGACTACCGCGGAGCGGTCACCCTCACCGCCAACGCCGTCTACTGCAGCGCCTGGAACGAGGAGCGCACCCTCGAAGAGGAGCTGGCGGTGAAGTCGTTGCTGCGCCTGCAGCCGGGCACGCTGGCGGTGCCGATCGACGAGGGCAGCTTCCCGCTGGAGCTGCCGGTCTGCACGCTCTTTGGCGTGGGCCTCCCTGGCCCGAGCCTCGGCGGCGTGGGCAGCACCGAGGTCAGCCTGTCGGAGGCCGGTGGCCAGCGCTACACCAGCCTGATCGGCAGCCAGCCGCTGGGCGCGGAGGACTGGGACCTCTTTCACACCCTGCTGCTCACCGGGGCCGAGGACGCTGATCCCGACCCGCTCACCCTCGACGGCGGGCTGCGCGACCTCGAGACCGGCGGCGGCGTGGCCCTCACCCTGGTGCCGGCCGGCGTCGAGACCTACGAGCTGTCAGCCCACAGCTACGGGGCCTGCGTCGACGAGACCTGGGTGCGCAACCTGCACACCCTCACCTTCGAGGGCGGCTCGGTGGCGCTCACCTTGAACCTGGGCGACAACATCACCAACACGGCCCCGGGCAGCTTTTCGTCGGCGGTGGGCACCCTCGATGGCGTCGACTTCGAGGTCACCGAGTTCTTCCAGCTCATCTACCGGCCCGGGCACCACCACTTCAGCCGGCACTTCGCCCTGCTCTTCAACGCCCCCATCGGCGAGGCCTGCGGGCTGCGCGTGGAGGAGGTCGACGCCTACGCCGAAGAGCCCACCGCCATCGTCAGCCTCACCGACTGCGCGCTGGGCGTGCTCTCGACCCGCGAGACCCTGTCACAGGCCTTCGAGTAGGGGCCTCAGGCCCCGTCGAGAAAGCGCTCCAGCGGCATCGTGCAAAAGCCGAGCGTGCTCGCCGACGACCACTCGATGCGAAAGACGTCGAGGCCGCGCACGCTGGCGCCGGTGTCCAGGGAGTAGCCGCAGCCGGTGTAGCCGGGCCGGTGGCCGCGGAGCGCGCGCTGCTGCCGATCTTCGCAGATGGGCACGCCGGAGACGGTGACGCCCTCCTGGCCGTCGATCGGGCGACAGAGCCACTCCTTCTTCACGTCGAAGATGGTGATCTTGTAGCGGTCATCGGCGTCGACGGTGTCTTTGCGGCCCACCATGCCCACGGCGTGCAGCACCTTGTCGGGCTCCTTGCCTTTGGCGTGAATCCAGGCCCGCAGGTCGGAGACGCGCACCACCTCCAGCCAGGTGTTGGCGCCGGCGTCGTCGTTCAAGGGGGAGATCCAGGCGACCTGGGTGACGTCGGGCAGGGGGTCGACGGGCTCGCAAGCAAAGGCGGGGGCGAGCAGGGCGAGGAGGGAGAGCACGGCGGGCCTCGCGAGGCGGGAGGGTTCAGGAGGTGGCGCCACCGCGGGCGAGGACGTAGTGGACGAGCTGCTTGTTGGCCGGGCTGCCCACCACTGTGATGGGGGGCTGAGGGGCCTGGTTCTTCCAGAAACGGCGCCGCAGCGCCATCAGCCGCTTGTTGCTGGCTTCGGCCAGGGTCTCGTGGACCTTGTCTTCTTCTTGCATGCGCACCAGGGTCTCCCAGGTCTCCACCATCAGCTCGGGGGTCAGGGTCAACATCTGGCTCACGATGAAGAGGTCGACGGTGGCCTTGCTGGCGAGGTCGAGCTGCTGCTCGACGGCGTAGCGGCCGCGCACCGCCTTCATCTCCATGTCGTCTGAGCAGATGACGCCGCTGTAGCCGAGCTTCTCGCGCAGGATGCCGTGCAGGATGCGCCGCGACAGGGTGGCGGGGTTCTCTTCGTCCCAGGCCGGAAAGACGACGTGGGCGCTCATCACCATGCCCACCTCGGCCTCGATGGCGGCGCGAAAGGGCACCAGCTCGCAGCGCTCGAGGTCGGGGCCCTCCTTCTCCACCACCGGCAGGGTGAGGTGGGAGTCGGTGTGGGTGTCGCCGTGGCCGGGGAAGTGCTTGGCGGTGGCGATGAGCCCGGTGCTCTGCATGGCCCGGGTGAAGGCGGCGACCTGGCGGGCGGCGGCGGCGGGATCGGCCGAGAAGGCGCGGTCGCCGATGACCGGGTTTTTGGGGTTGCTGTCGACGTCGGCCACGGGGGCGAAGTCGAGGTTGAAGCCCATCGCCCGCAGCTCTTCGGAGAGGGCCACCGCCACCTTCTCGGTGGTGGGCAGGTGGTTCATGTTGCCGAGGGTGCGCATCGCCGGCCAGGGGGTGGCCTTGATGCGAAGCACCCGGCCGCCTTCTTGATCGACGCTGAGCAGGGGCGGCAAGGCGGGGGGCAGCAGGCTGTGCAGCTCGCGGTTGAGCTCGCGGACCTGCGCGGGCTCCTCGATGTTGCGGCCAAAGAGGATGAAGCCGGCCGGCCGCGCCTCGCCGATGAAGCGGCGCATGGCCAGATCGGGGCTGTGGCCGCCGAAGCCGACGATCAGGCGCTGTCCAGCACGGCGCTTGCGCTCGGCGAGGGAGGTCATCTCGCCGGTGGCGGGGGCGGGCCTCATGGGTGGACCCCTTCGATGGCGGGGGGATGCTGCGCCAGCTCGATCAACACGCCGTCGAAGCCCTTGGGGTGCAGGAAGATCACCTGCGTGCCGTGGGCGCCGGGGGTGGGGGCCTCGGTTGTGAAGCGGTAGCCGAGGCCGCGCAGCCGGGTGACGTCGGCCTCGATGTCATCGGTCTCAAAGCAGAGGTGGTGCAGCCCGCCGCCGCGCTTCTCGAGGAAGGTGGCGATGGCGCCCTGGCCGCCCAGGGGGTGAACCAGCTCGATGCGGGTGCCCTCCACCGGCAAGAAGGCCGTGGTGGTGCGGGCCGAGGGCACGTCTTCCTGGCCAGCGAGGGTGAGCCCGAGGTCGTCGCAGAAGCGGCGGAGGGCCGTCGACAGGTCGGGCACGGCGATAGCGATGTGGTCGAGGCGGGTGATCATGGCGCCCTGTTATCGCGGCGTCGCGGCGGCGTCGGCGCGGCGCGGACATGCTTCGCCCGCTGTGCTACGCAGGCGCTTCACCCTGGAGAAGTCCATGTCCACCGCCCTCACGCGCTACCAGTCCACCTACGTCGCCAAGCAGGCCTTGTTCTCGCTCTTTGGCAACACCTTCCGGCTCTTCAACGCCGACGGCAGCCTCGGCTTCTACGTGAAGAAGAAGGCGTTCAAGCTCAAAGAAGACATCATCATCTACGCCGACGAGGGCGAAAAGGAGCCCATGTTGCGCATCAAGGCGCGCAGCATCATGGACATCAGCGCGACCTACGACATCACCGACGCCGTCACGGGCGAGAGCCTGGGCGCCATGCGCCGCAAGGGGCTCAAGAGCATCCTGCGCGACGAGTGGTCGGTGCTGGGGGCCGGCGACGCCGAGGTGGGCACCCTGATTGAGGACTCGGGCTTCCTGTCGCTGCTGCGGCGCTTCTTTCCGATCATCCCGCAGTCCTTCAAGGTGAGCCTGGGCGGCACCGAGGTGGGCATCCTCCACCAGCGCTTCTCCTTCTTCGGCCTCGTCTACGACATCGACTTCTCACGCGACAGCGGCGGGCTCGTCGATCGGCGGCTGATCGTGGCGATGACGGTGCTCATCCTGGCCATTGAAGGTCGCCAGCGCTGAGGGGGTCGGGGGCGGCCCGCCCAAAAGATTTTGCGGCGGGTTGGGCGATTTCGAAAGATTTTCGCGTCCGCCAAAAAAAAACTGCGTCAACAATCGGCCGCCAACAAATTCCCACCGATCGGCAGGTCCGTCGAAGATAAATGGGCCTTCTTCCTTCTAAATTGCCCTGGACCGACCTCGCCCCTGACCTGCCGGTGGGGGCCACGCCCATCGGCTACGCCTGGATGGTGCGCAGCGAAGGTCTCCGCGTGATGCCGCACCACCGCTGGTCCTTCGTGGCCGCGGTGGGCGCGCGAAGCCGGTACGCCTTCCAAGGCCTGGAGTGGGAGGTCTTTCCCCGCCGGACCTTCGAGCCGTCGAGCCCCGCCGAGCACATCGAGCACGCGCTCAAGTACGACGGCTTGAACCTGGAGATCCTGCGCGCCTGGTTCGCCGCGGCGCAGGCATCCGCGGTGACGTCCCTCGCGGCCTGGATCACCGACAAGCCATCCAGCGCCTATGCCCGCCGAGCCTGGTACCTCTACGAGCTGCTCACCGGCGAACGCCTCGCGCTGCCCGACGCGAGCGCGGTCCCCTTCGTGCCCTTGCTGGATCCGGCGGAGGCCTTCACCGGCCCGACCCTGCGCAGCCGCCGCCACCGGGTCGACGCCAACCTGATGGGAGGGCCCGACTTCTCGGTGATGGTGCGGCGCACGCCCTTTTTGGAGGCCTGCGGCGCGGAAGACTGGTCCACCCTCGCCCGCCAGGCCTTAGGGGAGGCCGACGCGGGCACCCTGCTGCGGGCGGTCACCTGGCTGTACACCAAAGAGACGCGCTCCTCCTACGAGATCGAGCGGGAGGCCCCCTCGGCCGACCGGGTGCAGCGCTTCGTCACCACGCTCAAAGCGGCCCAGGACCTGCCGGCCCTCGACAAAGCGGCCTTGATCCGGCTGCAGAACCAGATCGTCACCGACCCGCGCAACCACGACGCCGACTGGCGGGAGACCCAGAACTACGTGAGCCGCGGCAACGCGGCGCCGGAGTACGTCTCGCCGCAGCCCGAGGCGCTGCCGGCCTTGATGGAGGGCTGGTTGGGGATGCTGGCCGGCCTGATGCAGGCGCCCGTCGATCCGGTGGTGGCGGCGGCCGCGGCGGCCTTCTCTTTTGTCTACCTGCACCCCTTTGAGGATGGAAACGGTCGTATTCACCGTTTTCTCATTCACTATGTGCTGGCGCGGCGGGGCTTCACTCCCAAAGATGCTATCCTGCCGGTGTCGGCGGTGATCCTGGCCCGTCCGCGCGAGTATGACGCGGCCCTGGAGGCCTTCTCGATCCCCGTGGTGGAGCGCCTCGTCTACGAGATCGACAGCATGGGCGTCCTCCTGGTGCAGGGCGACAGCGCGTCGCTCTACCGGCACATGGACCTCACCGTTCAGGCGGAGGCGCTCTACCGCTGGGTGCAGCACACCATCCGCGAAGAGCTGCCCCGGGAGCTGCGCTTCGTTCGGGCCTTTCACGACGCCTTCGCCTCGGTTCACGCCGAGATCGAGCTGCCCGACCGCGTCCTTCAGCCCCTCGTGGCGCGGACCCTGGAGAACAAGGGGCGCTTGTCGAAGGCGCGACGCGACCGCGACTTCAAGCACCTCGAGCCGGCCTTGCTCGACCGGGCCGAGGCGCTGGTGCGGGCGGCGATGGCGGCGGCAGGCCTGGAAGTGGAGCCGTAGCCGCCCACGGCGGCGAGGCGGCCCTGAAGGTGGCCGGGGCGACGGGCTTGAGGGTCTATGAGATTCCGTGGCCCCGATCAGGCCCGCAGGCAGAGGCGCCGACCGACGCGCCTCAACGGAGTCCCAGCGCCGCCGCGCAGAGCGGGTTGGAGCTTGGGAGCAACCCGGCGCTCGCGAGCCCGGACAGCACAAAGGCGAGCAGGGTGAGCGCCCCCAGCGCGACGGCGAGCAGCATCACGCCGCGGCTCTCGCGCACGTTCTCGAACTTCGGCATGAAGAAAGCCGCGCCGGCCCCACCCAGGAAGCCCCCCAGGTGCCCCATGTGATTCACATTGCCCATCATCAGGGTGAACAGAAAGCCGGAGACCGCCCAACTCAACATCTGCCGGCTGAGCCCGGCGCCCAGGGTGCCGCCCCGCCGCTTGCCAAAGACCATCAGGGCCCCGTACATGCCAAAGAGGCCGCACGAAGCGCCGATGGTGGGCGCGTTGGTGACCAGGTTCGAGAGCAGAAAGCCGCTCACCCCCGAGACGATGAAGAGGACGAAGAAGCGCGCCGGGCCGAGCAGATCTTGGGTGAGCGACCCCAACTGCCGCAGCCAGCTCAGGTTGAAGAGGATGTGCAGCAGCCCGCCATGCAGAAAGGTGGCGGTGAGCAAAGTCCAGACCTGCCCGCAGCTCCAGGCGGGGCCCCCCGTCATGCCCAGCATCGACAGCGCCCGGCTGGAGGGGGCGCCGATGGCGAAGAGCCCGTCTTCAAAGCGAAAGGTCGGCGGGTCGATGGCCAGGGAGACCGCATAGAGCAGGCCCATCAGCCCGACGAGGCCGTCGGTGACCTGCACATCGCGGAAGAAGGCCAGCAGCCCCGGCCCGGCCCCCCCGAGGTTGGGCTGCGCGGCCTGACAGAAGGGGCAGCGGGTCTCGGCGCCCGAGATGAGCTGCCGACAGCGGGTGCAGAGGACGGCGCGGCTCATCCGCGCCGACGCCGGCCAAGCAGGCCCAGGCCGGCCAGGAGCAGGCCGCCGACCACCGGGCTCGCGCTGCAGCCGCCTTTGGGCGCCGGGCCGAGCCGGGTGCCCGCCTCGGGGTCCACCACGATGACGTCGACCACATCGGGCTCCGACAGGCCGTGCAGCGAGCCCACCACCAGCGCAAAGGAGTGCACCCCCGGCTCCTTGGCGACGAACTCCGGGTTGGGGCCCGTGGCGTCTTTCAGGCTGACCGTGGGGCCACCCACCTGCGACCAGGACCAGGAGGTGAGCGCGGCGCCGGCCGGATCGTAAGAGGCCGAGCCGTTGAGGGTGACCTCGTCGCCCGGGTAGGCGAAGAAGGGGGCGCCCGCGGCCGCCACCGGCAGCTCGCCGACGGGAACGCCGGTGTCGGCGGTGTCACCGGTGTCCGCCGACGCTGGAAGGGCCAGGAGCATCCCACAGAGCAGCCAGACGCGCACCATCACCACCTCGACCCCTTCGGTAACCAGGGGCCTGCGCCGCTGCACCGGCCCTGCAATCCTCGGCGCAGCCCCGGCGTAGGGCTTGCGCTGGCATCGGCCCCACACTAACGGCATGGGCCTTGCAGCGAGGAGCTTGACGATGGCCGGCGTGATTGAGCGCTTCATCAACGTGATCAAGGGGATGTTTGGGCTTGCGGTCTCCGACATGGAATCGGCGAACCCCGAGGCGGTCTACGAGGCCGCCATCGACGAGCGCAAAACCAAGTACGCCCAGCTCACCAAGGCGGTCAGCGGCATCGTCTACCTGCGCAACAAGCTCCAGCAGGAGCTCGAAGCCAAGGAGAAGAAGCTTAAAGAGGTGAACGCCATGATCCCCGTCGCCATCGAAGGCGGCGAGGACGAAGCGGCCACCGTGCTCCTCACCCAGCAAGAAGAGCTGGAGGGCCAGATCACCGGCATCCGCGCCGAGCTCACCCAGGTCACGAGCCAGGCCGACGAGGCCAAGAAGGGTCTGCAGGAATTCCAGGCCGAGATCGAGAAGCTCAAGCGCGAGAAGTCCGAAATGCTGGCCAAGCGGGCCACCGCCGAGGCCCGCATCAAGATCCAGAGCACGCTCGATGGCATGAGCACCGACGCCGACATCAAGGCGCTCGAGAACGTGCGCGAGAGCATCCACAAGCTCGCGGCCGAGGCCGACGTCAAGGGCGAGATCAAGGGGGCCAGCCTCGACACCAAGCTGGCCGACATCCGCGCCAAGACGGCCAATGCCGGCGCCAAGTCCCGCCTCGAGGAGATGAAGCGGCAGATGGCTGCGCAAAAGGCGTCGGCGGCCGAGGGCGCCAAGAAGAACCTGTAGGGGCCCGCCAGGCTCGCCCCGGGCGGAAGGACAGCGGATGGACCAGGTGCCCCAGCGACTCTGGCGGTGGTTTCGAGCGCAAGACGACCAGACCCGGCGCCACGCCTCGGTGCTGGTGGCCTTGGGTGCGGCCTATCTTGGGCACTACCTCGTCTACTGCACAGCCCAGCCCTTCTACATCGAAGACGCGGGCATCTCCTTCGCCTACGCCCGCAACTTCGTCGACGGCGAGGGCTTCGCCACCTTTCCCGGCGGCGAGCGGGTGGAGGGCTACAGCAACGCCCTGTGGACCTTCCTGGTCGCCGCCTTCTATGGGCTCGGCGTCTCGCCCTGGGTCAGCTCCAAGATCATGGGCGCGGTCTTTGGTTTGATGACCCTGCCGCTGGCCTATGACATCACCCGCCGGGCCCGCCCCGGCCGCGACGCCGACATCGCCCTGCTCACGCCCCTGATGCTGGCCGCCAGCCCCCAGTTTGTGATCTGGAACGCCTCGGGCCTCGAAAACGCGCTGTTCTGCTTGCTCCTCGCCGCGGGGATGCGGTCTGTGCTGGTGGAGAGCGAGAAGCCCGAGGCCCCGCCCCTGTCGGCCCTCTGCTTCTTCGGCCTCTCGATGACCCGCCCGGAGGGGCTCGCCTACGGCGGCATCGGCTTCTTCGCCCTGGCGGTCGCCCACCTGCGCCAGCGCCGCTTCGCCCCGCTGCTGCGGTGGGGGCTCGCCGCCGCCCTGCCCTGGCTGGCCTACAACGCCTGGCGCTACGCCTACTTCGCCTGGCCCTTCCCCAACACCTACTACGCCAAGCTCGAGGTCGCGAACGTCTTCAAGCCCTACGCCTGGACGCGGGGGGGCTGGAAGTACATCCAGAACTGGTTTGTGCAACATGGCGTGATCTACGTCCTGCCGCTCTTCCCCCTGGCGATGACCGGCCTGCGGCGCCGGGCGCGCTGGGTGTCGGCCGCCGTGATCGCCCTCGTGGCCCTCGTCCTGCTCTGGGATGGCCGGGCGGGCCTGCCGATCGTGCCCGACGCCTGGCGCACCGTGCAGGGCAAGTGGGTGGAGCTTCGGGTCTGGACGATCGGCCTGTCGGCGGCGGCGCTGGGCCTGTGCGCATTTACGCGCAGCGGCTGGCAGGCGCGCGGCATGATGTGGGCGAGCGCGGTCTTCGGCCTCTTCTTCGCTCTGTACTCCGACGGCGACTGGATGAAGGGCCACCGCTGGTTCAACCTCATCACGGTGCCGCTCTTCGGCCTGCTCACCCTCGGTGTGGCCGAGCTGGTCGATCTCCTCGCCCCCGAAGGCCGCGAAGTCGCCCTGCCCGCGCGCCTGCGCGATCGGCTGCCCCTTCGCTTGCAGGGGGGCCCGGTGCCGCGCCTGATCGGGATGGCCCCCTTCGCCCTGGCCTGGGTGGGCATCGAGGCCTGGCGCAGCACCGAGTGGGCCCAGAACCCGGAGACGGCGGTGCGCGACGTCCACCGGCGCGTGACCTACATGAGTTGGGTCCAGCGGCGCCTCGACGTCGACCACATCACGCTCCTCGACGTGGACATGGGCGCCCACATGTACTTTTCGGGCTGGCGCATCGTCGACATCGCCGGCCTCGTCGATGTTCCCATCTCCCGCAACCGCGACTACCCCAAGCGGTTCTTGCAGCAGTACATCTTTGAAGAGAACAACCCCGAGTTTGGCCATGTCCACGGAGGTTGGGCCCGCTCCAGCAAGATCGCCGATCAGCCGGAGTGGAAGGAGCGCTACCTGGAGATCCCCGGCTACCCCTCGGGTGGGCGGCAGCTCCACGTCGGGAACCACGTCCGCAAGGACCTCTTCATCCAGAAGGTGACCGTTCAGCCCGGCCCCGATGCCACCCGCTTCGAGACCGGCGTGACCCTCACCCGCCTCGCCGTGCCGGCCCCCAAGGTGGCGCCCGGCGGCGTGCTCTTCGTCGACACCGCCCTGCGCGCCACGGCTCGCAAAGATGGCTTTCGCCTTCTCTTTGTGCTTGATGATGGCGCCGGCCACCGCACCGTTCAGGCGGTCGGCCCCGGCTATGACTGGTACCGGCCCGAGCAGTGGAAGCGCACCGAAGAGGTCCAAGGCCGCTTCCGCCTCAACCTGCCCGACGACCTGCCCCTGGGCACCTACCAGCTCACGATGGTCCTCCTCGACGAGAAGACCGGCGCCGTGCTCAAGAAGGTGCTGCCCGAGGCCCCGCCCGCCGAGCCCACCGTCGACGGGGCCGCCCCGCCCGCGCCGCCCGCCGCCCCGCCGCCGATCTTCCTCGAAGGGGAGCACCCGACCGGCCATACCGTCGAAGTGGTCTCGGTGGAGGCCGCCCACGAGGCCGCCGACGCGCGCCAGGCCGAGGCCATCGCCCTGGCCGAGAGCCCCGACCGCTGCGAAGAGGCCTGGAGCACCTGGAAGGACGCCAGCCGCCACGTCCTGCGCGACGAGGCCTGGGTCGAGCGCCAGGGCAAGGCGATGCGCGGCACGGTGGCCGGCTGCTACCTGCGCCGCGCCGAGCAGGCCGCCGATGACGCCGCTCGCATCGCCGCGCTCATCGAGGCGCGCCGCTGGGATCACCACATCCCCGGGCTCGTCGAGGCCGCAGAGCCCCTCGCCGACGCCGCCGTCGCCCGCGGCGAGGCCGCCGCCGCCGAGGAGGCCTGGGAGGAGGCCTACGCCGCCTTCAGCGAGGCCCTGCGCCTCGATCCCAGCCGGTCGTGGGCCCGCCGGCACGCCGAGACCGCCCGAGACCACGTCCTGGGCATTGCCCCTGCGGAAGACGACGAAGAGGCAGACGAGGCAGAGGCTCCCGCGGAGGTCGGGGGAGACGGCTGAGCAGCCCCGGAGTTAGGAGCCCCCATGCGCTTTCATGAGACCGTTCATGGCGTCTACTTCGACGACCTCGACGCCTTCCAGATGCTCCACAACGCCCGCTACCTGCTCATCATCGAGCGGACCATCGGCGCCTTCTGGCAGCACATCGGCTGGGGCTCCATCCTCGATGCCGTCAACAACCCCGACCAGTACCACCTCGTTCGGGCCAACACCATCGCCTACGATCGGGCGGTGCGCGGTGTCGGCCAGGTGCGCTGCCGCATCTGGGTCGAATCCTTAGGGAGAAGCAGCCTCGTCATCGGTTTTTCCGTGCTGCCCCTCGACGAAGACCGCGCCTTCGCCCACGGCACCCGCACCCTCGTGCGCGTCGACCCCGCCACCCAGCGCCCCACCCCCTGGACCGCCGAGTTCCGCCAGCGCATCGGCCCCTACACCCGTTCGGAGTGAGCATGTCCGCCGAGCTTGATCGCCAGTTTGACGAAGGCACGACCCTCGACCGCTTCCTCTTCGAGACCACGCGGGCCCACGCCGAGGCCACCGGCCAACTCTCCACCCTGCTGCGCCAGGTCTCCCTGGCCTCCCGCCTTGTCAGCGCCCGCGTCAACCGCGCCGGGCTCGCCAACATGATCGGTGAAACGGGCGAGGTAAACATTCAGGGCGAGTTTGTTCAGAAGCTGGATGTCTACGCCAACAACACCTTCAAGCGCGCCTTGGAGCACGCCGGCTGCGTGTGCGCCATCGCCAGCGAAGAGGACGACGAGCCCTACCGCATCCCCGCGCACTTCCCCCAGGGCCGCTACATCTTCGCGATGGACCCCCTCGACGGCTCCTCCAACATCGACGTCAACGCCACCATCGGCACCATCTTCGGCATCTGGCGCCGCAAGAGCGCCGAGGGCAGCCCCGTCGAAGACGATGACATCCTGCGGGTGGGCCACGAGCTGCTGGCCGCCGGCTACGTCATCTACGGCTCGGGCACGATGATGGTGCTCTCCACCGGCCATGGCGTCCACGGCTTCACCCTGGATCCAGCGGTGGGCGAGTTCTTCCTCTCCCACAAAAACATTCAGCTCAGCCCCGCCGCCGCCATGTACTCGGTGAACGAAGGTCACTCCCACACCTGGCCGGCCGGGCTCAAGCCCTGGGTGGAGTCGGTAAAAGCCCGCGGCTGGAACGCGCGCTACATCGGCTCTCTCGTGGCCGACTTCCACCGCAACCTGCTCAAGGGCGGCGTCTTCCTCTACCCCGCCACGAAGAAGGCGCCGGAGGGCAAGCTGCGCCTGATGTATGAGGCTTTCCCGCTGGCCTTCCTCGTGGAGGCCGCCGGAGGCGCCGCCACCGATGGCCACCGCCGCATCCTCGATATCCGTCCCACCACCTTGCACCAGCGTACTCCGCTGGTGATCGGCAACCGCGAAGCCGTCGACGAGATCACCGCGGCCTTAGGAGGGTAATCCATGTTTGCACTGTGGCTGTCGCTCGCATTGGCGGCCCCCACCTTTCAGTATGAGCGGCGCATCGGTCAGCGTATTGATCGTGGGCCCGGTCGGATGAATTATCCGTCGGGCATCACCGTTGACGCTGTGTCCGGCGACGTCTATGTAAACGATCTTCTCTTCAATCGTATCCAGCGATTTTCCGCCAATGGCACCTTCATCACCCAGTGGAACCGCAACAAGACCCTGGGGATTGACTGGGATCCGGTCACCCAAACCCTTTGGGCCGCCGTCTGGGAGGGCGATCAGATCGCCCGCTACGACGCCAACGGCAAGGAGCTGCTGGTGCTGGGCACCGGCAAGCCTTCGGCCGGCGCCGACGGCTTCAACACCCCCCACGACCTGTCGGTGGACGTGCGCAACGGCGATGTCTACGTGCTCGACAGCGGCAACAAGCGGGTGGTGGTGCTCAACAAAGAGGGGCAGCGCGTCCGCGAATTTCCGATCCAGGGGGTCTCTCCCTTCGGCATCGCCCTGCACCCCCAGGGTCAATTCCTGGTGATCTCCGATCCGGGCACCCGGCGGGTCTACCAGCTCGGCCTCGACGGCACGCCGATCCGCGACTGGGGCGGCCAGGGCTCTGAGCCGGGGCAGCTCCGCTGGTGCCGCGACGTCTCCATCGACGCCCAGGGCTTTGTCTACGTCGCCGACACCGACAACGAGCGCGGCCAGAAGTTCACCGCCGAAGGCCAGTTTGTCTCCTTCTTTCAGGGGCCCAACAACCGCGCCAAGGGGCACTTCCACCCGCGCGCCATCGAGGTCAACACCGCCACCGGTGAGCTCTACGCCGCCGCCGCCTACGCCAACCGCGTCGACCGCTTCGACGCCAACCTGCGCTACCAGATGAGCTTTGGCGGCCATGAGAAGGACGGTGCGGTCTTCAACACACCGCGCCCCATCACCATCAACAGCAAGACCGGCGAGGTCCTCGTCGGCGACTGGTTTGACCACCGGGTACGGCGCTTCGACAAAGAGGGCTCCTACCTCGGCACCTTCGATGGCTGGCTGGAGCCCCAGACCGACATGGAGGGCCGGCAATTCCCCCAGGCCTTCATCGACGACCCGCGCACCGGCATGTGGGTCTCCAAAGAAGACCAGTTCTTCCCCTCCGCCATGCAGGTCGACGCCAAGGGGCAAATCTGGATCATCCACGAGGTCATGAACTACCCCGACGATCCGCGCAAGCAGGCCGACTGGATCGTCCGGCGACACAATCCCCAAGGCGTGACCATCGACGGCTTCGGCAACCCGGAGTTTCCCCAGTCGGCGAACATGCGCGGTCTCGCACTCGATGAGTCCGGCACCGCCCTCTTCATCGCCAATTCCGATTCCAACAAGGTGATGAAGGTCGATCTGGCAGGCACCACCCTGTGGAGCGTCGGCGCCAAAGGGTCGGGCACCGGGCAATTCCACTGGCCGGCGGGGCTGGCCTTGGACACCGTTCGCAACCGCCTGTACGTCGCCGACGCCTACAATCACCGCATCGCCGTGCTCAATCCGGTCAACGGTCAGACCCTGAGCACCTTTGGCGAGAAGGGCGAGGGGCCCGGCCAGTTGGGCCTCGGCCAGTATGCCAGCCTCGCCCTCGACGCCGCCGGCAACCTCTATGTAAGCGAGGCCACCAACGGCCGCGTGCAGGTCTTCGACCCCGACGGCAAGCCCCTCACCACGATCGGGCGCAAGGGCGGCGGCGGCATCGGCCAGTGGACCAACCTCAGCGGCATCGCCATCTGGAACAATCGACTGTTTGTGGTAGACACGAACGGCTACGAGGTGGAGGTCTGGAAGATCGACCCCACCGGCAGCACACCCTCGACGCCGCCCCGCGGCAAACCCTAAGGACAGAGCACATGGGTCATTCTCTCTTTGGCGGCGCCGGCGCCCCCGCCGCCCGCGCCAGCGCCGTCGCCGAGGTGCTCGTCGGCGCGGCCGAGGGCCTGCCCCCCGGCCAGCGCATCCTGCTCATCGACGAGGAGACCGGCCTCACCCAGGCCGCCCTCACCGAAGCGGGCCACAAGGTCAGCCTCTGGCGACGCTACGCCGGCAAGGGCATCGTCGGCCGCCCCTGGCCCGCCGCCGGCGAGGCCGACGTCGTGATGCTGCGCTTTCCCCGCGCCCGCGAGGCCCAGGCCTTCGCCCTCGACGCCGCCGCCTCTCGCCTCGTGGTGGGCGGCACCCTCTTCGTGGTGGGCGCCAACGACGAAGGCATCAAGTCGGCCGGCGATCGCATCGCCACGCTCTTCACCGCGGTGGAGTCGGTCGACGCCCGCCGGCACTGCCGCTTGTGGAAGGCCACCCGCCCGGCCGAGGTCCCCACCCTGCGCGGCAGCCTCGAGGCCTGGAAGAAGCATGGCACGATGGACATCCTCGGCGAAGAGCGCCCCTGGGTGAGCTACCCCGGCCTCTTCGCCCAGGGCGGCCTCGACCAGGGCAGCGCCCTGCTCGCCGCCCACCTGCCAGTCCTGCCGCCCAATGCCATCGTCTTCGACTTCGGCTGCGGCACCGGCGTGCTCAGCGCCGCCCTGCGGGCCAAGGTGCCCGGCGTGCAGCTCCAGATGCTCGATCACGACGCCATCGCCATCATCGCCGCCCGCGAGAACGTGCCCGGCGCCATGGCGATCTGCGGGCTGTCGATGGGGGCCCTGCCGCTCTGGCAGCGCTACCACGCGATCATCAGCAACCCGCCGCTGCACCAAGGCAAGGACCGCACCCTGGCCCCCCTGACCGAGCTGCTGCAGGCCGCCCCCTCCCGCCTGATCGACGAGGGCAAGCTGATCCTGGTGGTCCAGCGCCACGAGCCGCTCCAGAAGCCCCTCCAGGAGCTCTTCTTGAACGTAGCACTGCTGGCCGAGGACAGCCGCTACCGGGTCTGGTGCGCGAGCAAGCCCCACGCCTGGGTGCTGGCCCCCGAGGCCCCGGCCGAGGAGGCCGCCGAAGAGCGCCCCCGCCGCAAAAAGCGCCGCGAGGACTGAGGCATCGGGCGGCCTTCAGGCCTGGAAGTGTGTGCTCACCCAGCCCCGGCGCGGATCGCGGGGGGGCAGCTCCCGGGCCAGCTTCTCGCCCAGGCTCCGGGCGTCGGCCCCGCCGCGGTTGCGCTCGCGCAGGGCCAGCAGGTAGCGGTCCTCCCACTCGGGCTCCTGCACATGCTTGGCGAGATCGCCCAGCAGCGCTTCAGACCGGGCCGGATCTTCGCGATCTTCGAGGTAGAGCCGGGCCAGCATGCGCCCCACCTCGACATCGTAGGGCTGGCTGCCGCACTTGCCCGGGTTGCTGCAGCAAGAGCCGAGCCCCCCTTCCAAGGCCGCCCGCGCGCCTGGGCGCTTGTTCTGGGCGAGGCGGGCCATCGCCAGCAGCTTGTAGAGGCCCATGTCTTTGCTGGCCACGCTGATGAGCTGCTCGGCGCTCTTCTCGGCCGCCGCCGGCTGGTTGTTGGCCAGCAGCAGTTGGGCCCGCACCGCCTGGAGCGACAGGTCGGGATCCTTCTTCAAGGCCTGCTCGATCACCAGTTGGGCCTCGGCCGGCCGGCCCAGGCGGGAGAGGACCTGGGCGTGGAAGATGGCGCTGTGCATCGTTCCGATGCGCTGGTGGCCAACCTTGTCGCCGAAGGCCGCCAGCGACTCCGCTGCGAGGCTCGGCGCGCCGCCCACCTCCGCCGCCCGGGCCCGCTCGTAGTGGGCCGCCGGCTCGCGATCGACGAAGGCGCCCAGCGCCTCGTAGGCGGCCTTGGGGTCGCCCTCCTCCAAGGAGAGCACGGCGCTGGCGAACTCCGGGCCGAGGGCCACGAGGCGGGCCCGCAGGCCCTCCGGCCAGCCTTCGAGCATCATCGCGTAGCGCAGGCGCGGATCGCCGGGCGGCAGGCTCCACAGCGGGTCGTTGCCCTCCGACTCCACCTCGCGGTTCATGCGCTCGGCGGCTTCCTTCTCGGCCTGGGCCTTGCGCGTGGCCGCCTCTTCGCGGGCGAGGCGCCGCACCTCGCGCAGCTCGTCGGCGGTGGCGCCGAACTGCTGGGCGAGGTCCATATGCTCTTTGGAGCGCTCGAAGTCGCCGGCGATCAAGCACAGGCGCGCCTCTTCGAGGTTGAGCTCCACGAGTCCGCGCAGGGCGCGCTGGCGGATGCCCTCGGCCTCAAAGCCATCGAGCCCCTCGACCTCCATGCGGGCGTCGTTCCAGGCGCCGGCCTCGAGGAACTTGCGGGCCTTGGCGAGGCGGCTCTCCGGATCGGTGCCAAAGAGGCGCGCGAAGAAGCCCATCACTCCTCTCCTTCGGCGCCATCGGCGCCATCGTCCCCGTCTTCGTCTTCATCGTCGGGCAAGGGCACGGGGGGCCCGAACTTGCGGTACTCATCGAGGAAGGCGAGGCTGCCCACCTCGGCCTTGTCGACGTAGACGACGCCATCGAGGTGGTCGCACTCGTGCTGGGCCACCACCGCCGGGTAGCCGCCCAGGCGCAGGCGGGTGCGCTCGCCCTTGGCGTTGTAGGTCAGCACCTCGATGCGGGCCGGCCGGGCCACCATCCCGCGCAGCCCGGGCACCGAGAGGCAGCCCTCGTAGCTGGCCATCAGCTCGTCGGTGATGGGCTTGAGGATGGGGTTGATCCAGACCTCCATGCCGCGCTCATCGTCGATGCGCAGCACCACCACGCGCTTGCTCACGAAGACCTGCGGGGCCGCGAGGCCGGCGCCGTTGGCGTCCTCGACGGTCTCCAGCAGATCGGCGATCAGCGCTTGTATCTCCGGGCCGGTGATCTCCTCGACCGGCACGGGCTCGGCGACCTGGCGGAGGATGGGGTGGCCCATGCGGGCGATCTTGCGAATGGCCATGACACGCTCCCAAGGCGGCCCCCTTATCCTGGCCCGGCGCCGGAGCCCTCAGCGCGGCATCCGGCTGGCCAGGGCCTCGTCCCAGCGGGTGTCCTGCGACCAGACCGCGCCGGCGCCCTCCTGGTAGAGCCGGAAGTAGCCCGGGCTCTCCAGATCGCCGAAGAGGGTGAGGCCGCCGGTCCAGTCGTAGCGCCCATTGCCATAGGCCCCGATGACGGCCTGCTCCACGGCCTCGTCGAGGGCCACCGGCGCCCCCGCCGCGGCCGCCACCCGGCCGAGGTCGGCGAGGTCGAGGTACCACGAAGGCCAGTCTGGATCGGCGGCGCGGGCGCTCACCAAGGCGCCGTCGAGGCCCTCACCGGCCTCCAGCCCCCAGAGGCCCAGGGCGTCGACCTCGGCGGCGAGTTGCGCCATCTGCGTGAGATCGGTCGCCGAGAAGGTGAGCTCCCCGCCCTCCACCACCGACTGCTTTGCCGCGACGTCGGCGAGCAGCACGCCGTCCTGCTCGGGGTCTTCGCGAAGAGACTGCAGCAGCGGCGTGTAGAGCACGCCCTCGCCGCCCACCCAGGCCTCGCTGGCCAGCATCAGCCGCGCGTGGTTGCGCAGGGCGTAGGCCACCTCAAAGCTGGCCATGTAGCAGGCATCAAAGCCCAGCAGGTCGATCGGCCCCTCGGCGGCGACGAAGGCGTCGAGCCCCGACACCAGTTCGCCCTCGGCCACCGAGATCCACGAGCCGCTGGTGTCGTCGCTGGAGATCGACGGTGGCGGCGCGGCCTCTTCGGCAGGGGGCGGCGCGAAGGTCCAGCTGTCACCGTGGTTCCAGAGGAAGACCGCGTAGCGCTCGGCCGGGGCCACCGCCCGACCCCAGGCGAGGAAGTCGGCCAGCACGGCCGGATCGCCCATGTCGACCTCACCCATGTCTTCGAGCACCGGGCTCGTCACCTGCTCCAGATCGTCGTCGCCGACGATCTCGTAGCGGCGTGTGCCCTGCCAGTCGCCGTCTTCGGTGTTGTAGCCGTCGATGCGGTCGGCCTGCACCAGCACCCGCACCCGGCCGCCGTCTCCGCCGGCCTCCAGCTCGTTCAGATCGTGGACGACGTAGCCCTCGAGGTTGTTGTCGCCGTTCATGTAGACCAGCACGGTCCAGGCGGTGGCGAGCGGCGCTTCGGGCGCCTCGCCCGCGTCCCAGCCGGGGATGGGCTGGCTTTGGGGGAGCGGGCTGCCCTCAAGGGGCGGACGACAGGCCAGGAGAAGCAACAGCATGGCTTCTGCCTACAGGCGCGCAACCCGGTGTGCCAGCCCCATCGCGCAGAAAGAAGCTGCGCCGCCGCGTGTTGAGCCCATCGGTTGAGGCGGCCGGCGTCGCCGTGCTACAAGCCCCCACCGCTCCCGACGCCCCTCCCGGAGGTCTCATGGTCCGCCCCGCCCTGCGCGCAAGCCTGCTCCTCACCGCCGTTGTCGCCCTCTCGGGCACGGCCTTCGCAGGGGCCACCGCCTCGGCCTTCAAGAAGGAGACCAAGCTCGGCGCCAACTACTGGAACGCCCAGTCCGCCATCGACGGCAACCTCGCAACCTGCTGGATGGTGCCCGGCGAGAGCCAGAACAAGGGCGAGTGGATCATGCTCGAAGCCCCCAAGTCCAAGCTCGACAAGCTAAGCATGGTGATCGGCTGGGCCAAGTCCGAGTCCTCCTTCAAGGACTACGCCCGCGTGAAGACCGTCAAGATCGAGGTCTACAAGTACGACGAAGACAACAACCCCGTCGCCAACGGAAGCGCCGAGGTCACCTTCGAAGACAAGCCCGGCCTGCAGACCGTCGACGTGCCCGACCTCGCCATCGGCGACGACTCCTCCGGCGGCAAGGTCCGGCTCACCATCACCGACTTCTACACCGGCGACGACTTCCCCAACATCGGCGTCTCCGAGGTGCTGCTCAACCTCACCGAGTTCGACGCCGACCCGGTGGTGAAGAGCGCCTCCTCCGAAGAGGCCGGCCACGACAAGGGCATGATGGCCGACAAGAACGCGAAGACCTTCTGGGCCGGCTCCAGCGCCGACGCCACCTTCTCCTTTGAGGCCGCCGGCTTCTCCCTCTCCCAGGTCGGCATCCAGCCCACCGGCAAGGACTGGGACCGCGTGAAGAAGGTCGAGATCGTCGCCAACGGCCGCTCGGTCATCCGCGATGTGCCCGACAACGCCACCGCCATCTCCTGGATCGAGATCCCCAGCGTGGTCGGCTACACCGGCAGCGCCTGGGGCACCATCGAGGTCAAGGTGCTGGAGACCTACCCCGGCGCGAAGAACGCTGGAAAGCTCGGCATCACCGAGCTCAAGGCCAAGGCCACCGCCTACGAAGGCATCTGAGCCCCCGCCTCCACCCGCGGGCGCAAGGCCGGCAACAGCAACAAGCCCGGCAGCGCCAGCACGAAGGTGAGGGCGAACCAGGCCGGGTAGCCCCAGGCCGCCGTCGCGTAGCCGCTGACCGCCCCCGAGAGGGAGCGGGCCAGCAGGCCCACGCTGGTGAGCAGCGCAAAGCGCGTCCCCGCCTGCTCTCCCGCCGTCGCCCGCGTGAGGAAGGCCAGGAAGGCCGCCGTGCCCATGCCGGTGGTCAGGCTCTCCACCGCGCTGGCGAGGTAGACCCCCGCCCGGCTCGGCCCCAAGGCCACCAGCGCGTAGACGAGGTTGGAGACCGCCGCACCGCCGCCGAGCGCCCACAGCGAAGGGTAGAGCCCGATGCGGGCGATGATCTCGCCCCCCAGCAGGGCCCCGCCCACCGTCAGCGCCGTGCCGATGCCCACGCTCACCAGGCCCACCTCGCTGACCGACAGCCCGGCGTCCATCCAGAAGGGCTTGACCATCGGGCCCATCGCCGCGTCGCCCAGCTTGTAGAGCAGCAGGAAGGCCACCAGCGCCGCCGCCGGCCCCGGCCCCTGGCCCAGCAGCCAGCGCCACAGGTCGCCCAGGAAGACGCCGATCGGCTGAGACGGCGCGCGCGGCGCCTCGACCATCACCCCGGTCACCGCGATGAGCGGCAGGCACAGCAGGCCCACCCCGATGAGGAGCAGGCTCCAATCTACATAAGCGCCGAGCGCCACCGCGCCGGAGCCCACGACGAGCGAGACCCCCCGGTAGGCCGCCACCCGCACCCCGTTCATCCGCCCCTGGTCGACCGGCGGGGTCACCGCCGCGGTCCAGCCGTCGATGGCGATGTCCTGGGTGGCGCTGGCCAGCGCAATGCCGAAGAGCGCGCCGAAGAAGAGCGGCCCGCCGCGGGGCAAAAAGGGCAAGGCCACCGTGCACAGGCCGATCAGCGCCAGCGAAGCGCCGATCCACTGGCGCGGGCTGCCGTGGCGATCGACCAGCGGCGCCCACAGCGCCTTGGCCGCCCAGGGGATGCTGAGCAGCGACATCGCCCCCAGGGTCTCGTTGGAGACCCCCTCGCTCTTCAGCCAGACCGGCACCAGCTCGTGGACGATGCCCGGCGGCAGGCCCTGAGCGATGTAGAGCAGGGCGACAGCGCGGAGCAGTTGGGGGCGGGTCATGCCGGCATCCTGCCACAGGTCCAGCGGCCCACGAGGCGCAGCTCATCCCAGCGCGGGTGGGCCTCGGGGGCCGGCGCCAGTCGCCAGGTCCAGGCCGCCTCGGGCGCGCCCAACTCGACCCCCCAGAGCAGGTCGACCCGCTCCACAAGGCCCGCTTCTGGATCGATCCACTGCTGCTCGTAGTCGGTGATGAGCAAGGCCCGGTGCCGCTGCAAGAGGCGCAGGTGCGCGGCCACCACCGCCGCCGCCCAGTCGGCCACCCCCGTCTCGGGCCAGCCCCGTCGCACCAGGGCCCCGGCGGGCCGATCGGCCAGTTGGGAGAGGAGGTTGACCGAGAGCAGGACATCGTCGGGCTGCAGGCCCTCGATGGTGTCGGGTGGTCTCGGCAGCGGTGCCCCCGAGGAGAGCCCGTCGAGGATCGGCCCCAGGCCGAGCAGATCGACGGTCCAACAGCGCAGGTCTCGGCGAGACCGCAGCGAGCGGGCGAAGACCAGATCGGCCAGCACCACCTCGTCGAAGTGGGTGAGGAGCTGCTCCAGCGGCAGATCGTCGCAGTGGCCCGCCCCCAGGGCCACCACCCGGCCGCCCCGCGGCAGGCCTTCGAGGAAGCGGCTCACCGCGTCGGCGCAGCGGGCCCGGTGCGGCGCCCAGGCCCCAGCGCAGCGCTCCGCCCGCGCGCGGATCGCCACATGCTCGTCGGCGAAGCCCATCCGCCGCGCCCAGGGCGGCGTCGGCGTGCTCATCGCGCACAGCCACTCCCAGATCACCCAGGGCCTCCGCGCCGGGGGCTACCGACCCCCCGCCGCCCATCCGTAGCCCGGTCAGAGGGCGCAATCTGCCCGCTGTTTGCCACGCTCTCGGCGAGGATCACCATGGACCTGCTTCGCACCTTGTTGTCTTTGCACCACAGTCACCTCGAGGAGGCCAACCTCCACGCCCAGCGCGGGCAGCTCCTCCAGCAGGCGATCTGCCAGATCGCCCCCAGCCTCCTCGCCGACTGGGCGCCCGAGCCCGGCGACGACGCCATCCGCGTCGATCTGGCCACCGGCCGCACCCAGGCCCTGCGCTTTCGCCGCTACATCGGCGAGGCGATGGTCTTCGAAGGCGGCCCACGGCCCACCACCGTGAACCCCAGCCTCACCGCCGAAGACCTCAGCCAGCCCTACCTCGTGCTGCCGATCTCCCTGTGGCAGCAGGCTCGCCACGCCGCCTGAGCGACAGAGGTAGGATCGGGCCGCCCTCGCCGGTGCCCTCTGCGCCTTGTCCTCCTCGCCCTTGGCAGCCTCGCCCTCTACGTCGCGATCTCGCCCCGCCTGGGCGACGTGGGATGGCTGCTCCTCAGCGCCGCGCTGGACTTTGGCTGCGCGCTGGCGATGGCCCGCTGGCCGGGGCGCAAGGGCGCCTTCCTGGCGCTCAGCCTCGTCGGAAACCTCGGCCTGCTCACCTACTGGAAGGCCTTCGCCCCCGGGCCGATGCCGCCGGGCATCTCCTTCTACACCTTCCAGACCCTCTCCTACACCCTCGATGTCTTTCACGGCCGCCTCGCCGCTCGGCGTGATCCCTGGCTGATCCTCGCCTATGTGGCCTGGTTCCCCCAGCTCCTGGCCGGGCCGATCGAGCGCGGGGGCGATCTGATCCCCCAACTGGAGCGCCCCTTCGCGATCTCCGCCGCCGATGTGCAGGAGGGCGGCGCGCTGCTGTGCAGCGGGCTCGTCCAGAAGGTGGTGGTGGCCGACACCCTCGCCCCCTACGTTGACGCCGTCTGGTCCACCGCCCCGCGCCCCTGGCCCCTTCAGGTCGTCGGCACCGCCGCCTTCGCCTTGCAGCTCTTCGCCGACTTCAGCGGGTACACCGACATCGCGCGCGGGGCCTCGCGGATGATGGGGGTGCGCCTCTCCCAGAACTTCGACCGCCCCTTCGCCGCCGCCAGTCCGATGGCCTTCTTCGCCCGCTGGCACATCACCCTGGGCCGCCTGCTGCGCGACGACCTCTACACCCCCCTCCGGGCCCGCGTTGGCGCGCCCCTGGCCCTGCTCCTCACCTTCGCCCTGGCCGGGCTGTGGCACGGGGTTGGCCTCACCTTCCTGGCCTGGGGCCTGTGGTTTGGCCTGCTCTGCCTCCTGTGGGCCGCCGCCGACCCCCAGCGCCGCCTGCCCCGCCCCCTCGGCATCGCCCTCACGCTCGCCGGTGTGGCGGTTGGCATGAGCCTCTTCCGCGCCCCCACCCTCGGCGCCGCCCTGCCCCTGCCCACCCTCGGTGACCCGGCCAGCCTCGCCCAGGCCGCCATCCTGGCCAGCCTCACCGCCACCCTCGGCGCCCTCTGTCTCGCCTTGGGTCACCTCGAGCGCGCGCCGCCCCGCTCACCCCTGCTCGCCGGTGGGCTCGTGGGGATCGGCCTCCTCGCTCTGCTCGTCTTCAGCGCCACCGATCAGCGGCCCTTCGTCTACTTTCAGTTTTAGGCCCGTCCCAAGAGGCCAGCCCCTGACGGCCGACCCGTTTGGACAACAAAAAAGAATTCAAGGGGAATGCCCAAAGGCCCGAAAGGGATTGCAAGGTCCTGACAACCTGGAGGCGAACCATGACGCGACCCAGCCCCACCGCCGAGCTTCACGCCCTGCGCCGCCTCCTCGATGCCGCCGAACAGTCCGCCGACCCGCGCCTGTCCATGGTCTACGACGCCTACGAGGCCCTACGCCCCCGCATCCAGAACGCGCCGCTGCCCGACAACGAGCTCGATCTGGAGGGCATCCTGGGCGAGAGCACCCGTCGGCTCTTTGGCTGTGAGGAGGTCACCGTCACCGAGGTGGTCTGGAGCCGCGCCGAGGGCGCCCCCTTCATCCATGGCGCCTTTAAGGCCCACGATCGCGCCGCCAGCTTCCTCTTCTTCGAGGATCACCGCCGCGGCATCGTCGCCGTGGATCGGGGCGAGGGCATGGTGCAGTTGGGCGCCCTGCGCCGCCGCCCCCGCGCCCTCGACGCCTGAGCCGGGCAGGGAAGCCCGCCGCCAGCCCGGGGTTGAGGCGCGCAGGATAGGCCCCCGCCCCCATGCTGCTGCTCTTCGCCCTCGCCTGTGAACCCGATCCCCTGCCCGCCCTCAACCTGCCCCCCGCCGATCTGAGCGTGCGGGTAGAAGACAAGGCCGTCGACAGCGGCGAGCCCGTGGTGGTTGTCGTCGATCTGCAGCTCGCCACCGGCTGGACCTTGGAGCCACCCCGCCTCGGCGCCCAGGGCCTCACCCTCACCGAGGTCGACCGCGCCGGCCCCACCGCGCTGGAGGGCCGCAGCCGCACCACGCTGACGCTGCACGCCACGGGCGCCGATGGCAGCTACATCCTCGCCGCCCCCGGCCCCGTCACCGCCAGCGGCCCCAATGGCGAGACCCGCGAGCTCTCCGTGCTGCCGGTCTTCGTAGACATCGGCGTGAAGGGGCCCACCGGCGGCGCCCTGGCCGACTTTGAGAGCGCCCCGCCGCCCGCGCCGCCGCCCTGGCCCTGGATCGCCGCAGGCCTTGGCGCCATCGGACTCCTCACCGCTGGCGCCTTCTGGTGGCGCCGCCGGGCCCGCGCCCCCCTCCCCCTGCCGCTCCCCGATCCCGCCCACCTCGTGGCGCGCAAGGCCTGGGCCAGCGCGCGGGCCGCCAGCCTCGACGATCACAGCCAGGCCCTGCGCCTGTCGCTGGTGCTGCGCAGCTACCTGGACCCCACCCTGCGCTGGCCCGCCACCACCGCCACGACCCGCGAGCTCCTCGCCCACATCGCCGCCACCGAGGCCCTGCCCGAGGCCGAGCAGGCCGCCGCGAGCCGCATTTTGGAGGCCACCGATCGGGTCAAATTCGCCCGCGAAGGCGGCGGCGAGGCCTTCTTCGCCGCCCTCGACGATGACTTCGAGGCCATCCTGCGCGCCACCGAGCCCCGCCCCGAGGCCCCCAGCGCGCCGGTCAGCCCGCCGCCGCAGGGTTAGCGGCCCCGCATGACCGAGGCCTTGGAAACCCTGCTCCGCGGCGACGGCCGCCCCGCCCTCGACGCCCGGCTCGACCGGCTCGAACACAACGTTGAAGCCGTGCGCGAGCGCGCCATGCGCCGCACCCTGGCCACCGACTTCATCGCCGGCCTGCCCGAGGCCGAGCTGGTGGCCACGATGGCCGCCCTGGTCGAGCGGGCCCAGCAGGGCAACGGCCGCGCCCGCGCCGTGCTGGTGGAGCTGGCCTTGGAGCCCAATGTCTTTCTGCAGATGCCCTACCCGCGGGTGAAGGCCGCCTACGGCATCGCCCAGGGCGGCGGCCTCGCCGCCATCGCCCGCATGTTTCTCGGCGCGGCCCTCGAACAGAACCCCACGATCGACGAGGCCTGGACCGGCAACGAGTTCATGGACGTCCCCCTCGGCAACCGCCGCGCCGCCGCCCGCGGCCGCGATCGCAACACCCTCGATCGCCTGCTCCACGACCGCGATCACCGTGTCATCGCCCTGCTTCTCGACAACCCCCGCCTCGTCGAGCGCGACGTGGTCAAGATCGCCGCGACGCGCCCCACCCGCCCCGAGGTGCTGCAGGTGATCGCCCGCCATGGCCGCTGGTCGAGCCGATACCCGGTGAAGAAGGCGCTGGTGGGCAACCCGTACACGCCGATGCCGATCGCCCGGCGCCTGCTGCCCACCCTGCTGGCCCAGGACCTGCGTGCCCTGGTTGAGTTGGGGGCGCTCGGCGAAGAGCTGCTGCTGGTCGCGAAGGCCCTGCTGCCGCGCCCCGCTGCCCCCGCGCCCTCCGCCGCCCCCCTCTTCGATGAGGCCGAGCTGGCCGAGCTCTACGCCCTGGTGCAGGAAGAGAGAACCCCCTAGCGCCGGATCTCGTCGGCCTCGGGCACCTTGGTGGCCTCGGGGCTCTCGGGCGTGACGTCGATTGCCTTCTTCTCCTCGTCGTCCTTCATGCCGTCCTTGAAGGCCCTGACCCCCTTGCCCATCTGCCCCAGCACGTTCGGCAGCTTGCCGACGCCAAAGAAGATGACCACGATGACCAGGATGATGACCCACTCCCAGGCACCGGCCATGCCAAGGATCGCGAAGACAGGGTGAGCGTTCATGCGTGCCTCTGGGGGCGTAGGGTGTGGCCTGGGGCGAGCGCGGCAGGCCGGGTCAAACCCCTATTCAATCCGCGGCGGGGGCGACAACATCCACACGGCGCCCGCCAATTACCCGCGCGACCGCCCGGTGGCCGCCAAAGTGCTGGATCAGGCTGGCGATCTCGGGCAGCGCGCCCGGCGGCGGCGCAAAGAGCGCCAGATCGGCCGCCGAGCCCGGCCCCAACCAGCCCAACTCCGGCCGCCCCAGCGCCCGGCCGGCGTGACGGGTGAGGCCCAGCGCGGCTTCTTCCACCGTCAGGCCCTGAATCAAGGTCGACAGCGTGGCCACCGCCCAGGGGTCACAGGCCGGCGAGCTGCCCGGGTTCCAGTCGGTGCCCAAGGCCATCGGCACCCCCGCCTCGCGCAAGAGGCCCACCGGCGGCGCGCTGTCGCGCAGGTAGAGCTGCGCCATCGGCAGCAACACCGCCACCGTGCCCGCCGCCGCCACCGCCGCCACCCCGGCCTCGTCGATGCGCTCCAGGTGATCGACGCTGATCGCCCCCAAGCCCGCCGCCGCCGCCGCGATGCCCGTATAGGCCACCTGCTCGGCGTGGGCCTTTACCCGCAGGCCCGCCGCCTGGCCCGCCGTCAGGATCTCCATCGCCTCGTCGAGGGTAAAGGCGCCGCGATCGCAGTAGACGTCGATCGCCTCGGCCAGGGGCGCGCAGCGGGGGAGCTGCTCGTCGATCACCTGACGCACATAGGCCCGGCGATCGCCGCGGTGCTCGGCCGGGATCGCGTGGGCGCCGAGGAAGGTGGGGATCACCCGCATCCCGCCGCCCAGGCGCCCCGCCACCTCGAGGATCCGCACCTCGGCCTGCACATCGAGGCCGTAGCCGCTCTTCACCTCCACCGTGCTCACCCCGGCCTCGGCGAGCCGCGCCAGCCGCGCCTGGGCCAGCGCCAGGAGCTCATCGACCGAGGCCGCCCGGGTCGCCCGCACCGTCGAGAGGATGCCGCCCCCCGCCTCCAGGATCGCCGTGTAGGGCACGCCGGCGAGGCGCTGGCGGAATTCCTCGGCCCGGCTGCCGGCGAAGATCGTGTGGGTGTGCGGGTCTACGAGGCCCGGCATGCCGATGAGGCCGCGCCCATCGAGGGTCTCATCGGCCGCCGGCCCGCCGTCGGGATCGCCCAGGTAGACGAGGCGGCCCTGCTCAAAGACGAGGCTGACCCCAAACAAGGCGCCCAGGCCCTCCCGCGCCGGGTCCATCGTGTAGAGGGCCGCGAGGCGATCGACGCGCAGCGAGCTCATCGCAGGCAGGCCTCCCCTCCGAAGAGGGCCTCCCACTGCCGCCCATCGTGGGCCGGGACGAGGACGAGCCCCGGCTCGCTCGCATAGAGCTGGGCGAGGCGGCCGATCTGCATGGCGGTGCCCTGCCGATCGTGGTCAAATTGCGAGGCCATGCTGCTCTTGGCGATGCGCAGCTCGTAGCCCTCGCGCACCCACACGGTGTCGCCCACCAGGAAGGCCCGCCGGCCATCGGGCAGGTGAACAAAGACACCCAGGCTGCCCGGCGTGTGGCCCTCCATCGGCACGACGATCACGGAGCCATCGCCATAGAGGTCGTGAGACGCCGGGTAGGGCCCGTAGGCAGGACCGTTCATCTCCAGGGCCCGCCCGCGAACGAGCAGCGCCTCGGCGTCGGCCTTCAGGATGTCGGTGGCCTCGCCCGCGGCGGCCCGCTTTGCCTCTTCGAGCTCGCCCGGCAGCGTGTAGATGGGCAGGTCGGCCACCTCCAGCAGGCCGCCCACATGGTCGTAGTGGGCGTGGGTGAGCAGGGCGCCCTTCACGGCCGGCGCGCCGGCCTCCTGGAGCGCCGCCTCCAGCGATCGCAGGCGCGAAAAGCTACGCGCCGACAGCTTCAGCATCAGGCCCTGCACGGCCGGAACGGCGCTGAGCGAGGGCTCCAGGTCCATGCGCGCCCCGCCATCCACCACAAAGGTGCCCTTTGGGTGAACGATCAGCAAGCCCGTCTGCACCGCCGGAACATCGACATGAAGGGCACCCTCGGCGAGCGCCAGCCGTTTGGGCAGCGCCCCTTCCATCATCGGAAGCGCACAGACCGCCGTACGGGCCCCCATCGGCGGGAGGGGTGCGCCGGCCGGGCCCAGGTCGGCGACCTGCGGGGCCGCCGCTTGGGCGACCGCGCCCAGCAAAACCAGTAAGAACGCGAACAGGCCAGGCATCGGGACCTCCAGGGCGGCCAGCCCTATCCCGCCGCCGCAACAATTTCCTGACATCCTGGCGGCCCGCAGCGGACAAGCCCCTGACCTCTGGTAGGCTCCTCCCCGCCTCCTCGTCTCGGTGCCTGCACCCTGGAGCCTCCGATGCCTCCCCGCCTCCCAACCTCACCCCTGGCGCTGCTCGCGCTCCTCGCCTGCGGCGGCGGCGACGTGAGCCTCACCAAGAGCGAGGCCACGCTGGTGGTCACGCCGCCCCTCTCCGACGCCGAGATCCTGCCGGTGGGGGCCAGCGCCAGCCTGCCCGTCAGCCTCTTCGCCATCGACGGCGACGTCAAGGTGCTGAAGATCACCCTCACCAACGTCGAAGGCGAATTTTTCGTGCTCGAGGGCGAAGACGCCTTCACCGTGGAGAGCGAGCAGGAGGTGGTGGTCGACTTCGGCTACCTGCCCACCGAGGTGGGCCAGCACTTCGCCGAGGCGCGCCTCACCACCAACGAAGAGGGCGGCGGTGGGCACCTCATCGAGCTGCGCGGGGCCGCCACCGTGGCCTCGCTCACCGTGAGCCCGCCCCTGCTCGACTTTGGCCCGGTGGCGACCGGCGACAGCGAGACCCGCACCTTCACCCTCACCAACGGCAGCGAGCTCGATGCCGACCCCCTGTCCCTGTCGACCTCCAACCCGGCCTTCGCGATCACGCCCGCGGCCGCCAGCCTCGGCCCCGGCGAGTCGATCGAGCTGACCGTCACCTTCACCGCCCCCGACGCGGCCATCGCCCGCGGTGAGGCCGGCGGAGAGGGTCCCGCCGGCCCGCTCCCAACGGTGATGCTGCTGGCAAATGCCTGCGAAGAAGGCGACCCCACCCTCTACGACACCGATGGCGACGGCAACTCCGCCTGCGGCACCGACTGCGATGACAGCCGGGCCGACGTTCACCCGGGCGCCAGCGAGCTCTGCGACGGGGTCGACCAGGACTGCGACGGCACCATCGACGAAGAGACCACCTGCTACGATGACGATGGCGACGGGCTCACCGAGTCGGAGGGCGACTGCAACGACGGCGACCCCACCGTCTCGCCCGCGATGACCGAGGACTACACCAACGGCAAGGATGACGACTGCGACGGCGTCGTCGACTATGGCTCGGCCGACGCCGACGGAGACGGCTACGGCGCCAGCGGCGGCGACTGCGACGACGCCGACGCCAGCGCCTACCCCAGCGCGCCCGAGACTCCCGACGGCGATGACGATGACTGCGACGGCATCATCGACGAGGGCACCACCGCCTACGACGATGACGGCGACGGCTACAGCGAAGACGGCGGCGACTGCGACGACAGCACCACCGCCACGAGCCCCGTCGCCGTCGAGTCCGCCGACTGGATCGACAACGACTGCGACGGCACCGTCGACGAGGGCACCACCTACCGCGACGACGACGGCGACGGCTTTACCGAGGTGGGTGGCGACTGCGACGACGCCAACGCCGCCATTCACCCCGCTGCGACGGAAGTGTCGGGCAACGGGATCGACGAAGACTGCACCAGCTCCACGGGGACCTGAACCATGGCCAGAACGATTGCGCTCACGATCGCGATGCTGCTCGCCTCGACCCCCGCGGCGGCCGGCACGGTCCTTTACTGCAACGACTACAACCTCACCACCGACCGCATGGCCGCTGCCCTGGCGACCACCACCCACACGGTCACGGCCACCACCAGCATCACCACCTGCGAAACCAACATTCGCACCAAGGCCTGGGATCTGGTCATCCTGGCCATCCAAAACAACTCCTATAGCACCCCCTACTTCAACGCCTATGTCGCGGCGGGGGGCAAGGCGATCGTTCAGGACTGGACCATGGACCCTACCCGCGCGACGGCGGTGGGCGTCACCTACAGCGGCAACAACAACAGCTCGGTCACCGTCAGCTCCACCACGCTGGCGGCCGGCCTCACCACCACAGCGCTCAGCCTCACCAACCCGGGCTGGGGCACCTACGCGATGCAGATGTCGGCCACCACCGGATCATCGGCGGCCACCTTCAGCTCGGGCCGCATCGCGGTGGCCCTCACCAAGAGCAACAAGGTCTGGGTGAACGGCTTCCTCACCGACACCGCCAGCACCGCCAGCGCAGCCAACATCACCCGACTGTACAAGAACGAGATTGAGTACCTTCTCCCCACCTGTGATGTCGACGGCGACGGCTACACCAACGCCTCCTGCGGCGGCAGCGACTGCAACGACGCCAACGCGGCCATCAACCCCGGCATGAGCGAGATCGCCTACGACGGCGTCGACCAGGACTGCTCGGGGGCCGACCTCACCGACGTCGACGGGGATGGCTACGCCTGCGCCTGCGTCACCGGCGGCACCGACTGCGACGACACCGACATCGCCATCCACCCGGGCGCCACCGAGATCGCCTACGACGGTATCGACCAGGACTGCGTCGGCGGAGACTGGATCGACGTGGACGGTGATGGCTACGCCTGGGATGGCGCCGGCGGCACCGACTGCTGGGACACCGAGTCCTCTGTTCACCCCGGAGCGGCCGAGACCGCCGACGGCGTGGACGAAGATTGCGACAGCAGCGTAGACGAAGCCACCTCCTGGGCCGACGATGACGGCGACGGCTACACCGAGGACGGCGGAGACTGCAACGACGGCGACGCCACCGTCTTCCCGGCCGCCACCGAGACGGCCGACATCACCGACGAAGACTGTGACGGCATCATCGACGAGGGCACCGAGCTGTACGATGACGACGGCGACGGCCGCTCGGAGGTCTACGGCGACTGCAACGATGGCGACCCCGCCGTGCGCAGCGGCTACACCGAGATCGCCGGCAACGGCGTGGACGATGACTGCGACGGCGTGGTCGACGCCGGGGCCTGGGACCCCGATGGCGACGGCTTCACCGCCGAGGGTGGCGACTGCGACGACGCCGACGGCACCGCCTACCCCGGCGGGACCGAGGTGGCCGACGGCATTGACAATGACTGTGACGGCGTGGTGGACGAAGGAACCGCCGACTGGGATGGCGACGGCGACGGCGCCACCCCCAATGACGGCGACTGCAACGACGCCGACGCCGGGGTGAGCCCCGGCGCTGAGGAGCAGCCCGACAACGGCGTCGACGACGACTGCGACGGCCTCGTGGACGAAGGTTCGGACCGCGTCGACGACGATGGCGACGGCTACTCCGAGGACGCCGGCGACTGCGACGACGCCAACGGCGAGGCCGCCCCCAGCCAGGAGGAGCTCCCCGGCAATGGTGTGGACGACAACTGCGACGGCGTGGTGGACGAGACCACCGACGACGCCGACGCCGACGGCTACAGCGGCGAGGAGGACTGCGACGAGGGCGATCCGTGGAGCCACGCCGACGCGCGGGAGTTCTGCGACTCGGTCGACAACAACTGCGACGGCCAGATCGACGAGGGCTGCGCCGACACCAGCATCGCCGGCGAAGTGGGCAAGACCGGCAGCGGCTGCGCCAGCGTGAACCCCGGCGCAGGCGCGCTCGGCTGGCTGGCCCTCGGCAGCGCCGCCCTCGCGCTGGGCCGTCGCCGTCGGACTTCTCGCGGCTGAAGCCGTGGCGACCCGGCGGGCGCCCCTTCCCCCCCTTCGGGCGGGGTGCTACAGACAAAGGCAGAGGTGCCTGTGACCCTGCCCGCCGCGCCGCCCGCCTCCAGCCCGCTGGACCTCGCCGACCTCAACGCCGACGACAACACGGAGAAGGTGCGGGCCTCGCTCGGGGCCTACCACCTCGCGGTGGTCACCGATCCCGACAGCGCCGCCTTCGACGCCGCCTACCGCATGATGGAGGCCTACTTCGGCCCCAAAGGCGAGATCGAGCGCCGCTCGGTGCTGGAGGCCTGGCTGCGCCAGGGCCTCACCTTTCAAGGCGTGCGCGTGGCCTACCACCTCGTCACCGCCCACAACGCCGCGGGCGCGCTGGCCGGCGTGCGCGACGCCTTTGTGGCCACCGCCCTGTCCGATGGCACCACCGTGGTGCTGCTAAGCCACAGCTTCATCCTGCCGAGCGAGCGGCGATCCGGCCTCGCCGCCCTCTTTCGCACCATCCCCGCCACCCTGGCCCGCCGCTCGGTGGCCGAGCTCGGCCATGACCCTGCCACCACCGATGTGGTGCTGATTTCCGAGATGGAGCATGTCCGCCCCGACGATCCCAGCACGGTGATCCGCCTGCTCGCCTATGGCCGCGGCGGCTTTCGCATCGTGCTGCCCTCGGCGATGCCCTATGTGCAGCCCGACTTTCGCGACCTCGACGCCCTGGGCGAAGAGGCCGATCCAGTGCCCCTGCTGCCGGTGGTGCGCTGGCTCGGCCACGAGCAAGAGACACAGTTCCCCTCGCGCCTCTGTGTCGCCATCCTCGATCACCTCGAGGCCATCCACTCGCCGGCGGCCCGCCATCGCGACCTCGCCTTTCAAAAGCGGCTCGTCAAAGAGGCGCTGCGCTACCATGGCGCATCCACCGTGCCGCTGCTGCCCATCCCGGCGGCGATCTGGCCGGTCACCGGCTTCTTTCCTTTCCTTCGCGCGCGGGTCCTGTCGGCCCACCCCATCTTCCAGCGCCGCGGCCTCACCCTCGACATCCCGGGTGAAGAGGCCGCGCTGACCGAACAGTGGAGGCATCTTGAAGTCCCTCGCTGATTGGAGCCCCGTCCCTGGCGAGCCCGCCCGGGCGGCTATCCGCACCGCCACCGTTCCCGGCCCCGCCTCGCTGGCTCTACAGGCCCGGCACCAGGCCTTTCAGGACGCCCGCACCGTCCACTTCTACCAGGACAGCAAGGCGAGCATCGGCAACTACATCGTCGACGTCGATGGCAACGTGATCCTCGACGTGTACAGCCACATCGCGGTGGAGCCGCTTGGCTACAACCATCCCGCCCTGCTCGCCGCCTGGAAGGATGGCCGCTTTGACTGGGCCGCCGGCTACCGCCCGGCCCTGGGCATCGCGCCACCGCCCGAGTGGGTGGATCTGCTGGAAAAACAGATCCTGCCCATCGCGCCCAAGGGCCTCGATCACATCATCACCGTCACGTCTGGGGCCGAGGCCGTCGAGAACGCGCTCAAGATCGCCTTCCTCACCGCGGCCCGTCGCCGCCGCGGTGGCCCGGCCAGCGCCGAAGACGCCCTTGCGGTGATGAACAATGACCAGCCCGGCATCAACGAGCTGGTGATCGCCTCCTTCGACGGCGCCTTTCACGGCCGCAGCCTGGGGGCGCTCTCGGCCACCCGCAGCAAGGCGATTCACAAGCTGGACTTTCCGGCCTTTCGCTGGCCGATGCTGCCCTTCCCGGCGAGCCGCTTTCCCCTGGACGAGCACGCCGAAGAGAACGCCCTGGCCGAGGCCAGGGCCCTGGAGGCCACCGAGGCGCTGTTCTCCGACCTGGAGGGCCGGGTCGCCGGACTGATCGTGGAGCCAATCCAGGGTGAGGGCGGCGACCGCCACGCCAGCCCGGCCTTCTTTCGCGCGCTGCGCCAGATCTGCCGGGCCCACGGCGTGGTCTTCATCGTCGACGAGGTCCAGACCGGCTGCGGCGCCACCGGCGCCTTCTGGGCCCACAGCCACTGGGGCCTCACCGACCCCCCCGACATCGTCACCTTCTCGAAGAAGATGCAGGTCGGCGGCCTCTTCGTGCAGGGCCACCTGATGCCGCCCGAGCCCTGGCGCATCTTCAACACCTTCCTGGGCGACCCGCTGCGGGCGGCCCAGTTGGGCGTCATCCTGGAGGTGATCGGCCGCGACGATCTGCTCAGCGTGGTGCGCCAGAGCGGCTCGTTGCTCACCAATGGCCTCAACCTGCTGGCCGAGTTGCACCCGGGGCTCCTCTCCCAGCCCCGCGGCCAGGGCACCTACGCCGCCTTCGACCTGCCCGACAGCCCCACCCGCGAGCGCCTGGTCCAGGCCCTGCGCGACCGGGGACTGGAGGCCGGTGGCTCGGGCCCCCACTCGATCCGGTTTCGACCCGCCCTGGTCTTCGCGCCCCGGCACGCCGCTGAGGCCCTTGACATCCTCGACGCCGCCCTGCGGAGCCTGTGATGCACAAACCCCTCCGCCTCTACCACTCTCCCCGCTACTTCGCCGATCTGGGCGAGCACATCATGCCGATCCGCAAGTTCGGCCTCGTGCGCCAGGGCATCGAGGAGATGGGGGTCCCCATCGAGCTGGTCGAGCCGAATCGGGCAAGCGACACAGACCTGCTGCGGGTTCACACCGCCGAGTACATTCAGGCCATTGACAGCGGCGAGCCGCGCGCCCTGGCTCAGTCGCAGAAATTCCCCTGGTCGCCCGGGCTGGCCGAGGCGGTGCGCTGGACCAACGGCGGCACCATCGACGGCCTGCTGGCCGCCCTCGATCTCGGCGTCTGCGGCAACCTCGCCAGCGGCTTTCACCACGCCCACGGGCCCCATGGCGAGGGCTTTTGCACCTACAACGGGCTGGTGGTGGCCTATGAGCGGGCTCGGGCCGAAGGGCGCCTGCGCCGGGCGCTGGTCCTCGACATGGATCTGCACTACGGCAACGGCACGGCCTCGCTCCTCGCCGATCGGCCCGAGCTCTTTCAGCTCAGCATCTACGGCAACTGGTACGAGAAGAACCTCGCCTACCGCGACGTGAACCACAACCACGCGCCCGACACCCACAACGCCTGGAGCGTGGCGGTGCCGGCCGGCGCTGGGGGTGAACAGTACCTCGACATCCTGAACCGTCACCTGGGCCCGGCCATCGAGCGCGCGCGCCCCGAGGCCCTGCTCTACCAGGCCGGCGCCGACCCCTACAAAGAAGACCCCTACTCGCCGCTCGACCTCGATCACGCCGACCTGCTGGCCCGCGACACCGTCGTCTTTGAGACCGCGAAGCGGCTGGGCATCCCCGTGCTCTGGGTGCTGGCCGGCGGCTACACCAAGGACGTCACCAAGGTGGTGGCGGTGCATGTCAACACCTTTCGGGCCGCGGCGGCGGTCTTCGGCGGATAGACGGTCTCGTCGCCCCAAGGAGCCTTCGCGTGTCGCCTTGTCGCGTCCTCTTTGTCTGCACCGGCAACATCTGTCGCTCGCCGGCCGCCGAGGCGGTCGCCCGGGGCATGGCCGAACAGCACGGTCTCGCCGGCTGGAGCTTTGACAGCGCCGGCACCTACAGCGGCCACGCCGGCGAGCCCGCGCACTCGTTCAGCCGCAAGGTGGGGGCCGCTCGGGGCTGGAGCCTGACCCACCGTGCCCGGGCCCTGCGCGCCGATGAGGCCGATCGCTTCGATCTCCTCGTGGCCATGGACCGCGGACACCGCGCCCACCTGGTCAAGGCCTTCGGCCGCCGCGACGTGGCCATCTCCTTGCTGCGCGCCTGGGACCCCCAGGGCGGGCCCGAGGCCGAGGTGGACGATCCCTACGGCGAGCCCGAGGCCGACTATGTCGCAATGTACGAGGTGATTGAGCGGTCTGTCGCCGCCCTGCTCGGACTGCCGCGATGAGGATCCTCCACCTGTCGGACACCCACCTGGGGGCGGCCACCGCCTTCGTGGGCGCGCCGCCAGGCTGGAGCCGCGCGCACGACCACGCCGCCGCCTTTGAGGCCGCTCTTGGGCCCGCCTACCGCGAGGAGGTCGATGTGGTGCTGCACACCGGCGACCTCTTTGATCGCAGCCGGCCGCCCGAGGCGGCGATGACCCTGGCGCTGCAGCACTTCACCACCCTCGCCCGGCGGGTCCCCGTGGTGGTGATGCCCGGCAACCACGATCGCCAGGGCCTCCGCGCCCACCTGCCCTGCCCGCCGCCCGGTCTCTTTGTGATCGACACGGCCACCCACATGCGCCTGCCCGGCCTGCGTCTCGGCGTGGTGCCCTTTGAGCGGGTGCCCGCCCGCTGGGCCCAGCAGGCCCGCATCGCCGTCGACGAGGGGGTGGATCTGCTGCTCTGTCACCAGTCCTTCGACGGCAGTCGGGTGCCCGGCCATGTCTTTCGGCCCATGGAGGGCACCGACACGCTGGGCGCCGCCGACCTGCCACCCAACGCGCCCCTGGTTCTGACCGGTCATATCCACAGCCGCCAAGACCTCCGTCTCGCCGGTCGCCGCATCCTCCACGTCGGGAGCACCGAGCGCACCAGCTTCGTCGAGCGAGGCGAGGCCAAGGGCTCGATGGTGCTGGATCTGTCCACCCAGAGCTTTCGCTGGTGCGACACCCAGCCGCGGGCGATGCGGTACATCCGCAGCCCCGAGGACCTCGCCGGGGTGCGCCCCCACAGCCTCGTCGCCCTGGCCCGCACCGCCCGCAGCGAGGATATCGAGGCCGCCGCCCTGGCCCGCGGGGCCTATGTGCAACGCTGGTCGCGGGCCGACAAGCAGCTCAGCCTCTTCACCGAACCGTAGATCCCATCCGTCTTCTGGAGTCAACCATGTCGATCGATCTGTATTGGGGCAGCGGCAGCACCCCCGCCTGGCGGGCCCTGCTGGGCTTTGCCTTCAAGGGTCAGCCCTACACCAGCCACCTGCTGTCCTTCTCGGCCGGCGACACGCGAAAGCCCGCCTTCCAGGAGATCAACCCGCGCGGCAAGGTGCCGGCGATCCGCGAAGGCGACTTCACCCTGGGCGAGTCGCTGGCCATCCTGGCCTGGCTCGAAGCCCGCTTCCCCGAGGGTCCGCCCCTCTTCGGCGCCGACGCCAACACCATCGGCGCGATCTGGCGGGCGGCCCTGGAGTACGAGAACCACGCTGGGCCGGCCTTCTCCGCCGTGGCTCGACCCCTGCTCTTCCGCCAGGAGACCACCACCGAGGCCCTGCTGGCCGCCGCCGGCGCCGTCGAGGAGGAGCTCGATCGCCTCAACGCCGCCCTGGTCCCCACCGGCGCCTTGGTCGGCGAGGCGCTCACCGCCGCCGATCTGGTCTGGTACTGCGGCCTGCGCTTCCTGGAGCGGGGGCTCTCCCGCCCCTGGGCCTCTGTTCACAACCTGCCGCTGACCCCGATCTTCGATCGCTGGCCCGCCCTGCGGCCCTGGGCGGCGCGGATCGAGGCCCTGCCGGGCTTCCTGGCGACCGTCCCGCCGCACTGGCTGGAGGGAGATCACCCCAGCCCAGCCCGCCTCACCGACTGAGCCCTTAGGAGGACGCATGCGACTGTTCACCATACTCCTGCTGGCCTGCTCGCCCGACCCCGCCGGGGACAAGGCCGGCGCCGACAGCGGCGACACCACCCCCACCAAGGGCGACGCCGACACCGACGCCGATGCGGACGCCGATGCAGACGCGGACAGCGACGCCGACGCCGACGCGGACGGCGGCGACCCTGGCGGTGGCGGTGGCGGCGCCTTCGACCTCACCGACACCTGGACCGGCACCGTTCAGGTCGACGCCACCCTCGACGGCAGCACCCCGGCCGTCTGTACCGGTAGCCTCAGCCTGCCCTTCGAGGATGTGCGCGGCGGCGGCCCCTTCTCCTGCACCTGGGACATCGACAGCTTTCCGTACAGCACCGGCAACCTGGAGATCGGGGTTCAGCCCGACGCCACCAACCTGATCGGCTTTGGCGACATGGGGCCCCTGTCCGGAGAGATCGTCGGGACCTTTGACGGGCTCGGCGTGATCGAGGGCAGCTTCTCGGCCAGCGGCAGCGACGGCGAGCACACCGTTGACATGGTGGTCAGCTTCCGCCTCGATCGCCCCTGAACAGAGCGGGCAGCCGCCCCAGCGCGGCGCCCAGCCCCAGGGAGCCCGCCAGCTCGGCCAGATCGGCGGCCAGGGGGGCCTCGATCTGCAGCGGACCCGGCCGGGCCGGGTGGGTCACCCCCAGTCGCCAGGCATGCAGGGCGAGGCGGGGGGCGGCGGGCCCGCGCGAGCGGCCGTCGCGGTAGAGGCTCTCGCCCAGGATCGGGTGCCCGCGGAGCTGACAGTGCAGGCGGATCTGGTTGCGACGCCCGGTGTGAATGCGCACAGCGAGGAGGGAGACGCCGCCGGCACCTCCGACGAGCTCGTACTCGGCGCGCGCCGCGACCGCCCCCTCCCAGTCGGGGCCGGCCGGGCGTTGGAGGTGTTGGGCGCTGTCCCAGGCCATCCAGTCCACCCAGGTGCCACGCGGGGCCGGGGGCACCCCCTCGACCAGGGCGAGATAGCGTCGCTCAGGGCTGCCCCGGAAGAACTGTTCACGAAGGCGCTCGGCGGCCCGCTCGGTGCGGGCGGCGAGCACCACGCCGCTGGTGTCGCGGTCGATGCGGTGTACGATGTGCAGCCGATCGCCTTCTTCGCGAACGAAGGCGCCCAACCTCCGCCGCAGGGTGTCGCGGGTACGGGCCTGCTCGATCGAGGCCGAGTCGGTGAGCAAGCCCGGCGGCTTGTCCGCGGCGATGACGTGCTCGTCCTGGTACAGCACCGTCACCCCGGCCTCGGCGAGCCCCGCCGCTGCCTTGTGTCGCCCCAGAGACGAGCCGGACCGGTTCCAGTCCACGGTCACCCGTTCGTTCAGGCGCAGCGGCCGGGCGCCATCCGCGCAGGGGGCGCCGTCGATGGAGACCTTGCCGGTCTCGACGGCCTCGCGGGCCCGCCGCCGGCTGGCGACCGAGGGCAGGGCGGCGACGAGGCGGTCGAGGCGCCAGCCGACCTGGGCCGGGGTGACGGTGGTGGCGGCGTCATCAGGGTTCAGGGGGCCCTCCAGGTCGGCGGGCCCCCTCTAATGCTCGGCCAACCGCGGCGCGGCCTACTTGCCCTTGGGCTTTCCGGCCGCTGGGGCGGGCGGCGCCTGCTTCTTGTCATGCTCGACCTTGGCGGCGCTCTTGTTGGCGGCGTCCTGTTTCTTGGCCTTGTCTCGAGCTTTGGGATTCTTGTCGCCCATCCGGGCCTCCGGCGTTTCGCCTGCGTCTGCTCCCGCGCCGGCTGCAAAGGCCGTTCGCGGCAAGGCACCCCGAAGAACCGGGCGCCGCGCCCCTCCTACACACCCCTTCGGCGGCGACCATGGGGAGGGATCGGTTAGTCGGGCCGCCCACCACCCAGGCGCCCCCATGACGATCCACTGGTTCCCCGGCCACATGTCCACCGCCCGCGACGAGCTGCGCAAGGCGATGCCCGGGGTCGACCTCGTCATCGAGGTGCTCGACGCCCGCATCCCCTTCAGCAGCGAGAACCCGCTGGTGGCTGACCTGCGCGGCGCCCGGCCGTCGATCCGCATCCTCAACAAGGCCGATCTGGCCGATCCCGCCGTCACCGCCGACTGGCTCGTGGCGGCCAACCAGCGCCCCGGCGTGGCAGCCCTGGCGCACCACCACAGCCAGCCCGATCTGCTCCGCCGGGTGCTCAAGGTGGCGCGCGACCTCGTGCCCAATGTGCGCGATCGGCGCCTCGTGGCCGCGATCCTCGGCGTGCCCAATGTTGGTAAGTCCACGCTCATCAACACGCTGGTGGGCCGCACCGTGGCCCGCACCGGCAACAAGCCGGCCCTCACGCAGAGCCAGCAGCGGGTGATGGTGGGCACCGAGCTGGCGCTGATCGACACGCCGGGCTTTCTCTGGCCCAAGCTCGAGCCCCAGATCTGCGGCTACCGCCTCGCGGTGATGGGGGCGATCTCCGACCGGGTGGTCAACCCCGAAGAGCTGGCCCTCTTCGCCTTCGAGGCCCTGCACGCCGACTACGGCGACTGTGTCGAGCGCTACTATGGTGCCGGCGCCGAGACCACCGATGGCATGGCCCTCCTCGCCGCCATCGGCCGGCGCCGGGGCTTCGTCGGAAAGGGCGGCGTGGTCGACACCCAACGGGCGGCCGATCGCTTCTTGATGGACCTGCGGGCCGGCGCCTTGGGCCGCTTCAGCCTGGAGACGCCCGCCCGCTGTGAGCCGGCGCTGGCCTGAGCGGGGTCGGGGGGGGGCTTACAAGATTGTTCGCGCCAGAAGCAAGGTTGGAGGCCGACTGACAGCTCCAGGGTCGTCCGATTCCGGGGCGGCGCCCTTGTCCGCCTGCTGGCAGACCTGTAGACAGAGGCAGGCCGACGCTCACGCGGCCACCGTCCTCGGGCCCCGCTGCGGCGGTCCGAGGGTACATTGTTCCTCACCGATTGGAGTCCACCATGTCCCTGCGCCTGATCCTCTTCCCCTCCCTCGTCCTGCTCGCCGCCTGTCTTGACACCGGCAAGGGCAGCGACGACTCCGGCGACACCGGCGCCAGCACCGACGATGGCAGCGGCGACGGCGGGGACGGCGGCGCCGATGACAACGACGGATGGCCCAACTTCGTCACCCGCATCGAAGCCGGGCAGGTGATCGAGGGCGATCTGGCCGAGGGCGAGACGGTCGACCTCGACTGGGCCGACCAGAGCAGCGTGGCCTGCTTCCCCGGCACCGAGTTCTCCAACTTCGAGGGCAACCACGTCTTCTACGCCGTCGAGCAGCCCGAGGGCAGCGAGCTCACCGTCACCGTCACCCCCGATGAGGGCACCGACGTCAGCATCTACCTGCTGCAGTACGGCACCAGCAGCCGCTACGTCCCGCCCGAGGTCCCCACCGCCGTCACCTGCGAAGCCGGCTTCGACCAGACCAACGACAGCAACCCGGGCGAGGCCGAGTCGGCGATGGTGACGGCCACCACCAACCCCTACGTGGTGCTGATCGGCGTCGCGGCCCCCACGGGCGTGGTGGCGGGCAGCTACCAGCTCCAGGTGGACATCCTGCAGTAGGCGGGGCGGGTGCGAGGAGCGCGGCCGTCGCAGGCGGGCTCCTCGCCGCTTCGATCGAGGGGGCGCGAATCGTTGCTTGACGCCCGCCTGTTCATGGGCAACAAGGGCAGCCGATTCGACTCGGAGCGCGGCGATGTTCAAGGTGTCGGTCCCCAGCCTGGGGCTCCTGTTTCTGCTCGGCTGTTCGGATGCGTTCAGCGGCAAGGGCGATGACCCCGGTCTCGAGGGCGGCGGCAACGGCGGCGGCGAAGAGGCCGACGCCGACGCCGACAGCGATGCCGACAGCGATGCCGACAGTGACGCCGACGCCGACAGCGACGCCGACGCCGACGCCGACCCGGACGCCACCGACGACGATGGAGACGGCCTCACCGAAGACGAGGGCGACTGCGACGACGGCGACGCCGACGTGGGCCCCGAGGAGCGCGAGGTCCCCGGCAACGGCGTCGACGACGACTGCGACCCCTCCACCCGCGACGATGACTTCGACGGCGACGGCTTTGGCGCCAGCGAGGACTGCGACGATGACGACGCCGCCATCAACCCCGACGCCGAAGAAGAGCCCTACACCGGGGTGGATGAGGACTGCAGCAGCCGCACGCCCGACGATGATCTCGATGGCGACGGCTTCGACCTCGCCGACGACTGCGACGACACCAACGACGCCATCTACCCCGGCGCCGACGAGGACAGCACCAACGGCGACGATGACGACTGCGACGGCACCATCGACGAGCGCTTTGACTTCGAGACGGTCGACAGCAGCGCTGACATGGGGCTCACCTCCACCCTGGACGTCGACTCCTCCGGCAGCGTGCTGATCGCCTACCTGGAGAGCACCACTGGCGTTGTCTGGTCGGTGGAGGGCGAGGCCGGCGCCTGGAGCACGCCCGAGGAGGTGCTCAACGAGAGCGGCGTCTACGTTGGCGAGTACATGGACGGCACCTTCGACAGCGCCGACCAGTTCCACCTCGGCTTCACCTGGCAGGACAGCCTGGGCCGCATCCTCACCTACCAGGTGCGCGACGCCGCCGACACCTGGACCGAGACCTTCCTCGTCGACGACAGCTCGGCCGACATGGGGGCCTACGTCAGCATCGACCTCGACAGCTCGGGCTACCCCTCCTTTGGCTACTTCGACGCCGACAACGGGGTGCCGCGGGTCTGCGATGTGATCTCCGATCCGTTGGTGAGCGCCTTTCTCGACGTGCTCTACTCCGACGCCGACGTGAACTACGCGGGCGCCACCGGCTACTACACCAGCCTCGCCGTTGACAGCCTGGGCTACGACCACCTCGCCTACTATGACGATGGCTACTTCGCCGAAGAGGCCCAGTACGCCCGCAGCCTGATCCCGGTGCTCTCCAGCCAGACCATCGACGACAAGGGCGAGTACACCAGCATCGCGCTGATGAGCGACGACACCCCCTGCTTCGCCTGGCAGCGCACCGACACCGCCGACCTGCGCTTTGGCTGCGTGACCTCGTCGAGCTCGGCGGGGGCTGTGATCTCCACCGAGGATGTCGACAAGACCGGCGCGGTGGGCGCCTACGCGCGCCTTGCCTTCAACAGCCTCGATGAGCCCTACATCGCCTACTACGACACCACCAACAAGAACCTCAAGGTGGCCCACAAGACCAGCAGCGGCTGGACCACCTTTACGGTGGACAGCGTCGGGGATGTGGGCATCTGGCTCGACATGGTGGTCGACGATGACGATGTCGTGCACATCAGCTACCGCGACGAGACCAACGCTTCGCTGAAGTACGCCCACGGACAGTAGCCAATCGGTTACCCCCCCAGTCCGTGGAGGCTCCGATGTCCCTGCCGCTGCGCGTGACCACGCTGGGCCTGCTCCTGGCCTGCGAGGGGTCCAAAGGAGCGGGCCCGGCCTGCCCGCGCCTGGAGGGCCAGCCCGACGACGATCCGGCGGCCTGGAGCGTAGACGCCGGGGTGGACTGGCAGCCCACGATCTCGGAGCCCACCTGGGTGGTGCCGAGCGCGGCCCTGCCGGTCGAGACCCAGGCGGCCAACAACAACGTGGCGATCACCCTGGCCGGCGACCGCCTCTTCATGGCCTTTCGCAGCGCGCCAGCGCACTTTGCCAGCAGCCAGACCACGATGAACGTGGTCTCCTCGGCGGATGGCGGCCAGACCTGGGAAGAAGAGCTGGTGGTGGCCCTTGGCACCGACCTGCGGGAGCCGGCCTTTCTGCTCTGGGATGGCGTGCTCTCCCTCTCCTTCTTTGAGGCGGGCGCCAACCCGGCGGCCTTTGAGCCGCGCGCGGTCTGGCGGGCCGAGCGCTGCGACGTGGGAGACTGGCAGAAAGTGCCGATCTCCGAGGGCGAGAAGGTGCCCTGGGACGTCAAGATCCGCCAGGGCATGGCCCTGCGCACCGCCTATTCGGGAGACCACTACGGCGACGGCGATCTGTCCGTCCACCTGGAGCGCTCGACCGATGGCGGACAGTCCTGGGGCCCCCTGGGCCAGGACCCCGTCCACCAGGGCGGCGACTCTGAGGTCGCGTTTGAGCTCGACGAGACGGGCGCGCTGTGGGCCGTCACCCGAAACGAAGACGGCGACGAGACCGGCCAAGGCAGCAAGGTCTGCACGGCGCCATCGGGCGATCTGTCCGATTGGAGCTGCTCCGACCCCTCCGACCCGGAGCGCTACGACTCCCCCGAGCTGATCCGTCACGGCGAGGACCTCTACCTGCTGGCGCGCCGAGATGTTGGAGGGCCCTTCGGCGAGGATGAGGGGCTGATTCCCTACAGCTCGCGGCCCAAGCGGTCTGCCCTCTACCAGCTCGATCGCGACGAAAAGCGTGTCGTCCACCTCTTCGACATCCCCGGCGTGGGCGACACCGCCTTCGTGTCGGCCCACCGCACTGGGGCGCACACCTGGCTCTTCGCCAACTACAGCTCTCCCCTCGAAGAGGCCGATGACACCTGGCTCGAAGCCCAGATCGCCGCGGAAGGGACCCAGATCTACCTGGCCACGCTGACCTTTGCGCCCTGATTCCGGTCCCCCCACTTCAGGTACGCCGCGGCTGGCCGATGAGAGGGCGGCCCTCCCGTTAGCCCGGACCTCCTTGAACTCCGATCATTCGCTGCTCCGCGCACCCCGCTTCGGCCTCCTGGCTCGGGCGCTGGTGCTGGGCGCCCTGGGGGCGACGGTGACCACGCCCGCCGCCCGCGCCCGGCCGGAGCACACCCTCATCGACCACGACTGGAATGTGGTCGACGGCCTGCCCCAGGGGACGGTCAACTCCATCGCCCTCGACCACCAGGGATTCCTTCTCCTGGCGACCTATGGGGGACTGAGTCGCTTCAATGGGCAGCGCTTTGAACGCATCTCCCTGCCCCTGGAGGCTCACCCAAACATCTCCCGCACGACCGCCCTGGCCCCGCAAGGTGAGCGACTTTGGTTCGGCGTCGAGGGGGGCGGACTGTGGATCTACAGCGCCGAGGGGGTGGCCGCCGATGCCAATCAGCCCCCGGAGCTGAGCACCTCTGTGATTCATGCCCTGGCGGTGGACCCCCAGGGTCGGCTCCTGGTGGCCAGTCGCAGCGGCGCCTACCGCCGCCTCTCGGAGGGCAACTGGGAGCAGCTGGCCACCGGTCGCTGCAACGACATCGACGTGTCGGCGCAGGGGATCGTGTGGATCAGCCGCGCGACCGATGTAGGATGGCTGGCCCTCAACCAGACCACCCCGCAGTGGACAAGCCTGACCATCGCGGACGAACGCGGCATCTCGGGCGGCGCCCTCGACGCTGCAGGGCGCTACTGGGTGGTCGGCCGCAACGGCCTCGCCCTCCTCCAGGCGGGTCAAGCGCCCCACATCGAGCCGCGCCCACCGAACAGTCCTTTCTCCATGGGCTCACCGGTGGTTGACCGCCAAGGCGGCCTCTGGCTGGGGGCCGAATCGGGCGTGTACCACATCTCAGACGCGGCCAAAGCCGCTCAGGACATGCAGCAGGGCGCGCGCCTCAAGCTCCAGTTCACGGCGCTCAAGGGCGACGCCCGCTCCCTCTTTGTAGACAATAGCGGCGGAATCTGGATCGGAACCAGCGGCAAAGGGCTGCTCCGACTGAGTCCAAACATCTGGGAGGCCCTTTACGAAAATCCCGAAGATCTGAAATACGGCTACGGGCCCCTCGTCGCGCCCGAACAAGAGGATCACGGATATCTGTTCGCGTCTTGCTACACGGTGATCCAAAAGGAGGACGATCCATTAAGGCCCGTCCTCCGACAGGAGGCCGGCGACCCCACCCAGCCCGATCGCTGCGTGCGCGCCCTCCACCGGCTGCCCAATGGCGACATTCTGGTGGGCGGGGATCCGGGATTGAAGCTGCACAAGGTCGATGGGACACGGGAGGACCTGGGCCCGGCGGTGGGCCTGCAAGTTGGCGAGGTGGTGACCGTCATTGAAGCGCAGCGAGCCCCTGGCAGGTTCTACCTCGGGACCTCCCAGGGGCGGGTCTTGGAGGGGAGCCTGGGGGCGAGCGCGACCGCCACGATCGATGCGCCCTGGGGCCCGCGACTCGCCAACCCACGGTGGGGGACGGTGCTGGACCTCCTCTCCGACGGGGACGACCTCTGGATCGGGACCGCCGAAGGCCTCATTCGACTCAGCGGCAACGTGCAGACGCTGTTTGACGCAGAAACGGGATTTCCACCCTCCGCCGTTCGCGCGCTGGCCAAAGACCCAGAAGGCCGGGTTTGGGCCACCACCTATGGCGGGGGACTGGGCTGGGTGCTGGGAGAGAAGGTCGGGACCATCCCCGTCGGCGCCGACGCGCTGCCCGATGGCCACCTCTCGGGCATCTACTTCGACACCAAGGGCTACGTCTGGCTCCATGGAAACCAGGGTCTGTTCACCATTCGGGCGGAGGATCTGCAGGAGCGCACCCGAAAACCCGAGCACGCGCTGCGCGTCTCCCTGATTGAGACCGGTGAGGCCAACGGCTGGATTCAGCCCTCGATGGTGCCGCTCCCCGATGGAGACCTGCTCCTGGCCAACGTCGATCGGGTGGTTCACGTCCGCATCGACGCCACCCACGACGCCGGCAATGTCGGAAAGACGCAGATCCGATCCCTGGAGTTGGGTGGACAGACCTTCAGGGGCGAGGTGGTGGCCGACGCCAGCCTTCGCCGGGACCTTCGGGTCACCTTCTCCGCCCCCGCGCTGAGCACCCGCCGGCCGCTGGAGTACCGGTGGCGCCTTCGTGCTGCAAACGACCCGGTCAGCACAGCGCCCTGGAGCCAGCCCAGCGACAGCAACCTAGTCGAGCTCGTCGATCTGGAGCCGGGCGAGCACACCTTCGAGGTGTTCGCTGTCCCCAACGATGGCGGACAGCCGGAGACCACCGCTGTCTCGGTGATCATCCAGCGTCGCCCCTGGGAGCATGACTGGGCCAAGCTTCTCGGCCTGGTCGCCTTCCTCGGACTGTCCATTCAAATCGGTCGTCTGCGGGCCCGCGAAGTGCAAAAGCGCAACGAGCAGCTCCAGTCCGAGATCGAGCTGCGAAAGCGGGCCGAACGCGAAGCCTCTCAGCAGGGCGCCTACTACCGCACCCTCTTTGAATGTGGGGCGACTGCGCTGCTGCTCTTTATGCCCGACGGGCGCTGCGTCGCCGCCAACCCCCAGGCGCGCGGCCTGCTGGACCCCCAGGGACTGGGGTTGACCGGGCGAATGGGCGCCGAGTTGGGACTGGGTAGCGCCGTCGCAGAAGCCACCGAAGAGCGCGCCGAGCTCCTGGTCCAATGCCTGCGACTGGGCGAGGGTGCCTTTCCGGCGCAGGTGGTGGTGACCCGCTTCCTCATCCATGACAAGCCGCAGGTGATGTGTGCGGTGGTCGATCTCAGTCGCCTGGTGGAGTCCGAGCAGAAGCAAACCCAACTGCGCGACGCGCTGACCTCGGCCCGACGTCTGGAGGGCGTGGGCCGCCTCGCGGGCGGTGTGGCCCACGACATCAACAACATGATGACCGCCATCCTGGGAAACACCGAGCTGGCGATTGAGATGCAGCCCGACGGCCCAGCGCGCGAATTCCTGGATGAGGTGCGGCTGGCCGTGGGCCGCGGCAGCGCCCTGGTGAGAGAGCTGCTGAGCTTTGGCCGGCGCCCCCAGACGGAGTCAGAGGTGCTGGACCCCAAGGAGGTGATCGACGCGATGGTCGGCATGCTGCGACGGCTCCTCCCCGACGACATCCGCATGGTGCTCGATCTCCAACCTGTCCCGGCGGTGCGCATTCCTCGCACCGCCTTGGAGCAGATCCTGCTCAACTTGATCGTCAACGCCAGCGACGCCATGCCGCGCGGCGGCGAGGTGCGGGTCAGCACCTGGCGGGAGGGCTCCCGCTGGGCGATCATCGAGGTCACCGACCAGGGCGTGGGCATCAGCCCCGACATCGCCGACCACATCTTTGACCCCTTCTTCTCCACCAAGTCGGCTGATCGCGGCACGGGGCTGGGTCTGGCCACGGTGCGAGACCTCGCCCACCGCGCCGAAGCACGGGTGGAGGTTCAGAGCGAGGTGGGGGCTGGCACCACCTTTCGCCTCCGTTTTCCGGCGGTCTCTTCCGACTCGGTCTCTATCCCCCCCAGCGCGCCGGAGCCACGGCCGGTGGCCTCGTCGCTGGGAGGTCAGTTGATCCTTGTGGTCGACGACAATGACGGTGTGCGCAACGCCGCCATCACCCAGCCGCTGCGGCGGGCTGGGTACGAGGTGATGGACTTCGCCGACCCGCAGGAGGCCCTCCGTTGGTTTCAACAGACCCCACGCCCGCCCGCGGCGGTGGTCTCAGATGTGATCATGCCGGGCCTCAACGGAAAACAGATGACCGATCAGATGCGGGAGCTGCAGCCCGATCTCGCGGTGCTCTTTGTCACTGGCTACGCCGCCGATGTGGTGTGGAAGCGCGGCCTCTCCGAGACGGCCGACATGCTCCTGGAGAAGCCCTTCACGAGCGGGGCCTTGCTCGACTCCCTGCACCAGCTCCTCCTGCGGAGAGCGAGCGCATCGGCACCGGCGGCGCCCCAACCTTAGGCGGCCCCCTTCCGCCGCAGCTTGCGCAGGAAGGCCGCCTTGATGGCGGCGTCTTCGGGGCTCTGTGCACGCAGCACCCCCAACACCAGAAAGCCGCCGATCAGCAGGGCCGTCGCCGCGACCCGGGCGGCCAGCCCATCGATCCCGAGCCGAATGCTTAAGGCCCCGCCGAGAGAGACGACGATCAGCAGCAGGCTCTCCCGATCAAAGGGAAAGCAGCGCAGCAGATGCCAGACCTCAGCGAGGCGCCAGATCGACCAGGCCGACAGCGTCAGGGCCGAGGCGGCGGCGGCGCCGACCGGGCCCCAGAGCGGGATGAGCAGACTGTTGAGCGCTACGTTGAGGACCACGGCGACCACAGCGTTTCCGAGGTTGAGCATGGCATGGCCCGACATCGGGATGAGCCGCATCGCCGGCGAGCAGACCGTGTTGATCGACTGGCCCGCGGCGAGGATCACCAGGGGCATTGCGCTCACCGCATAGACGTCGCTGTACAGATGGAGGATCAAGTCGGGCAGCAGCAGGAGCACAAGGTAGGCCGGCACCGAGACGAGGATCAGCCAACGGGTGATCACCTGAAGCAACCGGTTCAGTCGCTCGCGCTCGCCGGTGTGGGCCAGCTCGGCGATGAAAGGGTTGAGCACGGTGGCGACGGCGTTCGCCGGCACAGCGCCGAAGCTGGCCAGCGAGGCCGCGACCTCGTACAGACCGGCCTTGTGAACACCGCCCAACTGCGCCAGCATCAGGCCATCGAGCTGCAGATTGAGCTGAAAGGCCGCCGCGGTCAGCGCCTGGGGGCCCGAGTAGCGCAGCAGCGCGCCGATCTCCCAGCGGGGCTGCGTGATCGGCTCACGAAACAGCTCGCGGTAGCTGCGAAAGACCATCAAGGCGCCCTGGGCCAGGGCGATCACCATGGCCAGCCCCATCCCCAGAAGCGCGCCCCGCACGCCCCAGTCGAACACCCCAACAAAGACGCCGGTGAGCAGCGCCATCGCCAAGGGCAAGGTGATCTGGTAGGCGAGCGTGCTCCGACGCTGATCCTTACGCGCCTTGAGCGCCCCAACAAAGAAGAGCAGGACGGTCCAGGGCACCACCACCGGCGCCACCACCGCTGCCGTGTCGGCGAGTGGACCCGGCTCCACCCAGAGGTGAACATACAGAGACAGGCCGAGCGCGCCCACCACCCCGCCCACCATGCTGGCGAACAGACCCGTGAGGAAGACTCCCTTCAGTCGATCTCGCTCGCCCTCGCGCAGAAAGCGGGCGGCGAAGTAGATGATCCCGGTGTCCAGCCCGAGCGGAGAGAAGCTGGTGACCGTCTGGGCGACCCGCGTGGCAAAGGAGTAGGCGCCGAGCCCCGCCGGACCGAGCGCGTGGGCGAGGTACCACTTGATCGCCCAGCGGATCCCGCGATCAAAGAGCCCCCCCAGGAGGACCAGCCCCGAGCCACCGGCGACGCGGCGGGCATCGTGGGCGGCGGAGCCAGGGGGCGGCGAGGTGATGCTCATGGTGGGGACCCCGGGCTGGCCAGCGCCCCTCGGGAGTGAACAGAAGACGAGGGCTGCGCTACCCCAGCTCGGCGACCAGGGCCTCGACGATCCGCTGGGCGGCGAGCCCGTCGCCATAGGGATTGTGGGCGCGCCGCATCGCCGCGGCGGCGGCCGGATCGGTGAGGAGCTGCTCGCAGGCCTCGACGATGCGCTCGGTGCGGGTGCCGACGAGACGAACCGTGCCGGCGGCGAGGCCCTCGGGGCGCTCAGTGACCTCGCGCATCACCAGCACCGGCTTGCCGAGGCTGGGGGCCTCCTCCTGGATGCCGCCCGAGTCGGTGAGGATGAGCGTGCTGCGGTCCATCAGGCGCACGAAGGGCGCGTAGTCCAGCGGAGACAGAAGGTGGACATTGGGCAGCCCTTCGAGGGTCTCGCGCACCGGCTGCTGAACATTGGGGTTCATGTGCACCGGATACACCAGCTGAAGCTGCGGGTGACGCAGGGCCAGGGTGCGCAGCGCAGCACAGATGTTGCGGAAGCCCTCGCCAAAGCTCTCCCGCCGGTGGCCGGTGATCAGCAGCATCGGCACGTCGGGCTGGTTCATCAGGTGGGCGATCGGCCCCAGGCCCGGCAGGTCTTCGAGGCGGGCCTGGGCGACCCGCTCCCGCACCCAAAGCAGGGCGTCGATCACCGTGTTGCCAGTGGTGTAGACCCGCGCCGGCGGCATGCCCTCGTCGAGCAGCCGCTGGGCCGATCCGGCGGTGGGCGCGAAGTGGAAGGCGCAGAGCTTGTCAGCCAGCACCCGGTTGGCCTCTTCGGGGAAGGGCGCGGACAGATCGCCCGTGCGCAGCCCAGCCTCGACATGGCCCACTGGGATCTGCAAATAAAAGGCCGCCAGCGTCGCCGCCAGGGTGGTGGTGGTGTCGCCGTGAACCAGCACCACATCGGGCTTGACGTCGAGGAGGACTGGACGCAAGCCTGTCAGCACGCGCGCAGTCAGGGCGTGCAGATCCTGCCCCGGCCGCATCAGGTCGAGGTCGTGGTCTGGCACCAGCTCAAAGAGGCGGAGGGCCTGATCGAGCATGTCCCGATGCTGCGCGGTGACACAGACCACCCCCTCCATACGAGGGTGACTCGCCACCGCCTTGACGACAGGCGCCATTTTGATGGCCTCTGGGCGGGTGCCAAAGACCGTCAAGACCCGAATGCGACGCGCCACGGCGGCTCCTACAGGCCAACGCCAAAGAGGATGTAGGCCGCGCCCGCGTCGGTGGCCGCCTGGTTGGCGTTGACCGCGGAGATTCCGACGTCGTCGTTACCGCTCGCGTCGAGGTCGCCGAGGAAGCTGACGTCGGAGCCGAGGCTGTCATCGGTGTCGGTGCCGCGGACGAGGCCGACCATCACGGCCTCGACATCGTTCACGCCGCTGACCGGCCCGTAGACGATGTAGGTCACCCCTTCGCCGGCGGCACCCGCCGCCGTCGCCCCGATGAGGATGTCGTTGGCGGCATCTCCGTTGAGGTCGCCATTGCCGGCGATCGCATTTCCAATGGCGTCGTCGGAGCCATGACCGTGAATCTGGGCCAGGGCCACCGCCTCAAAGCTGACGCCATCGAGCGTGGTGACTGGATCGGCGGCGCCGCCCACCAGATAGACCGAGCCGCTGGAGCTGCCGCCCGCCGTGTTGTCGCCCGGCGCCGCCACCCAGAAGTCGGCGTAGCCGTCGGCGTTGGTGTCACCGGCGGGAGAGATCGCCGAGCCCGCGCTGTCGCTGGCGCTGCCGCCCATCATCTGAACGTCGAGACCATCCACCGTGCCGCCGGTGGCGAAGGTGGCGAGGTCGAGGCCAATGTAGACTGCGCCGGCGTTGGCGCCGCCATCCCCATTGTACTTGGTGCCCAGCAGCAGGTCGTCGCGGCCGTCGCCGTCGATGTCACCGCCGCGCTCGATCACGAGGCCGAGGCGGTCGCTGGCCACTTCACCGTAGAGCACCACATCGGCGGTGGTGGAGGCGGTGGCGGTGGCGCTCCCCAGGGTGGTGTCGCCCCAGAAGAGGTACACGCCGCCCTGGCTGGCGCTGGTGCTGGCCGACTCGGCGAGGGAGGCGCCGGCGGCGAAGTCGTCGATGCCATCGCCGTTGAGGTCGCCCACGCCGTTGACACCACCGCCGAGGTAGTCGAAGGTCTTGTTTCCGTAGAACTTGGGCAGACCCGAGAGCGCCACCGTGCCGCTGGAGGGCACATCCGCGCCGCTGACCAGGTAGACCGCGCCCGACTTGGTCTTGGTGGAGTAGGTGTTCTGGCTGGCGCCGATGGCGATGTCGTCGATACCGTCGCCGTCCACGTCGCCGAGGGCGGCCAGCGTGACGCCCGCCTGATCGCTGGTGGCCTCACCCCGCCACGACACGTCGGCGTCCGAGGCGCTCAGCGTGCCAAAGGTCGAGCTGATCGGGCCATAGAAGAGGTAGACCGCGCCTTCGCGGTTGCCGTCGGCGTTGGGATCGGCGTTGTCGGCCGAGACGACGATGTCGCCCTGGCCGTCGCCGTTGATGTCGCCGACGTTTGTGATGTTGCGGCCAAGGTTGTCGGTGGTGGCCGCACCCAGGATGACGCCGTCGCTGCTGCCAGCGGTCAGCTCACAGGTGCTGGCGCTGTCGCAGTCGTTGTCTACGCCGTCGTTGCAGATCTCGAGCACGTCGGGGTTGACGTCGCCGCTGGTGTCGTCGCAGTCATCGCCGATCTCCACGAAGCCTTCGAGGAAGACGCAGGCCACGTCGAGGGAGTCGGGGTCGCCGTAGCCGTCGCTGTCGCCGTCGAGGTAGTAGAGCCCCGCGTCGGTCACCGAGTCGTCATCGGCGTCAAACGCCCCGTCGCAGTCATTGTCGAGGCCGTCGCAGATCTCGGTGCCGTCGGGGCGGGACTGGTCGGAGAGGTCGTTGCAGTCATCGGCGTTGTCGACGAAGAGCTCCACATCGGGAGACTCGCAGGCCACCACGACATAGTCATCCGAGCCGAAGGAGTCGCGGTCGTAGTCGATGTAGTAGGTCTGGGTGGCCGCGTCGGCGGGATCGGGCTCTTCATCCACAGACAAATCACAGTCGTTGTCAATGCCGTCGCAGACCTCGGAGAGGCCCGGCGCCCGGCTGGCGTCGCCATCATCACAGTCGTCGCAGCCCAGGACCGTGTCGCCGTCGCCATCTTCGAAGGGGGCCAGACCGTCACAGTTGTAGTCGGTGAGGTCGCCGCAGTCCTTCTCGGGCGCGCCGGGGAAGCGCAGGTTGTTGCCATCGTCGCAGTCGAGCTGGTTGTCAACGTAGCCACCCGGCTGCGAACAGGAGTCGATCAGCTCGGCGGCGCCGTCGCCGTAGCCGTCGTCATCGGCGTCAGGGTACCAGTACGAGCTGAGGCCTTCGTCGATGTCGCCGTCGCAGTCATTGTCGAGACCGTCGCAGATCTCGTAGCCCACCGGGCTCACCGACTGGTTGTCGTCGTCACAGTCCTCATCGGACTTGAAGCCGTCCTCATCATTGTCCTTGTTGCAGCCCGCCGCCATCAGCGAGAGGGCAAGCAGGACCGAGCGCTTCCAGGACGACGAAGCAGCAAAGGGCGAGCGCATGAGGACTCCTGGGGTCAAGGGGGACCGGCTGAGCCACGCCGACGGCGGGCGATCAAGGCGAGAAACACAGAAGGGAGGAGGAGGATCGAGGTCGAAGGGAGCCCAGCGCAGCCGCAGCGCGCCTCGGCGGGGCCGTCGGTGAACCAGGGCGAGAACCACACCCGGTCTTCGGCGGCGTCAGGGCCACTGTAGCGCAGCCGCAGGTAGGCCGCCGCTGCGGTCTTTGGTGCCCAGCGGTGCCGAAAGATCCGGTCGCCCTTGGCGACGAGCACCTCGCCCGAAGCGTCGACCAGCTCCACCGCGGCGAGGCGGCTGTCGCTCCCTTCGATCTCCAAAAAGAGCTCGGCCGGCAGCGCCTCGGCGGGGAGCAGCGCGCCGGGAGGCCGCAGGACCCCGTCGGCGCCGCGGGCGTAGACCTGAAAGTTCGGGCGCGGGCCGGTGGTGGCGACCGTGCGGCGGGCCTCCAGCCCGTCGAAGAGGGCATCTTCGCTGAGCGCCTGGCCACGGGGAATCCCCACGCCGGTGAGGCCGCCAGCGGCGAACTGTACCATCGGGCTGTCGACGACCCCGTCTTCATCGGTGTCTTCCCAATGGGCCACAGCGCTTGGGCCGTCTTCGAGGCTCCCGGGGCGCGCATCATGGCCATCGGTCCCGGCGACGAAGCCAAGGCGAAAGCCCAACTGCAGCGCGGTCTGCACGGCGCCGTCGGGGTAATGGCCATTGTCCAGGTTCAAGGCAAAGTCACAGCCAGAGGCAGAGGTGTCTGCGCACTCCGAGCTGCCGTGCTCAGAATAGATCTCGACGAGCTGCTCGCGCAGCGGCGCGTTCTCGCTCATCCGCCAGTCATTTTGTTGGGGCGTGGTGTAGGCCGGATGATGCGCAAAGCTGATCCAGCGCAACCCCGCTTCGTCGCAGGCGGCGATCCCGGCGTCGAGGGCGCGCCAGAGGGCCGCAGGCTCGGTGACGATCTCCCGGCTGGCGTCGGGCAGGTAGACGGACTCGCCCCGATCGCGGCCAAAGCCCTCGTCGGGCAGGGGCCGCCCGGGAATGCGCACCGCCTCGCAGCGGGTGGGCTGGTTGAAGAGCACCGTGCGATGGGAGCCCTTGCCACGGCCGTCGGCGCGAAGGGGCTGGTAGGCGGTCCACTCATAGCCGAGGAGGGGCAGCACCCCGCCCTCGGCGGCCTCGACCTGGTCGGCCGAGCGGCTCCACACATCGAGCTGTGGGCCGCCTTCGCCGTCGGGCAGGAGCCGCAGCGCCTCGGCGTGGTCGGTCAGCGCGGCGAAGTCCAGCCCGGCCTCGTCGGCAGCCTGAAAGAAGTCCGTGGCCGGCTCCTCCCCCCGCGCCGCACAGAGGTCAGCGGGATCCTCGCAGCCGTCGTACGACCAGTTGCTGTGGGCATGCAGGTCACCCCAAACCCAGACGAGATCGGCCTCGACGCCCGTGTCGGCGCCCCCGGCGCGATCGCAGCCGGAGAGGAGGCAGAGCAGCAGGGGAGAGAGGGCCTTCAGGCGGGGCTCCAGGGCACAGGGTCAGCATGCCCAGGCGGCAGCGGGGCGGGAAGCGAAGCGGCGCCCTCGTTACGCTTTGTGACGGCACCTGTCCAGTCGAGTGGACAAGGCCGAGCCCGAAGCGCAGAGCCCCAACGAAAAAGAGGCCAGGAAACCCTGGCCTCTCCCTCGCGGGCAGCCGGCCTGCGCCAGCCACCCAGCATCGACTACATCGCGGTGCAGCCAAGGCCGTCGTAGTAGCTGACGTCGTTGCCCCACACCCAGCAAGCGCCCTCGGCGGACTCGGTGTAGTGGGTGGTGCTGCTGGAGAAGCTGTTGTCGGTGAACACGGTGGTGCCCTCGACGAGGTCGGTGGGGCTGCCGCCGTAGGTCAGGCTGATGCCGGTGGCGCCGGCGTCGTGGCAGTAGGGGCCCAGGACGGAGCCGTCGGACAGGGTGTAGCCGTAGGCGCAGTCCTCACCGGTCCAGGGGTCGGCGGAGCCGCCGGTCTCGGCGATGCCCCAGAGGTAGGTCGAGGTGCCGCCGCCGATGGCGAGGGTGACGGCCGAGCCGCCCCAGTCCACGGAGAAGGTGGGATCGGCGTCGCCGTCGGCGTCCGCGTCGGCATCGGCATCGGACTCGCCGGTCACGCCGGTCTCGCCGGTGTCAGACTTGCCGGAACAGGCGACGAAGCTGAGGCTGACGGCCGCAGCGAGGGTCAGGTAGAACTTGTTCATAGGAACCTCCATCTTGGGTGACGCACGCCGAAGGCGTCTCCCTCCGGCGCCGCATGCTTAGCCGGTCAAAGCCGGGAGTGTAAAGAAATTTGGCCAAAAAAGTAGGAGCCCGATCGCCAGCGATCCCCACCGGGAGCGCACCTTCGGGGTCCTGCAGCGAATGTGCGAGGCGCGATCCTGCACCCGCGCCAGGCCTTCGCGGGCCCCGCCGGCGGCGCTGGTGGGGCGCCAGATGGCAGGGTAGGCAAGCGCCATGCTCACCCTCGGCCCCCTCACCCTCCGCTCGCGCCTGCTCGTCGGCACGGGCAAGTACCCCGACTTCGCCACCATGCGCGCCGCCCACGAGGCCTCGGGGACCGAGCTGGTCACCCTGGCCCTGCGCCGCGTCGATCTGCGGGCGCCGGCCGGCCAGAACATCCTCGAGTTTATCGACCGCAGCCGCATCCACCTGCTGCCCAACACCGCCGGCTGCTACACGGCCGACGAGGCCATCGCCACCGCCCGCCTCGGCCGTGAGCTGCTCGACACACCGCTGGTCAAGCTCGAGGTGATCGGCGATGCCCACACCCTCTTCCCCGACACCGAGGGCACGCTGGAAGCGGCGCGGGTGCTGGTGAAGGAGGGCTTTGTGGTGCTGCCCTACATCATCGACGACCCGGTGGCCTGCCGCCGCCTCGCCGATCTGGGCTGCGCCGCCGTGATGCCCCTGGCCGCGCCGATCGGCAGCGGGCTCGGCATCCGCAATCCCTACAACCTCGCGATCATCCGCGAGCAGCTCTCGCTGCCGGTGATCGTCGACGCGGGCGTGGGCACCGCGTCCGACGCCGCCGTGGCGATGGAGCTGGGCGTCGACGGCGTGCTGCTCAACACCGCCATCGCCTCGGCCGGCGACCCGGTGAAGATGGCCCTGGCGATGCGCCTGGGGGTGGAGGCCGGGCGCCTCGCCTTCGAGGCCGGTCGGATGCCCCGCCGCCTCTACGCCAGCGCCAGCTCGCCGCTGACCGGCCTGATGGGGACGTGATCGCCGGCGATCCCCTGCTGGGGATCAGCCCCGGTGCGGGTTGGCCGGTGGACCGGCTGATCGCCCAGGCCTCGCGGGCCGCGGCGGGGGGCCTCTCCACGCTGCTCCTGCGCGAGGTGGGCCGCTCTGAGGCAGAGCTGGTGCAGATCATCGAGGCGCTTGGGCCCATCCTGTCGCTGCGCCTGCATGTAGGGCACCCGGCCGCAGCGCGCCTCGCCCGGGAGCGGGGGCTCTCGCTGCACGCGCCGGCCTGGATGCCCCCCAGCCCGCTGCGACCGGCCAGCCAGAGCGCCCACGACGAAGCCGAGCTGGCCCGCGCCGTCGAGGCGGGCTGCGCGATGGCGCTGGTGGCGCCGATCTTCTCGCCTGGGAGCAAGCCCGGCGATCGCCGGCCCACCCTCGGGCTCCTTGGCCTCGCCCGCCTCGTCGCGGCCTGCCCCTTGCCCCTCTTCGCCCTGGGCGGGGTGGGCCCGCACAACGCTGGGGCGATGCGCCAGGCCGGGGCCGCCGGCGTCGCCACGATCACCGGGATCTTCGGCCCGGCCGATCCAGCCGCCCAGGTCCAGGCCTTGCGAAGGGCCTGGGCGGCGGGGGCCTAAAGGCGGGCCAGGATGGCGGCCTCGACCTCGGCGATGCCGTCGGTGCCGCCCTGATCGTAGGTGCGCAGCCCGGCGAGGCTGGCCTCGTCGATGGCCTTGCGGATGCGGACGGCGGCGGCGGTCTCGCCGATGTGCTGGAGCATCTGGGCGGCGGTGAGCACCATCGGAATGGGGTTCGCCTTGCCGTTGCCGACGTGCTCGGGCACCTCGCCATGCGGGTTCTCGAAGAGGGCCACGCCATCGCCCACCGAGTAGCTGGCGCTGGCCGACACACCGCCGGCGAGGCCGCAAACGAGGTCTCCGACGATGTCGCCGAAGAGGTTGCCGGCCAGCAGTACGTCGAAGGACATCGGCCAGCGCACGAGGCGCATGCACAGCGCGTCGACGATGACATCCTCGGTCTGGATGTCGGGGTACTGGGCGCCCACCGCCTGGGCCGTCTTCAAGAAGAGCCCGTCGGACTTCTTCATGATGTTCGACTTGTGGACGATGGTGACCTTCTTGCGGCCGTGGGCCCGGGCGTACTCGTAGGCGAAGCGCGCGATGCGCTCGCAGGCGGCCTTGGTGGTGACCTTGACCGCCTCGTAGGCGCCCTCGGTGACCTCGTGCTCAAAGCCCGAGTAGATGTCCTCGCTGGTCTCGCGGATCACCACGATGTCGAGGGCCGGGAAGCGGGCGGGAGCGCCGGCCACGGCGCGGGCCGGGCGCAGGGTGGCCCAGGTGCCGAGCTCTTTGCGGAGGCGCACGGTGGGCGGCAGCTTGCCCTTGTGGCGCTGGGCGTCGAGCTTGGCCTTGAGCACCACGCCGGTGCGCCGGGCGCTGGCGAGCAGCTCGGGCGACAGGTCGGGGCCCTGGCAGTCGAAGCGCTCGTAGACGATGTTCACGCCGGCCGCGGCGATGATCCGCTCGGCCGTGGCCATGGTCTCAGGGCCGATCCAGTCGCCGGAGATGGAGGTGACCACTTGGGGGGTGGACATGGGGGGCTCCTACAGCCGATCGAGGATGGCTTCGGTGAACTCGGCGGTCCCGGCCTTGCCGCCGAGATCGCGGGTGGTGTGCGTGCCGGCTTCCAGCACGTCCCAGACCGCCCGTTCGATGCGGGCCTTGACCTTGTGCTCGCCGACGTACTCGAGCATCAGCAGGGCGCTCATCAGCAGGGCGAGCGGGTTGGCGAGGCCCTGGCCGGCGATGTCGGGGGCCGTGCCGTGCACCGCCTCGAAGACCGCGACCTGGTCGCCGATGTTGGCGCCGGGCACCACGCCCAGGCCGCCGACGAGGCCGGCCACGAGGTCGGAGAGGATGTCGCCGTAGAGGTTCTGCAGCAGCATCACGTCGAAGGTGGAGGGGTCCATCGCCAGCATCATGGCGAGGTCGTCGACGGCGACGTCGAGGCGCTCGATGAAGGGGTACTCGGCCCCCACCTGCCGGAAGGCGTCGAGGAAGGCGCCGTCGGCGAGCGGCATCACGGGCGCCTTGTGGCAGCAGTGGATGCGGCGGCGGCCGGTGTAGCGCATGTTCTCGAAGGCCCAGCGGCTGATCCGCTCGCCGGCCTTGCGGGTGGAGATCTTGAGCGTGAGCACCGTTCCGGGCGTCACCTCATGCTCGATGCCGGCGTAGAGGTCTTCGGTATTTTCGCGAAGCACGACGAGGTCGACGTTCTCGTAGGGGGTCTTCACGCCGGGCAGGCTGCGCACCGGCCGGTAGCCCACGTAGAGGTCGAGCTCCTGGCGCAGGGCCACGTTGGCCGACCGGAAGCCGCCGCCCTTGGGGGTCATCAGCGGGCCCTTGAGCCCCAGGCGGTTGCGCTTGATCGAGTCGAGGGTGACCCGCGGCATCGGCTCGCCGTGGGAGGCCATCGCAGCGCCGCCCGCAGGGGCGTCTTCCCAGTCGATGGGGGCGCCGGCCGCGGCGAGGATGCGGGTGGTGGCGCCGGTGACCTCCGGGCCGATGCCGTCCCCTTGAATCAGGGTGACGCGGTAACGCATGGTCGCTCCAAGCTCGTTCGGCTTCGCCACCCCGGAGCGGGTGGGCCCCGCCGAACGGGCCGGCGACTATCGCGTTGCCCGGGGGCGCGCCCAGGTCAGCCGGCGGGCACCGTGGCGGTCTCCAGGGCGCAGGGGATCGGCCCGTTGTGCAAGACGATGGCCCGATCGGCGGCGACGCGCATGCGATCGGCGGTCATGCCCTCGCCCGTGACCACCCGCAGGCTGTCGTCGGTCATCTGGGCGGTGTTGGGCCGCTCGGAGACCACCTCGTCGTCGAGGCGAAGGACCAGCTTGCCCTGCGGATCGGCGGCGATCGCCGCGCGCAGGCGCTCCACGGCCTCGGGGCCCAACTGCACCCAGGTGTAGGGCATGCCCGACTCGTCGAGGCGGATCTCCACCATGCGCAGATCGGCGTTCTCGGCGAGCACGGCGCTGTTGTGGTTGACCGTGAAGCGCCCCGGCCGGGCGAGGAGGGCCGGCATCGCGGTGGCGTCGTCGGGCAGGCCGGGCATCGTGGCGGTGAGGCGCAGGCCGTCGTCGCCTTCGGCGTACTGGGGCTCGCCCAGGCCGATCTCCGCGGCCCGCCCCTGGATGAAGGGCCGCGCCGCCGCCACACAGGCGCCGGAGAAGCGCAGGGTGAGGCGCGCGCCGGTGGCGTCGGTGCCCATGCGCCCGAGGAGGGCCACGGTGCCGGCCGCCACCATCAGGAGCAGGGCAAAGACCATCGGCGCGGTCATGAAGAGGATCACGGCCTTCGGCCGCGGCTGGATCGGGGTCTGGGGGGTGTCGGACATCGGGCCGGCGCCTAACCGGTCACCCGCTGACCGCGGCAGCCAACCGCCACGGATTATGCTCAACCGATGGAACGCATCCAACGAACCGCCACAATTCGCGCCGACGGGCCGCCGCTCCGCCTCCAGGTCACCCTGGGCGACGGCCTGCGGGGGAGCTGTACGGCCCACATCCTGGCCGGCAGCGCCCAAACCCACACCCTGCAGGTCGAGGTCGACGGCAGCGCGGTGGCCGTGCCGATCGAGGCCCTGCTCGTCGATGATGCGCACCTCGACTGGCTCGTCATCGTCTTCGGCCCCGGCGAAGACGCGCCCTACCACCTCCTCCTCGACCTGCTGCAGGGCGAGGCCAGCGCCCTGGAGCGGCCGGTTCGCCTCTCCGGCTCGGCCCCGGCCCGCAAAGCCACCTCGCTTCAGGGCACGATCCGCCCGAAGGCGGCGCGATGATCCTGCTCTTCGTCGGCCTTGCGATGGCCGAGGGCCTCGGCAGCCAGGGCTATGTGCTGCCCGAGCCGCCCGCCCTGGCCGCCATTGACCGCACCGCCACGCGCTTTGACGAGCCCAGCAGCCCCACCGACTTCGCCGTGGCCGCCGCCTCCTTCTTCGCCGCCGATGGCAGCCCCAAGGCCGGCGGCATGGCCGAGATCTCCGGCCGGGCGATGGGCATCACCCGCAACGTGACGGCCCAACGCTACGCCGAGAGCGCGCCCATGCGCTTTCTCGGCCGGGCGGCGCTGTCAGCGGCCACCGCCCAGGACGAGGGCGACATTCGGGCCGCCCTGGGCCTGCGCATGGTCTTCTTCGATGGGGCCGACCCGCTCCTCGACCAGGCCTACGCCGCCGCCGCCAAGGCCGCGCTCGGCCGCTGCGAGGCCCTGCGCGCCGTCCAGACCGCCGATGCGCTCGACAAATACGCCACTTGCGTCGAAAAGGCCTATGCCATCAGCGCCGCCGACCTGGGCAAGAGCCGCTGGAACGCGCCGGGCCTTAGCCTCAGCGGGGCCTACGCCCTGCGCTTTCCCGACGGCGAGCTGTCGACCGGCGGGCGCGAGGCGGCCTCGACCTGGCTCAGCTTCGCGGGCCCCCTCGGCGAGGATGGGCAGGGGGGCGTGGCGATCGCCTGGAGCCAGGGGCTCAACGAGGAGATCCCCAATGAGGTGGGGCTCACCGTGCTGGGCCGCATGGGGGTCCAGCGGGCCCGCATCCGCGCCGAGCCCGGCCTGATCGTCTCTCTCGCCGACGGCAGCCCCACCCTGCGCGTGCCGGTGGTCTTTGGCGGCGAGCTCGGCGTGGGCGAAGACACCTGGATTCACACCCGCTTTGGCCTCGTCATTGATCCCGACGCCGACGAGGTCTCCCTGCTCTCCAGCGCCACCTTCCGCTGGGGCCAGGCGAGCGAGCCCAGCTTCAAGGCGGAGTAGCGAGGGCGTAGACGCCGGGGCCCACCGGCGGGCCCAGGGCGGCCTCGATGCGGGAGACGTCGACCGGGCCGCGGCGCTCGACCACCAGCAGGTAGGTGAAGCCCGCGGCGCGCAGCTCGGAGAGCACGGTGGCGTCTGCCTCTCCGGCGGCCCAGGCCCGGGTGCGGGCGCTCAGATCGCCGCGGCCCTGGCGCAGCCCCTCGGCGATGGGGCGGCCGTGGCGGATCTGCAGGCCCAGGGCCTCGCCGCCCTCCCCGGTGAGATCGACGATGGCGCCCTCTTTGTCGGCGAGCCAGGCCGCCGAGGCCATGCCGGGCGGCTCCACCGGCTGGGCCACCGCCGCCGCCCGCTCGACCTGGCCGGTCATGCAGAGGGCCAGGGCCAGGGGAAGCAGCAGGGCGCTGCGCGGCAGGCGATCGAGCAGGGCGGCGACCAGGGCGGCCAGCGCGGGCAGGAGCAGGAAGAGGGCCCGCACCGGGTGGTGCATCCGGCCGAGGCCGGGCACGGCCCAGAGCACCCAGGCGAGGGGCGAGGCCACCGATCCACCGCCGAGCGCCCAACTGGGGCGGTCTCCCAGGGCGACGAGGCCGGCCAGCAGCACCACAGCGAGGAGCCGCCCGCGTCCGGGCAGCAGGCCGCCGAGCAAACCAAGGAGCAGGCCCGGCGCCAGGCGAAAGCGCTCGGGCACGGCCTCGGCGGTGAAGAGGCCGGCCAGGGGCAGGCGGGTGAAGCCGGCCGGCGGCGCCCCGGTGTCCAGGCCGCCCCACAAGGGGGCCAGGTAGGCGGCGTAGGGCGCCATCAGCAGGCCGGCGGCGAGCAGACCGGCCCGCGGCCGCAGGACCAAGGCCGCGAGGCCGAAGAGCAGGCCGGTGTAGAGGTAGCAGAGCCCCTGGAGCCCCAGCAGCAGCCCGGCGCCGATGCCAGCGGCGGCCCCCTCGACGGGGAGCAGCGCCAGCGCCAGCAAGCCGGGCCAGGCCACCCCCGACAGCGTGCGCCCGCCGGCGATCTCGTGGAGCATCAGCGGGCTGGCGGCGAGGAGGGCCATGGCACCCAGCGTGCCGCGGGGCCCAGCGCCGGTGGAGCGCACGAAGAGGGCCGCCGCGCCGAGGTTGGCGAGGTGGTGGCCCAACTGCATGCGGTTCCAGCCCTCAGGCAGGGTCAGGTCGTGCAGCAGCCAGCCATCCCAGGGATTGGGGATGTGAAAGACCAGCGGCAGGCCGCCCTGGGGCCAGGATTGCTGGCTCAGCCAGAACTCGCTGCCGCCGGCCCCCTCGGCCCAGAAGAGCCAGACCGCGCCGAGAAAGTCGCGGTGCAGGTAGGGGGCGTGGGGCCCCCAGATGCCCTGATCGAAGGTGGCGATCGGCCCGGCGAGCAAGAGCGCGCCAAAGGCCATCGCGACGAGGGCCAGGAGCAGGCTGAACGCGGTGGCCGGCCTAGGGGTTGGCGAGGGCGCCGTCACAGAGGATGATCGCCCCGCGCTTGAGCGGCACCGAGTGGGTCGGCAGGTTCTCGATCTGGATCTCGGCGATGTAGTCCGGGACGGCGTTTCCGGAGGCCATACACTGAATCGCCGCTGCCCCATAGGGCCAGAGGCGCCGCCGCACGTCTTCTTCGCAGCGCGGGTTGGCGCCCAGCAGGCCATCGCACTCGCCCTCGGCGGCCTCGCTCAGCACCTCGCGCCAGGCCTGGCTGGCGATGGCGCGGGACAGCGCGCGCTGGTCGGGGCGCAGGCGCGGGATGCCCGGGTCGAAGTCGCTGAGATCGAGCCCAGCGCGGCCCTCGCCCGCCAGGGAGGCGGCGACCGGGGGGGCGAGCATCGCCGAGCCGGCGCCGAGCTCCAAGGGGGCGGGGACATCGGGCAGGGGCGGCGGCTCCACGGCGGCCACCGCCACCACCGGCGAGCCCCTTCGGAGGCGGGTGGCGGGCGGGCCCAGGGTGTCGCGCTCGGCCTCGGTGTGGCGCAGTTGGGCGCGCAGGATGTCGGCCTCGATGCTGGAGTCGTGGGCATCCTGGGCCAGGACATCGGTGAGGGCCGCGAGGCGGTCGCGCTCCTGGCGCAGGTCGCGCACCTCGCGGTGCAGCAGGTCGAAGCGGCGCTGCTCCACAGCCTGCTGATCGCGCACGATCCAGAGCACGGCCGCGGCGATGCCCACCATCGCGAGGCCATTGGCCAACAGGCGCGGCAGGAAGGCCTCCCAAAAGCCGCCATCGGCCGAGGGCTGCGGGGGCGAGGGGTTGGCGGTCATCAGGCCTTCCGCGGTGGGTCGTCGGGACAGTGTACCTGCCCGCTGGGGGGCCGTGCACGCGCTTTCTGCGCCACAGCCTTGGAGAGAGGAGATAGGGCGGCCCGATGGATGCGGCCCTTCCGAATCGACTCCGCGTGACCCACCGGCTCGGGTCGGGGGGCATGGGCGTGGTCTACGCCGGCCAGGACGAGCAGGGGCGGCCCATCGCCATCAAGACCCTGCAGTATGCCGATCCCGACGACATCTACAAGCTCAAGCGCGAGTTTCGGGCGCTGGCCGACCTCACCCACGAGAACCTCGTGGCCCTGCATGCGCTGGAGTCGGAGGGCCGCCAGGTCTGGTTCACGATGGAGCGGGTGGATGGCCGGCCCTTCGTCGACCATGTGCGCCGGCGCCTCGTGCGGCGCCAGCTCGCCGGCTCGACCGACAACCAGCTCGACGCCATCGAGCTCGACGCCCTGCGCGGCCTCATCCGCCAGCTCGCCCGCGGGCTCGGCGCCCTGCACGCCGCCGGGCGCGTTCACCGCGACATCAAGCCCAGCAACGTGCTGGTCACCCGCCAGGGGCAGGTGAAGATCCTTGACTTTGGGGTCACCACCCTCATCGGGCCGCGCGGGATGGACCTCGCCGCCGCCCAGCGCGTGGTGGGCACCGTCGCCTACATGGCCCCCGAGCAGGGCTGGGGCATGGCGGTGGGCCCGGCGGCCGACGCCTACGCCATGGGGGTGATGGTCTACGAGGCCTTGAGCGGGCAGCGCCCCTTTCAGGGCGCGCTGGTCGACGTGATCGCCGCCAAGGACGCCCGCCGCTACCCGCCCTTGGACCCAAGCCTGCCGGCCGACCTGCTGGCCCTGGTCGAGGCCCTCCTCGACCCCGATCCCGCCGCCCGGCCCGACGCCGAGGGTGTCTTCGCCCTGCTCAACGGCCAGCGCCCCGCCGCCCGCGCACCGATCGGGCCGGCGCCAAGCTGGCCCCTGGTGGGCCGCGGCGCCGAGCTCGACCGCCTGAGCGCCGCCCTGGACCGGGCCCGCACGGGGCCTGTTCTTCTGCGGATTCACGGGCCCGCCGGCGTCGGGAAGACCGCGCTCATCGAGCGTTTCGTCGACACGACCGCCCGCCTCGGCCGCGGGCTTGTCTTTTCGGCCCGCTGCGCGCCTGAGGAGCGGATTCCCTACCCGGCCCTCGACGGGCTGATCGACGGCATCAGCCGGCACCTCATCGAGCTGCCCGACGCCGAGCGCGCCGCCGCCCTGCCCGAAGAGGCGGCGCTGCTGGCGCGCCTCTTTCCGGTGCTCAACGCCGTGCCCGACCTGCCCTGGACCGAGCCCGGCGCCCGCCCCCTGGCCTCGCCGGCCTCGATCCGTCGGCGGGTGGTGCGCGGCCTGGGCGCCCTGATCCGCAAGCTCGGGGCGGCCCTGCCGGTCGTGGCCTGGCTCGACGAGGTCCAGTGGGCCGACGACGACAGCGCGCTGATCCTGCGCGACCTCCTCCAGAGCGAGCCGGCGCCGCCCCTGCTGCTGATCTGCAGCGGCTGGCCGGCACAAGGCACGCCCGAGCCCCTGCGCCAGGAGGGCAGCCGGGTCGAGCGCATCGATCTGGGGCCGCTGTCGGCCGAGGCGATCGGCGATCTCCTGCGCCAGACCGGCGGGGATCCGGCCCGCGCGGCCGCGCTCTTCGCCGAGACCCAGGGCGATCCGCTGCTGTTGGGCGAGCTGCTGCGCTCTGGGGCCGGCAGCGCCCGCGAGGGCCTTGGCGCCTTGCTCCTCGCCCGGGTGGCGGCGCGGAGCCCCACCGAGCAACGCCTGATCGCGCTGCTCGCCGTGGCCGGCCGTCCGCTCCCCGCCCCGCTGGCCCTGGAGGCCGCCGACGCCGGCGAGGAGGGCCCCGACCTCCTGCGGCGCCTGCTGCGGGCCAACCTGCTGGGCCGCACGCGGATCGGCGGCGGCGTCGAGGTGGGGCTCTACCACCCGCGCATCCGCGACGAGGTGTGCGCCACCACCGCCCCCGCCCTCCAAGAGGCGCTGCGGGCCCGCCTCCTCGCGGTCGCCCGGATGCCCCTGCCCGGCAGCGAGGGCCTCACCGCCACCGCCGAGCTCGACGCCGCCATCACCGCCGCCGAGCAGGCCTTCGCCTACCACCTCGCCGCCCGCCTCGGCCTGCTGGCCCTGCGCAGCCTGCCGCCGGGGAGCCCAACCTGGGAGCGCCTGGATCGACGGGCCAAAGCCTTGAGCCTCGTCGGCCGCGCGGCCGAGGCGGCCCAGACCTGGGAAGAGGCCGCCCAGGCGCTGTCCATCGAGGTGGTGGGCGACGACCGGGTGCGCGGGCTGCGTCGACAGGCCGCCGAGCACTGGCTGCGCTGCGGGCGCCTCGACGAGGGCCTCGCCAGCCTCGACAGCGTGCTCCAGAGCGTCGGCCTCTACCTGCCGGGCTCGTCGGCCTGGGCGCTGCTGACCCTCGGGTTCCTGCGCATTCGCCTGTACACGCGGTGGCGGGGCCTGCGCCCCCAGGCCCGGATTGGCCCCGCCGACAAGGCCCTGGTCTTGCGGATCGACACCTGCTGGACCGCGGCGATGGGCCTCATCTGGGTCGACGCCTTTCGGTCGGCGGTGTTTCAGTGCCGCTTCACGCTGCTGGCCCTCGAGTACGGCGAGCCGGAGCGCGTGGCGATGGCCCTGGCCACCGAGGCGGCCTTCTGCGCCAACGAGGGCGGCGCCGCCAACCGCAGGCGCTCGGCCGAGGCCCTGGCCGCCGCCGAGGCCACCGTTGGGTGCCTACAGGCGCCGGTGGTGCTGGCGATCACCCGCATCTGCCGCAGCGCCGCCGCCTTCTTCAGCGCGCGTTTTGGCGAGGCCGCCGCCGCCGCCGACGAGGCCATCGAGGTTCTGCGCGTTCACGCGCCCGGACGGGCCTGGGAGCGCACCAACGCCGACATCTTCGGGCTGTGGAGCCTCGCGCTCATGGGCGATCTGGCCGCCCTGCGGGCCCGCCTCCTCCCGGTGCTCGCCGATGCCCAGGAGCAAGGCAACCTCCTCGCCGCGGCCAGCCTCTCGAGCGGCCTGTCGAGCGTGCTCTGGCTGGCCGAAGGGCGCCCCGAAGAGGCCCGCCGCCTCGCCGACGAGGCGATGGCGATCTGGCCGAGCGGCGGCTCCTTTCAGACCCAGCACTACATGGACCTCGTGGCCCGCGTGGGCATCGCCCTCTACGAAGGGCGCGGCGCCGAGCTCCTGGGCCGCCTCGAAGAGGCCCTGCCGCGGATGAAGGCCGCCCAGATGCTGCGGCTGCAGTTCATCCGCATGGACACCACCTACCTCCACGGCCGGCTCTGCCTCGCCGCCGCCCGGGCCCGCCCGGCCGAGGCCGCCCGCCACCGCAAGGCCGCCGAGGCCGACGCCCGCCGGCTGGCCGCCGAGGACCTCGCCTGGGGTCAGCCGTTGGCCGCCGCCCTGCGGGCTGGCCTCGAGATCGAGCGCGGCGGCGCGCCCGAGCCGCACCTCCAGGCCGCCGCCGCCGGCTTCGCCGCCCAGGACATGGCCCTTCACGCCCTGTCGGCCCGCCTCCTCCGCGGCGAGGCGACGGCCCGCGAGGCCCTGCTGGCTCGAGGGGTGGTGGACCCCGATCGCCTCGCCCGGGTGCTGATCCCCGCCTGATCAGCGCGGCGGCAGCGCCCCTTCGGCGTCGACCATCAACACGAGGCGAACCTGGGAGTGTTGGGGCGGCGGCGGGCAGGGCCCCCCCGCCTCGGCGCGGAGGGCGCTCAAAACCCAGGCCTCGGCCGCCCCTTCCACCTCGGTGGGCTCCCCAAACCAGGCGCGAAGGTCGGCCTTCACCGAGCTGGCGCCGGCCCGCTCGCCCCAAAGCACGAAGGCGACAAAGCCCTGCTCGATCAGCGCCGGCAGGTCGCGCCGGGCGCAGGCGGCCTGCTCCGCGGCGTACTCGGGCTTGAAGACCTGCGCCGCCATGCGGCCCTTTCGGTGGTCGCCGAAGAGCTGGCGGGTGGCCAGGAGCTGGCTCGCAAAGGAGGTGCGCAGGGTCACATCGGTGATCGCCTCGGGCGAGGCGCTGATCGGCCGGCCGTGCTGCATCCGCCAGAGCTGCCACTGGCCGGCCTCCAGCAGCTCGCCGCGCCCCAAGGGCAGCTCAAAGGGCAGCGGGATGATCGGCCCGGGCGGCAGGCGGTCGAGCAGGGCGCCCAAAGCAGCGGGCTGGCGGGCGCCAAAGGTGGGCCGGGGCAGGGTGTCGGGCCGGGGCCAGGTGGCCTGATCCACCAGGATGAGGGCCGAGAGCCCCACCGCGAGCAGGGTGAGGCCGCGCGCAGACAGGCGGCGCCCCAATTGCAGGAGACCCCCCGCCGCGGCGAGGCCGATCGGCACCGGCAGGAAGATGCCGAGGCGCCCCCAGCTCTTGATGTTGTAGAGGGCCGGCACGAGGCGGTCGAGGAGGCTCACAGGCAGCAGCAGGGTGAGGGCGCCCGGGCCCGGGCCGGTCGACACCGTGCTGCCCATCGCCAGCGCGGTCAGCCAGGCCGCCAGGGCCACCCAGGGCCCCACCCGACGCGGATCACGGAGGAGGCCGAAGAGGGCCAGCCCCACCGCCACGAGGCCCAGGTAGGCCGGCGGATCGAGGGAGGTCCGCAGCGCTTCTTCGGGCCCCACCCGAACGAGGCTGGAGAGGGCCCAAAGCGGGCCTGGCTCGCGCATTACCAGGGAGGGGTCCCAGATCGAGACCTGCCCCCGGGGCGGGTGGGCGTCCAGGGCGAGGCCGGCCGGGCTCCACAGCAGCAGGCCCAGCGCCGCCACCGCGACGAGGCGCAGCAGGCGCGCCGGCTTGTCGTGGGCCCGCACGAGGAGGGCAAGGCCCACGGGGAGCAGGGTGAGGCCGACAAAAGCAGCGAGGTAGGCGCCGCCCAGCGCGATGGCCCCCAGGCAGAGCCCAGCCCGCAGCAAGCGCCTGCGATCGCCCCCCTGCACGCCCGGCAGCAGATCGGCGAGGAGGTGCGGCAGCAGCACGCCCGGCAAGAGCTCGGTGCGCCCCAGCAGGGGGTGGGCGAAGAGGAAGCTGCCCCCGCCGATCACCGCCACCAGCAGCAGCCCGACGGCCGGGCGCGCCGGGTGCTCTCGTGTCACGAGCAGATCAACACAGCGCAGCGCCCCCCAGCCGGCCAGGGCGATGGCGACGAGGTGCAGCAGGTTCCAGCCCAGCACGGCCCCGCTCACACCGCCGCCACCGAGCAGGTAGCCGAGGCCGAAGGGCAGCAGGTTGACCGGGTCCATCAGGTGGGCCATGAAGCCCCCGGGAAAGCCCACGCCCGCGGCGCTGCGGACGAAGGGCCCCTGCTGCCACAGGCTGTCGATGACGATCCACAGGCCCCAAAGGTGCCCCGGCGCCTCGGAGCCCACCGCCCCCAGGGCCTGCTCGGTGGGGTGGAGCCAGGCGCTGTGCCCATAGACGATGACCAGCCCCAGCAGGAGGACGACAGGGAGGCTCCGGGCGAGGCGGTCCGACATCCCGGCGTGAATAATCAGGGCAGGCGCCGACCGCCGATCCCCAACGGGCCGATCGGCCACCGATCGGCTAGACGAAGACTTCGGAGATGTTTCTTCCCATCGTGTTGACAGAGCTCCTCATCATCCTGGCCCTGGTCTTGCTCAATGGGGTCTTCGCGGGCGCCGAGATCGCCATCCTCTCCCTACGAAAGACCCGCCTTCAAGAGCTGGTCGAAGAGGGCAGCGTGCGGGCCTCGGCGGTGGCGCGGCTGCGGGAGAACCCCGAGAGCTTCCTCGCCACCGTGCAGATCGGCATCACCGTGGTGAGCGCCGCCGCCTCGGCCTTCGCCGGCGCCGAGATCGCCGACGAGCTGGCCCCGACGATCGCGGCCATCCCGCCCTTGGAGCGGGTGGCGCCCCAAGTGGCCCTGGTCCTGGTGATCGCCTTCAACTCCTACCTGTCGCTGGTGCTGGGCGAGCTGGTGCCCAAGTCACTGGCCTTGCGGGCCGGCGAGACCTACGCCCTGCTGATCGGCCCGCCCCTGGCCAGCCTCGCCTGGCTGGGCCGCCCGGTGGTGGCCCTGCTCACGATGAGCAGCAACTTCGTCCTGCGCGCCTTTGGCGACAGCACCACCTTCTCCGAGGCCCGGCTCTCCCGAGACGAGCTCCAGCAGATCGTCGAAGAGGCGAGCACCACGGGCTCGGTCGACCCGCACGCCGGCGAGATCGCCAGCCGTGCCCTCGATTTTTCTGGCCTCGATGTCTACACCGTGATGGTGCCGCGCTCCGAGCTGGTGCTGCTGCCGGTCGACGCCACGCCGGCCCGCATCGCCGAGGTGGCCCGCCGCAGCGGCCACGCCCGCATCCCCGTTTACGAGGGCACCCCCGACAACATCATCGGCTTCATCAACCTGCGCGAGGTGCTGGCCGAGGCGGTCACCCACGCCGCGGTCAACCTGCAGGCCCTGCTGCACCCCGTGCCCTTCGTGCCCGACACGATGCCGGCCCCGGCGGTGCTGCGCAAGCTGCAGAGCGAGCACACCCACCTCGCCCTGGTGATCGACGAGCAGGGCACCATCGTTGGCCTGGTCACGATTGAAGACCTCGTCGAAGAGCTGGTGGGCGAGATCTTCAGCGAGAACGACAAGCCGATTCAGGGCGTCTTCCGCGAGTCCGACGGGGTCTGGGTGCTGGCGGGCAGCCTCCCCCTGCATGATCTCAACCGCAAGCTTGGCCTGGAGCTGCCCGAGGGCGACTTCTCCACGCTGGCTGGGCTCTGCCTGTCGCTCTCGGGGGCGATGCCCGCCCAAGGGGCGGTGCTCACCACCGAAGATGGCGTCACCCTCGAGATCATCGACGTCACGCCCCGCCGCATCCGCCGGGTGCGGCTCTCCCGGCCGCAGACGCTGGTCTCCTAGCCGAGATCCCAAGCCACCACGACCTTTCCAGCGACCGCGCGCCCCTCGAGCAGGGCGTGGGCCTCGGCGAGGCGGGAGGCGGGCAAAACCGCGTGGACGACGGGGCGGATGCGCCCGGCCAGCAGGTGCCCCCAGGCCTCGCGCAGCTCGCCCATGCCGCCCATCGTGCTGCCGAGCAGGTTGAGCTGCTTGAAGAAGAGGGCCCGCAGGTTGAGCGGGACGCTGTGCCCGGTGGTGGCGCCGCAGGTGACGTAGGTGCCGCCCCAGCGCAGGGCCTGGAGCGAGGCCTCCCAGGTCTCGGCGCCGACGTGGTCGACGACGATGTCCACCCCCTCCTTGTCGGTCCAGGCCCGCAGGCCGGCGCGCAGCCCGTCGCGATCCCAGGCCTCGACGGCGCCCAGGTCACGGCAGAGCTGCCGCTTCTCGGGGGTGGAGGCCACGGCGGCCACCTCGGCGCCGAAGAGCCGCGCCACCTGGATGGCGTAGATGCCCACGCCGCTGGCCCCGGCCTGCACCAGCACGCGATCGCCGGCGCGCACCCGGGCCCGGGTGACCAGCATGTGCCAGGCGGTGAGCAGGGCCAGGGGGGCGGCGGCGGCCTGGGCCGGATCGAGGCCGCCCTCGATCGGCAGCAGCTCGGCGGGCCGCGCCAGGACCACGCTGCAGAGGCCGCCATCGGTGGTCTCCCCGCGGATCTTGTAGTGGCGGCAGCGATCATGGGCCCCGGAGAGGCAGCGCGCGCAGGCCCCGCAGCCAAAGCCCGGCTGCAGGGCGACGAGGGCGCCGGTGTCCAGGCGGCGGCCGACGAGATCGGAGCCGGGGATCAGCGGCAGGGCGAAGCGGTGGCCCGGCACGCCGCGGCGCACCCACAGATCGAGGTGGTTGAGCCCGACATGGCTCACGGCCACGGCGATCTGGTCGCCCTCGGGTGTGGGATCGGGCCGCTCGACGAGGCGCAGGGCCTCGGGGCCGCCGTGTTCGGAGAGGAGGATGGCCTTCATCGAGCCTCCGGAGCCGGGCGCGCCAGGGCCCCGACCTTGTGGCAGACTGCGCCCCATGCCCCGCACCTCCAGCTTCGTCCAGCGCGCCCTGCGCCGCCTCCTCGCCGGCAAGGGCGGTGAGGTGCGCGCCCTGGAGCAGGCCATCCACCTTGAAGGTGTGCTGCGCTTCATCGGGCTCTTCGGCATGACGATGGTGCTGCCGGCCATCCTGCTCGCCTACTTTGGCGTGGCCTCCATCGAGGTGGAGGAGCAGGGCGTGCTGGCCGAGGTCGACGCCGAGGCCCGCGACACCGCCAACAGCTTCTGGGCCGCCCTCGACCGGCGCTTCACCAACTTCGAGGCGAGGGTGCACGATCGCCTCGAATCGGGGCGCAGCCCGCTGGAGGGCCGCGGCGAGCTCGATCCCTACCTGCTCTTCGCCCTGCGCTTCTCCGAAGAAGGCGAGCTGGTGGCCCCCTTCGTGCTCGACCCCACCGTGGCCAGCCCGGCGGTGCAGCTCCTCTTCGAGCCCGCCTACCAGTCGGCCGTGGCGGCCGAAGACGCCGGCGACCTCGCGGCGGCGGCGCGGCTCTATGCCGAGGCCGGCCGGGCGGTGGGCACGCCGGCGGCCCTGGGTCGGGCGCGCTTCGACCGGGCCCGCCTCCTCGCGGCCGGCGGCAACCCGCAGGGCCTCCTCGATCTGCAAGCCGTGGCCGATGAATTCGGGCCCCTGCGCGACCCCTGGGGCATGCGTCTGGGTGATCTGGCCCGCCTTCGCCGCGCCGAACTGCTGCTGCAGCGCGACCCCGAGGCCGGCGCCCTGGCCCTGCGCGGCCTCGTCGAAGAGCTGCTGAGCACGCCCTGGGTGCTCCACGAGGGCGCCGAGAGCGCCATCACCACCCGGGCGATCTCCACGCTGGAGTCCACCCCCCAACGCGAGTGGGCCAGCGGAGCCCGGGCGCGGGCCAGCGAGCGCCACGCCATGCTCTTCTGGGCCACCGAGCTGTGGACCGAGCTGACTGCCCAGGTGAACGGACCAGGCCCCCTGCGCACCTCGCCGGGCAGCCTGCAGTGGCGCCAGGGCGAGCGCGCCCTGTGGGTCACCACCTGGTGGGACAACAGCTACCTCGTCTTCGCCCTCGATCTCGAAGCCATCGTCGGCGGGCTCAAGGCCGAGGCCCGCGCCAACACCGGCGCCAAGGGCACCATCCACGCCTGGGTGGCGCCGCGCACCGAGGCCGTGCCGCCTTCGGCCCTCGCGGTCAAGAACCTGAGCCCCTACCTGGGCGACTGGTCGCTGGTGGTGGCCCCCCGCGACATCGACGCCTTGCGGGCGGCGAGCGCGGCGCGGCGCAACGAACGCGTGGCCGTCATCGGCATCGCCTTGTCGATGATCGTGCTGGGCGCGGTGCTGACCATCCGCCTCATCAAGCGCGAGCTCGACGTGGCACGCATGAAGACCGACTTCGCCGCCAGCGTGAGCCACGAGCTGCGGTCGCCGATCACCCAGATCCGCTTGAAGGGCGAGAGCCTGCTCCTCGGCCTCACCGACACCGATGAGGAGCGCGAGATGGCCTACCAGGACATCGTGCGCGAGAGCGAGCGCCTGAGCCGCCTCGTCGACAATGTGCTGGACTTCTCGGCCATCGAGCGGGGGGCCAAGCGCTACACGCTGCGGCCGGGCGATCTGGTGGAGACCGTCTACCGGGCGATCGACAGCATCAGCAGCGCCCAGGAGGTCATCGACAAGGAGCTCGACGTCGACCTGCCCCCCGACCTGCCCGAGGTGGCCCATGACGCCGACGCGGTGGCCCAGTGCGTGATCAACCTCGTCAGCAACGCCGCCAAGTACTCCTCCCCCGGCGGCTGGATCGGCGTGCGGGGCCGGGTCGTCGAAGGCGGCGTAGAGATCACGGTCTCCGACAAGGGCATTGGCATCGCCGCCCACGACCTCAAGCAGCTCTTCGAGCCCTTCTTTCGCAGCCGCGACGCCCTGGCCCGCCGCCGCAAGGGCACCGGCATCGGCCTCACGATCACCCGCTACATCATGGTGGCCCATGGCGGCGACGTCTTCGTGCAAAGCAAGCCCGGCCAGGGCAGCACCTTTACGCTGCGCTTTCCGCCGGGCCCCCCCGAAGGCATTGACAGCGGCGGTCCACTGAAGGAATAAAGGAGCGCCCTGCAGGCCAGCACCCCAGCCCCGAGGAACCCCGGATGACGCGCATCCTCTTTGTAGAAGACGAGCGGCAGGTCATCGAGACGCTGATCAAGTTCTTCAGCCGGGAGGGATTTGACGTCCACGGCGCGCGAACCGGGGCCGACGCGATCGAGATGGCGCGCCGCCACAACCCCGATGTGGTGGTGCTCGACGTCATGCTCCACGAGGGGCCGGCCGGGCCGGACTCGATGGATGGCTACGAGATCTGCCGCGCCTTGAAGGAGAACGGCTACGAGCGGCCCGTGATCTTCCTCACCGCCCGCACCACCGAGCAAGACAAGCTGGTGGGCTTTGACGTGGGCGCCGACGACTATGTCACCAAGCCCTTCTCCTTGAAGGAGCTCAAGGCGCGCATCGAGGCCTGCGTGCGGCGCTCCGGAGGAGCCCGGCGCACCTACCGCTTTGGCAACGTCACCATCGATCTCGATCAGTACAGCATCACCCACCCGGGCGGCGTCGAAAAGCTGAGCAACCGCGAGCGCGACCTGCTGCAGTTCTTCCTCGAGAACCGCGGCCGCATCCTGTCGCGCGAAGAGCTGCTGCGCCGGGTCTGGGGCTACAAGGCCGGCATCGCCACCCGCACGGTCGACACCCATGTGCTCACCGTTCGCAAAAAGCTGGGCGACGACGCCACCCAGCCCCGCTTCATCGAGACCCTGCACGGCGTGGGCTACCAGTTCGTGGGGCGCGAGAGTTGATCACCGGCCTGCTGGCCCTCTTCGCCATTGGGCCCGAGGTCTGGGGCAGCATGGGCAGCGGCCGGCTCTACGAAGCCGCCGACGGCGACAGCGCCACCGCCATCAGCGCCTACGAGGCCCTTCTGGGCGACCTCACCCTCGATGATCCGCGCCGGGCCGAGCTGCACTACTGGCTCGGCCGCGCCCGCTTCAACGAGGGCGACCTCGTGGGGGCTCGGGCCGACCTCGCCGCCGCCGCCGCGCCCCCCCTGCGCCACGCCGGGGCCCGCGAGTGGCTCGCCCGGATGGACCTCTCCACCAAGGCCGTCGGCGTCTTGCCCTACCGCGAGGACTTCGAGAACGGGCCCGGGCGCTTCGTCCGCGGTTGGCCCCTGGGCGAGGCCGACGACCTCGGCCGCAGCCGCCTCCCCGACGGCGAGGCGGGCTCCGCCCTGCTCTGGCACTTCGAGGTCACCGACGGCGCCGAGGACTTCATCGCCCTGGCCTTCTCGCCCCTGCCACGCGGGCCGACGCGCATCGCCCTGCGCCTGCGGGCCGGTAGCTTTGAGCTGCGCCTGCGGCCAGTCCTTGAAGAGGCCAACGGCCGGCGATGGGTGGGCCCCCTCCTGGGCGTGCCCGTCGATCGCTGGGTCGACTACGAGCTCGCCCTGACCGACTTCACCGCTGGGGGCGCCCCCGCTCAACGCAGCGCCCCGCCCGCCGCCGTGCGCCTGCTGCGCCTGGAGGACGCCACCAACAGCCTGCTGCCGATGCGCGGCGACAACGAGCTGTTTGTCGACGATCTCGTCATTCGCTGAGCCGGCCCCAAAAAGAGCGCACCGCGCGGAGCCCCATTGCTCCGGCGGTGCGGATCTGCGCGCGCAACACGGGCCCGATCGGTGGGCACGGACGACGGGTTGTTGGAGGGACCGCGCTGCGCTGACAGACGCAACCCTACCAAGCAAGGGCCGTGCCAATCGATCGTAAGCCCGCTTTGGACGAGGGCCCCCGCCCGCGGCCCCCCAAAGCGCGACCTGCCTGCCCCGGATGGCGGTGGGCACGTCATCGTGGCCCCGCAAAATGCCGCAGGCGCCGTGCCGGGGGCTTGTCGCAGGGAGACCGGCGATTACCCTGTGCGTCGAGCGGGGAGGCCGGCCGGGCCGAACTCTCCGAAACAACCCTTGAAGGCCGAACATCCGGCATCAGCAAGGGCTTACCTGTTCACCACGCACCCTGCCGGGCCACCGCCTGGCTGCGTAGGAGTCATCATGGGCAAGATCGTCGGCATCGACCTCGGCACCACCAACTCCGTCGTCTCCGTCATGGAAGGGGACAAGCCGGTGGTCATCGTCTCCGAAGAAGGTGGACGCACCACCCCCTCCGTCGTCGGCTTCGCCAAGGACGGCGAGCGCCTCGTCGGCAGCGTCGCCAAGCGCCAGGCCATCACCAACCCCAAGCGCACGGTCTCCTCGATCAAGCGCTTCATGGGTCGCCGCTACGACGAGTCGGCCACCGAGGTCAAGCGCGTCTCCTACGACGTGGCCAGCGGCTCCGACGGCCTGCCCCGCGTCAAGATCGACGACAAGCAGTTCTCGCCCCCCGAGATCTCGGCGATGATCCTGCAGAAGCTCAAGCGCGACGCCGAGCGCTACCTGGGCCACGAGGTCACCGAGGCGGTCATCACCGTCCCGGCCTACTTCAACGACGCCCAGCGCCAGGCCACCAAGGACGCCGGCAAGATCGCCGGCCTCGACGTCAAGCGCATCATCAACGAGCCCACCGCGGCGGCCCTGGCCTACGGCCTCGACAAGTCCAAAGAAGAGGTGGTCGCGGTCTATGACTTCGGCGGCGGCACCTTCGACATCTCGATCCTCGAAGTGGGCGACAATGTGGTGGAGGTCAAGTCCACCAACGGCGACACCCACCTCGGCGGCGACGACATCGATCAGGTGCTGATCGACTGGATGGTGGCGGAGTTCCGCAAGGAGACCAACATCGATCTGACGAACGACAAGATGGTGCTCCAGCGCCTCAAGGACGCCGCGGAGAAGTCCAAGATCGAGCTGTCGAGCGCCATGACCAGCGAGATCAACCTGCCCTACCTGACCGCCGACGCCACGGGCCCCAAGCATCTGCAGCGCACCCTGTCGCGCACCCAGTTCGAGCGGATGATCGACCCCATCGTCGAGCGCACCCTGGCCCCCTGCCGCAAGGCCCTGGCCGACGCCGAGCTCTCCGCCTCGGACATCAACGAGATCCTGCTGGTCGGCGGCTCCACCCGCATCCCCCTGGTGCAGGCCAAGGTCAAGGCCCTCTTCGGCAAGGAGCCCAACCGCTCCGTCAACCCCGATGAGGTCGTGGCCGTCGGCGCCGCGGTGCAGGGCGGCGTGCTCTCCGGCGACGTCAAAGACCTGCTCCTCCTCGACGTCACCCCGCTCTCGCTGGGCATCGAGACCCTGGGCGGCGTGATGACCACCCTGATCTCGCGCAACACCACCATCCCCACCCGCAAGTCCGAGACCTTCTCGACGGCGGCCGACAACCAGACGGCGGTGGACGTGCAGGTGTACCAGGGCGAGCGCCCGATGGCGAAGGACAACCGCATGCTCGGCACCTTCCGCCTCGACGGCATCCCCGCGGCCCCGCGCGGCATGCCGCAGGTCGAGGTCACCTTTGACATCGACGCCAACGGCATCCTCAACGTGACCGCCAAAGACAAGGCCACCAGCAAGGAGCAGAAGATCACCATCACCAGCTCCTCCGGCCTGTCCAAGGGCGACGTCGACCGCCTCGTGCGCGAGGCCGAGGCCCACGAGAGCGACGACAAGAAGCGCCGCGAGATCATCGAAGGCCGCAACCAGCTCGACAACCTCGTCTACCAGACCGAGAAGCTGCTGGGCGAGAGCCGCGCCAAGCTGCCCCCCAGCCAGGTCGAGGCCGTCGAGGCCAAGCTCAAGGAGGCCAAGACCGCGCTGGACAGCGACAACGCCGACCAGATGAAGGCGGCCTTCGACGCGCTGACCCAGGCCAGCCACGCCCTCGCCCAGGCCGCCTACCAGGGCGGCGCCGCCGGAGGCCCCGAGCAGGGCGCGCCGGCCGGCGAAGCCAAGGGTGGCAAGGGCGGCAAGGGCGATGTCATCGACGCCGACTTTGAAGAGGCCTAGGCGCCTCCTCGCTCCTCAACGCCGCCTGGGCTTCCTGTCCAGGCGGCGTTCGCCAATTCCACCCTCCCGCACCTGACAGGCCCCCATGTCTCAGCCGCGCGACTACTACGAGGTTCTCGGCGTCCCGAAGGACGCCGACGAGGCTGCCCTCAAGAAGGCTTACCGCAAGCTGGCCATGCAGTTCCACCCGGACCGCAACCCAGACAACCCAGAGGCCGAGGCGAAGTTCAAGGAGGCCAGCGAGGCCTACCAGGTGCTGAGCGACGCCGACAAGCGGTCTACCTACGACCGCTTCGGCCACGCCGGCCTGCGCGGCGCCGGCGGCGGTGGCGGGCCGGGCTTTCAGAGCGCCGACGAGGTCTTCAGCCAGTTTGGCGACCTCTTCGGCGATCTCTTCGGCTTCTCGGGCGGGCGCGGCCGGGGCGGCGGGGGCGGCGGCAACCGGCCCCGCGCCGGCGACGATCTGCAGGTGCTCCTGCAAATCGACTTCATGGAGGCCGTCAAGGGCACCCAGAAGGAGGTCGAGGTGCCGCGGATGTGCCGCTGCGAGCGCTGCTCGGCCAGCGGCATCGAGCCCGGCTCCAAGCCCGAGACCTGCAGCACCTGCGGCGGCCATGGCGAGGTCATCCAGCGGCAGATGTTCCTGCAGATCCGCACCACCTGCCCCTCCTGCCGGGGTCGGGGCCAGATCGTGCGCAACCCCTGCACCGAGTGCCGCGGCCAGAGCCGGGTTCGCCAGGCCACCCGCCTCGCGGTCACGGTGCCGGCCGGCATCGCCACCGGCCAGCAGCTCCGCCTCGGCGGCAAGGGCAATGACGGTGACCCCGGGGCGCCCCCCGGCGATGTCTACGTCGTGCTGCAGGTCGCCGAGCATGAGTTCTTCAAGCGCGACGGCGACGACATCGTCTGCCAGGTGCCGATGAGCTTTCCCCAGGCGGCCCTCGGCGCCACCATCACCGTGCCCACCGTTCATGGCGAGCAGAAGCTGGAGATCCCCCGCGGCACGCCCTCGGGCAAGGTCTTCCGCCTGGAGGGCGCGGGCATGCCCCGCCTGCAGCGCCGCGGCGGAAATGGCGACCAGCATGTGCAGGTCGTGGTGAAGGTGCCCAACAAGCTCTCGGCCAAAGAAGAAGAGCTGATCCGTCAGCTCGCCGATCTCCAGGAGGGCGACGGCGGCCCCAAGGTCGCCGAGAAGGGCTTCCTGCAGGACTTCTGGGACAAGCTGACCCGCTGAGTCCCCGGCCGCCTCAGCCCCGCAGGCTCATCCGCACCCGGCGGGCCTGCTGGAGGAAGAGCGGCCAGGGGCCCACCTCCCCCTCGGCGGCGGTGAGCCAGGCCCGCGCCCGGTCGTCCTCTCCGCCGGCCGCCGCGGCCTGGGCCAGGGCGAGGAGCACCCGCCCCCGGCCGACCGGATCGAGGCCTGGCAGGCGCCGCTCGGCCTCGCCGACGGCCTTGCCGTAGGTGGCGCGGTCGCCCAGGGCCAGGGCGGCGCGGGCCCAGGTGGCGTAGAGGCGCGCGTCGATGGCGTCGGCCCCGCGAGCGGCGGCCCCGCTCAACAAGGGCAGCAGGCGGTCGACGGCGGCGGCGGCGGCAGCGCGATCCTGGGGGTTGGCGTCGAGCGAGGCGGCGGCGCGCAGCACATGGGAGGTGCGCCGCACATCGTCGGCGGCGGCGGCGCGGGCGAGGGCCGTGGCGTCGGCCAGGATGCGCGTCGCCTCGGCCGCAGCCCCTTGATCGAGGAGGATCTGCCCCAGGACCGTGAGCGCAGCGCACTCGCGAGGGCGATCACCGGTGGCGCGGGCCACCATCACCGCCTCGCGGGCAAGCTCCGTGGCCACGCCCAGGCGCCCGGCCAGGGCCTCGCCTTCGGCCTTGATCAGGGCGTCCACCTCGGTGGGGCCGCCCTCCCCCAACTGGGCGCGCAGGTCGTAGAGGCGCAGGAGGATGCCCTCGGGATCGGCGACGAAGGCCCGGGCGGCGGTGCGGAAGAGCTCGGCGGTCATCAGCCAGCGGCCGCGCACCTCGCGCACCACCCCGCGCTCGGCCAGCAGGCTCAGCGGCCCCGTGACCGGCACCTGCAGCAGGGCTTCGAGGACATCGGCGGAGAGGGGCTCATCGACGAGGGAGAGCAGACCTACGATCTCGCGGTCGTCGAGGTCGAGGCCCTCAAAGTAGTCATCCACCACGCTGGGCGGCGGCACCACCTCGGGGAGCCGCACGGCGCCTGCCTCGGTGTAGGCCGAGAGCAAGGGCACCAGCAGGCCGGGGATGCCCGCCGACAGGCGGTGGAGGCGATCGGCCACCTGGGCCGGGTCTTTGGTGAGCGGGGCGGCGCCGACCACCGTGCGCCGCACATCGGCCACGCCCAGGGGCTCCAGGGGAATGTCGACCTGCTCGACCCCCTCGATCGGGTCGAGGTCGACCGGAGACACCACCACCGCCGCCTCGCCGGCCAGCAGCCGCCCGCGGGCGTGACGCAGGCTGCCCTCATCCACCACCACATAGACGGGGATGCCGCTGCGACGCGCGTTGTAGCGCACCATCTCGGCCAGCCAGCCCTTGCCAGCGCCCAAAGGGCCGCGCGGCCGCACGACCACCGCCACCCCCTGCCGGGCCCGCCCCAGGGCCCGCGCCACGGCGTCAAGGGCCTCCTGGCGGCCGGCCAGGGTGACGCCCTCGGCACGCCCGGCAGCCAGCGCGGCGGCGGCCTGGCGGGCGTCGGCGTAGCGGTGCTGGGGGCGCGGCGCCATCAGCCGCAGCACCACCGCCTCGAGGTCAGCCGGGATGCCGGGATCGAAGCGCGACGGCGGCGGCGGCTGGGCGGCCTGGGCCCGCTGCTCGGCCCCCTCGAAGGGCCGCCGTTGGGTGAGCAGGTAGTAGAGGGTGGCCCCGAGGCCGAAGAGATCGGTGCGCGGATCGATGCGCTCGCCCACCATCTGCTCGGGGGCGGCGAAGGCCACCGTGCCGATCACCGTGCCCGCCGCGGTGATGTCGGGATCTTCGAGGTCCTTGACCACGCCAAAGTCGGTGAGCACCACCCGGCCGTCGTCGGCGACCAGCACATTGCTGGGCTTGACGTCGCGGTGCACGAGGCTCTGGCTGTGCATGTGCGCCAAGGCCTCGGCCAGCAGGCGGCCAAAGGTGCGCACCCGGGCGTAGCGCTCGGCCGGCGCGCGCTGGTGGAGCTTGGGCGCGTAGACCCGCAGGTCGATGCCCTCGATGTGCTCCATCACGAGGTAGGGCCGCTCCTGGTGAACCCCATGGCCCAAGACCCGCACCACGCCGGGGTGGTTGAGCTTGGAGAGCGCCGCCACCTCGCGCTCAAAGCGCAGCAGCAAGGGGGGATGCGGCTGGTCCATCCACTTCACCGCCACTGCGGAGCCGTCGGCGGCGCGGCAAAGGTAGACCCCTGCCATCGCGCCGCGGCCGATCAGGCGCTCGGGGATGTAGGGGCCGATGGCGCTGGGGGTGCGGTCGGGGGTCAGGTTCGACATGGGCGGGAGCCTATCCCGGGCGGGCCCCTCCTGGGCAGGCCCCGGCGAGCCCGCCCCGGCGCAGATCCTGGCGGATCGGCAATTTTTGACCTCTTCGCTTGCCCGAGGCGGCCGATCAGGTGAAAATGAAAATCAGAATCAGGATGGATCATGTACCTCTGCGTCTGCAAAGCCGTCCGCGTCCGCCCGGTCCAGGCCGCCCTGCGCGCAGGGCATCTCCAGTCGGTGGAGCAGGTCCAGCGCGCCACCGGCGCCAGCACCGCCTGCGGCGCCTGCCTCGATGCGGTCTGCGATCTGGTCAAGCGCGAACAGAGCTGCGCCGCGGAGGGGGCCCTGGCCGCCGCCGCGAAATAGGCTCGCTTCCGGAGGTGCCCATGAAGCCCCGCGATCCAATGCTCATCACCCTGCTCAACGATGTGCTCGCCGCCGAGCTCGTCGCCATCAACCAGTACTTCATCCACGCCAAGATGTGCGGCAACTGGGGCTACAAGCGGCTCCACGCCTTCATCCGCAAGGAGTCGATCGACGAGATGCGCCACGCCGAGGCGCTGGTCGATCGCATCCTCTTCCTCGAAGGCCTGCCCAACCTCCAGCGCCTCGACCGCCTCAACATCGGCGAGACGGTCCTGGAGCAGTTCGAGTGCGACCTGGCGCTCGAAAACATCGCCATCGAGCGCCTCAACGCCGGCATCGCCACCGCCCGCACCTGCGGCGACAACGGCACCGCCGAGCTCTTGGAGCGGATCCTGGTCTCCGAAGAAGAGCACACCGACTGGCTCGAGACCCAGATCGAGTCCATCCGTCAGATCGGGCTGCCGAACTACCTCGCCCAACAGCTCCACGAGTAGGGGCTAGCCCGGGGCGAGGCCGACCTTCTTGCGGATGTGCGGCCCGCTCAGGTGCTTGACGACGTCGGGGGCCTCGCAGTTGTTGTCGCCGTAGTCCACCACCACCTTGCCCACCGCCTGCGCGGCCTCCAGCGCGGCGGCGTTTAAGATGGCGTTGCGCTGGCCCACATAGAGCAGGAAGGCGTTCATCGCGTCCTTCACGAGGTTCTCTTCGCCCTGGAGCTCGGCGCGCACCCGGGCGATCAGCGCCAGGAAGTAGGCGTCGGTGAGGGCCTTGTCCTTCTTGTTCTCGGACAGCTCTCCAAAGAGCAGGAAGGCGCAGCGGCGGCGCACCCGATCGGGGAGCACACACCAGGCCTCGGCCACCTCGCGGGCGATCGGGCTGCGGCCCAGGGTGGAGTCGCAGGAGGCGAAGACATGGGTGAGTTGCCCAAAGCCGGGGCGGTCCACCTGGGCCTCGACCTGGGCGCGGGTGAGGCGCTTGGGATCGTCGATGAGCAGGCCGATGACGCGGGCCTCGTACACATCGGTCTGATCGAGCTCGGCGGCGAGGGCCGGGTCGCGCCCGACCTCTTTGGCCAGCTTGCGGAGCTTGGTGAGCCCGACGCCGTAGCCGCGCAGGGGCGAGCCCAGCTTGTTCCAGAGCACGATGCCGCGCGCATCCTGCAGGGCTTCGATGGCGGCGAGGACCTCCGAGACCGTCATGGCGTTGAGCCTCCTGCCGCCCGGTAATTCGCCGCGGCCCTGCCTAAAAGTTCGCGCGCGTGACCTGGCCCGAGGTGACCGTGACGGTCTTCGACTCGTCGATGTTGGCCTCGCTGTTGACCACGCGGATGGTGTGGGTGCCCGGGGTCAGCTTGAGTTGGGCCGGCGTGGTGCGGTTGGTGTCTTTGCCGTCGACAAAGATGCGGCCCCAGGCCTTCATCGACACATTGACCGTGCCCGGCTCGGCGGGGGTCTCGGGCGGCGGCGCGGCCTTCTCCCGCTTGGGCGGGTCGGGGGCCTTCTCCTTGGGCGGCTCGGGCGGCTTCTCCGCCGGCGGCTCTTTGGCGCCCTCCCGGGGCACCTCGCTGCGATCCGTCGAGGACACCGCCGCCAAGGTGATCGGCAGCCGAAGGCGATCGCCGGCCTCCAGGGTGAGGCGATCTTCATAGGGCTTGTAGCCCTCGGCCTCGACCGTGAGCAGCACCTCACCGAGGGGCACCTCGTTCAAGAGGAAGGTGCCCTCCGCCTCGCCGACCACCACCCCGTCGAGCTTGATGACCGCCTTGGCCGCCGCGGGCTCCAGGCGAAGCTGCAAGGAGGCGGTGGTGGGGCTCGGCGCCGCCACCTCCTGCACGATCACCTCGGGCTTGGCCGGCTCCTGGAGGAAGAGCCAGCCGGCGATGCTGCCCGAGAGCACGAGGCCCAGCACCGCGATCAGCGCCACCACCCAGGGCAGCTTGGAGGGCTTGGCCGTGGCCAGGGTAGCCGTGCTCTGGCTCTGGGGGCCGCCCTTCCACTCCTCTTCTTCGAGGTCGAGCTCGGGGGCCTGCTCCCACATCTCGGTGGCGGCCTTGGTGCCCTCTTCGAGGCGGGCGCGCTCCTCGCCGATCTCCTGGACGAAGAGCTCGGCCAGGAAGGAGGCGAGGCTCTCGTGAACCACATCCACGCTGGAGGGGTACAGGAAGCCCTGCAAGGCCTGCTGCAGCTCCTTGGCGTCGGCGTAGCGGTCGTCGGGGTTCTTGGAGAGCGCCCGCATCACGATGTCGTCGAGCTGCTCGGGCACCATCGGGTTGATGGTGCTGGGGCGCGGGTAGTCGCCGCTCTTGATGCGCTCCAGCGTCTTCAGCTCGGACTCGGTCTTGAAGAGGCGCCGCCCGGTCAACATCTCGTGCAGGATGATGCCGAGGGCGAAGATGTCGCTCTTCGCGGTGACCCGCTCGCCCGTGGCCTGCTCGGGGCTCATGTACTCAAACTTGCCCTTGAGCACGCCATCTTTGGTGTTGTAGAGGCTGATCTGGGCCTTGGCGATGCCGAAGTCGGCGATCTTGATGTCGCCGTTGTAGGAGATCAGGATGTTGCTGGGGCTGATGTCGCGGTGAACGATGCCCAGCGCCTCGCCCTTGGCGCTCGTCTTCTTGTGGGCGAAGTCGAGCCCCTTGGCCGCCTCGTGGGCCACATAGGCGCAGAACTCCGGCGGCAGGATCTTGCGGCGCTCGGCCAGCTTGCGCAGCAGCCCCTTGGCGTCTTTGCCCTCTACGCACTCCATCGCGATGAAGTAGTTCTCGCGGATCTTTCCGAAGTCGTAGATCTGGATGATGTTCGGGTGGGTGAGCTCGACCGAGATCTTGGCCTCGTCGATGAACATCTCGACGAATTCATCATTCCCGGAGAGGTGCTGCAAGATCCGCTTGATGACCAGGAGCTTTTCGAAGCCACGCTCAGAGAAGCTCTTGGCCTTGAAGACCTCGGCCATCCCGCCCACCGCGATGCGGTCGACGAGGTAGTACCGTCCAAAAGACTCAGGCGAAAAGCTGGTCACCGCGAACACCGCCGGCAGGGGCCCTCTGTGCGCGCCGACTCAGACCTGTGCCGGGCGCCCCGAACAACCGGCATCATAGGCGAATCTGACCGGGTAGGTCAACCCGCTGAGGCCGTCGCCGCGGTGTCATCGCCACCGCTGCCCTCGCCCCCAGAGCCCCCGTCCTTGTCGAAGTAGTCCTGGAGATCGTCGCAGGTCCACTCTTCGCGCAGGCCGTCGATGTTGGCCTCGCAGACAAGGCGCTCCTGTTCGGTGGTCTCGGAGCGCTTGTGGTTGGCCATGCACTCCCGGATCTCTTCTTCGGTCCAGGTGAGGCCGCACTCCTCGTCGGCGTAGGCCGCCAGCTCCTGACAGAGCTGCTGGCAGTCGTTCTTGCAGCCCGAGAGGACGGCGAAGAGGGTCAGGCTGGAGAGGATCGTGCGCATCAGACCGGTCCCTGTTGCAGGGCGACAAAGTCACACAGGAAGGGCGGCGGGTCAAGGCCCCCCAACGGCGAGGGCCCGCCGAAGCGGGCCCCCCGACACGATCCCCGATGGGATCAGCCGTAGAGCGAGTGGATGGCCACCAGCGGGGCGATGAGCAGCGAGACGACGCTCATGACCTTGATGAGGATGGCCACGCCCGGACCCGAGGTGTCCTTGAACGGGTCGCCCACGGTGTCGCCGATGACGGCGGCCTTGTGGGTCTCCGAGCGCTTGGGGTGCCCGGGGATGCCGCCCTTCTCGATGAACTTCTTGGCGTTGTCCCAGGCGCCGCCGGCGTTGGCCATGAAGAGCGACATCGAGGAGCCCACCGCCAGGGCCCCAGCCAGGGTGCCCGCCAGCGCGCCCGGCCCGAGGATGAAGCCCACGAGCACCGGACCGAGCACCGCCACGAGGCCCGGCAGGATCATCTCGGAGAGCGCAGCACTGGTGGCGATGTCGACGATCGCCTTGGGCTGCGGCTCGGCGGTGCCTTCGCGCAGACCCGGGATGGTGTCGAACTGCCGCTTGATCTCCATCACGATGGCGCCGGCCGCCTTGCCGACCGCCAACATCGTGCTGGCGCCCACCACGAAGGGCAGCACCGCGCCGACCAGCAGGCCGATGAGGATCTCCGGGTTGTCGAGGGCGAGGTCCATGACCGGCTTGCCGGCCTTCTCGCGGGCGTGGGCCACTTCGAGGCTGTAGGCCGAGAAGAGCGCCACCACCGTGAGCGTGGCCGAGCCGATCGCGAAGCCCTTGCCGATGGCGGCGGTGGTGTTGCCCACCGCGTCGAGCTCGTCGGTGATCTCGCGAACCTGGGGGGGCAGGCCCGCCATCTCGGCGATGCCGCCCGCGTTGTCGCTGATCGGGCCGTAGGCGTCGACGGTCATGACGATCGCCGTGCCGCCCAGCATGCCCACCGCCGACAGGGCGATGCCGTACAGGCCGAGGTCACCCATGAAGCCGTTGGCCACCAGGGCCACGCCCGCCACGAGGAGCAGGCAGACGCCCACCGACTCCATGCCCACCGCCATGCCGCGGATGATGTTGGTGCCGGCACCGGTCATCGCCGCCTCGGCCACCCGCTTCACCGGGGTGTAGGAGCCCGTGTAGTACTCGGTGATGAGGCCGATGGCCGCGCCGCCGATGGCGCCCGCGGCCAGGGCGATGGTCACGTTCTGGCTGACACCCAGGCTCGGCAGGATGGCCGCCGTCACGCCCACGAGGACGATCGGGGGCAGCACCATCGCCGCGCGCAGCACGGTGGAGGGCGCGCTGTTGCGCATCGCCCGCGCCGCAAAGATGCTCACGATGCTGACCACGAGGCCGACCGCCGCCAGCACGATGGGCAGGCCCACCGCGATCGCCCGGGCGTCGCCCTGGGAGCCCGACACCAGCAGGGTCTGAATGGCCTCCTGGGGCGCCGTTAGGCCGATCGCCATCGTAGCGACCACAGCGGCCACCAGCGACTCGTAGATGTCCGCCCCCATGCCCGCCACGTCGCCCACGTTGTCACCGACGTTGTCGGCGATGACGCCCGGGTTGCGGGGGTCGTCCTCGGGGATGTTCTCCACCACCTTGCCGGCGATGTCGGCGCCGACGTCGGCGGCCTTGGTGTAGATGCCACCGCCGATGCGGGCGAAGAGTGCGATCGACGAGGCGCCCACCGCGAAGGCGTGCAGGTTCTCACCGAGGGTGGGGGTACCCACATGCAGGAAGTAGACCGCGAAGAGCCCGATGAGCGCGAGCCCCGCCACGCAGAGACCCATCACCGCGCCGCCGTCGAGGGCGGTGAGCAGCGCGTCGGCCTTGGAGCCCGTGGAGGCCGCCTGAGCGGTGCGCACGTTGCCGTAGGTCGCCGCCTTCATGCCCACGAAGCCCGCCGCCAGCGACAGGAAGGCGCCCGCGAGGAACCAGCCCCCCGCGATCGGGCTGATCGCCACCGCCAGGGCAACAAAGACCACCGCCGCGTAGACCGCCAGCACCTTGTACTCGCGGGCCAGGAAGGCCATGGCGCCTTCGCGGATGTAGCCCGCGATGCGGGCCATCGTCTCATTGCCCGCCGGCAGGGCCTTCACCCGGAAGTAGAAGAACGCAGCGACGATGAGGCCGATGAACCCCGCTATCGGTGCGGCGTAGTTCCAATTGCCGAGCGTGATGTCCATACCAAGGCTTCCAGGGTTTGCAGAGAAGGGGAGGGCCGGGGGCCACGATCGCCCCGACACAAGAGGCGGCCCTTCTTTCACGTTCCAGCCCCGGGTGCAAGGGCGCGGGGCCCAACAGCGCTTCTCAACCGTTCGCCGACAATCCCGATGCCAGCGCCTCGATCACCGCAGGGCTTGTCCCACAACATCCACCGATCAGGGTCGCCCCCGCATCCCGCCAGCGCCGCGCCCAGGCGAGATAGGCCGCCGGCGCCCCCGGCGCGCCCCAACCGAGCCCTTCCTCGGCGTCCCCGCCGTTGGCATAGGCCCCGAAGGGCAGCCCCACCGCCCGCAGCGCCCGCACATAGGCGAGGGTCTGGCTCGCCGGCGCGCAGTTGACCAGCACCGCCGCTGCACCCAGATCCCGGGCCGCGCAGGCACCGGCGTAGAGCGCCTCCGGGCCGAGCAGATCGGCCCGGAAGCCCGGGGTCAGCGACAGCCAGACCGGCAGCCCCGTCGCCACCGCCCGACGCACCGCCGCCAGGGCCTCGGGCACATGGGGAAAGGTCTCCACCAGCAGCAGATCCACCCCCGCCTCGGCCAGAACCTCGATCAAGGCTGCGTGCTCGGCGTCCGGCTCCGGCGGAGAGCGCTCCGGCGAATAGCAGTCCTCCAAGGGCGCCACGCTCCCTGCCACCCGGTGGCCCGCCGGCACAGCCCCCCGCGCCAGCTCCACCGCCCGACGGGCCAGGGTGGCGAAGCCCGGACCCAGGCTGCGGGGTTGGGTGCGGAAGGTGTTGGCCGTGTGGACCGTCGCCCCGGCCCGCGCGTAGTCCGCGTGGATCGCCGCCACCACCTCGGGCGCGCGCTCCAAGGCCTGGGCGCTCCAGGCCCGGCCCGCAGTGTCCACCCCGCGCGCCTCCAGCTCGGTGCCCATCGGGCCATCCAACACGGTCAGCATCCCGGAGACCTAAGCCCCGCACAGGCTGGCGCCACCTCGCTTCCAGGCTAAGCCCGCCCCGAACCCACCGCGGCCGCCGGCCCTCCGAGTGAACCCCATGATTGTTCGCATCCTCACCGCCCCGCTCCGACTCGTCCGCCGGGCCCTCCAGGCCGTCGGCGGGGGCAGCAAGCCCCCTCCTCCGCCGCCCCGCAAGGCCGACGCCTGGGAGCTGCGCAACGTCCCCAAGACCGCCGCCCCCGAGGAGCGCGGGCACGACCACGGCCATGATCACGGCCACAGCCACGACCACGGCCACAGCCACGACCACGCCCCCGCCGCCAAGGCAGCACCCGCGCCGGCCCCCAAGCCGGCCCCCAAGCCCGCCCCCGTCGCCGAAGAGCGGGGCCATGACCACGACCACGGTCACAGCCATGACCACGGCCACAGCCACGATCACGGCCGCGCCGCCAAGGCCCCCGTGCGCGTCACCGCCGACGAGACCCCCAACCCCAACGCGCTCAAGTTCACCTGCTCGACCCGCGTGGTGGAGAAGGGCTCGATCTCCTTCAACTCGGCCGCCGAGGCCCGCGGTAACAAGCTCGGCGAGGCCCTCTTCGCCGTGGCCGGCGTGCGCGCCGTCTTCGCCGTGAAGGACTTCGTCACCATCACCAAGGAAGACGCCGCCGATTGGGACAGCCTCCGTCCCGCCGTCGAGGCCACGCTGCAGCGCGCCCTTTAGGCCCCGCCGCGCTCCTCGGCCCGGCTGCGCACCGGCAGGACGATGTCTAGCATGGACCGCCACTGCTCCTGGCTGGTGCGCACCACCGCCGTGCTGCCGAGGAAGGCGTAGCTCGCGAACTTCCCGTCGAGCAGCCCCGACTCCAGGCTGGCCCCGCGGGCGTCTTCGGCCCCCACCGTCTCCGCCTCCGTGCTGGCGTTGAGGGTGCGGGTGGTGGCCTGCGCCACGTTGACCGCCGCAGCCCGCATGTCACCGCTCGCCCGCATCATGCCTTGCATGGCGATGGCGATGGTGTTGCTCCCCGCAAAGCTCACAGCCGACATGGACGCTCCCTTCGCACCCAGGGGGTGCTTTCCCGCTGGTAACGCAACGCGCGATGCGACGCCCACAACGTCACCGGGCGCCGTGGTGGCCAGCGGTCATGCTGGCGATAAAGGACCGCCCATGCGACACACCCCGACTGCCTCGCTCGCCCTGGTGTCCCTCTCCCTCGCGGGCTGCGCCAGCTCCGACTACACGCGCCTGTACCAAACCAGCGCGCTCGCCCCCTCGCTCTCCTGGAGCGAGGTCGAGACGATGGACTACATGGGCCCGGTCCTCCTCGATCGCGGCGTCAACTTCGTCGTCTACTCCGAACGCGCCGAGCGGATGGAGGTGCTGCTCTTCGACGACCCCGAGAGCGAGCTGCCCACCTTCCAGGTCGAGTTGCAAAACAACGGCGGCCCCCTGTGGAGCGCCTACGTCGAAGGGGTCGGCGTCGGCCAGCACTATGGCTACATCGCCTGGGGCCCAAACTGGACCTTCGACCCGGCCTGGTACCCCGGCTCCACCCTCGGCTTTGGCGCCGATGTCGACGCCGACGGCAACCGCTTCAACCCCAACAAGCTGCTCTTCGACCCCTGGGGCAAGGCCGTTCACCGCGACTTCGACTGGTCGAAGGGCCGCAGCAGCGCCAGCGGCCCCAATCGCTACCAGGTCACCTACGGCGCCTCGGCCAAGTCCATCGTCACCGCCGACGACACCCCCGAGCCCGTCGACGACTACCCCTGGAGCGACAACGAGGCCGCCTGGCGCGCCGCCCGGGCCAACAACAGCCTGCCCGGCCATGACTGGACCGACCTCGTCCTCTACGAGGTCCACCCCAAGGGCTTCACCCGCAACCCCGACTCCGGCGTCGCCCACCCCGGCACCTACCGCGGCATCGGCGAGATGGCCCCCTACCTCGCGGATCTCGGCATCACCGCCGTCGAGCTGCTGCCCATTCACGAAAAGCCCAGCGACGGCGGCTACTGGGGCTACAACTCGCTCTCCTTCTACGCGCCGGAGCTCACCTACTCGGCCGCCTGGTGGGAGAGCGGCGAGGCCCGCGAGACCGCCGATGAATTCCGCTGGATGGTCGACCAGCTCCACCAGCACGGCGTCGAGGTCATCCTCGACGTGGTCTACAACCACACGGGCGAGGGCGGGCTGTGGCGCGAGAAGCTCTACTTCCAGAGCTACGAAGACGCCTACGAGGTCAACTACGACCCCAAAGAGGTCGCCGGCATCTACAGCTACCGCGGCCTCGACAACGCCGCCTGGTACGCCCTCCCTCCCGACAACCAGACCTACTGGAACAACACCGGCGTCGGCAACCAGACCCGGCCCAACCACGCCCCCGCCCGGCGCCTGATCCTCGACTCGCTGCACTACTACGTCGAGGAGATGCACGTCGACGGCTTCCGCTTCGATCTGGCCGGCATCCTGGGCGAGCGCGACCTCGACTACAACTCGCCCATCGACGTCGCCCAGACCGTGGTGCAGGAGATCATCGACGATCCCCTCCTCCAGGCCCACAACATCCGCATCATCGCCGAGCCCTGGACCGCCGCCGGCACCGGTCCGGGCATCGGCGGCTTCCCCACCTCCAGCACCCAGGAGGGCTACGCCTGGGGCGAGTGGAACGCCCACTACCGCGACTGGTGGCGCTCGTTTGTAAACAATGACGACTTCCGCCTCAACAGCACCGAAGGCATCGATGGCGGCGCCGTGATGACCGGCTCGGAGGCCACCTACGGCTGGAACGGGCGCGCCCCCTACCACGCCGTCAACTTCGTGACCGTCCACGACGGCTTCACGATGTACGACCTCTTCAGCTACGATCAGAAGCAGAACGGCTGCGGCCTGCTCAACCCCATCTGCTGCGACGACCCCACCAGCGCCTGGTGCGACACCACCTCGGGCGAGAACAACAACCGCTCCCGCAACTGGGGCGACGAGAGCATCAAGCGCCAGATGATGCGCAATCTGTTCACCGGCATGTTCATCTCCCACGGCACGCCGATGATCTACGGCGGCGACGAGTGGATGCGCACCCAGTTCGGCAACAACAACGCCTACTCCGACGGCGCCGACAACGAGTGGAACTGGTTCCGCTGGGGCGAGTGGCGCAACACCTACGCCTGGGGCCGGCACCGCATGTTCGACTTCGTGCGCGGGTTGACCGCCCTGCGCCGCACCTACAGCTACGCCCTGGCCCCCTCCACCTACGGCGGCGGCATGCCCTTCTCCTGGAAGGACAGCGACAACAGCGAGATGGCCGGCGACGACTGGAGCACCCACCGTCACGTCGGCATCCACTACTACGCCGAGGGCGACTTCGCCGACAAGGCCGAGCTCTTCATCGCCATCAACATGGAGCGCGGCGACGTCACCTTCACGCTGCCCACCGGCCGCACCTGGGGCCGCATCCTCGACACCCAGACCTGGTACGACCTGCCCGCCAACGCCAACGAAGAAGGCGGCTACTTCAGCGAGAACCCCGAGGCCGACCCCTACCTCAGCGCCAACATCACGCTCACCGCCCCCGTGGTGATCGACGGCGGAACCTACACAGTCCCGGCCAACTCCATCGCCATCTTCGCCGAGCAGCCCTGAGGCCCCCATGACCCCCTGGCGCTTCCTCTCCCTCCTCCTGCTCGCCCTGCCCGCCGCCGCACAGGCCGGCGACGCCTCAGTCGGCGGCTACTTCCGGGTCGGCACCCGCCCCGACTTCCAAGGCTCGGGCGGCAAGCTCGGCTACTGGAACCTCTACGGCCGCCTCCTAAACGAAGGCCCCTACGCCGCCTTGGAGCTCAAGCTCGACGTCCTCGACCGCGTCGCCGACCGCCCCGAACCCTGGACCAGCCTGCACATGAAGGTCGAGGGCGGCTCTGTCCAGAACGCCGACCCCATGGGCGGCTCGCTCTCGGCCTTTCGCCTCTCGCAGGTCTACGCCGAGGCCGGCAACGTGCTGCTGCCCAATGTCACCTGGCGGGTGGGCACCCTCGACACCTGGTTTGGCGACCTCGGACTGTATGACATGAAGCCAGCCCAGGTCTTCTACAACACCATCGGCCTGTCGGGCCGCTACGAGACCGAGCACGTCGACCTCCTCCTCGGCTTCGGCGACTCCGGCTACGGCCTTCGGCCAGACCGCTACAGCAGCATCCTCACCCCCGGCGGCACCCTCCGCCTGCGCCTCGGCGACCACGTCGAGCTCGGCGCCGGCGGCGAGTACCGCTACGAGCCTGCCGTGGAGGGCAACACCAACGCCCCCTACACCACGCCCGGCCTCGACTACGAAGACTGGATCCGCGGCGAGGTGCTGCAGTCCTTCTTCGCCGACCACCCTGGACAGATCCTCGAGTTCCCCGACCCCGAGCCCACCACCAACACCTCCTACAAGGCCATCGGCTACCTGGGCTTTGGCGGCCTCGGCCCTCTCAAATGGAACAACCTCTTCGCTTCCTACGAGCGCAGCCACCCCCAGGCCATCAGCGTGGAGACCTGGGGCGGCAGCGACTGGACACTCTACGTCCCCGCCCTCACCGATGAGCGCACCGTGCTCCTCGTCGGCGACGAGCTGCAGATGAGCCTGCTCCCCGGTCGGCTCGACCTCGCCCTGGGCGGACTGTTTGGCCTGCACGCCGACGGCGACAACAACCTCACCCCCTCCGATCACGACCGCCGCTACCAAAGCGGCGTGCTGCGCCTCCAGGCCGCCATCACCCCCACCTTTCACTGGTTGGGAGAGACCAGCCTCGCCAAAGAGGTCTCCACCAACGGCAACGCCTTCCGGGAGCACGCCGACTCGATCTTCGCCAACACCGAGGGCCAGCCCGACACCCGCGGCCTCGAGCGCGGCGACACCGACACCCGCCACACCTGGCAGGGCAAGACCGGCTTTGTGATCAATCCCCTCGGCCCCGGCATCTACACCCGCCCGAGCCTGCGCCTGCTCTACGGCCTTCAATACTCCAACCAGAACAACGCCTTCGGCAACACCTTTGTCGAATCGGTCGATCAGTACAACGAGTTCGGCAATGTCGAGCGGCACTGGCACCAGGTGCTCGCCCTTGAGACGGAGGCTTGGTTTTAGATGCGCGCCCTGCTCCTGACCCTCCTCCTCGCCTGTGGGCCCAAGGCCGCTCCCCCCATGGCCGCCGCCACCGCCCAGTCGACCGCCTTGGTCGCCCTGCACAGCAGCCCCACCGGCGGCAGCCCCACCGCCCTGCCCGAGTCCGTCCAGCAGGCCCTCCTCGCCACCCTCACCGAGCACAACCTGCCCGCCACCCCCCTGTCGGCCGAGCGCTTTGGCCCCGGCTTGCAGGGCAAGCGACTGAGCCCGCACCGACTGTCCTGGCTCGCCGAGAACGCGGACGGCGCCAAGCTCATCGTCCTAATCGAAACCGAGGTCGAACGCTACAGCGAGCTGTCTGGCCGCTACCGCTGGGTCGTCCACCTGCGCACCTCGGTCGCCCCCGCCGACAATCCCAGCGCCGCGATCAGCCGCCAGACCGACTTCCCCGTCTTTTTGGAGCACCACCACGAGCGCGAGGCCGAGGCCCTCCTCGCCGCCGCCCCGCTCCTGCGCCGCGAGCTGTCGCGCCTCCTCGACGACTGGATCGCAGGCACGCAGCCATGATGCTCCTCCTGGCCCTCCTCGGGCTCGGCTGCAAGCCACCGATCCCCGGCGGCCCCGTGGAGGGCCCGATTCCCCCGCCGCCCGCCGACCTCATCTACTTCGCGATGATCGACCGCTTCGCCGATGGCGACCCCAACAACAACATCGACGTTGACCGAAGCGACCCCCAGGGCTGGCACGGCGGCGACCTCGACGGCCTGATCGACAAGCTCGACCACCTCCAGTCGATGGGCGTGCGCACCGTCTGGGTCAGCCCCCTCTTTTCCAGTCGCCAAAAGAAGGTCGACCAGTGGGGCGCCTACCACGGCTACTGGGTTCACGATCTGTTTAAGATCGAGCCCCGCTTCGGCACCACCGCCGATCTCCAAGACCTCGCCGACGGGCTGCACGCCCGCGGCATGCGCCTGCTCCTCGACATGGTCTACAACCACACCGACTACGAGAGCCCGCTGCGCAAGGCCCACCCCGAGTGGTACCACCCCGCCAAAGACATCGTCCACTGGGACGACCCCATCGAGCGGGTGGAGCGCCAGGTGCACGGTCTGCCCGACCTCGCCCAGGAGCGCGAGGAGGTCTACAGCTACCTCCGCGACGCCTCTTTCCACTGGATCGACCTCGCCGGGGTCGACGGCTACCGGGTCGACGCCGTCCGCCATCTGCCCAGCGCCTTTCTCTCCCGCATCAACGGAGTGCTCGATTCGCGCTACAAGCGCTTCTACAGCCTCGGCGAGGACTTCACCGGCGACGCCCTCACCCTCGCCCGCAGCCAGCGCAGCGCCAACTTCGATGCCATGTTCGACTTCCCCCTGCGCTACGCCCTGGTAGACACCTTTTGCAAAGACGCCGGCCCCCAGCGACTGGCCGCCGCGCTGTCCAACGATCGATTCTACACAGACCCCAACAAGCTGGTCACCTTCCTCGACAACCACGACCTGCCCCGCATCGCCAGCGAGTGTCGCGGCCAGCTCGACCGGGTCCGCCTCGCCCTCGCCTTCCTGATGACCACCCGCGGCACCCCCAGCCTCACCTGGGGCACCGAGTTCATGGCCCACGGCGAAGGCGAGCCCGCCAACCGCGCCACCACGCCCTGGGGCGAGCCCACCCCCCTCCTCAAGCCGATCGCCAACCTCCAGGCCCTGCGCCGCCAGTCCGAGGCCTTGCAGCGCGGCCGCACCGCCATCTTTGCGCTGGACGATCAAGGCCTCGCCTACGCCCGCCTCGCCGACGACGAGCTGGCCCTGATCGCCCTGCACACCGGCGCCGAGCCCTGGTCGCTGGAGCTGCCCGACGCCTTCACCGAAGGCACCGTGCTGGTCGGCCACGCCGTCGCCAGCCCCACCGGCCTCGTGGTCAGCACCCAGCTCCCCCCCAGCCCCATCGGCCAGCGGCTGCAGATCGCCACCCCCAGCACCCTTCACGTCTACCTGCTGCGCTCCGCCGACCCCACCCGCCGCCTGCCCTGGGCCGAGCGCCTCGCCACCGCCTCCAGCCCCCGGCAGCTCACCGTGCAGGTCTCCGGCCTGTACCTCTCGGCCACCTCGCGCGTGAGCCTCGTCGGCGGCGGCCCCGAGCTCGGCAACTGGCAGCCCGCCGACGCCCCCCTGATGAAGGCCCTGGGCGGGGGCCGCTACACCGCCACCGTCGAGCTGCCCCAAAGCACCGTCGTCGACTTCAAGCCCGTCGTCACGCTCGGCTCCGGCGAGGTGCGCTGGGCCGAGGGCTCCAACACCACGCTGCTCTTGCAGCGCGACACCCTGCTCGATCTGGTCTGGGGAGCGTCGCCCAGCCCGGCGCCAGGGCGTTAGAGGGGGCGCCCCTCTTTTGGAGCCCCACACATGGCCAATGACTACATCTACCAGATGATGGGCGTCGAGAAGCGCCTGCCCACCGGGCGCACGATCCTCCAGCCCACCTACCTCTCCTTCTTCCCCGACGCGAAGATCGGCGTCCTGGGCCACAACGGCTCCGGCAAGTCCACCCTGCTGCGCATCATGGCCGGGGTCGACGACAACTACAACGGCCAGACCATCTTCGCCGGCGCCCGCACCCGCGGCTACCTCGCCCAGGAGCCCGAGCTCGTCGAGACCATCACCGTTCGCGAGAACATCGAGCTGGCGCTCAAGCCCATCCGCGACCTGATGAAGCGCTTTGACGAGGTCAACGAGGCCTTCGGCGACCCCGACGCCGACTTCGACGCGCTGACCGACGAGCAGTCCAGCCTGCAAGACCAGATCGACGCCGCCAACGGCTGGGACATCGACCGCACCATCGACATCGCCATGGACGCCCTGCGCGTGCCCCCCGGCGAGTGGGCCGTCACCCACCTCTCCGGCGGTGAGCGCCGCCGCGTCGCCCTCTGCCGGCTCCTGCTCAGCCGCCCCGACCTCCTCCTCCTCGACGAGCCCACCAACCACCTCGACGCCGAGTCCGTCGCCTGGCTGGAGCGCCACCTCACCGAGTACACCGGCTGCGTCGTCGCCGTCACGCACGACCGCTACTTCCTCGACAACTCCGCCCAGTGGATCCTCGAGCTCGACCACGGCAAGGCCTACCCCTACGAGGGCAACTACACCGGCTGGCTCAAGCAGAAGGACGAGCGGCTGCGCATGGAGTCCAAGCAGGAGTCCAAGCGCCAGAAGACGCTCGAGCGCGAATTGCAATGGATCAGCGCCAGCCCCAAAGCCCGCCAGGCCAAGAGCAAGGCCCGCTACCAGGCCTATGACAGCCTCGTCCAGGCCGAAGCCGAAGTGCGCAAACAGACCGGCGCCAAGATCACCATCCCCCTCACCAAGCGCCTCGGCAACGTCGCCATCCAGGCCAAGGGCCTCACCAAGGCCTACAACGACAAGCTCCTTTTCGAGGACCTCTCCTTCGAGCTGCCCCCCGGCGGCATCGTCGGCGTCATCGGCCCCAACGGCGCCGGCAAGACCACCCTCTTCCGCATCATGATGGGCCTCGAGCAGCCCGACGCCGGCTCCCTGCGCATCGGCGAGACGGTCGATCTGGCCTATGTCGACCAGAGCCGCGACCAGCTCAACGCCAACAAGACCGTCTGGGAAGAGATCTCCGAGGGCAACCAGGAGCTGGAGATCGCCGGCAAGGTCGTCAACAGCCGCGCCTATGTCGCACTGTTCAACTTCACCGGCCAGGATCAGCAGCAGAAGGTCGGCACCCTCTCCGGCGGTGAGCGCAACCGCGTCCACCTCGCCAAGCTCCTCAAGCGCGGCGGCAACATGATCCTCCTCGACGAGCCCACCAACGACCTCGACGTGGAGACTCTGCGCAACCTCGAAGAGGCCCTCAACGAGTTCCCCGGCTGCGCCGTGGTCATCAGCCACGATCGCTGGTTCCTGGACCGCGTCGCCACCCACATCCTCGCCTTTGAGGGCGACAGCAAGGTGGTGTGGTTCGAGGGCAACTACCAGGACTACGAGAAGGACCGCAAGCGCCGCCTCGGCGTCGACGCCGACCAGCCCCACCGCATCAAGTACCGCAAGCTCACGCACTGATCAGGGCCGCCTCCACCGGCGCTTGTGGCCGCACCAGCAGGCGGCTACAAGCTCCCACCGGCTTGGAGGCCCCCTTTGCAACGCGCCACCGCCCTCTTCGAGCTCCCCGACGGCAGCGCCGCCGAGCTGTCCAACGGCGACATCATCGGCCGGGTCTGGTCGGCCGCCCTGCTCATGGACGATCCCCGGGTCTCCGAGGCCCACGCCATGGTCAGCCTGCGCGGCGGCGAGCTGTGGCTCCTCGCCCTGCGCCGCCGCTTCGCCATCCACGGCAAGGCCCAGACCGAGGCCCGCCTCGAGCCCGGCATGGTCATCGAGCTGGCCGACCGCCTCTGCCTCACCGTCGTCACCGTCGAGCTGCCCCCCGCCGTCCTGGCCATCGAAGGCCCCGGCCTCTCCCGCATGGCCCTGCCCGCCGTCTGTTCACTCCGGGCCCGCCCGCGCCCCCAGCTCTCTCCCAACTATGAGCCCGACGCCCCCTGTCGCATCTGGACCACCGGCGACGGCTGGCGCTACTCCATTGGCGAGCTCAGCGCCCCCCTCCTGGCCGGCACCACCCTCGACGTCGAAGGCGCCTCCTTCACCGTCTCGTCGATGCCCCTGGCCGGCCAGGGACAGAGCCCCACCCGCATGAGCGGCGGCGTCGAGCCTCCCCTGCGCATCGTCGCCGCCTTCGACACCGTTCAGCTCCACCGCGGCGACGAGTCGCCCCTCGTCCTCGGCGGCATCTCGGCGCGGATCTTGTCGGAGCTCGCCGCCATGGGCGGCCCTGCCTCCTGGGAGGTCCTGGCCCGCCAGATCTGGCCCGAAGACGCCGACACCTGGTCGCTCCGCAAGCGCTGGGATGTGGCGCTGGCCCGCCTGCGGGCGCGCTTGCGCGAGGCCCGCATCCGCGCCAACCTCATCCACGCCGACGGCACCGGGCAGTTCGAGCTGGTGCTTCAGGCGGGCGACACGTTGGTCGACAAGACCTGAGGGACGGCCCCCAGCGCCTTGGCCCTGATCTGTCTACCAGGAATGGAACCCCTGAGAGAACCGGGTGGCCGCCCAATCCCCTTCGCCACGCGTACCATGTCCCGAAAGGCGCCGCTCGACCTCTTCAAGGGCAAGGACGACGCGACCAGGCCCGCTGCCTCGACTGTGGCACCAACCCGCAGTTACAGAGCCCTGTGTCCACATTGTTACCGCGCCTCATTCAATCGAATCAACCTTCTTGGCCCCGACCTCCCCCGCGCCCCGCGGGCTCATGATCCCGCACATCTCATGGGCCCCTAAGATCAGATACTTAGCGCCGGGACTTGACAAACCCCACCCCGAACGTGATCAGGCCGACGGAGGACCTGATGACCGACGCCCTGCTC
>Ga0164294_10000062_pt1 | contig 106502 bp, 85 predicted proteins | sample GEODES005metaG_FD_111479 | JGI IMG/M metagenome (GOLD analysis project Ga0164294, IMG submission 111479) | Oligotrophic lake water microbial communities from Sparkling Lake, Wisconsin, USA - GEODES005 metaG | ecosystem: Environmental > Aquatic > Freshwater > Lake | place: USA: Sparkling Lake... | reverse complement strand
GCACGGGCAATTTTACATCGCGCACAAGCACCCGAACATGATGTACGGGCAACTTTACATCGTGCACAAGCACCCGAACATGATGTACGGGCAACTTTACATCGTGCACAAGCACCCGAACATGATGTACGGGTACCCGAACATGATGTAAAAGTTGTTTTACATCGCGTAACGGGGGGCGTGCATGGCGCACGGGCACCCATACATCGTGGACAGGCACGCGTACCTTCTGTAACGGGGGGAGTACATGGCGCACGGGCACCCCGACATCGAGTCGGCCGCCGACCCATTCTCCGTCAGGAAGGTCGCCAAGGCCTTACCCGCTTGCCTCACCGTTCACTTGGGAGCGCAAGCGACGATGCTTGCGATCCATCTTGCCCGGGAAATCGCCTATGCATGGAAAAACCAGCAAGCCCGTCTCACTAAAGTCTATCCTCAATGGAGACCTCAATTTTGGACACCGTTGTTGGAGATTTTGTATGGGTATTTTGAATGTGGATTTCGAGCTGCGAATTTCCCGCTTCATAAGCGGAGTGGTTATTTGTTCGCAGCTTGCCGGGTGGCGATGGGGACATACCCGGCTTCGAATCCCGCCGGCGGAGTGACAATCAGGGCAGGGTCGAGTTCTGCCAGTTTTCCAATCGTGGGAGGTGGTAGGTATTCGCGGTCTTTTTTCCAGAGTCGATGGAGTTTTTCCACTTTGAGTTGCAGAGCTTCCCGCTCTTGGTCGGTCAGATCGGCGTTGAGCAAGGTGGGCTGGTCGGCGAAGCGATACCAGTAGTAGGTGAGCACGCTGCCATCGCCCAAGCGCGCTTTGAATGGGCCGGCCACGGGGCCGGGCTTCTTCCAGCAACTCGCCTTCTCCTCGGGGGTGACATAGGTCAGCGGTTTGCGATTGGCGGGAGGGTCGAAGCGCACCTTGGTAAGGCCTGTTTCTGGGGGGATGGCCGCCGCGCGTACGGGCACCCAGGTGGTTGTATTGTCCTTATTGGTGACCAGATGAAAATACTCCGGGAGCGATACCACTGGGCCATCCTTGGAATTCGTCTTGGTCACGATTTGATAATTCCAGCGAAACCCGAAGGTATTGGGATCCAGTGCTACTGGCTTCGCGAACGAAGTCCAAGCCAAGGCACTCCTGCCTTCTCTCGGTTCTTGGTTCGTGGGGATCCTCCATGTGGATTGCGAGCTCCCAGGGAAAACATGAAGCATGGCTGCCTGTGGGTTAATGACCCCGCTGGCTTCGGGGCCGCCTTCAAACCAAGTCTTCACTTTATCCCAAAGGGCCTCCTTTTGGTAGGAGTAGATGCGATGAGCCACCACCGAGTAACTATTTATCCCCAGTGGAAAAGAGGTCGGGGCGACGCGGGCGTAGGTTTCTCCCTTTTTATCCTTGGCCTGGGCACTGGGGATGTCTTGGGTTTCCATCTGCAACGCGCGGTTGGAGTCGGTGGGGCTGCCGTCCAGCAACATGCCTTGGAATCGAGGCTCGGCGACGATACCCGCAGACCAGAAGTAAGGAGTGAAGAACGCGACTGGGCCTTTGAAATTCCGGGTGTTCAGGAACAGCGTCCAAGATTGGTCCCCGGTCGGGATGTCCTTGCCGGCGGTGTTGGTCTTGGCCGGGGTCAGTGGCAGCGGCAGGTAGCCGTAGCCGAACAGTTCGCCGCAAGTGCCCTGCTTCAAGTTCAAACCATCGGGCGGCCACACCAGCCAAGGGCTGAGTTGCGCGATGCCGTATTTGCCTCCGGGTTGTTGCCAGTCGCGGCCGTTGCCGGCGCCGGGGCCATTCGCCCACTTGCTGAAATTGGGCGCCACCCCGCCCATGATGAACTTCGGCGTCTCCGTGGCAAACTCCGTGTCCCGCCACCAGCCAAGGCCGCCTTCGATCGTGGAATAAAGCTCGATCGGCGTGGGTAAGTCTTTCCTTGCATACATCCAAGTGCCGAACAGTCCGGATTGAAAACTTTGCCCTGGATATTGCTTTAGCAAAGGCCAAGCGGCGACATACATCGAGTAACCGGCGTTGTAGGTTTGAGGAACTTGCTCGTTGTTGACGATGAGGTAGCCGTTCATTCCTTTTCTTTGAATCGGGTCATTGTCACCCATGACGGATGATGCGGAACTGACGAGCACGAGAGCCATGAAGGCAGCGATGGGTGTGGGGATTTTTTGATTTAGCATGGGAGGGTAGTTGCTAACTGGACGAAGCTCTTTGTGCAAACGGCCGCAGTCAAATTCAATTTTTCTAAGTCAATTCTAAACAAAGTGTAGGTATCTCGGTGGTAGTGCGAGTTGGCGATGGAGGAGTAGGGCAGCCTAGTGGTTCTCGATACTGGGAGCTTTTGATCGGATGCTCAAAATTCTAATGTTGTTTCGGCACGGTCTTGGTTTGAACTGGCGCTGGCTGCTTCAGGTGCAGGCGAGTCGCGGTGGATTGACATTTGGTGGGATTGGATTTTGATGGAGTCGGTGATGGATGGATTGGAAAAACACGTTCTCAAAGGCGTATCTCGCTCATTTTACCTCAGCTTGCAGATGTTGCCGGGGCCGATGCGGGGGGCGGCGAGCTTGGGGTATCTGCTGGCGCGGATCAGCGACACGATCGCTGATGCGGCGGCGGTGCCGTCCGAGTTGCGGTTGAATGCGCTCCAGCAATTTCAAAAGGCGCTTGAGGTCGGTGCCGAGCTTCCGCGCTGGCCGATCTCGCTGTTGAATGCAATCCCGGATCTGCGGGAGAGGCGTCTGATGGAATGTACGGGCGAGGTGATGGCGTGGTTTGGCGAGATGCCAACGGCTGAGGCGGAATTAATCCGGGGAGTGGTCATGACGATCATTGGCGGGCAAACGCTCGATTTGGAGCGTTTTGGAAATGCGAGCGGAGATCAGCCTGTGGCCTTGGTGGATGAAGCGGAGCTGGATGACTACACGTGGCGGGTGGCGGGGTGTGTGGGGGAGTTTTGGACGAAGCTTGGCTTTGCGACCATGGGCGCAGCGTTTTCGCTTGCACCCGAAGACGAGCTTCTGCGGCAGGGGATCGCTTATGGGAAAGGGCTGCAACTGGTCAACATCTTGCGAGACATCTCTGCGGACCTTGCGGTGGGGCGTTGTTATTTACCGGTTGGGAATCCGAGGGATTTGGCGGAGTTGTTCGAGTGCCATGCGGCCTGTGCGACTCGTGCGAGCGCCTACTTGCGAGAGGGCTTGAGTTATGCGGGCAAGCTCAATTCTCGCCGATTGCGGGCTGCGAGCGTGATGCCTGCATGGATCGGTGAGATGACGCTTGACCGAATGCGCGGCGCGGATTGGGAAACGCTCAATTCACGCGTGAAGGTCCCGAGAAGTCGGATTTACGGCACCGTGATCCGAGCGTTCTTTTATCCAGCAAGCGATGTGGTGGATCGGTAAGTTAGAGCCATTTGATTTTCCTGAAAATCCACAACTGGCCGAGCGCGATCAATGCCATGACGATCATGAGCACGAGGTAGCCGTGTGGCTGATAGAGTTCCGGCATGTTCCATGGGAGTTTCTCGCCCGTTGAGGATTCGGGTGCGAAGTTCATTCCGTAAACTCCAACGATGAAGGTCAGTGGGATGAAAATCGAAGTCACGACCGTGAGCAAGCGCATGACTTCATTTGTCCTGAGGCCCACGCTGGAATGGTAGAGTTCCATGAGGCCTGAGGTGATTTCTTTGTAGCTTTCGACCAAGTCCATCAACTGAACCGTGTGGTCATAACAGTCGCGCAGGAATACCTTGGTGGATGAAGACACGTAGCTGCTGTCATCGTGAAGCAGGCTGTTGATCACATCGCGCATGGGCCACACCAAGCGCCTCAGTTGGGTGAGGCTGCGTTTGTACTCGTGCAGGGTGAGGACCATTTCACGCGACGGCTTTTCGAGAAGATCGTCTTCGAGTTCTTCGATCGCAGTACCGACGCTTTCCAGTACGGGATAGTAGTGATCGATGATAGAATCCAACAGAGCGTAGGCGAGGTAGTCGGCCTTGGACTTGCGGAGTGAGCCGAGGCCTGAGCGGATGCGTTTGCGGACGGGGTCAAACACATCGAACTCCGCCTCTTCCTGAACGGTGATGAGGAAATTACTGCCCAGGAAAAAGCTGACCTGTTCGCCAGAAATGCTGTTACCGTTATTCCGATAGACCATCTGGGCGATGATGAATAGGTAGTCGGGTGAGTGCTCGAATTTCGGACGCTGGCCGGTGTTGAGCACGTCTTCAAGCGCGAGGGGGTGGAGTTGAAATTTTTCCCCAAGGATCGTTAGCGCTTCGAGGTCGCCGAGGCCGTCGATGTTGATCCAGGTGACCTTTTGGTTGTCGAGGTGGCCGGCCAGTTCGGAGAAGTCGGTGACATCTCGTTCGTCGAGGGAGTTTTGGTCATACTCGATGATCCGGACCTTAGGCCTGTGGGGTTTGCCATCGACAAGGTGGGGCATGAGCGTGGCCGGCGATGACCCTGGAGGAGCATGACGATGGGTAAACATGAGGCCGAGTGTAGGGGATCAAGCCAGTGAATCAAGCAAGTGAAATGCGGGTGTGGCAGGCGGCGCGGCCCCGGTATTCCTAATGGGTGGAATCGTTTCTCGCTGCGGGAGGACTTGCTGATGCGGAGGTTTTCTTTTTTCTCAAGGCACCAAGGATGACACCGATTCCACCGACCACAAACAGCGAGGGAAACCAGATCGTGTAGCCTGGGGCCAATGAGTCGGGCTTGAGCACGGCGAAGCTGGGGTTGGAGGGATTGACCCGGCAAGTGGTCATTTTCCCAATAGGGAATTCTGCGATTCGTTTTTCGATCCGTTCGCGGCTCGAGTACCATGGGCTTCCGCGCAAGGTGAGGTGGTCGTTGGTGAAGGTTTGGCCTTGCCATTCGTAGCCGAAGATCACGTTTTGGCGGTATTGTGGTTGAGATTGTGGGTCATGAATCCGTGTCTCAACCTCAGAGTTGATCACGGCGCAGGGGACTTCCGGCCAGTCGCGCATTTCGAGGGCTCTTAAAAAGCTGCGGGCGAGCAACCAAATGAACAAGCTACCAATCAGAACCAGCGACAAGCCGAGGACAATCAAGTACCACTTCCCGCCCGTGGACGGCTGGGTTCGGCTCGGTGTGGCGGGTGCGGACGAGATCGATGCCATGGCGCGATAGGCATGACGAAAGCCAGCGGATAAAGCGATCTGAAATCCGCAAATCTGCCAGAATCTGCGGATCGCCCAGAGCGAATGAAACCCAGGGGGCACTTCAATCGGATTGCACCTTGGCGGCGATCAGCAGACACTGCGGCAACAATGAGCGGGTGGACGGAATCAACGATCAGGGCAGCGGCCTCGTGGCAGGCATTCAAAGAAGGCAAGTCGCTCTTTGAAACCGGCATGGTGGCCGAGGTTCAGGCGGGCCCGACCAGTTGGCAGGGAACGGTCAAAATGGGAAAGCGCCTGATGAAAGTCAGCGTCACGGTGAAGTCTGCGACGGATCTCGATACCCGATGCCCTTGCGCCGACAATCAACGGAGCGGCTCGGTTTGCTGTCATGCGGTGGCCACGGGTCTCGCTTCGTTGCAAAAAGGTGGGGTGGGGGCGGCGAAGGCGGCTCCCCAAAACCCTGCCGCCGCACCTCAGGCGGCGACGCTGTCACCTTGGCAAATTCTCCTCCCGCTCAACTGGCGAGACGCTCTGTCGCGTGGGAAATTGGCGGCAACCCTTGCCCTTGCCTCCGGCTCTGAGGTTTCTCCCAGCGACGAACGTCTCAGCGCGTGGCTTGCGAAGGAGGGAGCTTCTGGGAAGGAAATCCTCACGCTGAGCTTGGATGGCGCTCGCGTTTCGGCATTTCTCGAAGCCATCGCCGACCATCCTCGGCTCGCCGCCGGCAAAGACCGAGTTTCGATCGAAATCCGCTCGGGCGAACGACTGCAACTGAGCGCGGCAGCCCAGCATGGCGATGCCATCCGCTTGGTGCCTGACTCAGATTCCGGGCCGTGGATCGAAATCGGCGGCTCATTCTGGCAGCTTGGCGATGACCACCTTGTCCGCGTGGGAGAAGGGAAAATCCCCACCGATCTCGCGCCTCCCTTGGGTCAACTCGCTCAGGGGAAACCCATCGAAATCTTGATTTCTCAGTTTCTGAATCATCTCGATTCGTGGCAGGAGTGGATCCATTTCCCGGCAGACTCGTGGCTGGGATCGCTGCACTTTGTCCCCGCAACGCCCACCTTCGAACTGGCGCTCGAGGGCTCGCTCCAGCATCTCGAAGCCCGCCTTAGCGTGCGATATGGGACGACCGCGCCCCTGCCGCCCGGACTGGGGAAGGTCGATGGCTTGCCGCGTCTCATCGAAGATCGCTGCGAAGTTCGCAATCTCCACGCCGAGGAAAAAGCCGCGAGCCGCCTCTCCCGTGTCGGATTCGCCGTGGAGAATTTCTCCTCGGGTCTCTGGGCCATGAGCGGGGAATCCGCCATTCTCGATTTCCTCACCCAGTCGCTGCCGGTCCTCCGCAAGGACTGGTCTGTCATCGAGGGAGAACGCTTCAACCACGTTCAAAAACAAGTCGCCGTGGTCTCTCCCAAAATCGATATTCTCTCGTCGGGCGAGGATTGGTTGAGTTTCGAACTTTCATTTCAAACGACCGATGGAGTTCCAGTCTCTGCGGCGGAGGTTCGGCGGCTTTTGCGGGCAGGAAAGGGCTCCCACGCCGTCGCGGGCGGGCGGCGTTTGGTGATTTCTGACGAGGTTTCTCAGGTGATCGACCCGTTGTTCGCGGACCTCGATTTGCAGCAGGAAAATGGTCATTTCATGGCATCGGCACGCTCGGGAGAGCTGATTCGGGAAATCCGGAATAAAATCAACAAGTCACAGACAGCCAGTGAATCTCCGGGGTTATTCACCTTTGATTCTCCGGCCACCCTACAAGCGCAACTGCGGCCATACCAAGCGCATGGGGCTGGCTGGATGCTCGATCGGGTCGAGCGCTTCGGCGGTGCTCTCCTTGCCGATGACATGGGCCTGGGAAAAACAGTTCAAACAATTGCTTTAATTGAGCGACTATTCGAGCGTTCCGACAAGGACTCTGGGGTGGTGATGGTGGTGGCAACGGCATCGTTGCTGGGGAACTGGCGTGCGGAATTTGGGCGGTTTGCGTCGGGTCGGCGGGTGCGGGTGTTGCATGGGACTGGGAGAGATGCCGAGCGGGAGAAGGTGGCGGCGGGCGATGTGATTTTGACAAGCTACGGCACGTTGGCGCGGGATTTGGCGTATCACCTGAAGCAGCGCTACCGGGCGGTCGTGGTGGATGAGGCGAGTTTGATGAGGAATCCGGACACGGATCACGCCAAGGCGCTGGCGAAGTTGCAGGCCACCTGCCGAGTCGCATTGACGGGCACTCCGATTGAAAACGGGGTGAAGGATCTTTGGTCGATTTTCCGATTCATTCAGCCCGGGTGGTTGGGCGGACGTGAGGATTTCCGGGATCGTTACGAGGTTCCCTTGGCGACCGGTGAATCGGCGGGTGCGGTCATTGAGCGCCTGAGGCTCAAGATTTCGCCATTTTTGTTGCGCCGGACGAAGGAGCAGGTCGCGCCGGAGTTGCCGTCCAAGCTCTTCATCGATGAGTTCTGCGATCTGAGTGCGGATCAGCAGGGGGTGTACAAGGAGCTGCTGGTGGAGGGCCGCAAGCGGGTGGATGCCATCGCCGATTCCGGCAACAAGGGCGCGGCGCGGATGCAGATGCTCACGGCATTGCTCCGACTCAGGCAGACGTGTTGCGACTTGGCGTTGCTGGGCAACGAGCGGTTTGCAGGGTTGATGGTCGCGCGCCGTTCGGCCAAGCTTCAGCGCTTGCTGGAATTGATCGAAGAAGGGGTCAGTGGAAATCACCGGATGCTGGTTTTCAGTCAGTTCCAGACGCAGCTTAAGGAGATTGAAAAGTGCATTGCCGAGCGGGGTTGGCAGAGTTTACGGCTCGACGGTCAGAGCCGAAACCGCCAGCAGTTGGTCGATCAATTTCAGCGTCCAGACGGTCCACCGGTGTTTCTCATCAGCCTCAAGGCAGGCGGGTATGGGTTGAATTTAACGGCGGCTGATACGGTCGTCCACTTTGACCCGTGGTGGAACCCCGCGGCGGAAGCGCAGGCGACCGACCGTGCCCATCGGATCGGCCAGACGCGACCCGTGACGGTTTACCGCCTGCTCACACGCGGGACGGTCGAGGAGAAGGTCGTCCGCTTGCAGGCAAAAAAACGGGAATTGGCGTCTGCCATCGATGAAAATGGTGCGGGTGATGCGGCCGGTTGGAGCATGGACGACTTGGAATCGATACTCGCCTGACGATTTGAGCGTTGTGCAGGCGCTGGCGACCGAACGAAGAGGCAACGACGACTTTGCAATTGGAAATCCTTGAGCATTTCGCTTGCCTCCGGAAGGGCGATGATTCACAAAGAACGCTCGCCCGTACTGGGGCTGTGCAAGTTCTGTTGCTCCGCCCGGTTGGACGGTTCAATTCACACTCGCCAGCTCTCAAATGCAAAGCATCTCATCCCGTATCGCAAAGGTTTCCCCGTCGCTCACTCTCGCCGTCACCGCACAAGCTAAGGCCATGATCGCCAAGGGCGAAGAGGTTTACGCGCTCGCCGGTGGCGAGCCTGAAGTTGACACCCCGCAGTTCATCAAGGACGCAGCCATCGAGGCTCTCCAAGGCGGAAAAACGAAATACACGCCTGCAGGTGGTATCCCAGAACTCCGTGCGGCACTTTCCACAAAGTTTTCGGTCGATAACAACCTCGCTTACGAGCCAAGCCAAATTTGCGTCACCGGTGGTGCCAAAATGGCCTGCTACAATGCGATCCTCGCTGTGATCGAAGAAGGCGACGAAGTGATCATTCCTTCGCCGTTCTGGGTTTCCTACCCGGAGATGGTTCGCCTCGCAGGTGGTGTCCCAGTCATCGTTGATACTAAGGAATCGACCGGTTGGAAAATGACTCCTGAACAGTTTGAGGAAGCCATGACACCAGCGACCAAGATGGTGATCATCAACACGCCTGGCAATCCGACAGGCGCGGTTTACACGAAGGAGGAGCTCCTTGCACTTGGCGAGATCGCTCTCGCAGAGGATATCGTGATCCTTTCCGACGAAATTTACGAGAAGCTCGTCTATGGCGAAGCGAAGCACGTATCGATCGCCTCACTGAGCCAAGAACTCTACGACCTCACCATCACGGTCAATGGCTTTTCAAAGGCCTATTCCATGACTGGTTGGCGCCTCGGCTACACGGGTGCACCCAAGCCGTTCGCCGATGCGATCGAGAAGATCCAGAACCACACCACTTCGAACGCGAACAGCTTTTCACAATACGGTGCACTCGCAGCGTTGCAAGGGGATCAGTCGTTCATCGAAGACCTCCGTGGAGAGTACGATGTGAAGCGCCAGTTCATGTTTGCCCGCCTCAAGGCGATCAACAACATCCGTGTGGTGGAGCCTCAAGGCGCATTTTACTTCTTCGTTTACACGGGCAACACCGGTTTGAAGTCGATGAACCTCTGCGACAAGTTGCTGTCCCGCTACAAGGTGGCGGCGGTTCCTGGCATCGCCTTCGGCTACGATGAAGGCATCCGCCTTAGCTACTGCACGACGCTGGACATCCTCAACGAAGGACTCACTCGCTTCGAGCAGTTCTGCCGCGAGCATTGATTTGACGCATTGCGGATTTGTCGTCCGCAGGTCACTGGATCCACGCCTGATGACTTCGCCATCATCTCACCCGAATGATCCGCTTCACGGCGTGACTCTGGAGGCGGTGTTGTGTGCGGTTGTCGAGCGCCATGGCTGGGATCGAATGGCGGATCAAATCCCGATCCGATGTTTCATGTTTGACCCGACGATCAAGTCGAGCCTTACTTTTCTGCGGAAAACTCCTTGGGCACGTAAGCGGTTAGAGGACTGGTATGTTTACGATCTCAACCGAGATCGTCGCGGATCTCGGCTTGGAGCTGACTGAGGAAATCCCGGAGAAAAACCGTCCGTTGGCGAGCTTCTTTCCGCCCTGATTCAGTTTGCATCGTGCCCTCAAGCGTCAGCAGCTTGCAAAAGAGGTGGTCGAGAGTGAATACCGCGTCATCAGGCTCGCGAACCTCACAAAACGGATCTGAGGGATCATAAAACACACGTTTCATTTCGGCCCCTAACATCAACGTGCGAGCAAGTCCAATGGCCCCCAAGGCGTCGAGACGGTCGGCATCCTGCAGGACCTTTGCTTCAAGAGTGCGTGGCGTGATTCCCGCAGAAAAGCTGTGTGCTTCGATGGCATGGGCGATCTCGTCGAGACGTCCATGAGGCCACGGGTGTTCGCTCAGCCATGCCACTGCCTGTTTGGCGGCAAGGCTGGAGGCGCGCTTGCGATCGGGCGACGACTTGGGAATGACGACGCAATCGTGCAACCATGCGGCCGGCATGACGATTGCCCAATCTGCGCCCTCTGCGAGGGTGAGCCGATGTGCATTCGCGACGACTCGCCGGATGTGCCCGAGATCATGGGCGGCGTCGGCGATGCTGTGTTTTTCTAATAGATCACGAAAAAGCGTGGGCCAGTTCGGTTCGGGATCAGGGTGTGGCATGGAAGATATGAGTTGTTAGGATAAGAGCTTGCTCCAGTCGGTGAAGGTGATGTTGGGCGTGCAGTCACCGGATCTTAGGGATTCGGGATGGCCGGTGAAAAGCGCGGTTTTGAAGCCTGCTTCGGCCGCTGGGGCGATGTCGTGTCGTGGATCATTTCCAACAAAAAGGGTCTCATCAGGGCTGATGCCGCGACTGGCGAGGCGTTGAGCGAGAAGTTCAAACAAGCGAGGAGAGGGCTTCGCGATGCCATGCTGGTATGAAAGCAGGGTTAGGTCGGGCTCGAAAAGTTCGCTGATGTTTCCTAATGACGCGAGAGTATTGGACTGCGCGTTGGATAGGGCCCCGAGTAAGACGCCCGCACTGGCGAGCCGTTGGAGAGTTTCATTTGCTCCCGGCATCGGACTTGCTGGGTGCCACTCGGCCTCGAGTGCATCCACCAGCGCGGCAGTGTCGGATTCAACCCTAAGAATTTCGCGCCAAAGCTCGCGCAAATCGACTTCCGGGAATTCTAGCTGAGAACTGGCATGATGACGAAGAACCGCTTGATGCAACTCGGTGCTCGGAGAATCTGGGGGATGGTGGCCGAAGCTCGTGAGGATCTTACGCAACCTTGGGTCTGCCTCTCGATTGGGTTTGGCCCCACCACTCGGCGCAATCAATAAGGTGCCGTAAATGTCAAAAATCACCGCCCGAGGGAAGGGAGGGACAAGCAAGACCGGATTTGATTCTGATAGAAGAAAATGAAACGACGAAGGTGAGAGAAAGGAACTGAGGACTGCACCAGAGGGAAGATAGTAGGTGGGACTCAATTTTTCTTCTGATAACTTTAGATGGATTTCTAAAATTCTCTCCAAGTGGATCTTGCTAGAATAGGGGTTGAGTTGATCGCGTTTTACCGTTGGGATGCGGTTATGAATCGCGCTGGCTAGCCAGTCAGATGCCGAGCGCAGGTGGCCAGCGTCCTCGATTTTTATGGATGAATGATTGTCTGCATGAGTGGCTCGAACGATGATTGATTTTTGAACATCTTCAGGGAGATTTCCGAAGTCGAAGTGGCTCCCATGCTTGAGGTTGTTCCATGCATGTTCGACTGTCTCGTCATTCAAAGGGCGTCCGTACGCTCGATATTTTTTGGTTAGGCTGACGGCGAGTTGTTCGCGAAGGACGCTAGAATCGACCCAATCAGATGGAATCAAGATTCGCTCATAGAGGTGGCCTGCATGGATGCCGTGCGCGGCGTGGTCGGCGGTGAGATGGAGTAGATTTCTGCCGATGAGGGGCTTGTTGGCTGCCGCAGCTTCCAGGTAAGTGAGACCGAAGCCCTCGGAAACGGATGTGGTGATGAGGTGGGTAGCATGGTGAACCCAGGTCTCAAATTTTGAAGGGGTTCCAGGGCTCGGCGCGAGGCGATCTACCACGTCAAACTCGATCGGAAGCTTAAGGTTGCCCGCGGTTTTTCTCCAGTCGTCATGGATGGATCGAGCGGTGGGATCGAGCGGTGCTCGGCTGATGGCGATGCGCGTTCCGAGCGGAGCAAGGGCGGCAAGAAGAACAAGTTCGCCGAGATTTTTGCGTCGGATGCCGCGGATCGGAGCGAAGAGGAGAGGGGAATCTGTGAGAGACCCCTCGGGAGATGACCCGATGTCTTGGTCGATCGGGTTGGGGAGAATGCTGGCATTTTCCTCGGGGAGGCCTGCCGCGATAAACGCCTGGCGATCGCGTGAGTTGAGAAATGCATAATGAATTCGCGGGGAGAATGGATAGAGCTTTCGGTGGTTGGCGATGCGCGTGTAGTTGGTCGGTCGGCCTTGTTCAGCAAGGTCATGGATTTGGAGAAGGAGGCGTTCCCCCTGCTCCGCAAGTTGTGCGACCACCTCATGGAGGATTGGATTTTTTCCGAGTGAGTGATTGTGAAAGTGCCAGAGGTCTGGCGGTCCACCGAGTGCCTCTTCTGCAGTGCTCCGGAGATCGGTGACTAAGTGTTCTGGGGTGAATTCAGCGGCGGTGTTTCGGTAGCCAATGCCCGGTACTTGGCGGATCGATGAAGTGAATGAATTTGTTGGCGGGATGTTCGAAATGAGATCTTCAATTAGAATGACATGCTTGATGCCAGCGGCGGTGAGAGCTTGCGATGTCCTTTCGATCACCCGCGTGACGCCGCCGGGATGGAGATGGTAGTGAACGATAGCGATGGTCATCGGCAGCTGGTACGAGAACAGCATCGATGGTGGGCGAACAAAAAGAAACCGCGAATCTTATCACGGCGGGCTCGTTCCATCTCACAACACGTTTCAGTTTTGTTCCCGCCCTGGCCATTTGAGGGCTTTTGTTGGTTTTGGGTTTACGGCGGTGGTGGCGGTGGGCAGGTTGGTTTTGGGATGATGGATGCATTTCAAACTTTAGGAATTGAGCGGCGGTTGGTTGTGTCGGAAGAGCGGCTGCGTGAGGCATTCCGTGAGGCGGGCAAGCAGGTGCATCCGGACGCGGGCGGGGGAGATGGTGAATTCGCTGGGTTGCGCGAGGCATTCGCGGTGGTCAGCAGTCCCTCGCGGCGGTTGCGGCATTGGCTAGAGTTGTGTGGCACGCCGGGTGAGGTCCGTGGAGTAATCGACCCCACGCTCATGGATTTTTTTGCTGAAGTCGGAGCGGTGACGCAGCGGGCAGAGGCGGTGATTCGCAAGCGGGATGAAGCGAGGTCCGCGCTGGTTCGAGCCATGTTGGAAGATGAGAGCCAAGCGTGCCGTGAGGCCGTGGAAGCTGCGATTTGCAAGGTCGAAGCGATGTTGCAGCGCGATTGCGAGGCGTTCTTGGAAATCGAAGGCGCTGTGGAGTTGGATGTCGCGTTTGCATCGCAAGTCGCGCGCAATCTTGCCTTTCTGGAAAAATGGCGGGGTGGACTGCGTGCGTGTTTCAGTCGATTAATCTAACGCATTCTTAGAAATGAGCGCTGGGCTTCGAAACTATAGGCGATGGACTCCTGCCTGAGCTTGTGGAGCTTTCCTTGAAAATTCCGACGTGTGACTGACATACCAGAGGAACGCGCCGCCACCGATCACGGCGACTAAAGTGAAGAAGATCAGCAAGATGCCGAGGCAGGATTTCATCGCGGTGGTTAGGAGGTGGGTTGTTGGACTGGGCTAGGTTGTGGGGAGGGTCACCTTTCGCTCGATCCTAGCAGAAAAAGCTCCATCGGTCTGGTCGCGGAACGGCAGGGCATCGCGGGTTTCCCGGATTTCCCAATCTGGATGGTCGGCGAGGAAGGACTCCACGAGGCCGAGATTTTCTTCGTGCTCGATTGAGCAAGTTGAATAGACGATGCGGCCGCCGGGCTTGAGGCAGGGTAGGGCATTCTCGAGGATTTTGCGTTGGGTGATTGCAATTTTCGGGATGTCGGGCGCTTGGAGTCGCCAGCGCACATCCACGCGGCGGCGGATCACTCCGGTGTTTGAGCACGGGACATCGAGGAGGATGCCATCGAAGCGTTGGTGCCAATCGGCGGGGGCGGGTTTCGTCCAATCGTGAACGGCTACGGTGGCCTTACCGGCGTGGAGGCGTTCTAGGTTTTCCTCGAGGCGAGGCAGGCGTTTTTCGTTTGAGTCCGAGCAGAGCAGATTCTCGGCAGAGCCGAGTGCCGCGGCGATCAAGAATGCCTTGCCGCCGGGAGCGGCGCAGGCGTCGAGGATGGATTCGCCTGGTTGTGGGTTCAGGAGTTCGACCGAGTGGCGGGTGGCGGGATCTTGGATGTACACCGTGCCAGACGCGAGGAGTTCGCTGGGCAGCGAGCCGTCGATCTGATAGAAACCTGGAGCATTTTCTAAAGGAATTCCGGGCAGAGATGCTGGGGTTGGTACGAGCGGATTCACGCGGAAATAATTTACGGCGGGGAGGTTATCCCATTCCATGAGCGAGATCGCATTGCGGGTGCCAAAGGCCGCTCTCCAGCGGTTGTAGAGCCAGTCGGGGTGTGAGTGTGCGACGGGTTGTGGGAGATCGTTCAGTTCGTCGAGCAGACGTTTGCGGGAAAGCGTGGTTCGGCGCAGAACGGCATTGATCAGACTGCGGACGCTGGCTTTTCCGGCTTCCACCGTTTCATTGACGGCGGCGTGATCTGGCAGGTTCAAAATGAGCAATTGGCAGAGGCCGACGCGGAGGATGTCGCGTGTTTCCGCGTCGAGCTTGCCATCGCGGAGTTTGCCGATCCAGTGGTCTAACAGACGGCGGTTGCGCAGGACGCCGAAGAGGATGGCTTGGAGCAAGCCGCGGTCGGACGAGGAAAGCTTGCGGCGTTGTGCGTGGCGTTCGATCAATGTTTCAGCGTAATCGTGGCCCTTTGCCCAGGCACGGAGAGCGGAGACGGCGGCTTGGCGGACGTGGAAATTTTTGGCGGGCATGGATGGCGGTTTGGTCGCGGCGTGCGGGTGATTTCACTACGCATTTGGGCTGCCGATCCGTAGTGGCAGATTGCCGAAAATGACAGAAAAATCGGGCGAAGGTTCCAGAGAGCGGTACGAGCGAGTGGGGGACATTGGCAAGGGATTTTCTGGTGAGTCCGATAAAATCCATTGAAACACGCTGGCGGTGAACGAAAAAACTGTTTAGCATCGCATCAAACGATGGAAAACGGTGTGAAGAATAGGCGATTGAAGGTCGAGCCGTTGCTCGGTGGGCTTGCGTTGATCTTGCTGTTGATGGGTTGTTTTTCTGTCTTGAAGCCATTCATCACCGCCCTGTTGTGGGCGACGATTTTGGCATATTCGCTTTATCCCTTGCAGCGGTTGTTTACGCGCTGGTTTCGTGGTTCGAGGACGCTGGCTGCCTGCTTTGTCACTTTGACGTTGTCGGTGATCCTTGCGGGGCCGATTTTTTTAATTGGATTTAGCATCGCGCAAGATGGCAAGGATTTCGCGAATGCCGCGCGCAAGTGCTTTTTAGAAGCGCCGGATCAAGCACCCGCTTGGGTAGCGCAGGCTCCGGTGGTGGGTAAGGAATTGTCGGTTTATTGGTCAAATTTTGCGGAGGATCGCAAGCGGTGGGTTGAGCAGCTGGATAAGGCGGTCAAGACCCCGCCGCCCCGGCCGAAGATCGTGCTTGAGAACGGCGATGAATTTGTAGTGGAAGACGCTCCGGCGCCTGCGGTGGTTGATGAGGTGGCTGCAAAGTCCGATGGGGCTAATGTGAGCAAGAATCCGCCACACGTGGTGGTGTTGTTAGGGCAATTTTTGTCATGGGCGCGGAGTGGTCTGATCGCCGTGGGACTGGCTGTGGGGCAAGGGGTGACGCAGATTTTGCTCAGTGCGTTTTTGGCATTTTTCTTGTTGCGGGATGCGCCGATTTTGGCCGAGCGCTTGACCATTGCGGTGGATCGCTTGGCAGGTGGGCGTGGGCAGCATTTGATCAAGGTGGCGGGGGGCACCGTGCGAGGGGTGATTTACGGGATTTTGGGGACAGCGATCGCCCAGGCGCTGGTTGCGGGACTTGGGTTTTGGATCGCGGGGTTGCCAGGTGCGGCATTGCTTTCGGTGCTCACGTTTTTTTTCGCGGTGATTCCGTTTGGTCCTCCGATGGTTTGGTTGCCTTCATCGTTGTGGTTGTTTGCTCAAAACAAGCCGGGAATGGGGATTTTTCTCCTGTTGTGGGGTTTGTTAGGGATCAGCAGCGTTGATAACTTCCTGCGTCCCTATTTGATCAGTCAGGGCAGTAAGATGCCCTTTATTTTGATTTTCTGCGGGGTCATTGGTGGCGCCTTGGCGTTCGGATTTGTAGGTGTTTTCCTAGGACCAACGCTTTTGGCGGTAGGATTTCGGTTGATCGAGGAGTGGTCGTCGGGGCCGGTCGGTGAGGATGGGGCGGGCAGTTCGGAATTGCGCGGATAATCCATCGAACGCATATACGGGCATGGCGGTGAGTCCTTGGGTGTTGGGAAATGTGCTTGAGGTCTTTGAGCGGAATTTCCGTGAGCGTGGTGAGCTGGGCGCTTCCATCAGCATTTGGTGGGACGGACAGGAGTTGATTTCTGAGGGGCGCGGATGGTGTGAGAGGGAAAAAGTGCGCGAGTGGACGGCGGGGACCTTGGTGCCGGTTTATTCAGCGACCAAGGTTCCGGCGGCTGCTACCTTGCTGTTGGCATTGGAGAGTCGGGGGCTGACGGCGGAGACTCCGGTGGTCGAGGTTTGGCCGCGTTTTCCGGTGGCAGAGACGAGGTTTTTTCATTTGCTTTCTCATCAATGCGGGTTGGCGGCGCTTGACCAGCCCTGCGATATTTTCGATCACGATTCGGTGATCCAAGCGATTGAAGCTCAGGAGCCCGCATGGCGTCTGGGTGAGGGTCATGGGTATCATCCGAGGACATTCGGTGCGCTGGTGGATGAGCCCGTCCGGCGTCTAACTGGCAAGACGCTTGGGAAATTTTGGTGGAATGAAATCGCGGAGCCGTTGGGGTTGGATTTTTGGATCGGTCTGCCGGAGCGTGAGTGGCCGCGGGTCGCGCGACTTCATCCGGGCAAGGCTGGGAAAGCGGATGTCGTCGATGAGTTTTACCGGCAATTCAATTTGGAGGGGAGTTTGGTTCGTAAGGCATTTTCATCGCCGCCGGGAATCCATGGGGTGCAAGAGATGAATCAATCGCGGACTTGGGCAGCAGGATTTCCGGCACTTGGGGGTGTTGGGACGGCTTCAGCGCTTGCGAAGTTTTACCAAGCCGCGCTGGGGCGCATCGAAAGCCCGCTTTCGCCGACGGTTCGCGAGTCCTTGGCGACGGTTCGCTCGGTGGGATACGACCGGGTTTTGCTTCGGCCCACCGAGTTCACGTGTGGAGCGCAGCGCGATCCATTGGATGCCGAGGGCAAGAAAGTTCGCGAAATTTACGGGCCTTCGATCTCGGCGTTCGGGCATCCTGGGGCTGGGGGAAGCCACGCGTTCGGTGATCTGGAAACTGGGATTTCATTTGCCTATGTGATGAACCAAATGGACTTGAGTGTGATGCCGAGCGCGAAGTGCTTGGAGATGGTCGACGCATTGTTCGCTGAGTTCTAGCAGGTGGTGGGATGGGTCGATGGGTTCGGCCGATCGCCACTTGACCGACTCCCTGCGGGGAATCCATGCTCTGCGGCATGCGAATTCTCACGGGTCTCCAACCGAGCGGTAAACTCCACGTCGGAAATTTTTTTGGTGCGATGGAGCCTGCGGTGCGCCTCCAAGATTCGGGTGAAGCGTTTTATTTCATCGCCGACTACCATGCGATGACTTCGTCGCATGATCCGGTGGCCTTGCGCGACCATGTTCGCGAGTTGGCCATCGACTTTCTTGCGTGCGGTTTGGATCCCGCCCGTGCCGTGTTTTTCCGGCAGAGTGCCGTGCCGGAGGTCAATGAACTTGCGTGGCTGCTCTCGACGGTGTGCCCGATGAGCCTGCTGGCCAAGTGTCACTCTTACAAGGACAAGACCGCTCAGGGGATCGCAGCCAACCACGCGCTCTTCGCGTATCCGGTGCTCATGGCGGCTGATATTCTGCTTTACGACTCTAACCAAGTGCCTGTTGGGAAGGATCAGAAACAACACCTCGAGGTGACTCGCGATCTCGCGGTGAAGTTCAATGAAGTTTACGGTGAGGGAACCGTGGTGTTGCCGGAGCCAATCATTCGTGAGGACACCGCCATCGTCTTGGGGCTCGATGGTCGTAAAATGAGCAAGAGCTACCAGAACACCCTACCCATTTTCGGTGAGGAAAAACCGCTCAAGAAGCTCATCATGAAAATCCCCACCGACTCGACTCCGGTGGAAGAGCCCAAGGTGACCGAGGGGTCGACGATTCTCGCGCTTTACAAACTATTCGCCAGTGAGGCGGACTACGCGGTGATGGTTGCGGATCACGAGCGAGGTGGGGTCGGCTACGGTGATTTTAAGAAGCGACTTGCGGATGCCTACTGGGACTTTTTTGGTTCGATGCGCGAGCGCCGTTCGGAGATTTTGGCCGATCCGAGATACGTTGATCAGGTGTTGGCGGCGGGTGCCTTGCGGGCCCGTGAGGAGGCAAACAAGGTCTTGCGGCGTGTCCGGCAAGCCGTGGGGCTGGCTTGAGTCTCTCTGGAGTTTGGTTGCGGATTGTTTAACTTCACTAAAGTGTGATCGCGCGCATGTTTCGGACGGGAGATGTTCGGAAACCTTTGATTTTAAGTATCATGCGCTCAGTGGGTTTGTTGATTGAATCGTTCGTTTGACAGCTGGCTAAGCTTGGATTGGTTTCTCCTCTCCATGCGCCAAATGATCTTGCCTGAATCCGGACCGAAACGAAAATTGCTCGATGCCGCCGAGCGTTTGTTTGCCGAGCGGGGAATGGATGCGGTTTCGATTCGTGATGTCACCGACGTGGCCAAGGCCAACGTCGCTGCGGTCAATTATCACTTCGGCAGTCGTGAAGCGATGATGTCTTGGGTGATGGCGAGGGTCGTGGGTCCGATCCATGAAGAGCGCTTGGCGAGGCTCGATGGGCTCGAGCGAAAATGGTCTGGTAAGGCAGTGCCTCTGGAGGAAATCATTGATGCCATTGCGGGGCCAGTCGTCGGGCAAGCCAGTAAGTCTGGGCTGTCCGAGTCGCTGTTTTACAAGTTGGTTGGACGGATTTTTGCGCAGCGAGCTGATGGATTGCCTCAGGAGATTGAGGCGCAGTTGGTTCATGAGAACGATCGTTTCAAACGAGCGGTCGCTAAGGCGTTGCCCACGGTGGCAGAGGATGAATTGGCTTGGAGGATGCATTTCATGCGTGGGGGTCTGATCCACCTCCTGACTCACCAGGGGCTTCCGCAGCGGCAGGTCCGTGGGCGGTCGGTTGAGACTTCGATGGCCGGTTTGGTGAGTCGATGGGTCCAGTTTTCGGCGGCTGGCTTGCGCGAGGGCGTGGAGCCCTTGACTGCTCCAAAAAAGGGGCCGCAGGAGCTTTTCGATTTTTGATGGCTTGCGAAAGGTGTGGGAGAGTGAAGTGGGTGGATTGATTTTGCGATCGTCTCTTTTCTCGACAGAAGGGAGGGGGATCATCAGGATGCGCTGACGTCATGCGCATATTGGACCGCTACATCGGGAAACAGGTGCTTCTCGGCACGCTGTATGCCGTGTTGGTTCTGGGATTGGTGTTGTTACTTGGGAATCTTTTTAAGCAGATCAAGCCGATGCTGGTGGAGCAGAAGGCACCGCTTGAGTTGGTTCTGCGGTTCGTCATCAGCGTTTTGCCGCTTTCCTTGATGTACACGATCCCATGGGGGTTCCTGTCGGCGGTTTTGCTCGTTTTCGGTCGGTTGTCGATCGACCAGGAGATAACGGGGTTTCGGGTGGCGGGGTTGAGTTTGGTGCGGATTTCTGCGCCGGTTTTTGTGATTGGCGCGGTGCTCAGTTTGGCGAGTTTGTGGCTGAATTTGAATGTAGTGCCCTATGCCACTGCGTCATCGCGGCAGTTGATCTACGAGCAGGCACTGAGGGATCCTGCCTCACTTCTCAAGCCTGGGGTGGTGCAAGCCGACTTCAGTGGCAACGAAGATACATTACAAAAACTGCTGATTGAGGGACGGAGCGGCGAATGGGTGAATGGCTTTCATTTTTACGTTCTGCCCAAGGCTGGGGCGAAAAACCAGGATCGCACTTACATCCATGCGGCCAAGGCGGCCTTGCGGGTGGATTCCGATAAAAGCCAGCTCCGGCTCAAGCTTGAAGATGCGTATTTCGAGACTCGTGATCCAGAGGGTAAGGTGGAAATGGCCTTTGCTGGCAAGGCCGAGCCACTCGTGATTGACATGAAAAATCCGCGCAGCCGGAAGCTCGGCTTGGGCTCGATGGACAACGCCCAGATTCGCCGAGAGATCGAAGAGAGTGTCGAGATGAGCGAATCGAGCAAAGTCCGCTACCAGTCCGAGATCACCAAGCGGTATTCGTTTTCCATGGCGTGCATCGCATTTGCGTTTGTGGCAGTGCCTCTTGGATTGCAGAAGCGGCGCAGGGAAACCTCGTCGGGGCTGATGATTAGCCTGTTGATCGGTGCCGGCTATTTCCTCATCAGCACGTTGGCCGGGCAATTCAAGACAAACTTCGCCGTCACCGCCATGCTTTGGGCGCCAAACATCGGTTGTGTTCTGCTGGGCGCGCTGCTTTTCTGGAGGGCCCGCTTCAGATAACCCATGAGCAACTCATGAGAGCAGTGCGCACCATCCACCACGCGTCTCGGACTTTTCGGGCGTTTTTTGCGATGGAGCGCGTTGCTTTAGCGCCGATCACGCGGGACATCCGGAGGTACACTTCCACGAAGTTTCGCGCAGACGCTTGGGCTGCGGCGAATGTGACGAGCCTTGCGCTCGCGCAGGGCATGGCATTTGCGGCGATCGCGGGTTTGCCAGTGGTTTATGGGATCATGTGTTCGGCGGTTGCTTCGTTGGTAGCCCCATGGTTCGCAGGTTCGAGGCACACCGTGCTCGGGCCGACCAATGCCACCGCGTTCATGCTGTTCAGCTTTTTCTCGGTGAATCCAGAGTTGGTTGGCCGCTGGGATGAATTGATCCCGCTGCTGGTTTTGATGGTTGGGTTGATCGCGACTGCGGGAGCTTGGTTCCGAGTAGCGGATTTGTTGCAATACGTTTCACGCAGTGTGTTGGTGGGTTACATTTCAGGGGCGGCCGTCTTGATTGTGGCGAACCAACTGAAAGTCGTGCTCGGACTTTCTACGCACTTGAGTGATGAGGCGGCATCGACTTTTCTGGGACTCCTGTGGGGGATCTTGCTCAAGGTGACGCATACCGACTGGATTTCGTTAGGGATTGGCGTTACGACCTTGCTAGTCTTTGCGGCCATAAGGCGCTGGCGTCGTTCGTGGCCGGCCTTTGCGGTGGCGTTGTTGATTTCCTCGGCGGTTTTTGGCCCGATGATCCGATCCGGGATGGGCCCCTTCAAGGGCGGGCAAACCTTCGCAACCTTTGGATTCGGGGATTTGATGCCTCGGGTGCCGCATCTCCTGCGGGCGGATGTTTTCACGGACATTTCAGCACTCTTGGGGATCGCGTTCGCCATCGCCTTTCTTGCGTCTCTTGAAAATTCCCTGATGGCGAAAACCCTCGCCTCGAAAACGGGCGATCGCTCCGACGTGAATCAAGACATGCTCGCCGTTGGCATGGCCAACCTGGCCAGCGCATTTGCGGGCGGGATGCCGGCTTCGGGGTCGATGACGCGCTCGATGTTGAACCATGGGTCTGGCGCACGGACACGGTTTGCTTCGGTTTTTTCGGGAATCTACACGCTGGTTGCTGCTGCTCTGATCGCTGCGTCCGTAGGTTGGGGGTTTCCGCTGATCGACTTTGTGCCGAAACCGGCCTTGGCGGCCTTGGTCATCGCCTTGTCGCTCTCGCTATTTAATACGAGGCATATTCGGATTTGCCTGCGCTCGACCACGGATGACGCGGCGGTGCTTGCGATCACCTTTTTCGCGACCTTACTGGCTCCGCTTTATGTGGCGATCTTCATCGGCGTCGCGATTTCGATCATGCTGTTTTTGCGCAAAGCGAGTCGACCATTTCTCGCCGAATACGAATTCAGTGAGGCCGGTGAACTGCGGGAAATGGGTGAGAAACGTCAGCGTCCGATCCCCTCGATCTCGATCGTTCATGTGGAGGGTGATCTATTCTTTGGCGCGGCCGAGTTGTTCCGGACGCAAATTCAGCGCACGGTTTCTGACTCGGCGATTCGCGTGATCATCCTGCGGCTCAAAAATGCCCGCAATCTCGATGCGACCAGTGTGATGGCGTTGGAGGAGTTGATCCTCTTCATGCGGGGCAGGGGGCTTCATCTGATCATTTCAGGCGCGAGCCGAGAGGTTTACCGAGTGTTGAAAAAATCGGGCATTCTAGTGACCCTCCAAGAAGGATGCGACCGCAGCGCAGGGGAGAGTAATCTATTCATGGGGAATCCGCGCAACCCGAATCTCTCCACCCGCGCGGCGCTCAAGCGTGCGCAGCAATTCCTCGGAAGCGAAAAGGCCCACATTCGGATCTTTTACGATCCGAGTCAGCCAAATCCCATGGGCTAAAGCCCCGCCCCTGCGGGCAAAAATTGGTTTGGAAATCCGTAAGACTTCACGGCAAGTGCTTGTAGTTACAGGGATTTAGAGCGTGACCCTGTTAGGTGTTTTTCTCTTGTCGGCTCATTATGAGTTATTTATAAAAAGTGCCCCTGAGAAGCGTCTCACCGATAAAGATGACCCAGAAATCCAAATCTGTGGCGTTGGCACTCGCCGGCGTCATCCTAATCCCCAGTTGCTCTGCAACCGGTTTGGGAAAGCCTTTGCATTCATCGCACGGGCAGGAACCGAAATATGCAGTCGAATCGATCCAGCGTGGGAAGGCTTCATGGTACTCGGTCAAGACCAACGCCGGGGGGCGGACGGCCAGTGGCGCAAGACTCAGCAACCACTCCGCAACTGCCGCTCACAAAACCTTACCGATGGGGACGCAAGTCCGCATCACCAACGAATCCAACGGAAAATCCGAGGTGGTGACGATCAACGACCGCGGCCCGTTCGTCAAGGGACGCATCATCGATGTCACCTCGGGGGTCGCCGAACGCATTGGATTCCTCAAGCGAGGCATCGCCACAGTGAGGGTCGAAGTGCTCAAACGCACCAAAATCTGAGGAGGCTCAATGCCCGATTTGATCCAAGGCTCAGGGTGTGACCCCTGCGGATGATGATCCATCGTGTCATCATTTCATCCGACTGTAAAAATCTGCATTTTGGGCAAGAATCTTAGTGTTGACTCTCTTGTGATCTCGATTCTCAAGGATTTCAAACCCATTACGAAATTCTAAACCCAGCCAAATAGGTCAATCATCCGCCGAAAATCGCGGATCATGTGGCCAGTCGACATTTCCTTGTCTCTTAAAATCCCATCTCAACCTCCATCGCCACCCAGATATCCATCAAATCTATGAAAACCGAAATCAAATCAAACTCAGTGTCTCACACCGCTCATCGAAGCGGACAAGGGCTCTCTCGTCAGGCATCGTCTCAAAAGCCATTCATGCGACTCGCGCGGCCGATGGCTTGGTTGGCATTCGCGATCATGGCGATGGGATCGTTTGTGAGTTCGGTGCAGGCGGCTGTCTGGGTGAATGAGGACTTTAGTACGCTAGCTGCTGGGTCAAATATGACGCTCACACTTCCTCTGAGCAAGAATGGTGATGGCTTTGCGAAAGGGGTTTCGCCAAGCGGCGGAGCGCTCCAAATTCAGTATACTGCTAGTACGCCCGGATCCGAAACTCGCTGGACTTTGTCGGATTCAGCCTTTTCAACCCCCAGAACTTCTGGCTATATTGCGTTCAAGATCACGCAGAATGCCAATGCGAATGTAAGTACGATCAACTACATGAATTTTAGGCTTGGGGCGGCGGATGCTTCGAGCTTGGGAACCGGAGCTAATAACTGGTTAGAACTCAGATTTGTACAGGCGGCCTCTGCAAACTTGAAAGTTTCTTGTGCAGGCGGAACCAACCTAGCTACTGGTAATCTTACATCAACCGCTCAAGTGCCTATTCAAATTTGGTACAATCAATCGGGCAGCGCCATCAACTACACTCGGCCTGACACCTCCGCTGTAACTTCCTTAGCAACTGGATCATTTGCGATTTTCCAAAATAGCACGTTTGTTTACACAGGCGCATTTCCTGCGAGTATCCAAGGAGCCTCTGCAGTAACTACTGCGATCGGTAAAATGGCCTTCATCGTGTCAAGTTCCCAAAAAGCGGATTTCACCATTGATGACCTTTATGCTGCGGATACGGCTCCGATAGTCGGCGTGGCACCCACGATTACCAGCAGTACGGCGGTGACTGCCTACACGAATGTTCCTTTCAGCTATCAGATTTCCACGGATGCGGTTGCCACCTCTTATGCCGTGGCTTCTGGCACTCTGCCGAACGGCCTCAGTCTGAATACAACGACCGGTATCATCTCCGGTACCCCCACCGCGACGGGTTCTGCAACCGTGGGATTGACGGCGACAAACGCCAGTGGCACAGGCGCTGCCGCTAACTTGACCATCACCGTCGGAGTTCCAGTGAACACCTTCAGCGGCTCGAATGTTAGCATGAATACGCAGGGAAGTTGGTCGCTGGGTGCTTCACCCACGTCTAGCACTGGCGCTGGCAGCTACATGGATGTAAGCATTGCATCATCCGCCACCAATTTGACCACCACTTCGGGTTCTTTCTTTGTGAAAAGTTGGAATGTGAGCAATGGAAGCAGCTACACACTTTCCTCGGTGAAATCGGGTGGCAATGTTACGGGTAGCAACAGCACCTCCTTCAAGTTGGGATCGACTAGCCCCAGCTCCGCCAGTTTCACCAATTCCGTCTCAGGAGTGGCCAACGACCTCGTGTATTTGACTGGCAACTCCAGCTTAACTTTCTCAGCGACCAATGCGAACGATGCCAATAGTCCTTCCACGGTTGACCTTTCAGCGCCTGGTAACTTGAACATTGGCACCGGATCAAACTTGACGATCAATGCTACGATCACTGGCAGTAATACCACTTATACCGTCAACAAGACAGGTGGCGGAACCTTGGTTTTAAATGGGGCGAACAGCTACGCTGGCAATACGACGCTCAGCGCTGGCGAACTGACCTTTTCTGGCTCGGCTAGCCCATCGCGCCTCGCGAAGGTCAAAGCGACGATCGCAAACGGAGTGGTGACGGGTTACGAGGTGGTGGATGGTGGTGCAGGATACACGATCGCTCCCACGATCAAGATCTCGCCGGGGTATGTGGTGGTAGGAGGAAATCTGACGGATGATCCGAACTCGGCTAATGGCGCAGCAAATCCGATTGCCACTGCAACGGCAACCGCGACCATTTCAAATGGTGCGATCACCGCGGTTAACATTAACAGTGCAGGTGGTAACTACACCTACGGTCCGAAGGTGCAGGTCTATTCCAACCAATCCCCACTTGGCGTTGGCAAAGTGATTCTTGCAGGTGGCACCTTGAACGCGAATGGTGATTTGGATCTCTCGCGGCTCTCGTGGTATCCCGATGGAAATTCAACAGCAACGACCTACTATCGTCTCACAGGAAGCGACACCGCGATCAATGGACCGATCACGCTCAATGTGGCTGAGGGTAAAACGGTCAGCACGAGCACCCTCGTTGGAAACAATAGCACTGCGAGCTTGATCACCAAAAAGGGCTTAGGAACGTTCTCGCTGAGAGGCGGTGGTGCAACCAATCTCTTGGGTGGCTTCAATGTCCAAGAAGGCACCCTGAGCATTAATGGAAGTGCAAACGGCTGTGCGGGAACAGGAAACATCACCTTGAGCGGTGGCAATCTTTCGCTAGGCAAGGGCATTGGATCCATCGGCACCTACTCCGCTCTGGATCTAGCCGTAGCTCTTTACGCGACTGCCAATGCCACCATTACTCTGGATTCCAACCCGGCGACCGCAGCGGCAAGCAATTTCTCTAGTATCGCCTCTCTTGTGGCGGAGGGTGGTAAAACGATCACGATCGCTAAAGCTGCGGCCGCGAATGCGGGTGTGAAAATGGTCTTTAGGTCAGCAAATTTAACCGGCACCACAACGCTGGATGTTGCCAGTTCCGCTGGGGTTACGTTTGGTAATGCAACCGGCACAGGCGGGATCACCAAGACCGGTTCTGGCAAATTGATCTTGGGTGTCGTCCCCACTACTTCAAACCCGCCAGTTGATCAAATTGGAAACAATACCTACAGCGGCGCAACTGCTATCAACGAAGGCACGCTCGTGCTCGGTGGAAACAGCACCCATGCCTCGTCGATCACGCTTGCCGATGGTGCAGTTGCTGAGTTCGAGGTAGGTGATGCAGTTGCAACCACTTCAGGCAGCCTCACCTTGAGCTCCGGTTCGAAGGTCCGAATCTTGGGTTCTCCCACTGCAAGCAGTTATACCTTGGTCACCGCAAGCGGTGGCATCACGGGTACCCCTGTGCTGGAGTCGAGCGTCTCGGGTTATTCGATTTCCAAGTCTGGCAACTCCTTGGTGCTAACAGCCACCCCAACCCTCAGTGCCTACGGTACATGGTCGACGGTGACTTATTCGCTAACCGGCAACAGTACCCTTACCACGGCTGACCCAGACAACGATGGCATGAACAATGCCCTAGAGTTTGTCCTCGGTGGCAATCCAAGTACCAATGATGTATCCACCAAAGCGCCGCAGATCACCAATGGTTCTTCGTCGATCACATTGAGCTTCAAGCGCACGGATGCTTCGGAAACCCAACTTGCAGTGGTGAAGGTCCAAGAGAGTACTGATTTGGCCACATGGAATACCGCAGACGATATTACGATCGGTGCCACGAGCGGTAGCGGTTCGAATAGCGCTACTTATACGGTTACCGAAAATGGTAGTGCCGATGACGATGTGGTCGTCACCATTCCAAAAAGCAGTGCGACCAAGAAGTTCGTCCGCTTGAAAGCGGTGGTGTCAACGGACTGAAGCGCTCTGATCTGAATCAAAATCATGCCCTCTCTGGCCCGTTTGGCTGGGGAGGGCATTTTTCATAGAAGTGACATCGAATGGGCAGAGTTCTTCACGCCCAACCTTATCATGCATGAGGTGGCTTCGCGCCATCCGGGGTGCTGCTAGATTTTGACTGTCCACTCTTCATCCGACTGGTGAATCTCCGGTTTTCGTTGATGCTCTTGTTCGTAAGATTGTGTGCCTCTGGTACGTGTCGCTCCCATGACTTTCGCGTGTTTATCCATGAAAAAACAAACGTCTAGAACCTCTAACGGATTCACTCTCGTTGAGTTGCTAGTGGTCATCGTCATCATCGTGGCTCTAGCAGCTTTATCGATGTCGGTGATGACCCGCATGCGCAATGCGGGAGATATCGCTGCAGCGGTTGGGTCGCTGCGGCAACTGCAAACGGCAAATGCATCCTACGCTTCCGAGCATGCCGGACGTTATGCCTCCTATGAATGGAAAGACGATAAAGGGACGATTGTTCGCTGGTACGACAGCGCAAATTTCTTGGTGTATTTCACCGCGAATGAAACGCAACTCCTCGACCCTTCGACCTCGCCGACGGTCCAGCCGAGCCTGCTAGATCCAACCGTGGTCCGTGCCAAAAAGCGGTTGTATGACAAGATTGCAGCAAGTTACGGGATGAGTCATGACTGGATGACACCGATCGGGCCCGACGCCAATGGAGTTACTGAGAAATACACTACGGTTACGGGCGTGAAGAATTCGAACCGCACGGCGGCATTTACTAGTGCAACCGATGGCGCCGCCAAATATAACGGGCGCAAGCTCTGGACGGGTGCCGCTGCGGTGGAGGGGAAGACGACCGATGGTAAAATGGCGTTCCGGCACGGGGGCAAGGCTGTTGTCGTTTATTATGACGGATCCGTTGGGACTATTCGGATGCAGGACCTTGTGCGTTTCGATGCCAATGGTGGGAAATCCAATGTTTTTTGGAATGGCACGATATAATTATTTACCAATATTTTCTAACAGTTAGCGGCTTACGCCACTTTCAAAAGACCATCATTTAATTTTATTAGATTCAGTTCGTGATCCAAATCCAAACATCTTCCATTTACCGAATTTCCCAAGCTCTGAAAGTTGCGTCCGGTTGCTTAGCGATTGTCGTGTTGGCAGTTAGCGGCTTGGCCCGTGCAGAGCCAATAGGGTCGGATGCGTTGACCAAGTCGATCCCCACCACGTTTGAGTTTGCAGCGTCACAATATGGTCGTCTGCTTGCCGGAGCCAAAGAGGATCCAAAAATTCCTCGGACCTTGGAAGGGGGTAAGGTTAAGACAGTGGCACCCAAAGACTGGACGAGTGGATTTGTCGCTGGCTCACTCTGGTACCTTTACGAGTTCTCAAAAGATCAAAGGTGGCTGAGCGCGGCGACGGACTACACGCTGAGACTGGATTCGATCAAAGACTACCGTGGCAGCCATGACGTGGGATTCATGCTCGGATGCAGCTACGGAAATGGGTATCGACTTACCAAGAATCCTGCATTTCGCGAGGTGATACTGAAAGGGGCTGAGTCGCTTGCGAGTCGTTTCAATCCTCAGGTAGGGGCAATCCGTTCATGGGATCACAAGGGTTGGAACTACCCCGTCATCATCGACAACATGATGAATCTTGAATTTCTCATGGATGCTTCAAGTGAGGGGCATGTGGAGCGTTATCGCGAGATTTCGATCGCTCATGCGGAGAAGACCCTGCGCAACCAATTTCGTGCTGACTCGAGTAGCTTTCATGTGGTGGACTATAATCCCACGAATGGAGAGATCATCGCGAAGAAGACTCACCAAGGTGCGGCGGATGACTCAGCATGGGCACGTGGGCAGAGCTGGGCGCTTTATGGGTACACGATGATGTATCGGAAGACGAAGAATCAGGCATACGTGACCCAAGCGGCTAGGATAGCAGAATTTATCCTCAATCATCCGCGTCTCCCTACCGATAAGATTCCTTACTGGGACTTCGATGCGCCAGGGATTCCCACTGCGCCCCGCGATGTGTCGGCTGCGGCAGTGATGTCATCCGCGTTGATTGAACTGAGCGGGATGGTTGGCGGTGAAGCAGGAAAGAAGTACCTGAATTCGGCCAAGCAACAACTGGTCTCACTATCGTCTCCAGCCTATTTGGCAAAACCTGGAGAGAACGGAAATTTCATTCTCATGCACAGTGTTGGGAATTTCCCAGCGAACAGTGAAATCGATGTGCCGCTCAACTACGCAGATTATTATTTTCTTGAAGCATTGCTCCGCTACCAACAATTGAAAAAATCATGAGTCATGTGAGAGGATATGTGTCGCTCATGATCGCGTCGGTTTGGGGTGTGATTGCAATGAATGCGCTTGGGGCGGATCTTTCAAAAGAAAAAGCTCCTGAGATCACACCTTTCTCGTTGCCCGGCAGTGAGCCTTTTGTTTTCCGTAAGGTGAATGAGGTCGAGCTTCGTCTACATGTCGTCAAGCCAGTTGGCTGGGAAAAGGGCGGTAGTAAGGTGTGCTTGGTCAGCTTCTTTGGCGGCGGTTGGAACAACGGCACTCCCGAACGCAGTATCCGATGGGCAAAGTGGGCCGCAGAGCAGGGGATGGTCGGCATCGCACCCGATTACCGAACACGCGATCGCATGAACGGTACCCCTGAGGATTGCGTCTCGGATGGCCGCTCTGCGGTTGCATGGGTGGAAGCGCACTCTGCGGAATTGGGGATAAATCCCCATCAGGTTGTCGTTCTCGGCGGCTCTGCCGGCGGGCAGGTTGCAGCATGGACGGCCGTTACGACTGCAGGTCCGGGAAAAGATGATCGAGCGCCGCAACTACAGCCAATAGCGCTGGTTTTACTCAATCCAGTGACTGATACCAAGGTAAGTGGCTATGGTGGGCCCAAGCGATTTAACGGCGATGAATCCAGGGCACTTGCCTGTTCGGTTCTTGATCAAATGCAAACCAAGATGCCGCCGACAATCGTGTTTCATGCCACAGGGGATACGACCGTTCCTTATGCGAACTCAGTGACATTTCGTGACAAGATGGTGAGCAATGGCAACCATTGTGAACTGATTACCTTCGAAGGTCTCGGGCACTCCTACAATTCCAGTAAATATGGCGAAGCCGGGAAGGCAGCCGATCAGAAAACCTGCGAGCAGATGGCTGTTTTTCTAGCAGGTCTCGGCTTGATTCAACCTGCTACCACACTTCCACAGTGAACGTGGCGCCATCCGCTAAACCCGATTAAAATCACATCACCGTCCTATGAAACTCTTTTACATTCTCACCGCTGCTGCACTTTCGATCGCCTCGGTGCGTGGCGCAGACAAGAAGCCTAACGTCCTCTTCATTGCCGTGGATGACCTCCGCCCCGAGCTGGGTTGTTATGGCAACAAGATCGTCAAGACACCGAATTTTGATAGACTCGCAGCTCGTGGTCTTGTCTTCAATCGTGCCTATGTCCAACAGGCGGTCTGCGGTCCTTCGCGCACTGCGGTGATGACGGGCAAGCGCCCGGATGCCACTCGCGTCTGGGATTTGGATACCCATTTCCGCATCGCCGTGCCCGACGTTGTCACCGTATCGCAATTTTTTAAGATGAACGGCTACCATGCCGCCGGCCTCGGCAAGATCTATCATCGAGGTCTTGAAGATGGGCGCTCTTGGAGTGAGCCGCATTGGTATCCGAATGGAACCACGATCGATACCGATCCCAAGGATTGGAGCAAGCAGATCAAGGGAAAGCACAGTGTCAGCACTGAGGAAAGTTCCACGATTCCTACTATAGCGCCGGGAGACAGGCCAGGCGGCAAGTCTGGCAAAGTTGGCCCCGCATTCGAAGTTAGCCCCAAGACCGATGACGAGCTTCCAGATGGAGCCACCACCGCCGAAGCCGTGAGGCGCCTTCAGGATCTGAAGTCGAAATCCGAACCGTTCTTCCTAGCAGTCGGATTGCTGAAGCCCCACTTGCCATTCGTCGCGCCTCGGAAATATTGGGATCTCTATGACCCGAATCAAATCCCCGTGCCCCCGACCAATCATCTGCCCGAGGGCGCCCCTGAATATGCCGGTCACACCAACGGCGAGTTACACGCCTACCCTGGAGTGCCGGAGGGAAATCCAATTCCTGCTGATTTCGCAAAAACCCTTCGCCACGGCTACTACGCCTCCATCAGCTACATCGACGCACAAATTGGCCGTTTACTTGACGCCCTCGACAAGGAAGGCCTCGCTGACAACACCGTCATCGTACTGTGGGGCGATCACGGTTGGCAGCTCGGCGAACATGGGTTGTGGCACAAGCACACCAACTACGAGCTTGCCGTCCGTGCCCCGCTGATTATCAGCTTGCCGCAACAAAAGTCTGCCGGACAGAAGTGTGAAGCCCCAGTCGAGTTCGTCGATATCTATCCGACGCTTACCGACGTCTGCGGCTTGCCCACTCCCGCAGATGTTGATGGCACCAGCCTGAAGCCATTCATCGCAAACCCAGCGGCACCAGCAAGTAAAGTCGCGATCAGCCAGTACCCCCGCAAAGCAGGGAAAACTGGCGGCGAGAAACTCATGGGATACAGCATCCGCGACGACCGCTGGCGCGCCATTTTCTGGCGCGAGCTTAATGGCACGACCATCATTGCCACCGAGCTCTACGACGAGAAAAACGATTCGAACGAATTGGTTAGCGTTGCCAACAAACCAGAGAACAAAATGGTTCTCGATGCCTTGGCAAAGAACCTTCCCGCGGCGATCCCACCAACAGACAGGTCCGCACCTGTATACAAGAAGAACAAGCTCGTCTCGCCCGCGCGAGCTGAGGAAAAGTCGGAGAAAACCTCAGGTGCCTCTCCATCGGATCGCGGTGCCAAGTTCGACAAGATGGACAAACAGCAGGTCGGTCGGATCGCACGGGCCGACTATATCGATGCCCAGTCAGATGCGACAGAAGCCGCGACGCGCTTCGACAAATGGGACACTGACAAGGACGGCAATCTCACTCGTCAAGAGTTCGTCACTCAGGGTAGCAAGAAATCCAACACTCAATAATACAAAATTCGTGAAAGTACACATCATCGCAATCGCCGCGCTCATTCTCGCACCCATGCCCATGTTGCAGGCGGCGGAGGCCGGCACCGCACGCAAACCCAACGTGATTCTCATCCTCGCGGATGACCTTGGCATCGGCAACGTGAGTTGCTACGGGGCAGACAATTTCAAAACGCCGAGCATCGACGCCTTGGCTAAATCCGGCATGCGCTTCGAGCGCTGTTTTTCAGCCCCAGTCTGCGGTCCCTCGCGAGCGGTGTTGATGACCGGCCGGTACGGGTTTCGCACCGGCATGACTGGCAATGACAAGGAGAGCGCCAAGCTCATGGGTGCCGCCACCGAGATCATGATTCCAAAAGTACTGAAACCGGCGGGCTACGTCACGGGACAGGTTGGCAAGTGGAGCCAAGTACCTCTTGAACCGAGTGATTGGGGCTTCGACGAGTTCCTCCGTTTTAAAGCCAGCGGTGACTACTGGAATACCCAAGAGCGGGCCAAGAATTATACCTTGAACGGCAAAAGTGTTCCGCTGGCGGACGGCGAATACCTACCCGACAGGATGAATGACTTCGCCATCGACTTCATCACTCGTCACAAGGACCAACCGTTTTTCCTATATTATCCGATGTCGCACGTTCACACCGACATCATGCCCACGCCGGACAGCGCGCCCGACAGTAACGACTACTTCATGGACAATATCAACTACATGGACAAGCTGGTCGGAAAGCTAACTGCCGCACTCGAGCGCTTGAAGCTAACTGAAAACACCCTTGTCATCTTCGTCGGTGACAATGGAGTCCATCCCGGGGAAGCCGAACGTTCGACGATCCACGGCAGGCGGCTATCTGGTGCCAAGGGCACGATGCTGGAGGGTGGGAGTCTCGTTCCTTGTATCGCCAGTTGGCCTGGAACGATTCCCGCTGCAAACTCGTCCTCGGCCCTGACCGATTTTTCGGATTTCCTACCAACGCTTGCCGAACTGGCTGGCGGCAAGCTCCCAGAGGGCGTGACGATTGATGGGAGAAGCTTGGCGCCGATCCTGAAGGGCGAGGTTGGGTACCCGCGCGAGTCCATCTTTGTACAACTCGGGCGGAATTGGTATGCCCGTGAGTCTTCTTGGAAACTGACACATTCAAACGAGTTGTTCGATATGAGCGACGCGCCATTCGTGGAAAAAGCCGTCGCTGCTGACTCAACCGACCCTGAAGCCGTCGCCGCCCGCAAGCGACTGCAAGCGAAGCTAAACCAACTCAATGTAACCGCCGGTAAGATAAGCCATGGTGATGGCACTGGGAAAAACGAGGAAAAGCCGAAGAAATCAACGAAGAATCTGAGTGGTAAGAAGGATGAGGCTCCTCCTGCGCCATCGGGGCCGGCCGCCGAGACCACCGCCGAGGATGATCCTGGTGCGAAATTCGACAAACTCGATAAAGCCAAGACAGGCAAGGTGACACGCGAGCAATACTTGGCAAAACAGTCCGACGCCACAAAGGGCGCCAAGCGTTTTGATAAATTGGACACGAACAAAGACGGCGCTCTAAGCCGCGAGGAATTCACCTCCGCACCCGCCAAATAGTAATTCGAAAGCAATCACTCCGTGGCGCTGGTTCTTGGTACGGGGACGATTTGCCGACATCGCGTCGGCGTTTCATCTGACTTCCGAATCGCGGTTAAATCTTCAGACTGATGTGATGAAAATCGTGGATCAGGGATAACGGCCGCTCCATAAAATCATGAATCTCTCATTATTCTAAAACATGATACCAAAACTTCGAATCGCTGCCCTGCTGATCCTGTCGTGTATCAGTGCCAGCGCCGCGGATGTGCCGAAAAAACCTAATATCATCTTCATTCTCGGTGATGATGTCGGGATGGGTGATATCGGTTGCACCGGCTCTGACAACTACAAGACGCCGAACATCGATGCTCTGGCAAGCGGCGGCACCCGGTTTTCCCATGCCTATACGGTATCCCTCTGTGGCCCTTCCCGTGCGACGATCCTGACGGGGCGCTATCTTTTTCGCACCGGGGCCACCAATCAGGACGCAGTTGGAAAAATCAAACCAACCGACGAAGTCCTGACTCCTTCGGTTCTGAAATCGGCCGGCTACACCTGCTCGGCGATCGGCAAGTGGAGCCAATTCTCGCTCACGCCCAAGGATTTTGGTTTCGACGACTATTTGACCTATAAAGGTAGCGGCATCTATTGGAACACCCAAGCCAAGGGCAAGGAGTATTGGGTCAATGGCAAGACCCTTCCGTTGCAAGATAAGGAGTACATGCCGGATCTGATGCACACCCACCTTGTGGACTTCATCAGTAAAAATCATGATCGGCCGTTTTATGTATACTATTCAATGTCGCACATTCACACGGATATCTTACCTACCCCAGACAGCGATCCTAACAGCAAGGATCTTTACAGGGATAACATCACCTATATGGACAAATTGGTTGGTAAGCTCGTCGCTGAACTTGAGCGTCAGAAACTCCGTGAAAACACGCTGATCATCTACTTCGGCGATAATGGAACAACCAACGGACAGGCCCCAACCTCCACGGTCGGTGGTCGCCGATTGTTAGGAGCTAAGGGCTCGATGCAAGATGGCGGCAATCGCGTGCCGATGGTTGTCAACTGGCCTAGCACGCTTCCTGCTGGCAAGGTGTCAGAGGATTTAATCGACTCCAGTGATTTTTACCCAACCTTCGCCGATTTGGCCGGAGCGAAGCTACCTGAGAATGTCACCATTGATGGTCAAAGTTTCGCAGCACAACTGCGGGGCGAAAAAGGCAAACCTCGCGAGTCGATCTTTATCCAGCTCGCAAGAAATTGGTATGCCTTGGAACGCGGCTGGAGACTGAATCAAGCTGGCGAGCTATTCGATATGAGCGGTGGCCCATGGGAGGAGGTGCTCGTCGCAGTTAATACCCAGAATCCAGTTGCCCAAGCCGCCCGCCAACGTTTGCAAGCGACTTTGGACCGCTTGAATCCGGCAGGCGGGCATCTCGATACGGGTGATCCATCCGGCCGCCATGCCAGCAATATCAAGAAGAAGAAACAAAAGAAGGACGCGTCTAAAGACGAAGAATAACACCGAACACCCACCCCATGAAGCTGAACACACTCATACTCTCCGCCATTTCATTCGCATTCTGCGCAGTAGCCGAAGCCGCGCCGAAAAAACCGAATATCCTTTTCATCGCCGTGGATGACCTGCGCCCTGAGCTTGGCTGTTACGGCAAAGACTATATTAAGAGTCCCAATATCGACCGTATTGCCAGAGCGGGAATTGTCTTCAAGCGCGCTTACTGCCAGCAGGCGATCTGCTCCCCGTCGCGCACCAGTCTCATGACCGGCACCCGCCCGGACACGACGAAGGTTTGGGATCTTGTCACCCACTTCCGCAAGAACACGCCGGATGTCGTGACGCTTGGCCAGCATTTCAAAAATAATGGTTATTTTGTCAAGGGGATAGGAAAAATCTATCATGGTAGCCTCAGCGACGATCCAACATGGTCGGTGCCGTTGAAAACGCCCGATGCGCCAAAGTATGCTCTGCCCGAGAACGTTAAACTCGACCAGAGTTCAAAAAAAGCCGGGTCCAATGGCGACGCCGCTTCAAAATCAAAGAAAAAGAAGCCGATCGACGAGGTGACGTCCGAAGGACTCTCCGCAAACAAGTATAACTCCCGCGGGCCAGCATTCGAGGCGGCGGACGTGCCGGACCATACTTTCCAGGACGGGAAAGTTGCCGAGCTTGCCGTTGCCAACCTGAGTGAGATGAGCAAGAAAGATCAGCCATTCTTCCTCGCGGTGGGATTCATCAAGCCACATCTCCCGTTTGTCTCTCCGAAAAAATACTGGGATCTCTATGACCCAGCTACAATCCAGTTGGCGCCGAATAACTTCTATCCGAAAGATGCCCCAAAGTACGCGATCCGGAACTATGCCAATGAAGTGAGGAGCTATGATGGCATCCCAGCCGAAACGATTCCAGATGATCTCGCCCGCCAACTCAAGCATGGCTACTACGCCTCCATTAGCTATACTGATGCGCAAGTCGGTAAGTTGCTCGACGAGCTCGAACGCCTCGGAATCCGCGATAACACGATCGTCATCCTGTGGGGCGACCACGGCTGGAAACTCGGTGAACACAGCGGATGGGCGAAGCACAGTAATTCCGAGAATGACACCAATGCACCGCTGATTCTTTCGGCACCGGGCATGAAAAAACCGGGGATAACCACCGACGCACTGGTCGAGTTTGTGGACATCTATCCATCCCTCGCCGACATGGCCGGTTTGTCGCTTCCACCTCATCTGGAAGGAGCCAGTTTCAAGCCTTTGCTAGATGAACCCAAGAGCCCATGGAAGTCCGCTGCATTCAGCCAATATCCGCGTGATGAATTGATGGGCTACTCGATGCGTACCGAAAAGTATCGGTTTACGGTGTGGGTTGACCGCACGGATCACACCAAGGTGGATGCGACCGAGCTCTACGATCACGATGCTGATCCACAAGAGAACACCAACATCGCCAACGAGCCTGCCAATGCCGCACTTGTGGCACAGCTGATGCAGCAGTGGAAGAAGGGATGGCAAGGCGCGAAACCAACAGCAGGTCACTGAATCAAAATATTTATATGAAGCATTTTTCCATCTCAGCTATTCTGGTAATCTCTGCGGCTTGGTTTCTAAGTGGATCCACGGGTATGGCATTGCCCGATACCGGTCAGCGCCTGTCGGGCGGCTGGGAGTATTACCGGGGCTCACTCGGTAGTACTTGGGAAATCTGGCGTGGCGATGCCGCAACCGACAACGTTAGTTGGACGGCCGTTTCATTGCCGCATTGCTTCAATGCTCGCGATGCAGTCGATCCAGAAGTGCGCTATTACCAAGGACCTGGGTGGTATCGTAAACAGCTCAAGACGGAAAATCCGTTCGCCAGTGGAAGAACGCTGATTCACTTTAACGGAGCAGGCCAAAAGTCGCAGGTATTCGTCGGCATGAATTTGGTTGGTGAGCATATCGGTGGCTACGATGAGTGGACCGTGGACATCACCGACTCTGTTGCGAAAGACGCAAAGAATGGTATCATTCCGCTCGCGATTCGCTGCGATAACTCAAGGGATGCGGAGACCATTCCCTCAGATCTAAGTGATTTCAATCGTTATGGTGGATTGTATCGCCATGTGACGCTAAACTATGTTCCGGCGATTTCCTTGGAGCAAATTCATATTGAGCCAAAGCTGGCGAGTGATGGTAAAGCTACAGTCAAACTGCGTGCCCAGCTGTACAATCCTGAAAAGCAGGTTGATGAGCTCGAGTTGAAAATGGATTTTAGTGACCCCTCCGGCAAGATCATTGAGACGAAGGTTAAGAAAATTGCTCCATGGTCAGGCATGAAGGAAATCGAAGCTCTTGAGCTCGCAAAGCCACAACCTTGGTCGCCAAAGTTGCCTGCCCTTTATCATTGCTCGGTTACCCTCAGATCCAAACATGGCGAACAGAAACTCGGAGATCGCTTCGGAGTGCGCTCAGTCGAATGGGTGAAGAACGGTCCGTTCAAGCTCAACGGCGAGCGTCTGCTATTGCGTGGCACTCACTACCACGAAGACCACGCGGGAACTGCCTCCGCTGTGCCGGATGAAGTGGTTCGTGCCACCTTCCGGTCGATGAAGGACATGGGCGCGAATTTTGTCCGTCTCGGTCACCATCAACAAGCGCCCCTTGTATTGGATCTCTGCGATGAGCTAGGGTTGTTAGTTTGGGAGGAAATTCCATGGTGCCGTGGCGGGCTCGGTGGGGATCGCTACAAGCAGCAGTGCCGTGACATGCTGACTAACTTGATTAACCAGCACTATAACCATCCTTCCGTCATCCTATGGGGACTCGGCAACGAGAACGACTGGCCCGGTGATTTTGAAAAATTTGACAAGCAAGCAATTCGCGATTTCATGACGGAACTCAACACGCTTGCCTATAAACTTGACCCGTCGCGCAAGACCAGCATCCGCCGCTGTGATTTCTGCAAGGACATCATCGATGTCTATTCGCCGAGTATCTGGGCGGGCTGGTACAGCGGTCGCTACAGCGAGTATCGCAAATCGACCGAGAAGGCGATCATGGACACGCCGCATTTCTTTCACGCTGAATATGGCGGCGACAGTCACGCAGGCCGCCATTCAGAAGACCCCGAGAAGTTTCTAGAAGATGTCGCAACCGGCAAGGGAACCGCTGAAGTGGGCAAGGCATACAAAGGCACTGGCGGCCCTGCGCGGCCATCCAAAGACGGTGACTGGTCGGAGAGTTACATGGTCAACTTGTTTGACTGGCATCTCAAGGAGCAGGAAACCATGCCGAATTTAACTGGTTCGGCCCAATGGATCTTCAAGGACTTCTCAACGCCTCTTCGCCCGGAAAATCCAGTTCCCTATGTCAATCAAAAGGGGGTGATCGAGCGCGATGGCACGCCCAAAGAAAGCTACTATGTATTCCAGAGCTATTGGGCGGAAAAGCCGATGATCCATATCTATGGGCACTCATGGCAGACCCGTTGGGGCAAGGCTGAAGAAAAAAAGATCGTGAAGGTTTACTCGAACTGTAGTGCCGTCGAATTGTTCGTCAATGGCGTATCCGCTGGGGTCAAAAGACGGGATGTGTCGCAGTACCCTGCAGCAGGTTTGAATTGGGCGGTGCCGTTTAAAGAGGGGGTAAACGAACTTCGTGCTATAGGTCGCCATGGTGGCGAATCGCTCACCGATCAAATTTCTTTAAGTTATCAAACTGCGGTTTGGGGCAAGCCCGCCAAGGTGCTCTTCAAAGAAATCTCGCAGTCGGCGGGTGTCGTAACCATCGAAGCACGAGTGGTCGACGCCGCCGGTGTGCCCTGCCTTGATGCTGCGAATCTCGTACGATTTGGCCTCATCGGCGACGGGCGGCTGTTGGATAATCTTGGCACGGCAAGTGGCGCTCGTATGGTTCAAATGACGAATGGACACGCGGAAATTAGTGTGAATCTAACGGGTAGCTTGGCAGTTGCCAGTGTCTCGATTGATGGTATTGAAACTGCATTCCTGAATCTGAAAAAGCTAAAATGAATCATCTGTTTGTATTATCATGTGTCATGATTGCCATCGTCACGACGGCGATGGGGGAGCGTACTGCGCCAAGGTTTTTCGCGGTGGATCCTTCTATATTGTTAGAGAATAAAGCGGCACTGGCTGCTGGTGATCTACGCATGAAAGTGGCAGTGAAGGCCCTGGTCAAGGAGGCTGACAAAGCACTGACGTTGCTGGCGCCAGCGGTGACTGATAAGGCAAAAGCCCCTTCCAGCGGTGACAAGCACGATTATATGACCTCGGCGCCGTACTACTGGCCGGACCCGAGTCAAGCAGATGGGCTCCCTTACATTCGGCATGATGGCAAGGTGAATCCAGAATCGCGAAGTGACGTCTATGACCATAAACGAATTGGGACGATGGCGCAGTCGGTTGAGACCCTGTCCCTGGCGTATTTTTTCACAGGGAAGGAAGTCTATGCAAAACAGGCGGCCAATTTCCTGCGAGTTTGGTTTCTCAATCCAGCGACAAGGATGACACCACACCTAGAGTTCGCCCAAGCCATTCCCGGAAAAAACACGGGTCGCGGAACTGGAATTATCGAAGGTCGCAATCTTGCGACCGCCGCCGACGCAGCGGGTTTGCTGGCAGGTTCCTTGGCATGGACTACAAAAGAGAATGATGCGCTAAAAACTTGGCTGGCATCCTATCTTGACTGGATCCTGACTAGTAAGAATGGCAAGGAGGAAGGTGCGGCCAAAAACAACCATGGGACATTTTATGACAGTCAGGCGATGCGTATCGCTCTGATCTTGGGCCGGGATGAGTTCGCGAAAAAAATCGCAGAAGAGGCGAAGCTGAAGCGGATCGCCGTGCAGATTGAACCTGATGGACGCCAGCCGCTTGAACTGGAACGTGAGACCGCGCTGAGTTACTCACGCTTCAATCTCGAGGCCTTGTTTGAGTTGGCGACGATGGCTGAGTGCGTGGGTGTTGATCTGTGGCATTTTAAAACCGCAGACGGACGCTGTCTCTCAAAGGCGCTCGACTTCTTACTGCCTTATGCAGTGGAATCAACAAAGAAATGGCCTTACAAGCAGACCAAAAAAGAGCAAGCCAGAGAGTACGCGCTTCTTCTTGCGCAAGCTTACATCGTCTATCAGGATCCTAGATATCAGCAGTTATTCCAAAGCCTCAAGGGCATGTCAGGAGCGAGAATTCAGCTGTTGTCTTCCCAAAAAAAGCCGGCAGAGCCTAGCGTAAGAGAGATCGAACGTCGTCGTGTGCTCAAGGCTGCCGATGCTGCACTGACGATTGCGCCGATCAGCATCACTCAGTTTAAAGCTCAGCTGAGCGAAGGTGGGATCAACGACTTTTATTCCAATGGCGACTACTGGTGGCCAGATCCTTCCAAAACTAATGGATTGCCGTACATTCAGCGCGACGGTCAGACGAATCCCGAAAATTTCCTCCAGCATCGGATGGCGGTTCGGAACTTAAGAGATGCAGTTGCCGCTCTTGCCGCTGCCTACCAGCTCACCCATAACGAGGAGTACGCTACGAAAGCGGCGGATTTGCTAGAGAGTTTCTTCCTCATCGCTCAAACGCGGATGGCACCCCACCTCAGTTATGCACAGGCAATTCCCGGAGTATCGTCAGGGCGTGGTATTGGGATTATTGATACGCTTCATCTCATCGAAGTTCCGGTCGCAATCGAGGCGCTGACAGGTTCCAAGGCCTTTCGTCCTGAACTTGTCAGCGGTCTTAAGAAGTGGTTTTCTGACTATGTTGACTGGATGATCACGAGCAAAAACGGGATGGATGAGGCATGTGCAAAGAATAATCATTCGGTCGCATTTTGGCTACAGGTGGCAGTTTTTTCGCGTTTCACGGGCGACGAGGTGCGTCTTGCGGAATGCCGCCGACGTTACAAAGAAGTGTTTGTTGCGGTACAAATGGCTCCTGACGGAAGTTTTCCATTAGAGCTTGCACGCACCAAGCCCTATGCATATTCCATTTTTCAGCTTGATAATATGGCCACCCTTTGCCATGTGCTTTCAAGCCCTAAAGACGATCTGTGGTCTTTCAAATTGCAGGATGGCAGATCGATCGGCAAGGCGGTTGCTTATTTGTACCCATTCTTGGCGGACAAATCCAAATGGCCTCTCAAGCCAGATGTTCAAGCATGGGATGGCTGGCCGACGCGGCAATTCAGTCTGCTCCTTACTGGACTTGCGCTTCATGAGCAATCCTATATTGACCTTTGGAAGAGGCTTCAGCCGGATCCAGCAGATCCAGAGATTCAAAGAAATATTGCGATCACTCAGCCATTGATTTGGCTAAAATAGGCATGACCATCATCCGCAATCGCTGGAGAATCAAGCAGGGTATTGAGTATACCATCGCTTGCGACTCCACGAAGGTAAACGATGCGCTCGATTTTCGCATCCTAACTTACTAAATGTTTGTATTTTTATTTTAATCACGTTAGCCTTATGTAGGTCGTGCTCATCGTTGGGCTAGAAGTTTAAACCCGGTCGTTACTATGACCATTTCGCAACGCTTTAAGAAAGTCATACTGAATCTTTATCGCGGGTTCTCCTCATGGGTTCTTTGCGTCTTGATGATATGTTTTGCGGTTCTTGATGCCTCAGCCTTGAATTTCTATGTCGATAGTGCATTGCAGTTTAACGCAAAGGTGGACAAAAATGGGTCAAGCTTTGCCACTCTGCGAGCGGGTGATCGGGTTTATCTGAAGGGCGGCAACTGGGGTGGTTTAATCACGACGCTCAACGGTTCGATGACGGATGCTGCGGCGCAAGCGAATCCAGCGGTTATCTATGCTTGTGATGCAAGCTACAGCCCTACCGTTGGCGGCGTTACGGTCACGGGGCTCTCACAGATCAGTCTCACGGGCAGAGGCATCGTTTTTTCTGGTGTGACGTTTGGTCCGTCAAGTGGCATGTACCAAAGAGGCAGCTTTACCGATTATGGGGGGAATGATTCATCGGCGTACATTTTCCAGATGGAGGGGCTTTCCCGTTATATGACCCTTTCACACATCAAGTTTGATTACTGCGGTCGGGACAATACTGAATCTACGAATGACCACTACGGGGCGTGGATTAGTATCAATGGATTTCGTCATACGATTCAGTATTGCGAAATTCAAGGGCGTGATTTTAACCCCAACGACGTTAATCAGTCGAATCCGGCACTGAGGACTTCGATTCGGCAGGCCACGGTCATGATTTACAAAGCCTCTTCGGATGTTACCGATTGGGGGTATCATACCGTGCGCTACAACTATTTTGGTGAGCGCAAAACTCCGCTCACAGCGGATGGCGATCCGACTGGGCGCTGTTACACGCCAGTCGATGGTAGTCTTAAGGCTGATATGACCAATGGGTGGGAGACAATTCGAGTGGGGAACAGCAGTTACACCACCGTTGATTTCAATACGACCGTCGAATATAACACGTTCTATCACTCCATTTACGCGGTCGATGGTGGTCAGTATGACAATAATAGCGAGCCAGAGGCGATCTCAAACAAGTCGCGGAAAAACACCTATCGGTACAACACGATTTTAAACAATTATGGTCAGCTTTGTTTGCGGCAGGGTGATTATTGTGTGGTGCAGGGAAATTACTTTCTTGCGGGTGGGGTTTATGATTTGAGCGGCAATATCGTTTTTACTGAGCCCTTGAATGATCGGATGGGGGGGGTGCGAGTTTTTGGTTTTGGGCATATTATTTCTAACAATTATTTTTACAACATTCGGGGAAGTGGTGGTCTTCATTCTGCCCTCATGTTGGGTTCTGGATCGACCGATAGCGGAACGCTGCCAAGTTTTAACAATGGAGATGGTGCATCGGGTTATGAGACCGCCAATTACACGCATGTCATCGGGAACACCTTCATCGATTGCACCTATATCAGTTTGGACAGCACCAATGGAGAGACGTATCCGGTTTATGGTACGCAGTTTTTTAACAATTTGATTCATTATCGGAGCAATTTCGGTGCGAGTGGAATTTCTGCAGATACGGTCATTGCTTTAACAAGTCGCGGTGGTCAGGCTAAAGGGAATTACATCTATTCAGCCAATGCTTCGCAGTTAGGAGATGCGAAAGCCATGCTGGGTTCAACGGGTAACACCATCACTTCCACTTCCAGCTTAAGCCCTGCGGTCACAGACAAGTACGATATCATGCTGGTTCCGACCGCAAGTAGTCCAGCACTTGGTAAAGCCGCGGCGCTTCCGGTGGTATCAGACACTTCGCTGACAGGTTCTGCCTACAGTCTTGCATCGAATGTGGCGGCTTACGGAGGGGTGGACATTCGCGGTTGGAGTCGCCCATCCACCGCGCGTGATGCGGGGAACTACGAGCGTGAGTCCACTGGATTGGATACTCGACGGCCGATGCGTCGTTCGGAGGTGGGAAGAGTTGCTTCTACGTATTTCATTCCACAAGCTGCTAGCGTAACGCTTGGAAGCCTCGCCCAGACCTACTCAGGGAGTGCGATCTCTGCAACGGCAGTCACCAGTCCGATCGGGCTCACTGTGAATTTCACCTACAATGGCTCGGCGACTCTGCCGATCGCAGCGGGTAATTACACCGTGGTTGGTACGATCAATGATGTGAATTACATGGGAAATGCGACGGGTACCTTGGATGTCTCCAAGGCGGTTGCTTCGGTGGGTTTGGGAAATCTTGCGCAGACCTATACGGGGAGTGCTAAATTAGCCTCGGCGGTGACGACACCCATGGGTCTTACTGTGGGTTTAACTTACAACGGCACTGCGAATGCTCCAGCGAATGCAGGTAATTATACGGTGGTTGGTACGGTCAGCGACGTGAATTACACTGGCAATTCGACAGGTATCTTGGTGGTTTCTAAGGCGCCTGCTTCGGTGAGTTTAGGAAGCCTCGCGCAGACCTACACAGGGAGTGTGAGAGCTGCTACCGCTGTGACGACACCCATGGGTCTTACCGTGGGTTTGACATACAACGGCACTGCGAATGCTCCAACGAATGCAGGTAGTTATACGGTGGTTGGTACGGTCAGCGATGTGAATTACTTGGGAAATGCAACGGGTGGCTTGGTGATTTCCAAGGCGGCTGCTCCGGTCATATTAGGAAGCCTAGCCCAGACTTACTCAGGAAGTGCGATCTTTGCGACCGCTGTCACCAACCCAGCCGGCCTTGCCGTGAATTTCACCTACAATGGGTCAGCGACTGTTCCGACTTCTGCGGGAAATTACACCGTTGTTGGGATGATTGGTGATTTGAATTACACCGGTAATTCAACAGGCACCTTGGTGATTTCCAAGGCCGATGCTTCGGTGAGTCTAGGAAGTCTGGCACAGACTTATACGGGGAGTGCGACGTCAGCGACCGCCGTTACAACACCGCTGGGCCTTACGGTAGGTTTGACCTACAACGGCTCTGTGATTCCGCCAACGACTGCAGGAAATTATACGGTGGTCGGTACGGTCAACGACGTCAATTACACTGGAAATGCGACAGGGGCCTTGGTGATTTCCAAGGGTGTCGCTTCGGTGATTCTCGGAAACCTTACCCAGACCTACACGGGGAATGCGAGAGTCGCGACTGCGGTGACTACGCCCGTTGGCCTGAACGTGACTTTTACCTACAACGGGTCATCGATGGTTCCATCGGACCCAGGAAGCTACACCGTGGTGGGGACAATCAATGAAACGAATTATGCTGGGAGTTCGACTGGAACGTTGGTGATCTCAAATCTTCCCGCTTCGGCAGGTTTAGATGCAATTTCGCTCAGTGGCGGTCTGTTGAATCCGGTGTTCGCTCCCGATGTCTTCTCGTATACAATCAACGTTTCTAATGAAACTTCTGGTACTACGGTCACTGCGGTGGCGGGGCAGGCGAATACCACCATCTCGGTGAATGGAGACGCGATTCTTTCTGGGGCTTCTAGCGGCACGATCCCGCTCGTTGTTGGCGACAATTCCGTGGTGATCGTAGCCACTTCGCAAGATGGCTCGATTTCTAAGACATATGCCGTCACCGTTCGTCGGGAGAGCGCGGTCGAAAGTTGGCGGCAAGTCTATTTCAACACTGGTGCGAATGCAGGGATCGCCGCGAATGGTGCAGACTCGGATGGTGACGGTCTCTCCAATGCCCAAGAGTATATTTTCGGCAGTAGTCCCATTGATGCGGATCGTGGTGCCGTTCTCAATCTTGCGGATGTGGGTGGAAAGTTCGCACTTACGTTTCACGCACGAAAAACGGGCGGTATTGGTTACATGAACGTCGGCCGTTATTACACCATCGAGTCGACGTCTGACCTCGCAAATGCCGCGGCGTGGGTGGCGCTTAGTGGTTATGTGAGCATTTTGGGGTCGGGCCATATGGTTTCCTTGTTGCCGCTTCAGGATTCAGGCCGTTCGTTCTACCGCCTGAAGGTCGAGATCCGCTGAGAATTCGGTGACGGCGTGAAGCATTCTAGCCTGGCAAAGCATCGTCCGATACGTGTGGATTTCGTGGAAAATGGGCATGGTTTGGGGTTGTTTTTTGGCAAAAAACCGTTCTCGACAGAGTGGGACAAGGTGATTAGTTTTTTCGCTCTACCCAAAAACATATGATCCGAACACTAATTCCCGGCGCTATGGCTATCGGCCTCATCGCCTCCGCGTCTGCCCAGGCTCCTGCCAAGACTTCTGCCGAAAAACCCGCGAAAGTGGAAGCAACGACTCCAGCAGTTGAGGTGCCTGCCAAGCCTAAGTTGGACCCCGCAGTGGTAAAATCTGATTCGTCCTATGCACTAGGATTTCGCACTGGTGGCACTTTCGGCCAGCAGTTCGGGAAATTTGGTGTCGGTGCTGACGACCTCAGCCCTGAAGATTTCCTGAAGGGATTCATGAGTGCTATCAAAGGTGGCAAGCCTGAACTCGAAGAGGCCAAGCTTCAGGCTGCCATGGAAGCACTCGGCGAGATGCTCCAGACCCGCGAGAAGGAAAAAGCTGCAGTGAACCTCGAGGCTGGCAAGAAATTCCTCGCAGAGAACGGCAAGCGTAAAGGAGTGACCACCACCAAGAGTGGTCTCCAGTACGAAGTCATCACCAAAGGTGGCGACGAAAAGTACGTGGCCCCCAAGGAGGGTGCTGAGGACAACAAGCAGTTCCTCGTGAACTACAAGGGTTCGCTCATTGATGGCAAAGAGTTTGATGCATCGCCTCCAGGCAAGCCCGTTCCAATGACCCTTCAAGTGGTTCCTGGCTTCAAGGAAGCAATCACCACGATGCCTGTTGGTGCGAAATGGAAGATCTTCATGCCAAGCGAACTCGCCTACGGCGAAGAGCGCCGTAGCGCAGAGATCGCTCCTAACAGTGCGCTGATTTTTGAATTGGAGTTGGTGAAGATCCAAGACGCTCCAGCAGCACCTGAAGGCGGCATGCCATTCCCGATGCCACCGGGCGGCGGTCAACCTCAGGGTGGCGAGTAAGCGATCCGAAATTGAGTTTCACAACTAAGGCTGCTGGGAAATCCAGCAGCCTTTTTTTAGGCCTGCTTTTCGGCTGCGGCCTTGGCTTCGAACTCCGCCTTGGCGGCCTTTCGGCATTCGGCGACAAAGTGGTTACACGCCTCGCGGCAGAGTAGGGGGATTGATTCAGCTTCGGTTAGGTCACTGGGGATGCCATTGAATCGGCTGGCCTCGCTGTCGTCGAGGGGCGTGGTGGGATCGAGTTTCCAGAGGATCTTTTTCGCGCATTGGTGGGCTGGGCCGCAGACTTCTTGGACGAGTTTTTGTGCGCCAGCGTCACTGATCGATCGTGCGAAGCGATACATCCCGGTTTGGCGATTGAGCTTGTCGCGCAGCATTTCGATTTCCAGCGTGCCGCCTTGTTGGGCAAGGAAAAGGCCGACGCAGGCTGGGTAAAATTGGTCGAGTGCGATTCTCAAGTCCTCTTCGGTTTCGAGAGGCATCACCCAGCCGCGTTTCAGATTCACCTGTCCTTTGGTGAAACGGTAAGTGCCATCTATGCCGTAGGTTGATAAATCGCGGGCATCATTCGGCCCTTCGTGCACCTCGAGTCCACCGAATGCGGGCTCGGTCGCGAGTTCTGCATCTGCCATGTGGCAAATCGCGTAGGGAAATCCGTAAACATCGGAGAGAAGTTCGAGTTCCCCGATACGATGAATTCCATTTCGGAGGAGTTCACGAAGTTTGAGAGCCGTGGTCATCGATTGCTAGAAATTTATTAGATGTTGGATTGAATCGGATCAGTCACGGATTTTGATGAAGTTGGTCGAAATCAGAAACTTGATCGAGGATGACATCGGCCAGCAGTCGTTCGGTTCCGATGGCTGAGCTGTAGAAGAGCGTCTTCCCCCGGAGCGAGTGAGGATTTTGGCGGAAGACTTCCCGCTGGCTGGCTGCGGCGCCCACCTCGGGTTCGATGCCGAGGAGGACGGGGATGTCTTGGTAGGAATGAAGGCCGTCTGAGATAAAAAACGGCACGATCACCACGTTGGGCGTTGGGGACATTTGGTCCCACTCGGCGATGAATGGCGGCTCCTCCATGTATGCATCGACTACGGCCGCATAGCCTGCACCCGCAGCGATGATGAGATCCACTTGGTCGCGGATGGCCTTGGTTGAATTTTGATTTAGCCCGGTGCCGTGGCCGGTGATGATTAAAGTGGTGGTGGCGGGATCGACTCTTGGGGCAACGTCTTTGGCACGCTTTAGGATCAAGTCGGTCATCGAGCGATGAACGCCGACGGGCAGGCAATAGTGGAATGTTTTCCCCCGGACGGTGGTGGTCGGGCCGGTGAGATTGAGTTCGCGTGGGATGACGTCTTGGGTGAAATAGCCCTCACTGATGAAGTCGGGGACCACGTAGACTTCTTCTGCATCAATGAGATAAAATGCTTCGCGCATCGACGGTTCTTCCTTCCAGAAGCAGCAGTGGACCTCGGCGAACAGGTTGCGTCGGCGGATTTCGTCGGCGTGGTCAAAGTAAGGCGTCGAAGAGTCGGGATTCTCGGTTGATCCATGGCCGACGATGAGTAGGGCGCTGTTTGGCTTTGGGGCGATCGACATGTCGTGAACTTGGAGAGGCGTGACGTGAATGCAAGGACGAGAGCCTGATTCAGAAGATGGGATCGACCGAATCAGGGCTAATTTTCTGAGGATGATGAGGCCGCTGCGGGTTGACCACCGCGCATTAGGCGAGGATCTGGTTGAGCACGTATGGCAGGATTCCGCCTGCGTTGAAGTAGTCGACTTCTGCTGGGGTATCGAGCCGGACCTTCAGTGGGATTTCCAGAGTCGTTCCGTCGGCTTGGTGAGCGGTGAGGGTTGCGGTCTGCATTGGCTTGAGTTCGCCGGCGATGCCCGTGATGTCGAACGTCGCGTCTGCAAGATTCTTGACCTTTTCGTAGTCCTCTTTGTGGATGAAATTGAGAGGCAGAACGCCCATGCCGATGAGGTTCGAGCGGTGAATGCGCTCAAAGGATTTGGTGATCACGGCGCTGATGCCGAGAAGTCGAGTGCCTTTAGCGGCCCAGTCACGGGACGATCCCATGCCGTAATCTTCGCCACCGATCGCGATGAGTTTGGTGCCCTCGGCTTGGTAGGCCATGGAGGCATCGTAAATGAAGGTCGGCGACGCGCCGGCGATGGGCGTAATTTCACGGTCCGGTGCGGTCACGGCAGACGTGCCAAAATACTGGGTGTAGCCGCCTTCGACGCCGGGGCACATCAGGTTTTTAATGCGGACGTTGGCAAAGGTGCCGCGGGTCATGACACGGTCGTTGCCACGGCGGGCGCCGTAGGAATTGAACGATGCTGCATCCACGCCATTTTCGAGGAGGTATTTGCCGGCGGGTGAGGTAGCCTTGATCGAGCCGGCGGGGGAGATGTGATCGGTGGTGACCGAATCTCCGAAGATGCCAAGTGGGCGGGCTGCGAGAATGTTTTCCGATGCACCTTGTTTCGTTTCAAAAAATGGCGGCGACTGAACGTAGGTTGATTTCAGGTTCCAATCGTAGGTGGCACCGGTCGATCCTGGGATTTCTGCCCATTTCGGGTTGGCGGTGTCCACGTTGCCGTAGAGTTTTTGATAGACCGCAGGTTTCAGTGCGGCGTCGAGTTGTTCGCGGATTTCTGCTTGGGTTGGCCAGACGTCCTTGAGGAAAACTGGCTCACCATTTTTATCATTGCCGATGGGTTCCGTTGAGAGGTCCAGATCGACGCGGCCGGCGAGGGCGTAGGCGACCACGAGGGGTGGGCTCATGAGGAAATTTGCCTTGATCGAGCCATGGACGCGGGCCTCGAAGTTGCGGTTGCCTGAGAGGACCGAGGTGCAGACGAGGTCACCTTCCTTGATGGCCGCCTCGATAGCCGGGTGGAGTGGGCCGGAGTTTCCGATGCAGGTGGTGCAGCCGTAGCCGACGGTTTGGAATCCGAGTTGGTCGAGTTCCTTTGATAGGCCGGTGGCGTCGAGGTAGTCCGTCACCACGCGTGAGCCAGGTCCAAGCGAGGTTTTCACGTACGGGGCGACGGTCAGGCCGAGTGCGTTTGCTTTTTTCGCGAGCAGGCCAGCGGCGAGCATGACGCTGGGGTTGCTGGTATTCGTGCAAGAAGTGATGGCCGCGATCAAGACCGAGCCGTGGGTGAGATCCATCGAACAGGGGCCATCGGGGAAGAAATCCTCAACGGCGTCGGGCGACGGGCGGTTGGAAACCATTTCCACTTCGTTTTGGGCTGAACCCTCGAACGCTTCGTGCGGCGAGTCGGTTGAGAGCAACGAGTCGATCGAGACCCCTGCTTTTTCCTTCATCGACAATTTTACGCGGCGGTCGCGTTGGTCGGCCGCGAGGCCGAAGCCACCAGCTGAAGCAGGTGCGGTGAAGAGTTCGTTGAATTTGTCGCCGAGTGCTGGGACGTCGATGCGGTCTTGTGGGCGTTTGGGACCTGCGACGGCAGGAACGATGGAGGAGAGGTCCAATTCAAGGTCGTCGGTGTAGATGCAGTCGCCTTTGTCGGGGATGCCGAAAAGCCCTTGAGCTTTGTAGTACGCTTCGACCGTTTTGCAGAGTTCCTCGGATCGGCCGGTGCCGCGGAGGTAGCGGATCGTCTCGTCGTCGACTGGGAAGAAGCCCATGGTTGCGCCGTATTCGGGGGCCATGTTCGCGATGGTTGCGCGGTCTGGCAGGCTGAGGGCGGTGGCGCCGGGGCCATAGAATTCCACGAATTTACCTACCACCCCGTGCTTGCGGAGAATCTCGGTCACGCGGAGGGTGAGGTCGGTGGCGGTGACGCCCTCGGCCAGAGTGCCATGGAGGTAGACGCCGACTACCTCAGGAACGAGGAACGTAACCGGTTGTCCGAGCATGCCTGCTTCTGCCTCGATGCCGCCCACGCCCCAGCCCACGACTCCGAGGCCGTTGATCATGGTGGTATGTGAGTCCGTCCCGACGAGGGTGTCAGGGTAGTACACGCCGTCTTTGGAGAGCACCCCTTTGGCGAGGTATTCTAGGTTCACTTGGTGAACGATGCCGATGCCGGGAGGGACAACCGAGAAGGTTTCGAACGCTTGTTGGCCCCATTTCAGGAATTCGTAGCGTTCTTGATTGCGAATGAACTCGATGGCCATGTTGCGATCGAGAGCGGCTTGAGAGCCTGAGAAATCGACCTGCACCGAGTGGTCGACCACGAGATCGACCGGGACGAGAGGTTCAATTTTTTCGGGAGCGGCACCGCGAGCGACGGCGGCGTCCCGCATGGCGGCGACATCAACGAGAAGTGGGACGCCCGTGAAATCTTGCAGAACGATGCGTGCGACCGTGAATGGGATTTCGTATTCGCCGGGAGCCTTGGCGTTATAATTTGCGAGGTTTTCCACATCCTTGGTAGTCACCTTGCGGCCATCCACACAGCGGAGGACCGACTCCAGTACGATGCGGATCGAGACAGGGAGCTTGGCGAGTTGTGGGAACCCTTGTTCGGAGAGGGCGGGGAGTGAGTGGAAATTCCCTTGGGAGCCGGAGCCAGTGGTGAAGGTGCGGAGTGTGTTCATGAATGGATCTTGGTGAGGAGAGCGTCTGAAGTCGTGGCGCTAGCTTGGACTGGGGCGGAGGTTATTACGACTGGCGGATTTGTCAAAAAGGTTCACCACCTGAGTGAAGGTTCATTTCGGTGGTTGAGTCGTCAGGCGGGTGAGCCTAGCGTCGGGTCATGCGGCAGGGATGGGTTGAGGTTCTCGGAGCGATGGGCGTAGGTTGTGTGATTGACCGCGTTGGCGCTTGGGCGATGCCTTTCAAGGCCGGCGTGGGAGCGGTTACCGAGGGGTGGAGGCCCATGGGGGCAGTGGCGGAAAAACGCGGGCATCAGGTACGCTGGATTCAGCAAGGGTACTCAGGGATTCCGCTCAAAGCTTTTAAATGAAAAGGGTTGTCGTGAAGCGGGGGTTAGGGAAATGAGCGAAGAAATCGAGCTCTTGGCGTTTGCCGGCGTGATGGTGTTGGGGCAATTTAGCCCTGGGCCGGACATGATTTTGCTGACGCGATCGTCCTTGCGAGGTGGGGCGAAGGTTGGCGTGACCATGGCATTGGGAATTGCGTGCGGCCTTGCCGTGCATGCGACGGTGGCGGTTGCGGGCTTGGCTTGGGTTTTCGATCGGTTCCCTGGTGTTCGCGATGGGATGCGATGGGCTGCGGCGCTTTACTTGTTCTGGCTTGCGCGCGGATTGCTTCGAGGGCTTTTGGTTCAAGCCGCCGACCAAACCGCCCCAATCGACAACGCGGGTGGGCGGAGTCCTTTTCTACAAGGACTTTTTTGCAATCTGCTCAATCCGAAAGCAGCATTTTTTCTCGCGGCGGTCAGTGCGCCGTTTTTGCGAGGTGATCGGCCGAACTGGTGGCCACTCGCGATCTGGGCGATCGTGGTGGGCCAAGGTGGTCTGCTATGGTCGCTTTGGGCGTGTTTCTTGCAGTGGTCGCCACTGCGGTTGCGCTACCAAAAGAGTGAGCGGTGGATTGATGCTGCGTTCGGCATTGTTCTGTTAGTCTTGGCCTTTCGGTTAGGCTTGGGATCTTGAACGGGGATGCCGGCTCGCAGCGCGGCCATTTCTAACCGCTGAGGTTTAGTGGAACTTGGGTGCCAAGTGCCGGCTGAAGTAGCCGTCGGTCAAATACATCGAACTGGGATAGTCAGGCAATGGGCCGGAGTCGGGTGGGAGTGGGATGTTGCCAACGATGCTGTCCTCGGGCTGGGTGTAGGCGATGTTGACAGGGGTGCCGACTTGAACGAGGCGAAAGAACTTGGGCGAGAGGTTCTCATGCATGCGGATGCAGCCGTGGGTGCAGGGATGATGTTTGACCCATCCGGTGTGGAATCCGTAGTTCGGTTTAAACTCGCACCAATAAGGCATCGGGGTTCCCTTGAAGGACCAGCCGACGGGGCGTTTCGCGAGCAGCGTTTGTTTCACTAGGCTTCCGTTGTAAGCGTATCCGTGGCTGTTCGCGCGGTGTTTTTGCTTCTTGTTAGAAATGGTAAATGACCCGGTCGGGGTCGAAGTGCCGGGGGCGCCAACGGAAACCGGCATGGATAAGAGGATCTCCGAACCCTCCATGACGTAGGCACGTTGTTTACTGGTCGAAACTCTGACCTGCACCTTGCTCGGGTTTTTGGGGAGTTTAGCGGGGCGGTCGTACGCATGATAGGCGGCCAAAGTCGCGCTGCTGGATGACAGGTTCGAGCAGGAGAGAAGTGAGGCTGAGGCCGAGAGGGTGAGGATGATTTTGAAGATTGATTGGCGATTCATGACATTTAGAGTGTGTATCAAAGTGCCTAGCTTTCAGAAGAATGCAAGCTTGGTGCAGCGGGAGTTGGATTAACGAACTCGCTCCCAAGATTCGACGCGGTCGTTGAGGAACCACACCGAACCCGTGCGATAGGGGACGTAAACGATTTCTGGCCCCATGCCCCATCCATCGCCGCGATGGCGGTGGTAGGGACGATACGGACTTGGGTAGTTATTGAACGAAGGTGTGGTGTAGAGCGGGCGCGAATCCTCGTAATACCAGCGCTCGGTCATGGCCATCCCCTTCGTCCCTACAAAGCGCTCAGCCGGTTCGCCCCATGCGAGTGCGACGGCATCCTGAGTCATGCCTTGCGCGATTTCTCCCTGTCGGACGAGGGTTTGGTGTTGCGCGCTGAGGCGGGTGAATTTTTCGGGGTGTTGGTCGATTCTCGCTTGGGGGGTCATGGGGACGCATGAGGCGAGTGCTAAGCCGATCAGCAACAAGGGCGTGAAGATTTTCATGACGAGCAATCTAAACCCGATCGGTCAAGCATGCAATGCGGGCGGTGGTCATTTTTAAGAAGTGGAGAAAGTGACTTGCCAATGGTGAATGGCTAGCGGCAGTCTTGCGCAGCACCTTCCCAAAACTTATCTTATGTCAGAACTTCTCGAAGACGATGATCTCACCGCTGCATTAAAAAAATGCCCCGAGTGGGAGTACGAAAAAAAAGCAATCACTCGGACCGTTGAGTTTGAGGAATTCATGGACGCGATCGATTTCGTCAATGACCTCGCTGAGATTGCCGAAGAGGCGCAGCATCACCCAGACATTGTCATCAAGCACACCAAGGTCTTCTTGAAGCTGACCACGAATGATGCGGGTGGCGTGACCGATCTCGACATCGAGTTGGCGCAGCGCGTGGATAATCTCGTGGACTGAGCCTTCGGGTGCAGCCGCGGGAGGTCTCGTTTTGGTTGCCCGCCATGAAGGCAGGTACCTCATGCCTCAACGAGGCAACATCAGGTCGTCAGATTTGAGTCCTGTTAGTTTTTCCAAGCCCTTCATGAGGCGTTGTAGGGTGAAAAAGATGCAAGCAAGGATCGGTGCGCCAATGACGGCGAATCCCCAACCGGTGACTTTCGCGATGATGGCGTTGTAGGTTTCCAGTGCGCTGATCGTGTGGGCGTCGAATCCTTGGAAGAACCATTGCGCGAGCCCTAGATTTAGGAGCGAGCTCACGAAAAATGATGCTGCTAGAAGTTTGGTTGCTCCGAGAAGGAGCTCGTCGTATTCCTTTTCCGCGGCGATTTCTGTGATACGGCGTTCGATTTTTGGGACGTCGAAAATCGAGTCGTTGTAGAGGAATGCGCGGATCAGCGGGTTCGGGGAACGATGTGAGGAGAGAATGGCGACGCCCAAAACGAGAGGGATGAGTGCCTCCTTGATGCCGAAGAGGAGGCCAGCGTTCGGCTTTACGGTGCCATTTGCATTCCAGAGATAGACCGTCAATCCGCCGGATAAAAGCACCGATGCCAAGCCAAGTGCTGAGAAAAGGTTGCCCTTGCGGGTCTTGATGTAATGCCAAATGCCGTAGCCGAGCGGAAGGATCAGCGCGAGGACCATCGCCTTGTGCGGGCCGATGTGCCAAGGCTTGGCGATTTTCCCTAACTTTTCCTGCAATGCGGGATCCTTGCTGAGGTAGCTAAGGATCAGCACGGGGATGATCACATTGATCAGGATGTTTGCGAGCGGGTTCTCCTGCTTTGCTTGGGGATTCGACATGGCTGGATTTTTAAAAAACTTGGATGTGGGCAACAAAAAGCGGCCTCGGATCAACCAAGGCCGCTTTTTGATCAAAGTCAAACAGTGCCGAAGATCGTACGGCCAGTCGCACGCAGATCATCTGCGGCTTCCTTGAGACGATTGGCGAGTGAGATCTCCGCTTTTTTCAAATACGAGCGCGGGTCGTACTGCTTCTTGTCGCCGACTTCGCCGTCGATTTTGAGTACGCCTTCGAGGTTTTGGCAGATGTGAGTCACGATCGGGCGGGTGAACGCGTATTGCGTGTCGGTGTCGATGTTCATCTTGACCACGCCGTAGTCGAGGGTTTCACGGATGTCTGAGAGATCGGAGCCGGAGCCACCATGGAAGACGAGGTCCATTTCTGCGGCGGGGCCGTGCTTGTCGGTCACGACTTTTTGGCCGTCGCGAAGGATGGTTGGCAGGAGTTTGACCGCACCGGGCTTGTAGGCGCCGTGAACATTGCCGAAGGTTGCAGCGAAAAGGAAACGACCGATCGGTTGAAGTGCCTCATAGACCGCGAGCATGTCCTCGGGGGTCGTGTAGAGTTTTTCGGCGGCGACTCCAGAGGTGTCGTGGCCATCTTCTTCACCACCGACGACTCCCGCTTCGACTTCAAGAATGATGCCGAGGTCGGCGCATTCCTTGAGTAGTGCTTTCGAGAGTGTGAGGTTTTCTTCGAGTGGGAGCTCGGAGGCGTCGAGCATGTGGCTCTGGAAAAGTGGGCCTTTGCCCTCGGCGATCCGCTTTTTCGATGCTTCAAGCAGCGGGCGGAGGAACGAATCCACTTTGCCGGGTTGGCAATGGTCGGTGTGGAGGCCGATGAGGACGTCGTGTTTCTCTGCGAGAAGGTGAGCGGCTTCCGCGAGGATGATCGCGCCGAACGCAGCGTTCTTCACCATTGTACCGGAGGCGAACTCACCACCACCGGTGGAAACTTGGATGATGCCGTCGCACTTGGCTTCTGAAAAGGCACGAAGGGCACCATTGATGGTGGTGATCGAAGTCACATTGACGGCGGGATAGGCGTAACCACCTTTTTGGGCGGCGTCGAGCATGGCGCGATATTGCGCTGGAGTTGCAATTGGCATAACGCCATTGGGAGTAGCCAAGGTCGGGCAGATCGGCAAGTCAGAATCGTCACGAAAATCAAAGGATGTCTCTGGCTTGCGGCTTGCAATATCTCGCGTTGGCGGGTTCCATCATGACAGTTCCAATGAATTCAACCGAATCGATCGTCTGCAAACCAACGCCTTGGTTCCTTCTTCGTGCTCTGGTAATGCTCCTGATGTTTGGGGTTTTCACGGTGTTGTTTTACATCGACGGCACGACGGGCTACCGGAAAAAGAACGAGGTTTTTTACTTAAACAAAGCGTTTCAAGCTGCAAATGAAGCGTTCTCCAAGATGAATGCTGGCGGTGCTTTGACGCCGGATGCTTGGACGGCCTTTGCGTCGAAGCAGGAAGTTTCAATTCCAGCCGACCGCTCCGTCATGCCGGTATATCTTACACTGCCGATGCCATGGCCTGCGGTACTCCACGACTTCGAGCGGATGAAATCGCTGGAGTGGAATATCCTCTGGCGTGAATACACGCGCGAACGTGGCTTGAACGCTGCGCCGCCGGAGCACCCCTACGATGCGGGGAAAATACGTGAGCAAATGATCGTTTGCGTCATTTGTGCGGTTCTCTCAGGTACGGCGGGGTTTTTCCTCGTTCGCACCCTGCGCAGGTCCATCTCGGTCGATGGCCAAGCGATCGTCGCCCAGGATGGCAGGCGCGTTTTATTCGCGGATTTCAAGAAGCTCGACCTGCGGAAATGGGAAACCAAGGGAATCGCCTTCCTCCACTATGAAGGTGCCTCGGGTGAGGGCAAAATCCGAGTCGATGGTCTAACGTATGGCGGATTTGCGCAAAAAGATGGGGAACCCGCCGAGCGCTTAATGCGCCAGATCCGTGCGAACTTTTCAGGGGAAATCATCGAATATGCTGCTGCCGAGGGCACCCCTGCCGAGGTCACTCCGCCTGCCGCTTGATTCACCAATTTCGCATCTTCCGCTCTTTTCTATTCTTTTGCGCTTCCAATTCGCTTTCCAGGTTGCAAAGTCGGGCCAGCAAGAGGTAACCAATCCCAACGCCAATCCTCAATAACAGCAAATCATGTCAGACAAAACAATCGAAGCCCGTGTAAAGGACATCATCGTCGACCAACTTGGCGTCAACGCTGATCAAGTGACAACCGAAGCTAAATTCGTCGAAGACCTCGGCGCCGACTCGCTCGACACCGTCGAACTCGTCATGGCTTTTGAAGAAGAATTCGATATCGAAGTTCCTGATGAAGAGGCTGAGAAGCTTCAAGCTGTCGGCGATGTGGTGGCTTACATCACCAGCCAACAAGCCTAAATTTTCCGCTAGGCAAACATTCAATTAAAGGGCGGATTCCTGCAAAAGGTTTCCGCCCTTTTCATTGCAATGCGGCATATCCGCATGAAGTTCAGCTGCCCATGCACTCACCAGACGACATTCATTACGCGTTAGAAATGACGAAGGTTCTTCGTGAGCCAGACCGTCGGATCGACACGTTCGGTGAGACGCGTTTTGAGTTTCAGTTGATCAGTGAGTTGATGGACCGCACCGGTGAGGTGCGCATTCGCACCGGCGAGGTCGAGGCGATGCGCCCGAGGATCTTGCGTCCGGCGGCCTATCGCGAGGTTGAGCTTGAGGGGTTTGATGACTCCGCGAGGGAGCGCTTCGAGCGCTTGGTCGAGAAGCTCAAATCCGAGGGCAGGGATCTCACTTTCCTCCAGTACGGATTCCAATTCCGCCGAGGTGAGGTGCAGGAAGAAATCATTTACGATAGCATCGATGCCGTGCGGGATCGGGTGCTCGAAGACATTCGTCGGACGGGAAATCCAGCATGTGCGGTGATCGAGGGCGTCGATGACGCATGGGAAATTTCGATCCTGAAGTTTTCCTTTGAGATGATTCTGCGCTCTCAAGAAATCAATGCGTTCGACTTCAAGCGACGGGGCCTCATCTAAGCGATTGTTGCCCGAGAATCTTCCCATTCCATCCAAGCGGGTCTTGCATTCTCGGGCGGATTTCAAAAAAGTCTTCCAGCGAAATAATGGTTACCCATGAAGTTTTGGACGCTCATTAAACTTCTCTCTGCGCTCGTCGTGGCAGGGGTGATCGGGTTTACCTGCATGCTTTCGTATCATGTTCTTGTGAATCCTTTAGATGGGATTTTCCGGGAAATCATTCCCAATCCCGCAGAAGTGGCCGGAAGGAAGTCGGATACCGAGTTTGCAAAAATGCTCGATTCCAACGAGTTGCCGGACATCGATCCGGGTGAAATGGCCTATCAAAAAGCCCATGAGCTCATCGCTCTGGGGAAGATTGCTGAGGCGAAAGAGAAGCTGACGACGATTGTCAATGTGTTCCCAACGTCGTCTGCGGCTCCGACCGCCCGCCGGATCGTGGGTGAGATGAACCTCGATGAAATTCTATCCAGTGCGCACATGGAGGGAAAAAAATCCCACCTGGTCAAACGCGGGAATTCATTCATCGGCATCGCAGCGGAGTACAATACCAGTCTCGATGCCATCATGAGCCTCAACGGGATGACGGATTTGAAAAGCCTTCAGGCGGGGGAAGAGGTCGTCGTGTTGCCGTTAGAATTTCGCGTGCTAATCGAACCGAAGCGCAAGGCCATTTCAATCTGGGACGGAGGTCGGTTCGTCTGCGAGTTTCCGATTCTCCGCATGGGAATCACCACCACAATTTTACCGGTGCGCACGACCATCGCCGGTAAGCTTGCGGACATCGATGGACGCCAGGTGAAGCAAGGCTCGAAAGAATTCCGTGGCGCGCGCAAGGTGATCCAGATCGCCAAACCGGCGCTGCAAATCCGCGGGGAGTCACCGGGCGCTGATATCGCTCGCGGGCTGATCCTACGAGCGGAGGATATGGAAGAACTGAGCCTGCTCACCCGCACGGGCAACGAGGTGGAAATCCGCTAAGGTTCGTCAATGACGGAGCCGCCCTTACATCGCGCACGGGCTGTTTTACATCGCGCAAGGCCTGTTCACCGAGCTCAAAAAGCGCCTGATCGACCATGTGCTCGAATCCGAGCTGACGACCCATTTGGTTTACGACAAGCACGAGCGCCCTCGCCGGAGTTATGGCTGGCAGGCTGGAGGATAAAATTTCGCCAACTGATTCCACCGATATGAAACTCTCACCTGGCCCGCGCGGAGATTGAAATCGTCCCGCAATGACCGCGCCAGCTCATCCCAAACGCGAGGCCGAGCATTCGCATGCGGCAGTTTATCTCCAGCCAAACGCCCTGCCTGGTGGAATTCAAACCCATCTCTGGTCTTGCATCTTGATTTGAAAATCCCGATTGTTCACATCTCAGACCATGCAGCTCCTTGAATTTGAAAAACCTGCCGCCGAACTGGAACGCGAACTTGAAAAGCTCCGCTCGAAGTCCGCATCCCAAGATATCGATATGTCTGCTGAAATCTCCATGATGGAGAAGAAGCTGGCGGAGACTCGGGCAGAAATTTATCGGAACCTGACCCCATGGCAGCGCGTTCAAATTGCTCGTCACACGAATCGGCCGTTCATGCTCGACTACGTTTCTATGGCGTTCACGGATTTTTGTGAGCTCCATGGTGACCGGCACATCGGGGATGATGCCTCGATGCCGGGCGGTTTTGCGCGGATCGGCCCGCACCGCGTGGTGGTGGTGGGTCACCAAAAGGGCCGAGACACCAAGGAAAATCTCAAGCGAAACTTCGGTAGCGCTCACCCCGAGGGCTACCGCAAGGCAATGCGGTTGATGAAGACCGCCGAGAAATTTGGCCTGCCGATCATTACCTTGATCGACACGCCGGGTGCCTTTCCGGGGATCGGCGCGGAGGAGCGAAACATCGCTGAGGCGATCGCCTACAACCTCCGTGAGATGATGTTGCTCAAGGTGCCGGTCATCGCGGTCATTTTGGGGGAGGGTGGCTCGGGTGGGGCGCTTGGGATCGGTGTGGCCGATCGCGTCATCATGATGGAAAATGCTTACTACTCGGTCATCAGTCCGGAAGGGTGCGCGGCGATCCTTTGGAAGCACCGCAAGCATGCGCCCGAGGCGGCTGAGGCGATGAAATTGGTCGCGCCAGATCTCATGCAGCTGGGGCTCATCGACGATGTTGTTCCTGAGCCAACGGGTGGCGCTCATCATGATCATCAGGTCACTGCGGATTCATTCCGCGAGAAGATTCTCGGGCAACTCGATCAGTTGCTCGCGTTGAGCACGGAGCAGTTGCTCGACCAACGCTACGCCAAATTCCGCGCATTTGGTGATTGGCAGGGGAAAGAATGATGGCGCGAACGCAGTACACGGATTTGTTCGGAACACCCAAGCGGAATTCATTTTGAACCGGCAGAAAATCATGGCGAAGAAGGTTGGAATCATCGGTGCGGGCGGCATGCTGAAGTATCATGTCGAGGGGTTTCGTCTTGCGGGTGCGGAGGTGGTCGCCATCGGCGATGTGGCGCCGGGTGCGGCGGCCAAGGCTGCAGCTCAATGGGGCATCGGCAAGGCCTTCGAATCGGTGGATGCCATGCTTGCCGATTGCACGGACTTGGATGCAGTGAGCATCATCGTTCCTAACAAGTTTCATGCGCCGCTTGCGATCCGCTGCCTTGAGGCGGGGTTGCATGTTTTTTGCGAAAAACCACCGGCGCTCAACGCGGCTGAGGTCCAGCAAATGATGGACGCGGCGCAGCGAGCCGATCGCAAATTGGTTTTCAATTTCAACAACCGGGCACGACCCGACTCACAAGCGATCAAGGCCTACATTGACCGCGGCGTCGTTGGGACGATCAACTCGGCGCAGGCGAAATGGATTCGCCGTACCGGCATTCCAGGTTTTGGGGGATGGTTCACGACGAAGGCGCTTTCGGGTGGGGGGCCGGTGGTGGACTTGCTGCATATGATCGACCTCGCGTTGTATTTTATGGGGTATCCGGAGCCGGCGCATGTGTTGGCGACGACCTTTGACACGTTCATCACCGATCCGGGTTTCAAGGGGCCGTGGGGGATTCCAGATCAAGCGGGCGGAACCAACGACGTGGAAGCTGCGGCTCATGGATTCGTGACATTCAAGACCGGACAAGTGCTGACCCTCCAAGTTTCATGGGCTGAGATGGTGAAGTCTGAGGAAGTCTCGGTGGTCTTCCAAGGCACCAAGGCGGGAGGGAAGGTCGAGCGGGTGTTCCGCAGCGATGGCATGGATCAAGCGGCTGCCGATGCTTGTGAATTGTATGTCCAAGAAAATGGCGTGAGCGTGAATCGTCACATTTTGGCTCCTGCTTGCGAGGACATGGGCCGGAGTCAATCCGCTCAGAACTTCATCGCTACCATCGAAGGAAGTGCCGAGCCGCTCAATACTCCAGACCAAGCGTTGCGTCTCATGGCGATCATCGACGCGATCTATCAGTCGGCCTCGACCGGAAAGCCTGTCTCACTCTAACCCAATAAAAATCCAGTAATCTAATATATGTTATCATGAATCGTAAACTTCGCATGGGCATGGTGGGTGGTGGTCGTGGCGCATTCATTGGCGCGGTCCACCGGATGGCAGCAAATCTTGATGGAACGATTGAGCTGGTTGCTGGATGTTTTTCGTCGGATCCGGAAAAATCGAAGCTGTCAGGGGAGGATCTCTTCCTCGATCCGGCGCGCGTTTATGCATCGTATGCTGAGATGGCCGCACGCGAGGGTGCGTTGCCCTTAGGCGAGCGCATCGATTTTGTGAGCATCGTGGCGCGCAATGACCTGCATTTCCCAGTGGCGAAGGCATTCTTGGAAGCGGGCATCCACGTGGTTTGTGAAAAGCCGCTGGCATTCTCGCTTGAGGAAGCGAAGGAATTGAAGAAGTTGGTCGATGCCTCGGGCTTGGTTTTCGCGCTCACGCACAACTACACCGGCTACCCGATGGTGAAAGAAGCGCGGGCGATGGTGAAGGGCGGCAAGTTGGGCCGTATTCTAAAAATTGTGGCCGAGTACCCGCAGGGCTATGCCATCGGTGGACTCAAGCAGCAAGAGGATGGGGCCATTTCGAACTGGCGCGCTGACCCAAGTGTTTCAGGAGTTTCTAACTGCATCGGTGACATCGGCTCGCATGCCGAAAACCTTGCCCGCTACATCACGGGGCTCGAGCTTGAGGAGGTCGCTGCCGATCTGAATACGTTCATCCCGAACGGAAAGTTGGACGATGATGGCAGCATGTTGGTTCGCTACGAAGGTGGCGCGCGTGGGGTGCTCTTCGCCTCACAAATTTCTGCGGGGGAAGAAAACAACCTCAACATCCGTGTGTATGGCACCGAGGCCTCGCTGGAGTGGCATCAGGAGCACCCGAACGAATTGATCGTGAAATTTGCCGAGGCGCCCCGCCAGATCTGGCGTCGCGGCAACAGCTACAACGGGCCTGAAGCGTCGAAGTACACCCGCTTGCCGTTCGGTCACCCGGAGGCCTTCATCGAAGCTTTTGCCAATGTCTATCTGAGTGCCGCCGAGGCGATCCGTGATCATCTCGCCGGAGTCTATCCGCGTGCTGAGGGCTACGATTTCCCGACTGTGGGCGATGGCGTCGAAGGCATGGCATTCATCGAGGCGGCGGTGGCGTCATCCAAAGCAAATGCCGCTTGGACTCCAGTGCACGCATCGATCTAATGGGAAATCTACGAGATTTGCTGGTGCGCGTGTTAGAATCTACGCACCGGCATTTGGATTTGCTCAGCGGGTGAGTGCCTCCACGATGTGGCGTACGTTTTGGCGCATCATTTGTTGGTAGGTCGTTCCGCCGGTTCCGTCGGCGATCAAGGGTTCTCCAAGCGCGATTCCGGTGTCGGTGGTGAGGGTTTTGAGAATCTTGGGATTCGATTCTTTTTCCGGAAAAATGGCAGCGACGTGGTTATCTTTGAGATCGGTGATCAATGTTGCGAGCTCCTGCGGATTGGGCATTTGTTCGCGGTTCATGCCTTGGACGGGATGCGGAGTGAAACCGAAATCTTTGCAGAGATAGTTGAATGCTGCGTGGGTGGTGGCGAGGTGTCTCTTGTCTCGCGGTACCTTCGAGAGCTCGCGCTTTGTCCAGCGTTCGAGTTCGTCGAGTTCCTTGCGGTAGGCGGTGGCGCGTTGCTGGAAGGCTTCCGTGTTTTGGGGAGAGGCGGCGGCAAGGGCGTCTGCGACGATTCCGGTTGCTCTGCGGAATCGGTCGATCGAGTGCCACCAATGCGGGTCGAGATTGTGATGGTGCTCGCTCGGGTCGGCATCGTCGTGGTCGCATGCGCCCTCAATGGCGGGGAGCGTGGCGCCGACTTCGATGAGCGTGGCGTTGGCGGCGATGATTGCCTTGAGTTTGGGAAGGTAGCTCTCGAGTCCCATGCCCGCGACCAGATAGACCGATGCGCCCTGGGCTCGTTGCAAGTCTGCGGGCTTGGGTTCGAAGTGGTGAGGGTCGCCATTTGGGCCGATGAGGTCCACGACTTCCACGAGGTCACCGCCGACTTGTTTTGCGAGATCGCCGAGTAGCGGGTGGAGGACAGCGACCTTGAATTCGGCGCTCAGGGTTGGAAGAAGTCCGAGGAGCGTGATGGCGAGTAAGCGGTAAAACATGGGAGGAAGGGGTCAGTTGGCAGAGGGATTGGAGTCGATTGAGACTCGGCGAGGGCGAGTGGTGGTTTCTTGAGATTATCAAGCCCTGTCCGGGACTTGAGGTGCGGGCTTTACTTGAAAATTGCCAAGGTGGGTCGGTGATCCGAGGCCTCGCTCCAGTCGGTGTCATCGATGATCCGTGAAGCGGGGAAATCCACATCCATTTTCATTTGTTGACTTACCATGATGAAATCGATGCGAGAGTAGATGTCTTGTGCCGTCCAGTGGTGAGTCCATGCCATTTGGTGAGAGTCCTTCATGGGGATCGCGGTGAGGTAGTTCGGGCTGCTGTATTTGCCGACGAGCAGTTTGATCGCGGGTGTGCCGCGGGTGTCGTTGAAGTCTCCGTAGACGATGAGCCGTTCATTTGGATTGGCTTTCAAGAGTTTGTCGATGTGGTTTCGCACGAGGCGCACTTCATTGAGGCGGATGGCCTCTTGGTCACCTTGTTCGCTGTCACGTTTGGATTTGAGGTGCAGACCGATGAAGTGGTAGGGCTTTCCGTGGACCTCGATGGTGGCATCGAGAATGCCGCGATTGATCTGGAACGTCTTTCCGGCGAGTTGGTAATCGAGGATCGCTGAATTTGACGTCGAGGTGATTGGGAATCGTGAGAGAATCCCAAGGTGGCGGACTGGGTCGGATCCGCCGGTGTGATGAGAGTGTGGTAAGTCGAGGCCAGCGGCCTTGAGGCGTTGCTGGATATCGGCGAGATCTGAGGCTAGGCCAATTTCACAAAGACCTAGGATGTCCGGTTTATGGCGAGCGAGGATTTCGGTCACCGCTTGTTTTTCGGAATCTGGCTTTGGTGCGCCTTTGAGAGGTTTTCCATCCACGAAGCGGTCCATCGTGAGCCAGTTCTCGACGTTGTAGCTGATGAAGCGGACGGCCTCGGCGGATGCGGTGGCCTCGGTAGCGGGTTTCGCCGTGGCCTCGGGCGTTGGCACCTCGGCGGGTGGGGTGGCTTGAGCGGCTTGCTTCTCCCAAGTGGGCGTGGCGGCGAGAAGCTCGCACGCCGTGCTAGCAAATAGAACAGCCGAAGCCAAAAAGGCTCCTGCGATGCCTAATGCCCGATTGCTCAGGCTTGCGAGCAAGGAATGAAATCCCACGCGCTCAAGACTCATGTTGCTCTTTACCTGGGACTTCCTTGACTCGGGTTTCGGTCTCGGTGCGTGTAATTTCACGCTCAAAATCGTCTCGTGCTTTTTTGAACTCCCCCATGCTCTTGCCGACGCCACGAGCGAGCTCGGGCAGCTTCTTGGCTCCGAAGAGCAACAAGATCACGACAAAAATCATCATCATTTCTGGCATTCCAATGGGTCCCATAATTTTAGTGTTGTTTGTTTCTGGAGCGTAATCTTGTTCTACGCACTTGCAATTCATTTACTTTGGAAAAAAGAACCATCTTCCAATGGCTCGATTTTTCCATCTCAGTGGCAAACGGGGCAGGTGTTGAGCGAGGTGAAAAAGTCGTGACCCTTGTTGTCGACGAGGATGAACGCAGGGAAATTTTCCACCGTGATTTTCCATACTGCCTCCATGCCAAGCTCTGGGAACGCGATGACCTCCTGTGAGCGGATGTGGTCTTGGGCGAGGAGTGCCGCGGGTCCGCCGGCCGACCCGAGGTAGAAGCCGCCGTGTTTTTGGCAGGCATCGGTCACTTGTTTCGAGCGATTGCCTTTGGCAAGCATGACCATGGAGCCGCCGTGCGCTTGGAAGAGGTCGACGTAGCCATCCATACGACCCGCCGTGGTTGGGCCAAACGAGCCGGACGCCATGCCAGCGGGTGTCTTTGCTGGACCGGCATAGTAAACGGGGAAGTTTTTGAAATAGTCGGGCAGTTCGCCGGTGTCATCGAGGATTTCTTTGAGTTTGGCGTGAGCGATGTCGCGGGCGACGATGATCGTCCCTGTGAGGGAGAGAGCGGTGGTGACGGGGTATTTCGCGAGGGTTTTGAGGGTTTCCTCCATGCCGAGGTCTAGATTGATTGGGACCCCCTTGAATTTCCAGTCGCGGAATTTTTCTGGAATGAAGCGGCCGGGATTTTTTTCGAGTTTCTCGAGGAAAATGCCGTCGCGGGTGATTTTGGCTTTGGCTTGGCGATCCGCCGAACACGAGACGCCGATGCCGACGGGGCAAGATGCACCGTGGCGCGGCAGGCGGACGACTCGGACGTCGAGCGCGAAGTACTTGCCGCCGAACTGCGCGCCGATCCCGACATCGCGGGCGAGAGCGAGGAGTTCTTGTTCGAGTTCGATGTCGCGGAATGCTTGGCCGTGCTCGTTGCCCGAGGTTGGGAGGGCATCGTAGTAGCGGGTCGAGGCGAGTTTCACCGTCTTCAGACAGTTTTCTGCGGAGGTGCCACCGATCACAAATGCAAGGTGATAGGGTGGGCAGGCGGAGGTGCCGAGCGAGGCCATTTTTTCCACGCAGAATTCCTTGAGCCGCTGCGGGTTGAGGAGGGCCTTGGTTTCCTGATAGAGGAACGTTTTGTTTGCTGAGCCCCCGCCTTTGCTCACGAAGAGAAATTGGTAGGCATCGCCGGAGGTGGCGTAGAGGTCGATCTGTGCTGGGAGATTGGTCTTGGTGTTCACCTCCTCATACATCGTGAGCGGTGCGGTTTGCGAGTAGCGTAGGTTCTCGCGGGTGTAGGTCTGATAGATTCCTTTCGAGAGATATTCCGCGTCATCGCAGCCGGTCCAAACGGTTTGGCCTTTTTTGCCGATGATCGTGGCGGTGCCGGTGTCTTGGCAAAATGGCAGAATCCCGTGCGCGGCGATCTCTGCATTTTTCAGTAGCATGAGCGCGACCATGCGGTCGTTTTCCGAGGCCTCGGGGTCATCGAGGATCGCCGCAACTTGCTCCAAATGCGAGGCGCGGAGGGTGAAATTGATGCTCTTGATCGCCTCGGCGGCCAACAAGGTCAGCGCTTCGGGTTCGATTTTTAAGATCGGCTTGCCTTCGAATTCGGACAGCGAAATGTGGTCGGTGCTGATGCACTCGTACTCGGTGGTGTCGGGGCCGAGCGGGAAGGGGTCTTGATAGAAAAATGGTTTGTCGGGCATGGCTTGCGACCCTTTCTATGCGGGGCAGGCTGGGGGTGCAAACCGTTTCCTGAAATTAGGATACTAGAGGTTTCCCCCAGATTTAACCGTCGATGCGGGCTTTCAAGGCTTGCGAAACGGGCTTTAAACGGCTAAGTGCCTCCCGCATGGATAAGAAACCAGTTGTACTGATCATTCGCGATGGGTGGGGTGTGAATCCCGGTGGTGCGGAAACCGCGGTGAAGGACGGGAATGCGACGTTGTTGGCGAAGACCCCTTTTCATGAGGTGATGTTTGCGAAATACCCAAAGGGTTTCATCAGTGCCTCTGGCCTCGATGTCGGCTTACCGCCGGGCCAAATGGGCAACTCAGAGGTCGGCCATCTCAATCTTGGCGCGGGCCGGATCGTCTATCAAGACCTCACGCGGATCAACAAGGCGATCGATGAAGGGACTCTTGCCACCAACTCCGTGTTTGCGAGAGCGCTTGAAAAAGCCAAGTCAGGGCGCCTGCATTTCATTGGGCTCGTCTCTGATGGCGGCGTCCACAGCCACCAGGATCAACTCGTCGCCATGGTCAACCTCGCGAAACAAGCGGGCGTAAACGACATTTTCATTCACGCCATCACCGACGGTCGTGACACCTCGCCGACCGGTGGCGAAGCTTATCTCACCAAGGTGGAGGATGAGGCGGCGAAGTCGGGCGCTCGGATCGCAACCGTGGTCGGGCGCTACTTTGCGATGGATCGCGACAAGCGCTGGGATCGGGTGAAACTCGCTTGGGACGCGATCGTCCTCGGCAAGGGCGAGAAGCGCGACGTTCTCGCGAGCGAGGCGGTCGCCGACTACTACCGCTTGGATAAAACTGATGAATTTATGCCGCCGATGATTTTCACGGAGGCAGACACGCAGCGCGTGAGAGATGGCGATGTGGTCTTGTTTTTCAATTTCCGGTCGGATCGCGCGCGGGAACTCTCGGAGGTGTTCCTCGATGCAAACTTCGATGGCTTTGATCGAGTGGTGACGCCGAAGGTTCACTTTGTGACGCTGACCCAGTATGACGAGAAGTTCAACTGTGAGGCGATTTTCCCACCCCAGACCTTGGACAATGTCCTTGGTAAGGTCGTGGCAAATGCCGGACTCACCCAGATGCGAATTGCCGAGACCGAGAAATACCCCCACGTGACCTACTTCTTCAACGGGGGCGAGGAAGCCGCCTATGCAGGGGAAGATCGGGTGATCATCCCTTCGCCGAAGGATGTACCGACCTATGATTTCAAGCCAGAAATGAGCGCCGGCCAAGTGACGGAGACGGTGGTCTCGAAGCTCAAGGACTACGACTTGGTGATTTTGAATTTCGCCAATCCGGACATGGTGGGTCACACGGGAGTCGTGGAGGCTGCCATCAAAGCGGTGGAGGTGATCGATGCCGATGTCCAAGCGGTGGCCGAGGAGACGCTGCGCTTGGGTGGCAAACTTCTCATCACGGCCGACCATGGAAATTGCGAATACATGCGCAATCCTGACGGCTCGCCGAACACCGCCCACACGACCAATCTCGTGCACTTGTTTTATGTCGCGGACGATGCTTCGGACTACCAAGTCAGGGACGGCGTTTTGGCCGATGTGGCGCCCACGTTGCTCGAAATGCTCGGGCTCCCCCAGCCGACGGAAATGACCGGCGTTAGCTTGCTAGAGAAAAAGTGAGCCGAAGCTGAATTTGCAGCGGTGCACGCTTAACGTCATTTTTAAATCGGAGACGTAGGCGATTTTGATGCAAAAATCGTACACTGAATTGTGGTTTTTGGCATTTGATCATTGCCAGCAAGTGTTTTTTTGGGTCATCTCTGCCCATGCGGGCATTTTTAAAACACCCTATTTGGGTTAGGCTTGAATTACTCGGGGGTGTGTTGGTAATCGGCTGGGTGCTACTCGCTGCCTCCGCCCACGCCTTTCCGCCGGCACCTTACTACACGCTCTATGGCGTGGTCCGCGATCAAGTGGGTCAAACGGTCACCGCCGAGGGAGCCGAGGTGGTCCTGCTCAAGGGCGGTAAGGAAATGGCCCGCACGCCGGTCACTTCGAGCCAGATCGACCAAAGCTACGAGCTCAAGATCCGGATCGACCAAGCGCGCTCGGGTACCACGATTTATTCGGATCGGGCCTTGGCGGCGAGCGGGCTTTTCAGCCTCGCGGTGTCGATGAGGGATCCGGTCTCCAAAATTAAAACTTGGTATTACCCGATCGAAGTGAGCGGAAATCTCACGGCAGGCAAGGGGAGTGAGCGCGTCCGCTTGGATCTCACGCTCGGTGCGGACCTGGACAAGGATGGCCTGCCGGACGACTGGGAAGCCTGGCAGCTTTATCAGGCTGGCTATTATCAAAATGACAATGGTGAATGGGATCTCACGCTCATCGACAAGGACGGCGACTTCGACAAAGACGGCCAATCGAACTTCCTCGAATATGTCGCAGGGACCTTCGCGGGCGATGCCACGGAGCGCTTCAGTCTGAGCATCAAGGAGAAGCTCGCGGACAACGTGCGCTTCGAGTTCTTCGCGATCACCGGCAAGGTTTACACGATTGAGAGCACCCTCGACATGAAGACCTGGACGCGGGTTGCCTTCGCGGTGGGTGCGCCTGCGTCTGGGAGTTCGGCGTATCAGGCGACGGACGTTGGGATTCTCTCTGCCTTTGCGGCACCGCGCTCCAGCACCAAGGAATTTTACCGCCTCTCTGTTCGATGAAAAAACTGCTCCTCGCTCTAACTTCGCTACTATTCACCACGCTTGCCCACGCGCAGTGGAAAACGACGACCTATACCCTCAAGGGCGGGTGGAACGCGATTTACCTGCACGGCGATGCGACGCAGGACACGCTCGAAAACTTGCTACCCTCGACGGTGCTGGAAGTCTGGCGTTGGCAGCCTAACCCGACACAAGTTGGGTTCACGCAGTCGCCGTTGATTCCTTCGTCCGGCACGGCAGAATGGAGTGTCTGGAAAAGAGGGGTGCCTGCCGAGAGTAGCCTCACGCGGCTAGCGGGTCAGATGGCGTACTTGGTGAAATGCAGCGGCAACATCTCCAACACCTACAGCGTGCCGATCAAGCAGGCGCCCCAATTGCCCGCCAACAGCTGGGTGCGCAACGGTGCCAATTTACTCGGTTTTCCCAGTTACAAAAATGGCAGCACCTACCCGACGATGTCAGCGTATTTTGCGACCTTCCCGGCGGCGATTGCGGCCAGCTCCAGGGTTTACAAGTACATCGGTGGCGATCTCGGCTCGGGCAATCCAGTCCAGATTTTTTCGAATAGCACAGAGCGCCTCGATTCCACCCAAGCCTATTGGTTCTCCGCCGAGGTCACGGGCGACTACTATGCGCCGCTGGAAATCAGCCCGAGTAGCAATGGCGGTCTCGCCTTCGGTCGCGATGGGTCGTTTGTGAAAGTGCTCGTTCGCAATCGTAGCGCCGCTGCGGTTACGCTGACCTTGGCGCCTGTCGCCAGTGAATCGGCACCGACCGGCCAGACGGGGATCGTGGGTGCGGTTCCATTGACCAAGCGCACTTTCAATGCCACTTCCTTGCAGTGGACTGAGACGCCGATCACTGCCAGTTACACCGAGGCGGTGGGTCCAAATTCCACGGTCGAGCTCAGCTTCGGGATCAACCGCGGCGATGCCATGATGTCTGCTGCATCGTCCGATGCACTGTTTGCCTCGCTGCTGCGCATCACCGACAGCAGCAATCTCATGGATGTCCATGTGCCCGTGACTGCTCAGAAATCGTCGTTGGCGGGGTTGTGGATCGGCGATGTTTCGCTAACCAATGTGAGCAACAAGGTTTCCAATGGTGCGCAGGCCACGGCCACTCTAACGGATGGGGTGATCACCGATGTGACGGTCGCTGGCTCGGGAGGCTTTGGGTACACCAGCCCGCCGGTGGTGACCATCGCCCCACCGCATGCCAACAGCAACGTGACCGCCACCGCGAGCGCGACCATCGACGCCAGCGGATTGGTCACCGCGGTCACCCCAGTCACAGGTGGCTCCGGCTACCTCACGCCGCCGACCGTATCGTTCGCCGATCCTGCGGGCACTACGGCGCTAGCTGAGGCAACGGTCAGCACGAGTGGAAGCGTGACTCGAATCAACCTCTTGTCGTCTGGTAGCAATTATTTGGCGGTACCCAGTGTGACCATCGATCCGCCGCCGGTGAATGTCGCCGCGACGGGGACCGCAGTGGTGAGTGGCAATAAAACGATTGCATCGATCTCGACGGATACGGGGGGATCCTTTTACACCACGGTGCCCACGGTGACGATTGCGCCTCCTACGCCGAACACTGCCACCGCCACCGCTCTCACCCGCAACGGGACTTTATCCAGTGTCACGGTCGACAATGCAGGCAGCGACTACCTTTCGGCTCCTTCGGTGACGATTGAGGCTCCGCCTGCCAGTGCTCAAGCCACGGCCTTGGCAGTGGTGAGTGCGAACAAAACAATTTCACAGATAGATCAATCCAGTGGCGGCGGCTATTACCTAACCAAGCCGACGGTCACCATCGCTGCCCCGCCCGCCAGTGTGACTGCCACGGCCAACGCGACGGTGGCAGCGGGAGCCGTTTCGGGCATCACGGCCAATGTCACAGGCACCAACTACAGCGTGGCTCCCACGGTGACCATCGCTGCGTCAGCCGCGAGCGTGACCGGTAACGCTACGGCGACCATCAGCGGTGGGGGGGTGACTGGTATCGTGGTCAATACGGCGGGCAGCTATTATGCGACGGCTCCCGTGGTCACAGTGGCTGCGCCTCCGGCCAGCGTGACAGCGACGGCGAATGCAACTTTCACGGGAAATAATACCTTCACCATCACCAAAATTCTCAGCGGCAGCAATTACAACGCTGTTCCGAGTGTGACCCTCACCGGTGGCGGCGGCAGCGGGGCCACGGCTACGGCGAGTTTGGGCGTCACGGCCCAGAGCTTTAAAATTAACTCGGGCGACAAGGTCTATTCGGTTGCACCGAGCGTGGCGATCACGGGTGGCGGCGGCAGCGGGGCCACGGCCACGGCGATTTTAACGAGCGGCAGAGTCACGGGTGTGACCATTACCGCCATGGGCAACGGTTTCACCAGTGCTCCGTCGCTCGCGTTCAGCGCGGGGACCGTCAACTCTGGAACGGTTAATCCCACCGCCGTGGGCAACGACTCGCAATTTGCCGTCAGCACGATCACCAAGGGCGGCACCAACGTTGGCTACACCAGCGCGCCGACCGTGACGATCGCCGCACCTGCCTTGGCTAGGATCGCGACCGTGACCGCCACGGTAGCAAACGGGCTAATCACTGCGATCACGGTCAACAATGCGGGCAGCGGTTACTCCACCGTGCCTTCCCTCAGCATCGCCGCTCCGCCGACGCGGGTCACCGCCACCGCCACCAGCACCCTCAGCGGTGATGGTGTTGCCAGTTTTACGATCACCAATCCAGGCGTGGGCTACGCGAGTGCGCCGGTCGTGACCCTTTCGGTGCCGCCCGCAGCCGTGACGGCCACCGCCACTGCGGATATCAATGGCGGTGTCGTTACCGCCTACACCATCACCAATGCGGGTAGCAATTACGCCACCCCACCCACCGTGACGATGAGTGGCGGCAGCTTTCGCGCGCCGGTTCAAGCGGTCGCAACCTGCACGCTCAGCGGCAGCGGCGTGGCCACTTACAGTGTCAGCAATGTCGGTGCCGGTTACGTGACGGCACCGGCGGTGACCATGAGCGCCCCACCTACTGGTACACAGGCGACGGCAACCGCCACGCTCACCAACGGACTTGTCACCGGATTCACCATCACCAATCCGGGCAGCCTTTACAACTCGGCGCCAGTCGTGACGGTGGATCGACCGCCCGCTGGGGTTCAGGCTACGGCAACCTGTGTCTTGAACGGGGGATCTGGCACCAATAGTGGGGTCGGTTCGACTTTCACCCTTACCAATTCGGGTAGCGGCTATCCGTCTTCGCCCAACGTGACGATTGGGGGATCTGTCGGAGTGCCTGCGCAAGCAGTCGCCACGATCAGCAATGGCGCGGTTACGGGATACACTGTCACCGCCGCAGGCAGTGGATACCCCTCGGCGCCCACTGTCGTAGTTGCGGGCCCTCCGGCCAATGCGCAAGCCACCGCCACTGCGACCGTGGCCAACGGTTCGGTGACTGGCTTTACCGTGAACAATGGTGGCAGTGGTTACGAAAAGGCTCCCGCGGTGACTATCGATTTGCCGCCACCTCGGACCGGTACTTCGACTCCGACTCCATTTAAGTTACGCACCCTTTTGCATCTTTCGGACGGTGGCACTGCACGACTTTTGTCGGAGGTTTACCTCGGTCAGCTTGCGGTGGCGCCCAATGATGTCGGCATTTGCACTTCGGAATCCTTGTTGAAACAAGACGCCCTCGCGAGTGCTCAGTGCTTCAGTTCCTCGCACATGCCGATGGATCAAATAATCACGCATGGTAGTGGAAGTCTCGCCACCGGCCAAACCCTCACTCGCGTGATCAACGTGCCCTACAACGATGCCACCAACCCGTTCGTTCACGCCTATCACCCCGATCACGACAACAAAAATGCCCGCGGCGAAGACCTCCCTGCGGGAGTGGAAGCACCTAACATCACCCGAACCTGCCAGTTCATTTTCACCGCCACTCCGCCCGCAGGTAGCACTACCACCAGCGGTTGGGGCAGCAGCGTCATCGGCGGGAACTACATCGAAACCATGACCGGCGTCCACAAGGACCCGCTCATCCTCTCCGGCATCTTCGAACTTCGCCGCGCCTCACAAATCGGAACGCTTTCGCAGTAAATTTGAAAAGCAGAAAGCAGAAATATCACACCCATCCAATTCTTAACTCCTCATATCTCATGAAAAAGACCGCCCTATTCGCCGCCCTGCTGTGCTTGGCACAGAGCACCCTGCACGCCGACGTGCCGTTGTTCATCAACTACCAAGGCAAAGTTGCCGATTCCACGGGCTTGCCGATCGGTGCCAGTGGTACGGCCGCGGCCCCCACGGCGGCCCCCGTGAACCGCAAGGTGATCTTCCGCATTTATGATGCCTCCACCGGCGGCAACCGCTTGTGGACGGAAGAACAGACGGCGACCATCTCGTTGGGCGTGTTCAGCGTCTTGCTGGGCAATGGCATCAATCCGACGGGCACGGCCTCGACTGAGAGCCGCCCCGCCCTCGACACGATCTTCACCCCCAGCGCCGCCACTAGCCGCTTCCTCGAAATCATGGTCGATAACGGTGACAATTCCATTACCGCATCCGACGTGCCGATCAGCCCGCGCCAGCAGATCACCAGCACCGCGTTCGCGTTCCACGCCAAGGTCGCCGACGGCATCGCTTCTTCGACGGATTTGACGATCACCCCCCTGACGGGCACCGCCACCAATCACGGCCTCGGCTGGTATGGCACGGGCCGCACCTTCAACAGCGTCGCGGTCGATGGCCCCGTGCTCTACGGCAACAGCGGCGGCGCGCTCGGCTCCAATGCCAGTGGCACTCAGAAACTCGCCCTTGCTTGGAATGCGGCGGGTCAGGTCGGCGTTGGAGCCACTTCCTCTTACGATACCAATAACAAACTCACCCTCCAAGGAGATGATAGCGTGACTCCTGCCCGGCAGTTGGTCATCCGCGGCAACACCGACTCCACCAAGCGGCTCAACATCGGCTTCGACACCACGGCCAACGTAGCGACCCTGCAATCCTACACCGCCGCCTCGACCGCTGGTAATTTGCTACTCAACGCTGCAGGCGGTAACGTCGGCATCGGCAGTGCGACAGCACCCGCCGCGAAATTATCGATCGGCACTCCAATCTATGGCGATGCCACCACCCTGAGCACCTCATTTGTCACCGGGGCTGGGACTTTGGGGCAGGTCGCAGGCAGTGAACTGCTTCTGGGTAACTTCGGGTTTGCCACGAACAATTCCCAGAGTTTGGCGATCTCCGCCTACCGCACCGCTGCAGGTGCCACTTGGGGTGACACCGCACTGGTTCTGGGTATGAACGTCGACGTGACCAAGCGCTCTGGAGCCTTCTTGAGCCTGCACAGCACCGGCAATGTTGGCATCGGTACCCTAAATCCTGGTCACAGACTCGATGTGAATGGCACGGCACGCGTGGAAAAATTATTCTCAGCCGGATTGTCGGTGGGCGGATTACAAGTCGCGACAGCGTCAAGCTCCACGGCGGTCGCAAACATCGGTGGGGGCGATGTTGCTACCTATTTTGGATCCTACACTGGAACTAACAGTTATGCCACCTGGTTGCAGGCCTTGAGACCTTCCGATCAGCTGACATTTCCCATGGCGATCAATCCCAATGGCGGAAACGTCGGTATTGGTACAGCCAATCCTCTTTATAAACTCGATGTCAATGGCACGGCTCGCGTGAGTGGACAAATGAATCTGGGAGGCTCCGTCGTGATGGAAGAAAGCCAGCTGATTTATGGTAAGAGCGTCGCGGGGACCACCCAGCCTGTTTTTTGGCCAAGAGCGTCTAACGGGACCTATCTCAATTATGGCACTGACGGATTGTATATCCGCAACAACAACTCGACGCAGGAAATGTATTTCAATGGAGGGAGATTGGCAGTGGGTACCTTGGATACCTCCCAAGGTGGGATCACCACCACAACCTCCGGATTTACATCCTTGGGGACAGCAACTAATGGTGTTACCAGTTACGTGAAAATGTCTTATCGGGCGGATCGCGCAGGAATCGCCTTTGATGTTTATAACTCGGGACAGTACCCAAATGCTTGGAGGGGATTCAGCTACGATGGAGATAGTAACATCGACTGGTATTCGGATCGCACCATGAAGAAGGATATCGTAGATGCGGAGCCGATGCTGGACCGTTTGATGCAATTGCCTTTCCGGCGCTTCCATTGGAAAGATGTGAGTGATCCTGCCGCGAAGGCTGAGTTTGGGGTGATCGCCCAGGAGGTGGAGCCGCTGTTCCCCGACCTTGTCGCGACTGGTAGCGATGGAATGAAGACCGTGGGCTACACCACCTTTGCGACGATTGCCTGTAAGGCCTTGCAGGAGTATAAGACTCAGACAGATGCCGACCTAAGCAAACTTAACGAGCAGATTCACGAGAGGGATACCAAGATCCAAGCGTTAGAGGCCAAGTTGGCGGAGCAGGAAAAGCGGGCCACCGCCCAAGCGGACGAAGTTGCCTCGCAGAACTCCAGGCTCGTCGCCCTCGAAAAACTGATGAGCAAGTCGGGTGCACTCGAAACGGTCTCGATCAAGCTGGAGGGGCAGTAAAACCGCTGGCCACGTAATGCGTTGGCCGAAACCTTTTCTAAGCCCTCATGCACTTTTTAGCGCCCATCACCGTTAGTGCACCTGATTCCTCTCCGGGAATGAGGGCGCCGCGGCGTGGGGTGGCTTGCACTCCAAGCAGAAACTTGTGTTGCCCTTTTTATGTTTCGATTGGCGCGCCGACGCCCTGCTTTTGAATTTTAAGATGTTTTTTGGTTTGCTCAATTTTTCTTTATTATGAACTCCCGCTTCATCCGCTGCCTTGCCGCTTGGGTTGCTCTACTCGCTGCTCCATTGTTAGAAGCGCAGCCTTACGACGCCTCCGCTGGCAACTTTAACTGGATCTACGCGCCATATACGGCGGCAGGTGGCAACGCCACGGCTTTTGGACCAGCCACCACCCAAGGAACGGCCGGCAACCAGATCAGCAACCAAGCGACCCTCCCGCAGACGGCAAACAGCAACTTCCAAGGCGTGGGCCAAGTGGCGGGATCTTCCAGCGCCAAGTCGGTGACCTCGGTGCCGACTTACACCTACGCCGGAACCTACCCAGCGACGGCGACTTCGTCGATCGTGCTTGAGAATAGCTATTTTGGTGGGACCTTCGCTTCGGGAGTTCCGCGTTATTTCATGGGCGACGTGATGACGCCGCCCTTAGTCAAGGTGGATGGGGTGACGCCCGCGGGTGCCAACTACTGGAGGGTCAAGCCCGTCGAGCCAGGCGAGCTCATCAATGGCACCACTCCGGTTGCAATTTACACCGTCAATGTCACCGCCTCGAGTACCAGCAGTAAGCAGGTGACCGTGGCCAGCATCACCACGGGCGTCGTGGTGGGTGCGACGATGCTGGGCGAGCCGATTACCGCCATCAGCGGGACGAACGTCACCCTTGCGGGAAATGCCAATCAGACGATCAATGGCTCGACGGCGGTGTCGGTGACGCCCGCCATGAGCTATTATTACAGCCTGCACGCGGAAAAAGTTTATGCCTCGCAGCCGGGGCGGGTGCAGATCACCTGGGTGACCCTCGCGGCGACCGGTGGGAACTATGGAACGACGACCGAGACCTTTTCGGTGTCGTCCAACACGGCGGCCAGAGTACGGACGATTTATTGGACGGAAGGAAGTTTTGATGGGCCCAAGGTGTCTGTGACGGACGGCCGGATCACCACGGTGAACCCGGTTTTCAACAACAACGTGCCCAAAGCGGTGGCGCAAGAGGTTGAGATCCCCGGCTACGTGCCAACTGCCGAGAATTTGACCACCCTCTCCTTCGATAAATACAGCGGCAACGGGATGATCCATGCCTACAATGTGGAGGGTCGGATCCTGATCGAGTACCTCGGCAATGTCCGACTGGGCAACAATGTCTATGAGTCCCTGGGCATCGATGTGGTGGACATGGTGCGTGCGCCCGACATCAATTACGCGACGATCAATTTGGGTAAAACGCTTGTGCCGCACGACGGCGATGCGACTTTAACGGCTGCGCCCTTGCTCAGCACCCAAGCCGGTGGTGCTACTTACTACGGAACCACCGCCAAGTCCGATGGGACGCCGGAGTACACTGCAGAGCGCGAGACAGGCAGCGCAAATGTCCCAGACAACGGCAGTCCTGTTTCGCCCGACGCTTACAATAAAGTGGTCTTTTACTGGTTGGAGGCAGGCAACTTCGGCATGAAGTGGCCGAAGTATCAGGATCGCTACTGGCTTCGCTGGTCGCCCAATCTGGCCGATTACGCCCACAATACGGTGGACGCGGCTGGCAGCACGGCGGACAACGGTCTTCAATTCACCGATGGCTTGTTACCGCAAATCGTCTATCAGGACGATGGTAATCAAGTGGAGGCTAAGATCGACGATACCACTCAGCGTCTCTATGCGACTTTTGGGCCCAGCTCGGATCTGTGCAATCGCTCGCTGCTGAAGTTCACTAACACGGGCGCGACGTGGTACGTAAATCTTTACACTCAGGCAGAGACCCGCAGTCTCGCGCTGGCATCGACCAGCGTCACCTCCAATGGGGTGACGACGGTGACGGTGAGTAGCACGATGGGGCTGGAAGTCGGGATGATCGTCTCTGGCACAGGAATCAGTGGCACCGCGGCCATCGCCAGCATCACCGACCGCACCCGCTATGTGCTATCGACTGCCATTGCGAATGCCACGAATACTTTAAACTACAGGGTGGAAGCGGATCTAGGTGCGGCGATCAATGGCACGGCGACGGTCGGTACACGCCTCGCGGCACCGAGTGGTCACGAGCTCGCAGGCTACATTTCTGCCGGGACGGGCTACTACCCCGCAGGCTATCTGAACCCAAGTGTGGTCGGCGTCGTCGCGGCCAATGCAGGGGCGATCATCCCCGTCAATGCCCTGCCAACGGACAAGGTGCTGACCGTGCGGTGGTATAAAAAAATCGCTGCGCCGAGTGCCAGCTTCAAGGATCTCTACGTACCGGGCAAGGTTGGTCGCTACACCGTGAGTTATCCATCGGCGCCGGCGCAGATCGTGATCGCTCAAGGGGTCGGCACGGGCGACTTGTCCGGCGAAGAAGGCGCAGGCACGGTCTATGTGCAAAACGATTTCACTCAACCGGGATACAATCCGAATGAGGAACACGCGTTCATGATGAGCGGGACTCCAAGCCGTGCTTATGCCTTACGCGACGATTTGAACATCTACCCATCGGTGAGCGGCTACCAAGCTTCTAAATATACCTCTGATCCCTATGTGCTCGTAGCCTACACCAGCGCAACGGACGAGCGGCCAGCGATGCGTGCCTATCAAGTGGTGCGCAGCAACGCGAGCTTCAGCTTCAACTACACCGCGACTGCAGGAACTCTGCTGGTGAAACCCTATCCGCTGCCGCTATTGCCTTTGGCGATGACGGGCACAGGCAACGCGCGCACCGCCAAGGATATTGAAATCCTCAGTGCGGTGGATGCTCCCACGAATACGAGTTTCAGCGTAGATCCCGCCTACTCCAACTTCACCTTTAAGGATCGTAAGGGCTTCACCTGGGTGCATCGCGGCCCGCATGGCGATCCCAAGCTGGTGAGCTCGACTGCGAACGGGACCACGGTCACCGCCAATACGACGGGTCTGGTTGCGGGGATGGCCGTCAGCGGCACCGGCATCAGCGGTACAGGTACGGCTTCGATCGTTAGCATCACCAATGCCAACAGTTATGTGCTCTCGCAGAACGCAACGGCGACGGCGCAGACCTGGTCGTACTTGCCAGCCTTGTCGATGAAGCTCTACTACACCAGCCAGGATGGATTCTTCATTCCGGGAGCAACGCGAACGACTGCGCAGCCAGCCGTGGGCACGATTCTGCCATTTCTTCGTAATCCCTCGCGCACCGGCCAACCTCTTTCGATCAATAACATCGATGCATACGCCACCACCGCTTCGGGTACCGACCAAGAGGATGCGCCGCTGACGATCACGTACCGCCCCGCATGGCCGACGGATGCCCCTGAACTGCGGGTCGGAGAGACGCTGGCGCTGCCGAAGTTCGGCCTGCCGCAGATCCGCGGCCAAAAAAGTGCGCAGGTGCTCTACCAACAGTCGGTGGCGAAGGATGCAACCAATTCGTCCACCAAAAACAGCGTCACCCTGCTCGATCCGACTCGCGAAAAGACTGTGGACATCGAAACGGCAGGGTTGAATGAGCTGCCCAGTTCGATCGCCACCAGCGTTTACCAAGGCAAGACGTATTTCCAAAAGCTGCCGCCCGACCTGCAGCAGCGGTTTTACTTTGACCCGATGCGCGGCAAAAAGGGCACGCTGGTGCTCAAGGGCGTTTTCCATGACGAAGTTGCCGGTGAAGATTACTTCGATCTCAACTTGCTGACGGCCGCTCAAGAAGATGCGATCAATCAACTAGAAACCACCACCGGTGCGGAGCACATCGCTTGGCTCAAGGCCATCAAGACCCTCAAGACAACGGTGGAAACCTTTGTCGAAAATCCAGCGAAGTTGGGGACCTACATGGTCGACACCACCACCACCCAAGCCGTGGATGTTTACGCCTCCAGCGACAACGCTTCGATCCAAACCGTCACTTCGCTGAGGCGCCGTTTCGGCCGATTCTTCAAGTCGTGGTATCGGACCAACCAGACGACCTACACCAACGCGCCGGTGATCGCGGCGATTGAAGATCCCGACACGGCGGTTGACAGCTACGCATTGACAGCGACGGGCCAAGGAACGGGTTTCGTAACGATGGTCTTCGGTAACGGCAGGGCCTTTACGCCCACGGGCGACCCAGTCCAAGTCAAGGTGCTCAAGGTCAGCAATCAGCTCTACACGGGTGATTTGAAAGTGATCGCTTCGAGCAATCCGCTGGACGAGCAAGTGACGCTGCGCCACAGCGCGGACTTTGCCGGCAAGCCGGAGGATTATGAATTCGATTGGCGCTGGGCGACAGGTGCGGCCAGTTCACCAGCGATTTATTCGACGGTGATGACCACCCGCATCGGCGATCCCACGGCGAATACCCAAAACTGGACGGTCGTCAGTGATCCAAGTGCGTTGACCGCCAGTGACGCCCAATACACCGCAGCAGGCGCGGCACTTCCACTACCGCGTTCGCTCAACGTCCGTCCGGTGAATTACGTGATGGATGCGCAAAATCAGCCGACCACGGTGATTGATGAGACCAGCTATACGGATGACGAAAAAGCGGCGGGTGATCCGGCGCTGATGCTGAAACACCCTGCGGGCGTGACCTTGAGCGACCCGATTCCTGCCAAGATCGTCTTCAGCGCGACCTTGGGCGACTTCGACGGCTGTGTGCTCTACGTGAATAAAAAGCCGGCGCTAGCTTTCAACGCGCCGAGCGATTTATTCACCTCGGTGGGTGCCAGCACCGGCCTGACGACGAACGGTCTGAGCAAGCAGTTCAGCGTTGATCCGAGTTATTTCACGGTGGGAACCAACACGATCGAAGTGGCGGTTTATTCCGAAGCCGATGCCAATACGCTGTCGAATCTGAACTTCAAGTTGGAAGCGGCTCAAGAAACGGATCTGGTCGTGAGTGGCAGCACTTGGATGACACCGGGTGATTATAACCCCAACACGGGGGTGGACTCGGTCAACAGCAACACCGCGATCATCGGCGGCTCGCCGACCAATCCGTTTGGCGGAGCGCAATTTGTGCTCAATGACCGCTGGTTCACGATGCGCTACCGTCCGAAGGCCAGTGCGGGCAATGTGCTCGGCACCCCGTGGTCGCGCTGGATGCCACCGCAATTCACCGAGGGCTGGGTCAAGCGGGTGCTCGCCGCGATCAACCCTTTTGAACAACGAGTCAAGGATCTCTCCAGTAATGCCATCAACACCGACGTCAGTGTGATCACCCAAGCCGGAACCCGCTGGGAAGGGGATCTGGCGTTGACCATGGACAACATCAACGATGCAGGGCTCATCGCCATTTACGAGACCGTGCTCAATCGCGCCAAGAGCATGAGCATCGACGCCAATACCAACGATCCAGACACTAACAACGCCCTCATTTTGGCGGCAGGCTACCTCAATGATCTTTACACGCTCCTCGGCAACGAGGCTTACGCCGATGCTGCCAACTCGACGATTTCGCTGGATGCCGGCGCGGTCAACAGCAGTCGCTTCTCGTTCGAGGGCCAAGTGTCCAGTTCGCTAGACGAAGAGCTTGCACTGCTCCACGGTCGTGACGACAGCGTCAGCCCCGGCGTGAGCACCGCCCCTGCTTACAATCGCCTCTACTGGAACTACACTCGTGGCATCAACAGTGGCGAGGCAATCTATGCGGTGAACTATAACATCAAAGAAAAAGTCGGCAGCAGCAGCGCCAACGGCGTGGTTGACGAGTCGGATGCTCAGCGGATGTTCCCGCAAGGCCACGGCGACGCTTACGGTCACTACCTGACCGCGCTCACGGGTTATTATCGATTGTTGTGGAATGAAAACTTCACCTGGACGCCGCGGGCGGAAGCGGTGACCGTGTTAGGCGTGCCGGTGACGGTCGACTTCCAAGACGAACGCAAGTTTGCTGCCGCAGCGAGCAACCTCGCCAGCACGGCACAGCAGGTGGTCGCGCTCACCTATCGCCGCGACTACAAAGATGATCCTGCCAGCGGTTGGACGCACTTCCGCGATCGCGCGCAGGAAAACACTCAAACCGGGGTGACCCGCAAATGGGGATTGAAAGAGGAGATCAGCCGCAGCGCTCAAGGCGCACTCGTCAACTGGGCGATGGCAAACGCGATCCTGCCAGACGTGGACAACTATCACACAGGCATCCAGAAGATCGACCGCACGACCGTACCGGAATTGGCGGTATTGCCCGCGGCGGCCGATTCCTTCCAAACCACCCTCGACAATGCCAATGCGCACCTCAACCCGCTTGGACTGAGTCCGGGATCGATCGCTTTTGACATCGATCCTTACTTCGCCAGTTCGCTGGGTCAGGAGTTGAGTCGTTATCAGGGGATGAGTCACTTTGCGCAGATTTATGATCGTGCGCTGCGTTCGCTCAACAACGCGGCAGGTGCCTTCAATCAAGCCGCGGTGATGACCGCCTCGCTACGTGACCAGACAAATTCGGTGGATGACTACACCACGGACATCGCGATGCAGGAGTCGGCCTATGTCAACCAGCTCATCGACATTTACGGTAGTCCGTATTCGGGAGATATCGGAGCGGGCAAACTTTATGCCCAAGGTTACGCCGGTCCCGACCTCAATCACTGGTTCATTGTCGATCGGCCTAACGATTTGGTGGATACCAGCAAGACATTCTCGGTGACGATCAAAGAGGCAAACAACATCAAGGAGTTCACTGGCAACAGCATCGCTGACGTGGTCAACGGCTATGAAGCTGGCACCTCGGTCACCGCGCGCACGGTCACGGTCAGCCCGTCGCAGTTCGTGCAATACAACAACGTTTGGGATAGTACGCTGGGTTCGCGGGCGGAAACCGGGGAGCTGCAAAACGCGCTACAAGATGCCCAGCAGAGTTGGCTGGCGATCTCGGAGGCGAATGTTGGGTTGCAGAAGAACCTCGCTGAGATGAAACACAAGGCAGCTGTTTTCAAGAGCCTGGTGGAAATGCACGCGGCGTCCAATGCCGAGCTATCCAGCAAACAAGCTGAACTTCTTCGCCTACAAAAAGTCGTGACCAACCTCGAGATCTCGGCGCAGATCACGGATAATCTCGCATCTTTAGTCGAAGGTTCGGCTCAAAGTGTGGCAGAGTTTTTTCCAACGACGGTTGGCCTAGCGATGGATGCAACATCAACTGCACGAGGAAGCGTGGAATTGGCGGGAATCGTGGCATGGTCACTCTTACGGGCGACCTCAACCGCTACCGAGGCAGCCGCCCGTTATCAACAGATCAATATCATGGGTAAGGAGCAGGCGCTTGAGTACACAACGCAAACTCTCGGCTTCTCGCAGGAAGAAGTGCAGATGGCCTACGAATACGACGCCGCCTACCGCGAAGTGACGACCCAGGCGAATACTCTGATGCAGCTGATGATCAGCCATCAGTCTGCCCTGCAAAATGTCAAAAACGTGGTCGCGCGGGGTAACCGGATTCTCCGCGAACGGGAGGTCTTCCGCCAGCGCGCAGCTGCAGTGATCCAAGGCTACCGGACCAAGGATCTCACCTTCCGCACCTTCCGCAACGAGGCGCTGGAGCAGTACCGTGCGCTGTTTGATCTTGCGAGCCGCTACACCTACATGGCGGCGAAGGCCTATGACTATGAAACCGGACTGCTGGGTTCGCCGCAGGGCCAGTCGGTGTTTGCAAAGATCGTCGCCTCCCGCTCGCTGGGTGATCTCACCGATGGGGAGCCAAAATCGACAGCCAGTGCGCTGGGCGATGCTGGTTTGGCGGGTACGATGGCGCAGCTCAACGCTGATTTTTCGGTGGCAGAAAGCCGCCTTGGAATCAACAATCCCGATTACTACGGCACCGTGTTTTCACTGCGCCAAGAGCTCTTCCGGATTCAGGATGATCCTGACATCACTAGCGACGACGACTCCTGGATGCAGACGCTGGAGCAACACATCGTCTCTGATGTGCTCAATGATTCGGACGTGGCGACCCAATGCCGCAACATCAAGAAGCCTGACGGCAGCGCGGTGCCGGGAATCATTATTCCGTTCAGCACCACGATCGAGTCGGGTAAAAACTTCTTCGGCTTGGAGTTGTGCGGCGGTGACCACGTCTATTCGACGAGTAGCTACGCCACGGTCATTAGTAACGCGGGCATCGTGTTGCCCGGCTACGTCGGGATGGATGCTTCGATCAGTGAGATTCCATTGGATTCGACCAATCGATCATCGATCCTCAGTGCAACGCCCTACGTTTACCTGATCCCCTGCGGCAATGACATCATGCGGGCGCCGCCGTTGGGCGACACCGATACCATCCGTACGTGGACGGTGCAGGATCAAGCCCTGCCGCTGCCCTACAACCTCGGAGCGAGCGCCTTCAACAGCAACCAGTATTTCAGTGCGACGGGTACGCTCAACGAGAAGCCGTGGGTGATCCGCAAGCATCAGGCTTTCCGCGCTGTTGAAATGGCCTCGCTCTTCCAAGGTGGTGGGCCACCGCTGGAGTTCAGCACGAACCGCTTGATCGCCCGCAGCGCCTGGAACACCCGCTGGAAGATCGTGATTCCTGCCATCAACCTACTCAACGACGAGCAGACTGCGCTCAGCCGTTTCGTCGGCAGTGTGACGGACGTTCAGCTTTATCTGCGGACCTATTCGCACGCAGGAAATTGAGCCTTGGTTGATCCTGGAATCCGCAGTTGGGGTAAAGTGGAAATTTGGAAAGCAGAAAGCTGAAATGCGGATTACGGGGGAAAGGGCAGTTGTAAAGCGGGCGGCGTGTAGTTTCGCAGGCACCTCGGGTGAATTTACACGCACCTCGTGCCGTTTTGTGCAAACCTAGAGGCGCATTTACACGCACCTTGGGCCGTTCTGTACGAACCTTGGGCCGTTCTGTACGAACCTTGGCATCAACTCGCACGGACCTTGAGCCGTTCTGCACGGAGGTGGAGCGGTTCTGCACTCACCCAGGGCGGGGCTGCCACAACCTAGGGAAGGACTTGTACGCACCTTGAGGTGTTTTCGCATGCACCTTGGCACGTTCTGCAAGCACCTTAAGGTCCGCTGCCATCACCTTCTAACAGGCTGCACTCATCTTGGGCGGGGCTGTCATGACCGCGCTTGGGGGTGGGGGAGGCTTACGCATCGATTGCGTGGGCGTGTCTTTCAGTTGTCGGCAAGTCGGGAAAAGGTTCTTGACGGATTGGCTGTTGGTTCTTGTTCTGTGGTGCCCCGCATCGATCCATGTCGATTTGGGAAATCGAACAAGCCCACCGTATGTCCCAAGATCAAACGAAGGAAAATGATTTCATTCACCGTGAGGAGTTTCTTCATGGATTGATGAAGCGCCAACTCCAGTTATCCATCTCATGTGCTGCTGCATTTCTCCTGCTGCTGTTTGGGATGCCGCTGCTGAATTATCTCGCTCCGGAGTTGATGGCGCGCCGCGTGGGTGGCTTCACTCTGAGTTGGTTGGTGCTGGGGATTTTGTTTTTCCCGTACGTCTGGATCATTGCGCGGGTATTCATCACCCGCTCGATGGCTCTTGAAGAAGCCGAGGTTCGCAATGCCGAGAAAGGCAATCGCCTGAATTCCTAAATTTCTAGATTTCGAATCGTTATGAACTTTTCTCAAGTTGATCCATGGATCCTCGCCCTTGCGGGCATCACCGTTGTCGTCACGCTGTGGATGGGCTTTCGCTCGGCCAAGGGGTCGAAGTCGGCATCCGATTTCTTCGTCGCGGGTCGCTCGGTTTCCGTCGGGTGGAATGCCTCGGCGATTTCGGGCGAGTACCTGAGTGCTGCGAGTTTCATGGGCATCGCGGGGATGGTGATGTCGTCGGGCTACGATGCGTTGTGGTACCCGGTGTGTTATGCGTGTGGCTATTTGTTTTTGCTGTTGTTCATCGCTGGGCCGTTGCGGCGTTTTGGTGCGTATACCATTCCGGACTTTGCCGAAGGTCGGTTTGATTCGCCGTTGTTCCGTCGGATTGCGGTGTGCTTCGTGCTGTTCATTGGCTTTTTCTACACGATGCCGCAGATGAAAGGTGCGGGCACTGCGCTCTCCTATATCTTGCCTGGCCTGCCTTACTGGGTGGGTGTGGTGGTGGTGGGAGCGGTCATCACGCTCAATGTCGCGCTTGGCGGGATGAAGGGGATCACCTTGATTCAGGCGGTTCAGTATTGGATTAAAATGTTCGCGATCTCGGCGCCGGTTTTTGTGCTGATTTCGGTATTTGGCGGCTACGGGAAAAACCTGTCGGTCAACCAATCTGCGGCGGAGGCTGCAGCAAAACCCGCGCTGGTCCAATCGGTGGACGCGGTGATAACGCAACGCCGCGCGCTTCCTGAAAAGGCACCGAAGGATGATGCGTGGTTGGCACCCTTTGGGCCGCTGACGACCAAAGCCGTCAAGGCGGCGGCGGATGCACTTCCTGAGAGCGAGCGTGCGGGTTTTCTGGCGCAAAACAAAAAGCCATACTCGTTGATTTATACATTCTCGCTCATCGTTGCGTTGGTGTGTGGTACCGCCGGATTGCCGCATATTTTAGTTCGTTTTTATACCAACCCAGATGGAGTCGCCGCAAAGAAAACCACGATGTGGGTGATGATCCTCATCGGCGTGTTCTATGTTTTCCCGCCGGTGTTTGGTGTGATGGGAAGAAACCTCATGCCAGAACTCTACACGGGGCTCGCGGGGGTGAAGGGGACGGATGCGGTGGTGCTGCGGCTTCCCATGTTGATTTCGCAGAAGTATGGCATGCTCGGCTCGATCCTGAGCGGCATCACTTGTGCGGGTGCGTTCGCGGCATTCATGAGCACGTTTTCGGGCTTGTTGGTTTCGATGACCAGTGCACTGGCGCATGATGTTTACGGGCGGATGATCCGGCCCAATTCCACTCCTGAGCAACGCATGCGAATGTTCAAGTGGTGCGCGGTGCTCATCGGTAGCATCTCGGTGGTGCTTGGATGTTTTGTGGAGCCGCTCGAAATCAATTTCATGGTGGGGCAGGCCTTCGCCATCGCGGCTGCCAGTTATTTCCCGCTGCTGTTCATGAGTGTCTGGTGGCGTGGCATGACCATGAAGGGTGCGGCGACGGGCATGCTCACCGGTGGGCTCTGTGCGTTGATCGCGGCGGCTGCAACCAACGTCAGCAATCTCTCGCTCGACAAGGGGCCGATGGGTAAGGTCTTCGCGGGCTTTGCACCTCTCAACGAGTTCTGGGCAGCTCATCCGCTGCTGCGCATTCTTTGCGAGCAACCCGCGATTTGGACGGTGCCATTGGCGATCGGCCTCATGGTGATCGTTTCCAAGGCGACCCGTGCGAGCGTGCCAGCGGACATCCGCATGAAGATGCTGGTGCTTCATGCCCCTGAGGCACTGGGACTCAAGCAGGAATACATCCAGGACCATCAAGGCCCCGCGCATTGATTTTCATGAGCATTCTCGTTGGGCCGGAGTGAGTGCTTCGAAGCCGCAGAACAGCTTCGATCCGACGGGCGGCCTCGCGGGAATCGGCAGGTCGTGGTCGAGATGCTTGCGACAAATTTCCTGGAAGTCCTCTGGCGTCCTGGCGCGGCGCATGTCGTATTCGAAATCGCCTTCAAGCCCGTGGCTGATGTAGGCGAGGGTTTTCTTCATTCGTTGGACGTGGGCGAGAGGATTGAATTTCGCGGTCTCGCGAGCGATCTCGTCGTAGAGCTCGAGCACGTATTCCCAGAGGTCGCGGTAGGTGGGTGCGAAGACTGGAGTTGAGTTGAACGTGGATTGAAGCTGCGAGAACAGCCACGGGTTGCGAATCGCACCGCGGCCGATCATGAGTCCTGCCGCGCCGGTTTGTGCGAGGTACGATTGGGCGGTCGAGACATCTACTACGTTGCCATTGGCGATCACAGGGCAGGGCATGGTCTGGACGGCCAGTTGCACGCAATCGGGGTGCACGGGCGTTTGGTAGCGTTCCACCACGGTGCGGCCATGAATGGAAAGCCCGTCGATGGCGTGGCTGCGGAAGATTTCGAGCAATCGGGGGAATTCATCTTCCGAGTGGTAGCCGACGCGTGTCTTGACCGTGAAGCGGCCAGGGATGGCCTCGCGCAGTGAGCCGATCAGGTGGTTGACGGTTTCCGGGTTTCGCAACAACCCACCACCCGCGTCCTTGCGGCAAACGATGGGTGCGGGGCAGCCGAGATTGAGGTCGATCCCGGCGATGTCATGTTTGGCCAGTTCCTTGGCGGAGCGGATGAGGCTGGGTAGGTCCCGGCCGATCATTTGCGCGAAAACCGGGCGGCCCGTTTGATTTTCATCGATCGACCGCAGGATGTAGCGGTTGAGGCAGGAATCGGGGTGGACTCGGAAATACTCGGTGACGAACCAGTCGGGTGCACCACGACGGGCAATGATCCGCATGAATGGCAGGTCCGTGACGTCTTGCATGGGCGCGAGCACCCACGCGGGTCGGTCGGTCGGAAGAAAATCACGCATGCCAAGGAGCCGTCAGCGGCATGCGCATGGCACAGTGCCAGCGGGTTGTGGTCAAGGAATTCCATTGACAGTGATTCCGCCGGAGATTCCACTTCCCGAGATAGGTTCAACCAAACTCAAACCAAGGTGAATACCGACTTGTTACACACAGAAAAGATTCTCGCGGATCGAAAGACGTTTTATCTCGATCTCAAGCAGAACGCACGGGGGATGGTCGTGAAGATCACGGAAGACGTTGGCGGTAACCGCGACACCATCATGATACCTGCTGAAATCTTGGGAGATTTCATCGCGGCGCTGACGGACATTAAGATGACCGCCGACGAACAAGGCTAAGTTGAGATCAAATGGCTTTTTCTGTTATCGCGCGTTCGCAGGGGCGAGGGTCGCTTGGATGGTGAAGCGTTAGAAAATTCGATGACATCGCATCCCTCAGTCAACATTGCTCGCTTAACCTACCTGCTGATCTGTGAAGCGGCAGGCGTGGCGATCGTGCTGAGCACCAAGGGCACGCTCGATATTTCTATCGTCACGGGGTTGCTCGGTGGTCTTGGGGTTGCGCTATTTTTCATTTGGATCGAGATCCTCATGAAGGGTTTCACCTTGCGGGGGTTTTCAACTGCGAGCTTCGGTCTGGGTGTGGGATTGTTTTGTGCGTGGCTGCTCACACGGGTCGAAATTTCCAGTTTATTAGAATTGGTATTTCGGGATCGGCTGCAAAACGAGAAAGGTGCCACGGCGGAGCAGCTGGATGTGTTGGTGAACGCCTTGCGTCTAACCATCGATGTGACCTTGTTCGCGAGCCTCGGGTTTCTGGGTGCGGTGCTGGCGCTGCGGAGCAACCGCGACGATTTTGCATTCATCATTCCCTACGTGCGGTTCCGCCAAGACTCGTCATCGGGCCAGCCGGTGGTCTTGGATTCTGAGGCGGTGATGGATGGTCGGGTGCTTGGGATTTTGCGCTCGGGTTTTTTGTTTGGTCGGCTCATCGTGCCGCGCATTGTGCTTGATGCGCTGCAGACGATGGTGAGGTCGGATTCCGAGTTCGACCGCCGCCGCGCGCAGCGTGGGTTGGATCGGCTTGAGGAGTTGCAAAATGCCTCTGATATTCAAATTTCGATTCATGAGTCATCCGTTCAGACCGAGGTGGAAACGCTGAACAAGCAACTCATCGAGATCGCTCGTTTGCTAGGGGCACGGCTCATGACGATCGACGATAATCTCGCCAAGGTGGCAAAGATCCAAGGACTCGATGTGCTGAATATCCGCGAACTTGATGACGCGCTCAAGCCAGCGGTCGCAGTGGGAGAACGGTTTCGGATCGCATTGGTGCGTGCTGGCAAAGAGGACCATCAGGCGGTGGGCTATCTGCCGGATGGTACGATGATGGTGGTGAATCACGCGGTGGCGCGGATTGGCACGTCCGTGGACGTCAGCGTGGTGAGCATGCTGCAAACGACCAATGGCGTGATCGTGTTCGGCGAGCGCGATGGGCAGACCCGCAAGGGGGGTGATTGAGGCTTCGGCTGGTGACCGCGAAGGGTACTGGATTCGTTGAATCGATCTAACCTTTTTTCGCGATTTGCTTGCGGAAAAGAGGGATCAGTTCGGCGTCCATCCAAGCGAAGGCTGCGTCGAGTCCGCCTTCGCGGTAGATCTTGCCGATGGAGGCTTCCACTCGGGTTGGGTTGCCGAATGCACTGAGGAAATCGTTAGAAGTGAGGCGGGTAAACCATTCGCCATCCATGGCATTGCGTTCTCGCAGCACGTATTGGCGGGCAAACAAGGCGAGGACGGCGTCGCCGATCCATGCAGCTTCGCGTTCGTGGCGGAGTTCGTCGTCCTTGCGGCTCATGTCGGGAGGATGCACAAAACTATCGGCGTCGCACGTTTTTTTCGGCGTACTCACGATCAATCTTTTCGCGGAGTCGGTTTTCTGCGTCGGCATCCCAGTACCCGGGCTGTAGCTCGATGAAGACCGATGAGTAGGGGAGTGGGGTGGTGGTGCGAATCACCAAGACATCGAAGCTGCGGTTGGCGTCCTCGAGGAGCGTGAGCAACGATTGCTGCTCGAGTTCGGTGGGTTCATAGCCGTGGAGCGCGCTCTCCAAGCGTTTGCGGAAGTAGTCGATTCCGGGAGCGTAGTCATTCTCCACAGAGCGGAGTTCGCGGGGCAGATAGAGCCGCGGCCTCACGTTTTCCTTTTGTTCGAGGGATCCGAGGACGTAGTCGAGTGCCTCTGGGATATCGACGGCGGCATTGACTTGGTGGATGCCACGCCTGCTCTGCGCGGGAAATGATGCTTCTGCCACGACGATCCAGTTGCGGTAGCCGAGTTGGTCGGTGTGCCGGTCCAAGGCCCGATGCCACTCGGGGGTGGAGCGAAATCCCACGCATCCAACCGATGAAAGCGCCGCCATGATGACGAGAAAACGGCGACTGAAAATCATGCCGTTTTCCATACGCCCTCTGCAAATCCGTGTCAATGGGTTGCCTGCTTTCAACGCTCGAAAATTCCTCAGGCATCGCGGTCGGGCACGCATCGAGTGCATGAGGCTTCCAGTGGGGTTGGGATCAATCGGCTGCATGGACGAGGATCACGATTTCGCCCTTCGGGGGGTGGGCTTGGAAGTGTGCGAGCACCTCGGCGGCGGTGCCGCGGTGGTAGGTTTCAAATTTCTTGGTCAGCTCGCGGGCGACGCAGGTGCGAGCGGATGGGTCGATGTCAGCAAGGATTTCCAGTGTGGAAACGATCCGGTGGGGGGACTCGAAGAAAATGCCGGTTTCGCCGGATGCGAGGGCGGCGCTGAGAGCGGTGCGGCGTTTGCCGGATTTCACCGAGAGGAATCCGCCGAAGTGGAAGGCGTGGCAGGGGAATCCTGAACCGATGAGCGCGGTGATCACGGCGGAGGGGCCGGGGAGGATTTCGAGCGGGGTGTTGGACTCGATGCAGGCTTGGACGAGTCGGTAGCCCGGATCCGAGATTCCGGGCATTCCAGCGTCGCTGATGACGGCGATGGTCTCGCCCGCTTTCGCGGCCGCGATGAGATCCGGTGCGCGGCGGGCTTCGTTGTGCTCGTGGAGTGAAACGAGTGGCTTGCCAGAAATCCCGTGATGCGCCAGCAACTGACCCGAGTGCCGTGTGTCTTCGCAAGCGATCCGATCTGCACTGCGGAGGATTTCAAGCGCACGCAAGGTGATGTCGGCGAGGTTACCGATCGGCGTCGGCACGAGGATGATGCGGCCGGAAATTTCAGCACTGGCTTCCATGTCAATGAAGTGCGGCACGTTCGGCGGCGCTGATTTCTTGGGGGCGGCCATGGGTGCCCACGCGGACTGTGGTCATGCTGCCAAATGCGGCGGTTTCACCATTCGCATGAGAAATCTCGAAGTCCCAGGTGATCGAGGTCGTGCCGATGCGGGAAATTACCAGCTGGGTTTCGATTGATTCACCGCATCGAAGCGGGCGCGTGAAATCACAGGAAACCTTGACTCGCGGCCAGCCGCCTTCGGTCCGGTCGAATACGATGACGCCGCGCGAACGCAAGAATGCGTGTTCCGCAGCTTCCACATATTTGAAAATGTTGGGGAAGTGGACCCAGCCGCTGGCATCGGTGTCGCCGAATGCGATCACGCCGGCCTGCCGATATGCGGGATTTTCCATGGTGGGGCTCACTCGAACTTGCTGACAAGCACTGACGCGTTGTGGCCGCCGAAGCCGAAGCTGTTACTGAGGGCGACGTTCACGGGAAGCTCGCGGGCGATGTTTGGCACTACGTCGAGGTCGCACTCAGGGTCTTGTTCCTCCACATTGATCGTGGGTGGAATCACGCTGTCCTTGATGGCCATCACGCAGGCGATGAGTTCCACGCCGCCAGCTGCACCGAGCATGTGACCGGTCATCGACTTGGTCGAGCTGACCATGAGGCCGTGAGTGGCGTGGTCGCCGAAGGCGAGCTTGATCGCCTTGGTTTCTGCCACGTCGCCAAGCCCGGTGGAGGTGGCGTGGGCGTTCAGATAGACCACGTCCTCGGGGTTCTTTTTGCCGTGCTTCAATGCCATGGCAATCGCATAAGCTGGGCCGCTGCCATCCGGGGATGGGGCGCTGAGGTGATAGGCATCTGCGCTGACTCCGTAGCCGATGAGCTCGGCGTAAATCGTCGCACCGCGCTTGCGGGCGTGTTCCAACTCTTCGATGACCACCACGCCGGCGCCTTCACCCATGACGAATCCGTCGCGGTTTTTGTCGAAGGGGCGTGAGGCGCTCTGGGGGTCATCATTGCGCGTGCTGAGTGCCTTCATGCTGCCGAAGCCAGCGAGGCCCATCGGCAAGATGGCGGCTTCCGCGCCACCGCAGACGAAGGCATCGGCATCGCCAAATTTAATGATGCGCCATGCCTCACCGATGTTGTGGTTCGAGGTCGCGCAGGCGGTGACGATGACCATGTTAGGGCCACGCAGGCCGTATTCCATCGAGATGATGCCACTCGCGATGTTTGAAATCATCATGGGAATCGTGAACGGCGAGACTCGCTTGGGCCCTTTGCTCAAATACGTGGAATGCTCGCGCTCGAGAGTGGCGAGACCTCCGATGCCGCTGCCGACCATTACGCCGAAACGCCGGGGATCGATGGCGGAAACGTCTACGCCCGAATCATCAATGGCCATTTTCGATGCGGCGACGGCGAGTTGTACGTAGCGGTCCGAGCGGCGCGCGTCCTTGGCGACGGCAAAATGAGCATCGGGGTCGAAGTTCTTCACTTCTCCCGCGATTTTGCAATCGAAGGGTGAAGGGTCGAAATGGGTGATGGTTCCAATTCCGCTCCGACCTTGCTTGAGGCCCTCCCAAGTGGTGGTTAGGTCATTGCCAAGTGGGGTAATACAGCCGATGCCAGTGATGACGACGCGTCGTTCGCTCATAAGTGTTGGGAGAGAATGACTGGCCACGTGCGACCACGCAAGCCTCATCGTGAATGACTTGATTTCGGTCGATGTTACTAGAAAAAGGCGATTTTCTGCGGATTTCCGCAGTGGGGCGTGGCGGATCGAAGCGGTGCTGCTAGGATTTGGCGGCAAGCTACGCGAATGGTTTGCCCTCGAGGAGATTGCGGATGACACTCGGCCGCCTCGGTTGTCACGAGTCCAACGTCATGAAGATCACCCGCACCCTCGCCACTTGTAAAACTCCGGATGGAGCTCAGCTGACGCTGCATGAGCACGATGGTCACCACTTTCTCAAGGTGGCTGGCCTGCAGCTGATGAGCACCACCGCCTCCGCTTCCGAGGAACAAATGGCAGAGCTTTCCTGCGCCCACTTGCCGGCGAGGCCACGTATTTTGATTGGCGGACTCGGCTTCGGCTTCACCTTGAGACGCGTGCTCGCTCTCACCACACCGGATGCGATCGTGGATGTTGCCGAGTTGCTTCCCGAGGTGGTGGCATGGAATCGTGAATTTCTCCATGAGGTCAATGGCAAGTTGCTCGACGACCCGCGCGTGAAGATTCACATCGGCGACGTTTATGAACTCATCGATCGTTGCGGAAATGACCGCTATCATGCGATTTTATTAGATGTGGACAACGGCCCAGACCCATTCGTGCAAAAGGGCAATGAGCGGCTTTACGCGCCGAAGGGGATCACTCGCATCAAGAATGCATTAGAGCCCGAGGGGCGGGTGATTTTTTGGTCTGCGCATCCAGACCCATCGTTCGTTCGCTCGTTGTCAGGATTTTTCAAGCACGTCGAGGCGATCAGTGCCAAGGCCTATCCGAAGGCAAAACGTTTCACGCACACGCTGTTTGTTGCGGATCGCGATTGAGACGATTGAGGGATTCGGTTAGGCGCGTTGTTTGACGAGGCGGAAGCGGTTGTCATACAAGCCGTGGTTGAATTTTTGGCAGCATGGGTAGCAGGCGACGGTTCGTTTGATCGGGCGGACGCGGTGAATGACCGCGAGGCAGTTCGAGCACTCGTAGGCGTAGTTGCGCTTCATGGTGCGCCGTTTGAAGGGGAGATTGTGAAACGTTTGCTCGCCTGGGATGCCGAGATCGTTGCAAGCGGCTTGCCACTCGACGCCATGAGGGTCGATGCGGCGGCGGCCATGGCGCTCGTAAGCGACAAGGTGAGCGAGCTCGTGCTTGAGTGTGCGCCAGAGCTGTTCGGACTCGCAGTCTTTGAGTTTGGGATTGAGTTCGATGGCGCGATCTGGCCACCACGCCCGGCCAGCGGTCGTCTGCATCCGTGGGTTCCATGACACGCGGACCTTGCGGGCGAGTTCGTTCAGGCCAAGCGATTTGGATGACTCCGCGCACCACACGGTGAGCCCGCTATCCTCGCCGAGTGGGGCCGATTTCTTGACCTCCGGGGCCTTCAAGGCACGGAGCCACGAGGTCCAGCGGAATTCAAGTTGCGGCATGCTTCGACCCATTGATGATATCGGTACCAGCATCGCTTCCAATTGGCAACTCGTGCCTTGGAAAAATACAGGAAATTTAAGGAAGATTTGACCATCGGCTTCACACGTTTGATCGAGTGGTTGCGCTGCCATCATCCTGGCTTTACCTGTGCGCTGGGGGTCCCTAGCCTTTCGCCGATGCGATTGTTCACTGCCCTTGTGATTTACCGGCTTGTGTTGCCGCTCGTTTTTGTCGCGGCCTTTCCGGGGTGGGTGGTGAAAATGCTTCGCCGTGGTGGCCTGAAGACTCGATTGGGTGAACGGGTGGCGATTTACTCATTGCCTACCGAGCATGAACCCAGCGGGGCCGTCCACGTTCATGCGGTAAGCGTCGGGGAATCGCTGCTTGCGCTCAAGCTCATCCGCGCGTGGCAAGTCAAGGACCCGGGTCGGCGCTTTGTGCTTTCGACTGGAACGGCGACTGGCCATGCGGTCGCCAGCGGTGCCAACATCTTCGGACTGCGAGTGACGTATTCGCCGCTCGATTTCCCGTCGATGGTCCGCCGCTACCTGGACCGCTTCGAGCCATCGCAGGTCGTACTCATCGAGGGAGAGGCCTGGCCGCACCTGCTGTTAGAATGTGGCCGTCGGAACATCCCCGTCCGCTTGGTCAACGCCCGGATGTCGCCGCGATCGGCCCGCCGCTTCCAACGGTTCGCTTCATGGCTGCGACCGATTTATCGCCATCTCGATGCAGTGGCCGTCCAAGAACCCGAGGATGCGGCGATTTGGGAAATGCTCGGCGTGGCTGCACCGAAAATCCACCACACGGGCAGCTTGAAGTTTGATCCAGGCAGCGGGCATCGGCCGACGCGCCGAGCGGAGTTCCAAGAAATGCTGGATGCCATCGGTCGGGAAAGACCAGTCATTCTAGCTGCGAGCACGCACCCCGGCGAAGATGCATGGATCGTGCAGGCCATCCGCGAGGCGTGCCCTGAGGCCCTCGCGGTGTTGGTTCCGCGCCACGCCGAACGACGGGCCGAGGTGAAAGCAGAGCTGGAGGCGGCCGGTCATCAGGTCGTCTTGCGCTCCTCGTTTCCAACTCACTCATTCGCGAATCCGCTTGCTGAAACTCATCCGGTTTTCGTCGTCGACTCCACCGGTGAGCTCGCCGATTGGACAGCCCATGCTGACGTGGTGGTCATCGGGAAAAGCTTCCTTTCGGAGGGTGGGCAAAACCCATGCGAGGCGATTCTAGCAAGTAAACCACTCGTTTTTGGACCTCACATGGAAAACTTCCAACCGCTCGCGGATCGGCTCGTCGCCAGCGGGGGAGCCATCTCGGCATGCGACCAAGACGAACTCGCACAGGCTCTAACAAGGGCGCTCGATCCAGATCATGCGAGGGCAATGACGGCCCATGCCACCGCGCTGATCCAAGCCCACGATGGGGCGACCCAGCGGATTTTGGCGGTTTTGGGGTAGGAAAATTTGGGCTCATTTTGATGCAAGGGAGGTTTGTCATTTCAAAATTCACTCTCTAGACTGCTGCTCGTGAGCGATTCAGATCAAGATCCGTTGAGTAGTTTGTTGTCCAGCTTTGCCCTTGGGCCAGCATGGGCAAGGTCCGGCGGTGACAAGCCGGAGCGTAGTCCTAAAGCATTCTCCGGCGGAGAAGATCGGCAGCCACGACGCGAGGATCGTGACCGCGGACCAAGAGGTGCTGGAGGCTCGCGCGACCGCGATGGTGCCCCACGCCGACCATTTGATAAAGGTGGCCGTGGCTCCGATGACCGCCGCAATGGCCCACCCCGATTTGAGGAAATCCGCCCAGAGGACGGCGTGCGCGTGAGCATTGCGCCAGACCCTGCGGCCGTCCGTCTCATCGGCAAGGAAGTCCAACAGGTCGCTCGAGTCTATGGGTTGTTCGATGTCGCGAAAATCCTGCTCGCCGAAAAAGCCCGCTGCCGCGCGATCTTCGAGGTCCATGATTCCCACGCTCCGCTCATCGCGGGCAAGCGCGACGAATCACTCTTCCTCACGCGTGAGGAGGCGATCCGCCACCTTTGGAATTCGGAACTCCGCCACGAATTGATTGAGGAGGAAACCATCGAGGCCGAGCCACCGACCGGGAATTTTCAGGCGATCGCTCGCTGCGGCGTCTCTGGTGAATGGCTGGGGCCAGTCAATTTTCATTCCTATCAAACCAACCTGCGCCGCCTGCACCGCGAGCGATTTGCCAACATGCCTTTCGAGGTCTATGCGGCTAAGGTTCGCACTGAGCGCGGTGAAGAAGCGGTCAACGCGTGGTTAGAAACGATGAAGCACAAGACCCGCTGGCGCATCAAGGGCGAGGGCGACGAAAGCTGGATCGAAGACCGGAGCGAGGCTGAGCGAGCCGTGGCGACCCGTTGTTTTGATACGGTGTTTCATGAAGTCCGCAGCGCCGATGTCTCTGGAGCGATCCCTGCGACGCACCTTTCACCAAGTCTCCTTGTTTCGTTGAAAATAGCAGGAACCCACGCCCGAAATCATCCCGCCGTGTTGATTCCAGCCGTGTGCCGTGCCATCGAAGCTGAGCATCTTCCAGTGTTCAAGCGTCTAGGAAAACTTCACACCGGGCCCGCGCGTCCCAATCCGCTTCCTGCCAATGCGGTGCTCGCCGAGCGGCCCAGCCAGATGGTCGCATGGATCCGTGAAAATAAGCCTGCCAAACTCGAAGGACTTTGGAAATCCGTCTTGCCCGAGGGAAGCACCGCACCACCTGCCGACTACGCAGCCGACCTCTTCTGGCTTCTTCACCAAGGGCATATTCTGCTCTACACCGACGACACCCTAGCCGTCCAAGAACCTCGCGAGTCCGGCAATGCCGAACCCACAGGCGAGCCGAAAAAGGCGAAGAAAAAAAAGAAGTCGAAGAAGTCCAAGCCGACCGCCGAGGGAGCACCTGCGGCCAAGGATGATGAAGCACCAGCCCAACCCGCGAACGAAGCTCACCCAGAACTCGCAAACAAAGCCGTCACCGCGGTGGATGAAAATTTTGCAGAGCCAGCGGTCGAGGATGTGTCCATCCCTGAGAAAGTCACTCCAGTGGAAGTTGCTGCAGTGGAAGTTGCGCCTGAAGTTATTGTCGAGTCGGTTGAGCAGAATGCTCCGGGAAATCAGGAATAATGGGCGAATTGGTAAGTTAGATGATGTTTCCTTCGACCAAGGGTTGACGTGCCCGCTCAGCTATGGTTGAAACCTCTCGACCTGATTCACGGAACGGTGGCTGAGTGGTCGAAAGCACTCCCTTGCTAAGGGAACGTACGGGGAACCGTACCGAGGGTTCGAATCCCTCCCGTTCCGCCACGACCCCAACCCCGTATGCGGGGTTGGGGTCGTGGCGTCTCTGGGGTGGGCCGAGAACGCTGCCGAGCGATCGCGAGTCGGGTTTGAACGCAGAGCGAGCGGTCGCGAGCAATTATCACGAGGCGAAGCCAAAACGCTTGGACGGAGCGAAGCGGAGTCAATCCCTCCCCCGGAAGGCTGGCAACCGCCCTGGCTGAAGCCGTCGATCATGGAGCGGTTGAGGCACTTGTCATGTCGCCGTGACAACCCGTGCGTTGACACCTCCCACAGTGCGTCATGAAAGCAACCATCGCCACGCGACTGTCTGTCAGCCCCCGCACAATCGACGAGTGGCTGCGGAAGCGGAAAATTCCTTTCCTCCAGATCAGAGACCGATTCTACCTTTACGAGTTCGAGGCGGTTTTGGCCGCTTTCCGTAAGCACTGACGGGTAGACGCCCGATCCTGATTCCTGAATACAAAAACCCCCGGACGGTGCGAACCATTCGGGGGGGATGAAACAATCTTGCCCAAGCGGTCTGGAGATTTAAACTAGCGGCAGATGAATTCGGCTTCCAAAACGAGCAACGGCGTCAGCCACACTGCTTTTTCGTCGTGTTTTTCTTGTCTGCTCCCTGCTCACGTGGCACTTTTGATCTCAGCCTCCCACTTCCACCGCGAAACGGGCGGTGTAGCGTGCGCAGCCAGCTCCCCATGAAAGCCCTCTTCGTCCTCGCCCTCGGTTTGATTTCCCCGTTGTTCGCAATTCCGGCGAACACCACGCTGACTTTGGTCAGCGATCCGAATTTCAACAAAATCACTGTAAAGGTCGACCCTGGGTTTGGCCTCAGTGACACCGATGTCACGACTCTCACCGGAACGGTTCAGGCGTTCTTCAATGTCAATCCGGCCAACGGGCAAACCACGGAGCTGACCTTGGTCAATGGCCGTGCCAACGGGACCAACATGAATTTTGCGCGGAGGGCAGCTTTTAACGCCGCTGCCTACAACATCAACGTCACCAACATCTCGGCTGCTATCTACACAATCGCACCTCCCGGAATCGTAACGCCTGAGACTGGCATCTTCGCTGCGAACCAGCATCGCTTTGACATCGATCAAGGCACAATCACCGGGACAACGAGTGGCTTGATTGGAAACAACGCCGTCAACGAATCCTTCACCCCTCAGAATCCCGCCAGCGGCACTGGAACTGGAGACGGCACGGTGGTGCTGACCGCCGCCGGAGACACAGGCATCTACCGGAATTACACGGTCACCGCGACCTTGCCGGTTTCAATCGCCGACACCTTCCTTGCTGGCAGCACCAGTGTTGCCATCACGGCCACCGGCACGGTGAGGGCCGCCGGCACCCTGCAAGTCCCGCGAACCGAATACCTCGCGTGGACGATCGCCCAGAACATCCCGAACGCCCCCTTCAACGGCGATCCGAACGGCGATGGCGTCTCCAACGGACTGCTATGGGCGCTCGGCCTGGACGCCAACTCCGACCCGCGACCTCACCTACCGCACCCCAACCCCGCGGTGCCGGGCGGCTTCATCGTCCCGTTGCCGACCGGCGGCACAGGCTGGCCGATCTTGATCCAAAGCTCGCCCCATCTGGCAAGCTGGGCACCCGCCACCGCGGTCGCTCCGGTCGCGAATCCGATCCCCGCCGGCACCCGCGGCAACGTCACCATCGGACCGGACGGCTCGCTGCGGCGCTTCGTTCGGCTGCTGGTGTCGGAGCCGTGAAGCCAACTCACAACTCCCGTGCCAAGGTCAGCAAGTCCTTCGCCACCCGCAGATGCCATTCCAGTTGTACTTGGAAGGACGTGATGACTCCGACCATCGGCGAGGCGATGCCGACGATGGCTTTCATGACGTAGTTGAGGTCGATGTTGATCGGTGCGCGCTTGGCTAGCTTAGCGTGTCAATCGGCAGTAGGCGGCTCTGCTGCTGGCTCGCTGGCAAGGCCTGTTAGCTCGGGCGCGAGATGATCAGTGCCGCGAGACAGAGCCCGCGGATGGTCCAGGCGATGGTCCACCAGAAATTGGAGCGCACCAGCTTCTGAATCGTCGCAGCATCGTAGCCGTGGACGAGTCTCTTGTGGAGCGGTACCTGGCACAGCACGGTCGATCCCCAGATCGCGGCGAGCGCGCCAAGACTGATGCAGAAAAGCAGCGAACGCTCGCCCAGATAAAAAATCCAGGCTGCACTTCCGATTTCCACCAGCATCAATGGTCCGACGATCAGCGTGATGAGAGACATGTGGCGCTCGTGATAAGCGACGAAACGTTCTGGTCCCACGTCCTTGAACAGCGGATAGTGAACCACTTGGATCGTCCAGATCAACCCGACAAGCGCCCAGGTGGCCGCGAAATGGAGGACAAGCAACGGAGTCATGAGCGGTCGGTGGATTTTCCGTGGCGGCAGGCGTCGCTGCAGTCGTAGTGTAGGTAGATTTTTGACGGCAGGTGCTGTTTTTTCACGCTGTTCATGGAGTTTGAATCGGGCTGCATGATGATTTCAGGATCGCGTCCGCCGCTCTCTGGCCGGAGATGATTGCACCCTCGATGGAGGCGCTCCAATGATGATCTCCGCAGAGCAGGATGCCGGTTTCCTTGCGATAACCCGGTCCCGTCAGCCTGTCGCTTGGGGGCTGAACGGGGAGTGCTCGATCGATCCGATAAGTCCGGAGGTGCCGCCATTTCCGTACGGGGCTGCCGAACCAAGTTTCCAGTTCGGCCACGACCCGTGCTTCCAAGTCCGCCGGATCGGGGGATCCTAAAACGCTCACCGAGATCAGTGCTTGGCCGGATGGCGCATAGCCGGGTGCGACATCCGATGGGGCGCACACGTTGTTCACGAGGCCGGAACCACTGCCATTGAGCGCGATGATGGCTTCACCCAGCGGCGAGCGTGGGGCGGCAAAATACAAACAAGCGACGGAGCGCCATTTAGGAGCGGTGGTCGCGGTGAAATCCGCAGCTGCGGTCGCGTCCGTGGCGACGACGACGACATCGCCTGAAAATGATTCGCCGGAATCAAGGGTGATGCTCCGAGGGGTGATCTCCACCACGCGCGCGCCGAGTCGGATCGTGTCCGGCGGCAGGCGTGAGGCCAACTGGCGTGGGATTTCCCCCATCCCTTTTGCCGGTAGGGTGGCGCTTCCTTGTGAGAACATCTTGAAGGTGAACTCGAACATCCGGCTCGAAGTTCTGAGTTCCCGTTCGAGAAAAATACCGCCGTAGAATGAGCGGAAAAATCCATCGATCATCCGCGATGAGAAACCCAGCCGCTTGAGATAGCTCTCCGTGCTGATGTCCTCGTTTCCGGCAATCTTCGCCGTGCTGGATCGCATCAGCCGCCACCTCAGCACTGCCACTCGCAGCTTGTCGGCGAGGGATCCCACCGGTGCGAGGGCGCTTTCGACAAGGTGGCGAGGCTCGCGGAAGACATCCATGATCCGCCACATCCCGGAAGGCTGATAGACCAACGCGCCAGGCTTGAAGGCACGCAAATCGAGGTTTTTCGTGTCCAGCAGGTTGCCGGCCTCCGGATAGGCGTCGAGAAACACCTGGAACCCGCGATCCAGCAGAAAGCCCTCCACCTCATCGGTTCTGACTCGTCCGCCGACGCCGTCGCTGGCCTCAAAAATCAATGGCCGAGCACCGGCTTCATGCAGGCGAATGGCGCAGGCCAGTCCCGCCAGTCCGCCACCCACGATCAACACTTGTTTCTCCGCAGCGCTCATTGGGGCAACTTCATCAGAATCTGCTGTGGAGATAAACCTCGATCTTGGGTGTTCGTGACGCGTCCTCTCCGGATGCGGCATGGAAAAAAGGAAAAGGAATCGGCAGCGGCGGCTTGTCTTCAGTCCGGGATGCCAGCGTTGAGCAAGAGGATGCGCCGGAGTTCAAGGATGGCTTGTGGATCATCGAAGGCACCGTGATCACTTGGGACGATTTTCTCCGACTGGGCACTTTTGAGGTGGGAGCTCCAGTAGGGCACGACGCCATCACTACTCTCTGGCGTGTCGCCCTTGCCTCTGTCACCGACGATGGAGTGGTGTGGAACGAGGATGGGGAGCTTATCGAGGGATTGGTAGAGGGCGCTTTTTGGCGAAAGCCCGGCGACGCTGGTGAGTCGGCCGCGCTCGATGAGATTTCCTGGAATGTCGATGAGGGTGCTCGTGACGGTGGTGGGAATGGTGAGCGCTTTGATGAACAGGCTGGTGAGTGGTAGATCTGCGAGGCTGCTGCCACGATGAGGGGTGCAGATGTAAATCTCGCGACCAATGTGAGGATTTGGCTCAAACAGGCCGACCCGGCGGAGAATGTGGGTGGAGCTGAGTTTTTGATAGAGCGGCGAGGCGTCAGTTCCCAGTTCAGCATCCCAGATGGTGCGCCGGGGCCGGATGACTTGCATGCGGGCGAGGAGGCCACCCATGCTGTGGCCGATGACGACCATCTTTTTCTTGGGGCGGAAGAGTTCGTTGAACGCGGTGAGCTCCTCGCGGAGGCGCATGGCTGAGTAGCTAATGTGCCAGCCAGTCGGGTAATAGAAGACCATGTATTGATACTTGCCACGGAGCTTGGGATCAGCTCGGAGGTCATTGATGACGTTTTTCCACATGCGCGGGTGGGAACTTAGGCCATGGACGAGGAGTACGGGGATGCGCTCGGGATCAAAGGGTTCGAGCAGGAAAAGCTTGCAATCGATGACTCCGGGGTAAATGAGACCGGTGATGGCGATTCGAAACTCCTCAATGTCCCGAGTTTGCTCGACGATGGGGGCGGTGAAGTCAGCGGCGAGGGGATAGCGGGTCTTGCCGAGCTGGATTTGTGAAATGAAGGTGGGGTCGTAGCCGGTGAGAGAGGCGCTGCGTGGGCTGCCGGGTCGGGGGGAGGGGGAGTCGAAGTTGAGCACGCCCGTGATGGGGTCGAGGTAGCTGCGATTGCTGATGAAGCGCTGCATGGTCGGATCGGTGGGGCGATGCCATTTTGGAGCGAACGGTGCCCCGGCTCCGTCGTGGGTATGCCAGTGTTGGCAGAGGGTGTGCTTGACGAGGTGGGCCGGCTTGGCGGATTCGAGCTGGGCGAGTGGGCGGACTCCCAATTTCTCAGCGATGTCGGCGCGAATGCGGTAGCTGACCCCGGCGTGGGTGAAGGTTTTTTCAACGGCGTGGTTAGCGCCGATGAAGTTTTTCGCGATGCCTTCTGTGCTAGTTCTTAGGATGCGTAGCGCGTGCTGTTGCTCGGGGCCCAGGGACTTGATGTCGGGGATGTTGCCGCCGTCCGTATCGATGTGGTTCCAGGCGATTTCAGCAGCACGGAGTTGGTAAACGGCTGCGGCTTGGTCATCGGCGGTGAAGTGATTGGCTTTTTTGAGTAGGGCATCCGCGGCGCTCAGGGTGACGCCTTGAAGTTCGCGGTGGGTGTTCTCCCGTGCGGGCTTGATTGCGACGCATGAGATGAGGAAAAGACTACTAAGGAGAGTCAGCGAGAGTTTGCGCATGGCGATAGGAAAAGGGGGGTAATGAATTTAGAGTCCGCTCAACTCATTGCGTCTGCCGATGGGGAAGGGCTCCTTGTTGAAGGCTTACCTGAGTTGCTCGGAGTCTGCGTTTTGCGGGACGCCTCCGCAAGAGTCAAAGCGCAAGACCAGAGTGCGGGAAAATGGGGGGTGTCTTGCCCCAGACAGTTTTGGTAACGGTTGAAGCTATTCAACCTAGCGGATTTGCGAGGTCAGCTCAGTGCCTCTTTCTCTTTGGCAGGCATGAGGACTGACAATACCGACGCGCCCACCAGTGTCCCGAGGACGACGACGAGAGAAACGATTGGATCGATTTTAATGCTCTTCACTTCTTGGGCAGAGAAGCCGATATCATTGAGATACGGAGGGCCGGCCAGAAGTAGAAGTTTCACTCCTACGAACATGAGAATTAGGATCAATGCTGGCTTGAGGAAGCGGAATTTTTCGATCAATGCGGCAAGGCAGAAATACAAAGCACGCAGGCCGAGAATCGCGAAGATGTTACTCGTGAAGACGATGAAGGGATCAGGGGTGACCGCAAAGATCGCCGGAATGGAATCGACCGCGAAGACCAAGTCCGTAATTTCCACCATGATGAGTGCCAAAAACAGCGGTGTGACCGCCCACTTTGCAGACAAGGTTGCGGGGTCGGCTGGGGTCTGGACATCATAGCCCGTCTTGGGATTTTTGGTGTAGGTGGGTGCGATGGTGCGACGGGTGAAAAACCTCTGGCCATCGAAGAAATCAACAGTGCGAAATACCTTCTTCGCGAGCTTTACGACAGGGTTGTTCGCCGGGTTGTCGTTGCTCTTGATCAACGCCATTTTGAGAGCGGTGAGAATCAAGAAGAAGCCGAAGAATATTAGAACCCACGTGTAGCGCATGATCAATTCCGCACCGAGGAATATCATCGCACCCCGCATGAGGAGTGCCCCGATGATGCCCCAGAAGAGCACTCGGTGTTGATATTTTCCGGGAATCGCAAAAAACCCAAAGATCATCGCGATGACGAAGATATTGTCCATCGCGAGTGATTTCTCGACCACATACCCGGTAAGATATTGAATCGCCGCCGTGGCACCTGTGACCTCGCCCAGCACGATTGCCCCACCGACGTATTTTGGAGTTTCCAACCCAAGTCCCAACCAGTGGGCCTGATAGGCAAAATAGACGAAGACGCTGAATGACACACCGCAAGTGAGCCAGATGGCCGACCAAATGAGCGACTCTTTCATTCCCACCTCGTGAGCTTCCCTGTGAAAAACCCCGAGATCGAGAGCGAGGAAAATCATGACAAGGCCGATGAACCCGACGTAGGCCCAAATTTTCAAATCAGCCGATTGGGCGATGGCGAGTGTGTCTGCAAAAGTGTTAATGAGCATCTGGAGATAGAGTTAGCCGCAGAGACTTGAACAAGACTGCTGTTCCAGCAATTGGATTTATCGGGCAAAATTCCAATTGCCCCTACTGATCCCTTCACTCAAATCCCCGCATCAAAAGCCCGCACCTTGTTTCCCATTTCTTCGCGCAGGCGTGAGCACATCATCTCGCACAGCTCGTTCACGATCGGATCCGCGATGAAACAGAAAGAGGAAAGCCCTTCCTTGCGCATCGCGATCATGCCCGCCGCGCGGAGGACGGAGAGATGCTTCGAGACGTTCGCCTGACTGGAGCCGATCGCCTCGACGAGCTGACCGACAGTCATTTCACCGCCCATCAGGAGGTTGAGGAGGCGGAGGCGCATCGGTTCGGAGAGTGCCCGGAAGCGCGCGGCGATCAGTTCCAGCGCAAGAGGTGAGAGTTCCTTGGGCGGTACGGATTTTTTTTTGGAGGACATGGTTGAAACTTACTTGGCTTATCGTTAAGTGGCGATATAGTTACATCGTCAGAAATAAAATCAAGGAGAAATGAGCACCATGAACACGCCCCAAGAAATCATCCAGCCCGCCGAACTCAAGAGCCTACTTCCGTCCGGCTGCCGCCTCATCGACGTCCGCGAGCCGGTCGAGTACGCCGAGGAGCATATCGTCGGGGCGGAGCTCATCCCGCTTGGCCAGCTTGAGCGACGTAGCGACGAGATCGACCGCAAAATGCCGGTCGTGGTCATGTGCCGGAGCGGCAAGCGCGGCGCGGAGGCGATGAAGAAGCTGCAAGCGTTAGGCATCATGAACGTGCGCAACCTCGAAGGCGGCATCCTCGCTTGGAAGGGCGATGGTCATTCCACTGGCAAAAGCCGTGGCAGCGCCATGCCGCTCATGCAGCAGGTTCAGCTCACCATCGGCCTCGGCGTGCTCACCGGCGCGATCCTCGCCTTCACGGTGCATCCGAACTGGGTTTTCCTCTGCGCCTTTTTCGGCGCGGGTCTTACCATGGCCGGTTCCACGGGCTGGTGCGGCCTTGCGATCCTGATGTCAAAAATGCCCTGGAACCGTGTGGCCGGAAAGTCCTGCTGCGCCTCCGGAAACTGCTCCACCCCCAACTAACCAAGCTCATGTTCCTCCGGCAAATCCCCGACCACGCCCTCGCTCAATACGCCTACCTCATCGGCTGCCAGCGCACCGGTGAGGCGGTTATCGTCGATCCCGAGCGCGATGTGGATCGTTATACCAAAACCCCCTAGTAATTGGACTTTAGTTCGGAGCGCCAGCGTTTACCTGATCGCGCATCCAACCGTGGATCATCGAGTGGACCTTGTCCGGGGTGGTCCAGCCTTTGGCTACCG
>Ga0164294_10000061_pt1 | contig 107651 bp, 115 predicted proteins | sample GEODES005metaG_FD_111479 | JGI IMG/M metagenome (GOLD analysis project Ga0164294, IMG submission 111479) | Oligotrophic lake water microbial communities from Sparkling Lake, Wisconsin, USA - GEODES005 metaG | ecosystem: Environmental > Aquatic > Freshwater > Lake | place: USA: Sparkling Lake... | reverse complement strand
TCCAGTCACATCTTGTATCACCCACCCAGCTTCATTTACGGTGTATATGCTGTTGGAATACACCAGGTACGGTACAAAACCGGCAAACTTAGGATAGCCTACATAATATCTGCCATTGTTAATACCAGCATTTCTGGAATAAAAAGTGTTCACAAGATCTTCACCTGCACCAGTGACACACACTGTGGCACACAATGAAACAGTGGCTGATGTAGAAGTCTGAGTAGGAGTAATTGTAGGTGTTTGTGAGGGTGTTCTTGTATTAGTGGGTGTCTGGGTGGGGGTGGGTGACGTGGAGGGTGTTTGTGAAGGTGTCTGAGAAGATGTAGGTGTTTGAGAAGGTGTTCTTGTATTAGTGGGCGTCTGTGTGTTTGTGGGTGTCATGGTGGGTGTCTTTGTTGGTGTACATGTGGGGGTCTTGGTAGGTGTGGGTGTGGGCGTGGGCAACAAGATTGTGGATTGTTTCACTTGCACATTGTAACTGCTGCCTGGTTGAAAATGTGTGAGAAGAGGGTTTTTTATCACACTATCAGGTCTATACACTATGTAAGAACTGTTGCCCACAGGATTGACTATGTAGACTAAGTTAATAAAACTGTCAAATGTGGACAGCGGAAAAGCAGCTGCAAAGGGACTGTAAGTGATGAAATTTGTACCAATTTTGTTGGTACTTCCGGAAAACAAATCAATGACTTGAGGAAATTCAAATCTGCTACCACACACTGGTATGGTGAAGCTGCCAAATGGTGGTAAAGAAGATGAAATTTCATATGTGGATCCAGGCTGGAAATGTGTAAATGTGGAACCAGGAATAAAAACACCTGGCCTATACACTAAATAGGTTAAACGAGTGTCTGGCCGGGGTGTTATAATTGTAGTAACAAAATTACTTACAGAACTAAAAGGTAATGATATTGTGCCAGTGTATCCAATGTAGCAACTAGGTGAATACACCTTCATTACAGGGTAGTTTAACGGTCCCATAACAATTACTTATTGGATTTTGAGATTATTAGTAGCGATTGAAATATACAATTTGACCAGTAACATCAGCCACTAGCGTGCCATAATACTTTGGACTGGCACTGGTTTCAGCAAATGCAAAATCAGCCAGATTGTTGGCAATTCTGTCATCAAGCCATGTGACATCACATTGGTATGCATCATTTAAGAATATGGTGGTGGTGTAAGGAAATCCATCAAATGAGTCACCTGTGTAATAAAATGCTTGATTGGCAAAAGATCCTTGCAAACTGATGCCATTGTTGAAAGAAAAAGGGGTAAGCAGCATGGACCATGCACCTGTTGGAGATGGTGTGGGGGTGGGGGTGGGTGTGCTGGAAGGGGGTGGAGGGGGTGTGCCAGAAGGTGTGGGTGTGGGAGGTGGATAAGGTATGTTGCCTCTGCCTATGTTTTGCCCCACCCCACGCTTCAAGGTGTTTTCAAAAGTACTAAAATCCATGGCTTTGGATGCCACTATTCTGGACAAATCACTGTAATTGGGAGGCTGTGCCATATGATATTATTTAATAATCTATTGTTGAATCTACGAATTTACCTTCAAAAATCTTATCATCCACTGCATATTTCCAAGGTTGACCCAATCTGGAACTGTTGAATTCCACTTTCAATATGTACCATGGGGCCAATTGACTGACTTTTATGTACATTGCACATGGACTGCCATTGATGTATTCGCCGTTCCAATAAAAAGTGGCCAATGCTCCAGGTTGTGATGCATCATAATGCGTGGTGACTGCCACATCTTGTTTGCCTCCAACTGTGCCCAACCCATCTGTGGGGCCTGTGACTGAATATGCATATGTGTTCATTTATATTATTTATGTTCAGCTTGATGCATTATTGGGGTGTTGCTGGTGCTAGTGCACTGCCAAGTGCAATATCTCCAGGCGAGACAGTTAACAAAGTGTAAGAATATTTTCTGCCACCAGGCACATTGTGCTCTATGGCAATGGTTTTACCTGGGCCAGATGCTCGTTCAGATTGGTAAGTCAAGCCAATAACGCCAACACCATTAAGTGAGAATGACATTAGTTCAGTACTGCCAATGTAGTATGCGCCACTGTAGTAAATTTTCCATACATTATCTTGTTCAGCAGATGCAGCCATGTCGTCAATTGGGCTGTTGGATATACCGCCTTCCCCTGGGCCTGCAAACCATGAATTCTCAAAAGCCACATTGGTTGCAGTGGGTGTGGGTGTTTTAGAAGGTGTGATGCTGGGTGTGGGTGTGTTGGAAGGTGTGATGCTGGGTGTGGGTGTGTTGGAAGGTGTTTTGGTGGGTGTGGGTGAATTGCTTATGGTGACTGTGGGTGTGTTGGAAGGAGTTTGAGTGGGTGTAGGGGTCTTTGTGGGTGTGCATGTGTTGGAAGGTGTTTGCGTGGGTGTGCGTGTGGGTGTGGAAGTATTGGTAGGTGTCTGTGTGGGTGTAGGTGTCATGGTGGGGGTTGTGGAAGGCGTTTGTGTAGGTGAAGGTGTTTGTGTGGGTGTGCGTGTGGGAGTGGGAGTCTGTGTGGATGTGGGCGTTTGCGTAGGTGTTTGCGTAGGTGTGCGTGTAGGCGTTTGAGTAGGTGTGGGTGTTTGCGTGGGGGTTTGCGTGCTGGTGGGTGTTTGTGTGGGTGTCTGTGACATGGTGGGCGACATGGTGGGTGTTGTGGAAGGTGTTTGTGTGGGTGTGGCAGTTTGTGAAGGTGTTTGTGTGGGGGTGGGTGTCTGTGTAGGAGTTGTGGAAGGCGTTTGTGTGGGCGTGGGAGTCTTTGTGGGTGTCTGTGTAGGAGTTAATGTTTGCGTGGGTGTTATGGAAATTGTAGGTGTTTGTGAAGGGGTCTGGGTAGGAGTCTGGGTAGGTGTGGGAGTATTGGACGGAGTGGGGGTGGGGGTGGGGGTTCTGGTGGGTGTGGGTGTGCGTGAAGGCTCTTGTGTTACAAGTGGCTCCAGCCCTGCACTGTTGTTAATTTTGAATAAAAACTGGTTAGCCACGGAAGTATTTAATTTAATATCAATGTTTTATCAAGAGCAGGTATATTAGTTATATCTGCATTGAGAATTTTTGATAGATCAAGTTGAATATGATATATGTTTTCCAGCACTCTATTTACAATTGCATTGCTTACAGGTTCATTGCAACCTATAAAATAACTTATATCTTGTTTTATAGTAACACTTTCCAGTTCATTGGGTGTTAAGTAGCGTGTTCCATCAAACGCAATATTGCCAAAGCTGTCTCTTTGTGCTAGAAATTTGCCAACTATTTGATCCTTGAGTCTAATTAAATTTACCAGCAATTTGGAAATCGACTTATTGAAAACCCAGTTTTGTATATACTCTTGTTCTGATAAAAGAACATCCTGCAAAGTGTACACATCAAAATTATTAATTGACAAGATATCAAATAGATTTAAATTGTCATAAAAATAGCCAATTTTACCTTTGGAATTGTTAGTAGAAAAAAGAATATTTTTGTCTCCATCAATGCCAGATGCTGAACTGAAACAAGTGATATTCTCTGCTGTGTTGTAATTGTACAAATAAAACAGATATTTACCCACTAGCTGTGTGGGATTATTGACTAACTTTTTATACACATTTTTATTTGAAATTACATAAAATATGTTGCTGTCATATTCAGAAAAACACAGTTGAACAAAACTCTCGTCACCTGTTTTTATGTTTTTCAAATCAAGGATTTCATAGTTTTGAAAATTAATATCGTACTTCAGAATTGTATCGTTGTTTGTTAATACATAAGCTGCACCAAAATTATCAATTTTAATGTCAATTGGATAGTGTTTAAGAAAATCTCTTGTTAATCTAAAAGTTTGTTTCCAATTTAAATTCACATCAAACTGCTTTATGCAGCTGTTTCCTGAATCAAGCACATAAATTGAATTGTTATAACATGCCATGCTTTGAGGATTATTAAATTCAGTTTTGGTAGTTACAGTGCCAAGACCTCCAATGGTGTTGAGATATATTAGTCTTTCTTTTGTTATGTTATTGTCAGTTGTAAACCCAGATGCATCATATTTTACTAAAATATTATTCAAATTATCCAAAACAAAGATATTATTATTATACTTAACAATGGATTTAATATTTAAAAAATAAACATTGTACGGGGTTTCAATTTGATTGGTACTGAACACATTCCTTATGACAGATGCATCTTCATTGATGTTAAAGGCATTAATATTTCCTCTGTATCCACAGAAAATATAATCATTGTTATTATCATTGTTGGAAACAAACAAAATGGATTTTGTTAAGTCCATATTAACATACAAACTGTCAGCGGAGAGATATGTAAATTGTGATGTAGTTTTTTGTTTGTACACGTTGAGCACATTTGAATTGGCAGTCACACCTATGATGGAGGTAAAATATGATGAAACAGGAATAATGTTAGAAAGCACTTGTGTATTTTTATACAAATAAAGAAAATTATTATACAGATATTCAAGCTTTTGATTTATCAAAGTGCCAGATGATGTGTCATTGGGTTGAATCTTTATTGTGTCCATGTTATGTGGAAGAGTTAGATTCTGTATGAGAACTCTATCATATAATAATCCTGATTGTGCCACTATATCTTTTATTTTCATGAATTGCTCCATTTAATGTTTCTTAATTTTGAATATGCAGGCACAGATTTACCGATAAGATTAACTATTCTCTTTTCCAGCTCTATTTGCAAGTTCTTGTCTTTAATGCCGCTGCTTCTTAGATTTAAATCAAACACAGTACTCTTTGAACCAGGAGTTGAAACCTTGAAATATCTTTCTATCTCTTCAATGTAATTGCGTCTACCACAAGCTATATCAAAATTAATATCCCTTATATTCATGCTTTGTCTTGTATGAATTATAATATCATAGTCAAGCAGTGGTTTGTTGTACAGATAAAAATTCTTAACAATAAAATCGTTGGCAAGAAATGAATCGTATTTCAAGTAACTGAAGAGTGGTATGCCAAAGGAATAGCTGGAACTGCCAACTATTATGGGCTTGCTAAACATATCACTAAATTTATACTTTCTTGGAGTGAACAATGTGTAGCCTGCTGGCTGGCCGTCAACGAACAGTCCTAAATAGCCTTGATAACTATCAAATCTTATGGCAAAATTATGGAACCCTCTGTCCAGCCCTGATAGTGGGTATATCACTTCTTCTGTGATGACGTCATTTCTATTTGTGGGGTTTATTAATTTTACTTTGGCATTAATTGTATTTTCACTGTATTTTTCATTTATGTAGGAACGTAAAAAGCTGTCATTAGATATATTCATGCAAACATCTTCGGCTGGATTGAAGCATTTAGAGAAATCTGAATTAAATTTAATAATATTTGCATAAGATGCAGCAGCAATATTATTACCTACTGCTATACCAGAAGAATATAGTGAGGATAAAGTGGGTGATGCAGTGAATTTGTTACCAGCTATGGCAGATATGGCATGAAAATTCATGAATGTGGGTTCAAATGTTTTAGTTGTATCACGAATTACATCGCCTTTGGAATCTATTTTATAGAAAAATAATTTGTTAGCATTTGTTTTGCTGCGACCTATGAAAAATGTGAATTTATTATAATTCTTATCTGAAAAATCTGCTCCAAACTTTACCTTATAATTTAAATAATCAGTATTTGCAATTATACCGGAAAGTATGAACTGTCTATCCGTTGTAAATTTTGCGTATTGGTTGTTATTATATAATACCCAAATGTTGTTATCGAAGTCGATATTAAAATCTTCTATCTTAGTGTTTGAAAAAAACGAGCTGCAGAGAGTGGAGGTGGCAGTATTAAATTTTGACCACCTGTAGATCTCATTGTAATTGGACAGAAAGAAAAGATTTGTTCCTGTTCTTTCAGACTTTATGCCTGGTGTGAGATACACCTTATCCACACCATTCTCTGTGTACAGATTAATGGTTTTGAGCAAATTTAAGTTGTTGGTTACAATGCCTTTGCGTTCAATGTTGCTAGTAATATCGATTACTGTATTATCATATATGTTATATTTCAAAATTTTATTCTGCACTGAAGGTGGTGTGGCATTGTTTATAAGCAAGTAAACATTTTCTTCATCATAATCATAACTAAGCAGATTTTTAATTTGAAAATTTTCATCATTTGTTGTTTTTCTTATCTCTGTATTGGAAATATTAAATTTTCGAATAGTATTATCAGAGAACACAACAAAATAGTCATTGAGCCCCTGTTGTCTTATGGCACCAATGGGTTGTGCATTAATTTCCACATTGTTTAAAATGTCACTGTTTACATTAGTAATTTTTATGGCGCTGGGTGTAAAGAAGAACAGAGTGGGTGTAACTATGTTTGTATTGAAAAGTCCAAAGCCATCAGAGTCATAATTGCCTATCAATTGATACCCCAATGGTTTGGACCAATCAGAGCTATATGCATCAAAAATTAATGTGAATTGATTGGTGTTTTGTATGGCCGATAGCGATTCGGTTATGCCATATCTATCACTGTAAAAAGGGTATTCAGGATTTACTGGGTCATTTGCATACACATCAGAGCCATTAACAAATTTGTAAGTGGCAAGCCTGTTGGCGACCAGACTGGAATTAAAGATTTCTATGAAGCGCTTGGAATCTTCTGGCCCATAATGGTGGTAGGCATAGTATGTGCCTTTTTCAAATATCAAGTCTGATGGCTTATCAAACACATCCACATCATCAAGTAACTCTTTGGCTTTATCAGTTAAGCATTCAAATATGGAGATGTATCTTATGACTTTAGGTTCCCTGGATGTGAGAGCTGCAACAAAGGATGTGCGTTTTGGATTGTAGTATCTATCCACCCAGATGGGTTTGTCTTGCACATTTGTATTGCCAGATAACCAAGAACATAAAAATGTACCGGTGTTTTCATCAATTGTGTCACCAAAGTGGGATGTGTATTTGTAATCAGCTTTTTTCTTAAAAATTTTATCAGATTTGAGTGGGTGATCACCTGCAAGTGCACCTGCTTCTATTAAACCAGAATCAGCAACATTCAACCTCTCAAATGGATAAAACACTTGTGGTACATGAAAATATGTTACTTTGTCTTTTTCTAATAGAATTTTATTTGTGTAACTCTCATATCCCACAGATATGTTGTCATTGCCTAACTCTTGATTGGATCCAGTGAAGAGAGTTTTGTAATCTCTCATGAAAATTTCATCTTCATTGAAGAATGGATTGTTTCTGGATTGATGGTTTTCTGGGGTGTTAGTATTTTTAAGAGACAAAATATTAAAATCTATGTGGTTGGATGAAATGTTGGTATATTCAGAATTTACCAACAAATTGGTTCTAATGTTATCAAAACTATTGATGGCATTTATGTCTTGAGTGTTTGTTTTAAAATTTTTATTGTAACTAACCCAAGGGTCAAAGAATTTTGTTGTGTTGGATGTGGAGCTTTTGGATATTACCCTGAAAACTGATTGCGTTGAGAACGAAGCATCACCACCTGTTAATGCTTCTTTTAAGAATAATCCTTGAGTTGCTGCAGAAAAGGAAACATATTTTAAATTATCATCTATATTTTTTATGAGCAAAATAAAATTATTTTCTCTGTCATACACATATAAAAATACTTGAGGACTGTACTCTAAGAAGCTGTCTTGATTTGTATTTGGAGTGAAGTACAGATTTTCACTGTAATCCACAGTCAAGTAGCGGATTACATTGTTGTTTTCATGTGAAATTTTGCAAAGTTTATCACTCAAGTACTCAAATTGAAACAGATATTTGTTATTGAAAAGACTGTAGCTGCCTGTTAATGCCACATTGGCCACTGGCACATCAATTGGTGGTTCTTGCACAACCCAAAATTTTGAATTGGGTGTTATGGATCCTACAGCTTCTGTTGCAAAGTATGTAGTAAAATTTTGATCTGGTATTGAATCAAGTTTTTCAATATTCACTGCACCAGATAAATGAATGCTGTTGGTGAGAGTTAAATTGGAAAAATTGTTAATACTGTTGTCATTAAAATCTTTAAACAACTGATTCTTAGGTATTTGTATGTATTCTTTTGTGAACGTGATGTTCTCATTGAACTGCAGTTTGTCATCATATGGGTATCTGGAGGACAACCCAATAAAATTAGTCGAATCTAATTTAAATACCTCCATATGTATTATTTATATAGTTAACTGGATCTAAGAACAAGTACACCCAAGCTGGTAGTAGATATATTGAAATCATAATCTAATGATGTGAGTCTTGTGAATTGGGTGTAATTAGCTTGTGGCAGACCAAATCCAGAGAATTGGCCTGTGATGTATATGGCTCTGGCCAGTCTGGCTGCAGTGAATTTAGGTGCAATGTGTACAGAATCGAAATCAGGGCTAAAAAGAACACCAGGATTTGTATTTGCAGATTCAATTGGTGTCCAGTGTAAAGGTTGATTAGCTTTTCTTACATTTCCGGAAGCAGTTACAGTGACGCCACCCTTGCCACCTGAAACATCGCCTGCCACATACCACCTATTGCCTCCATCAGTATCAAATCCTCTTGCAAAACACCTACTTGCATTGGGATCACTGGAGCTATCATAAAGCTTGGTAAACCAGGCAGGAAAAATTGCATTTACATCTGCACGTTGCACATCTTGATTAGTGGCACATACCCCCAGCACACATGTCCACAGAGGTCTAGAAGCATATTTGTACCCTATGCCCAGTTGGCCATAAAAATTGTTTCCTGTTACATACATGAGGTATTTGCCTGGTGCATACCCAGCAGGTATATTGCCCTGTGGGGTAGCTAGCATCCAGGATGCAAGATTAAGAGATTTTGCAGGTTTAGCTGCTATGCTACGATTGTTGTTGTAAGGCAAAAAGGTTGAAAGTGGGCCAGTGCCTGGCACTGTGGGCATTGCTGAATCACCTTTCACGTAGGTATATCCTGGTAAATACTGACCCAAAGCTGTGAATGTTTGATAACTGGCATTGGCTCCAGTACCTTGACCTGCCGGATTCCATCCACCAGCATCACCATAGCCTGAATAATAAACAACAGGCGGGGTTGAATTGTCAAGCACAAAAGAGCCATAAAACCCGGCTTCAAAGTCTGCAATGGGACCTGCCATCACCCTGGTGAAAATTGTATTTTGGTTGCCCTTGCCTAGATTATAACCAGCAGCATCATCACCTGTGGCATAAAGAGCTGTGCCTATTTGCCCCAATGCCCCTTGAAACGTGGGAGAGATTTTTGTAAAAACTGGTGAAAAGATGGACGATCCATTGTATGCAGACAAGATGGGAGTAAAATAAATTTGAGTATACGTTTGTCTATTTGTTGCGCCTATGCCCAAGTAGCTAACCATATTGGCAGGGGTGGTGGGTAAGGTGTTGTATCCACAGGCGTATGCTTTTTTACCTGCAGGATTGGCAGACAAAGCAAATGTCATGTTGGCACTGCCAAATATATCACTAAATACAAATCCTTCTTGAGAAGCAATGCCTGAAAACCCTGGATCCAGGGTAACATAATTGTCACTATAATAAAAAGATGCATTCATGTGTTATAATATATCTGGGTTGTCGTTCTCATTGGTATCATAGAAGCTGCCTATGCCTAATTCTCCAGAAGAATTTATACCGAATACGTTCAAATTCGACTGTCGGGTGACAGGTGTGGGTGATGGAGTTAATGTGACCGTTGGTGACACAGTCAGAGATGGTGTTGGTGATGCAAATGGTGTGCGTGTCACAGTGGGTGTCTGTGTGTTGGTTGGTGTATTGGAAGGTGTTTGCGTGGGGGTGGGTGTGTTGGATGGGGTGGGTGAGTTGGTGGGTGTGAGCGTATTAGTAGGTGTAGGCGTGCGAGTGAGAAAAGGTGTAGGTGTACGTGTGTTTGTTACAGTGGGTGTGGGCGTGGGTGTGCTGCGTGAAGGTGTGATGGATGGTGTGGGTGTGTTAGAAGGTGTATTGGAAGGGGTCAGGGTGATGGTGGGAGTCACAGTTTGAGTTGGTGTGGGAGTAGGCTGTGCACTTATCAACACAAAATTGGTTAAAAACGTGGATTGATCATCTGTACTGTTGTTGGTCAACTCCACCACTTCCAGAGTCTTGGACAATGCACCCACAGTTTTTGTCAGCTGAGTTGAATTGATGATTCTCATGTCAACTAAATTTAAGAACGACTCAGGCAGCAAATTAATTACAAAGTTATAAACAGTGAATGACAAATTACCATTCAAAATGGAAACACTTGGATAATATGTTGTAATATTTTGTGATTGGGGTGAATATGCAAAACTTATGTCAGTGTCAATCAATGAATTTTCGTCAAATAGAAAAGTTAAAGTCTCCGAGTCAATGATCTTTTTTTCAAAAACTTTAATATCATCACCTAATCCGCTATTGTACATTATTTTAAGCGTGGTATATGACGCATTATATAGGGCTGAAGTGATGAAATTAATAGTTGTGTCACCATTAAATGTGCAAAGATTGATGTTGTACGTATAGGTTTGGACAGGGTAATCCCAAGGGGAGAATAACTTGCTGTCCACTGTGTCTATGAAGCTTGAATTGGTGAACAGACTACCATCTGCTGTGTTTGCATATGTAAATGATTCGCCGAAAACAGGATCTAAGAAGAAGTAGTGATTTACCAGTGATGGTCTCTCAAGGTTCAATGGACCACTTGAAAGATAGGCATTTACATAATTCACATTATTATTTACTATAATACTCTGTATAAACTAATTAATTCTCTCTGCGCAGTGAACCTTCATAGTATTCAAATCTGTTGTGTTCAATGGGCGATATGAGCAAAATGCCTGAGTTCAAATCCTTTTCTTTTGTGAGTTGATACATGTATGACATCCAGGTTTGCTCATACGGGTTGGCCCATTTCACGTCAATGAACATCTTTCTATTGCCAGAACGAGAAACAACTTGTGGCCAATTGCAGTAATACACTTCACCACTTGCAAAAGGTATGTTGTTGGCACAACCAATGTGGTGGTATACAGTCTTGGGAGCATTGGGATCCAGGCCCATTTGTGGCAGCTTGTTGTAATCTGGCCAATATTCATCACGTTTGGCTTGTGGCACATTGTACCATGACCATTGTGTTTTATTATCACCATAAAACTCTGTGAAAGATAGCTTAAGGAAATCAAAGTTATTTTCATTAATAATTTTTAGTGAATTTGCGTATAGGTTCTCAACTCGTCTGTTGAATCCGTTCTTGCATGTGTTTTCTTGGCCAAGGTAAAAAAACATATCATCCTCAAAGAAGAAGTAAAAATCTAAGTTTTCAGACTCAGCATGTTCAGCAATGAACTGTCGACCGCCACATATGCCCAGGTTGTCTTTTTTAATGTGCGTAAAATTATGTTCTTCACATAGCTTTTTATACTGATCAAATGTTGAGGCATCAGTAGAATTATCAAGCAAATATTTTTTAGGTTTGAGTATGAACTCTTTGTCATATAAATTCATGCTATGTATTAATGTTTTGAACTGGTTGGGCGAATTGAACGTTATGACATACAAGCCTGTGTTGTTTGTATTCAGCACAATGGAGGACGTTGCATTGTTGCTCTCACTTAGCACTGTTATGTTATTATTTTTTAAGTTTTCAAAAAATGTACCTAACAAACCATCTGAATTAATCTCAAAATAGTTAACCTTGTCTCCATATTTGTATGTTATGATGCTAAATATGGATTCTTCTGTGCCCATTAGACCTGAGTCAAGAGTGCCCATGAGAAGATTGTAATATATTGTGTTAATATCAGAAATGCTGTCCTTGGGTCCACCAAACAATCCACCCCTTGCAACTTTCTTCACTGTGGTGCCTGCTAGTTTATTGATTTCATCAAACTTGAAGCCATGAATCTCATTATTGGCCTCATACGGAAAACAGATGAAAGAAAATTTGGTGATGTACTTCTCCAGGTTATTGAACACCTTGTCATGAGTGAAGTATCCAGGATGCACAGTGTTGGTTATGCCACCATCCAGCCAGAATAAGAACTTAGAATCAAACTTGTCCATGATTTTAGCATCATTAAGCATGAACATCTTGGACATTACCAAGGGATTGTACATGTCCAGCTTTGCCTGTGTTGATTCCGTGAGCCAGCCTGCCAGATTGAACCAATTTGGATCGGTTCTGAGCTTCTGTATCAACGGATAATATTGGTTATCCTTAAACCATTCCAAGGGTCTCTCAATGAATTGTGTATTTTTATCGCTTCTAACTTTGTAAACTATATCTCTGAGTTCTTTGTCACCAAAAATAATTAAATTGTTTTCAACTTGGAGTAGTTTGTTGAAATTATCTAGGTAGTGCGAATAATTACGAGACCATCCTTCAGTGAGTTGCCCTCTGCCCAGATCCCAGATGCCTGTGACCAGTGTGATTGGATTTTCATATTTGGGAGTTTCAGTGATGACTTTCACTGTGGCATTCTTGCGATACACACCAAGCTGCTCACATACAACAGTTATGTTAGGAAATACATTTTTGGTATAAAAGAAATCCCATGCAGCTTTTTCTACTCCAGGCAGGTCAGGTCTTTTGTAATCATGAAATACAATGAAACCGCCATCGCTAACTCTGTCATAAATTTTTTGAAGAGAATCATATATTGATTCATAAAAATCACCATCAAGAAATGCAAATGATATTTTGGATGGGATGTCAGCATCTGCAACATCTTTAAACCACCCTTTTGTGATAACAGGTTTCTTGAGACCGTTTTGTTCAAAATTTTGTTCCAGAATTTCAACAGTTGATTTGAGAGTGCCTGGTCTCCATGCAGTGTTTTTTTCATGTTCACTCAATTGAGGCAATCCTTCAAAAGAATCATACACATGCAATTCTTTATTGCTCTTGAGCTCATCAAGCATCATTCTCAGATATTTGGATGATTCGCCCACATAACAACCAAATTCAACCACATCACCTTCTATGTTCTCTGTAACCGCTTGTTCAAGAAATGTAATGAGGTGCTTGATCTGTTCGTGTGAAATGATGCTGGCATCAACGCTCTTGTTGGGTCTTGATAAAAGCCTATCCGCTGTGCAAAAGGACATAAAATATTTTATATATTTTTATTTCAATATCAACTATTAGTCTTGCTGCGGTAAAGGATTGTTTTCAATATATGCATCACCATTAATTTCTGGCTGTGATCGTGCAGTGGTAGTGTATCTTCTGGTGCCATCTGTATGACCAACATAGGGACCATCACCAATATTACCATATAAAAATGTTCCCCAATTGTCCCTGATGTCTGTCCATTTGGACGTTTCAATTGCTTTTCTGTATATGGGTATCATATTCTCTTCCACATCATGCTGACCATGACCTGTGTTGCCATGCACATGAGCCAAATGCACATCATACCATTCTTTAAATTTGCTTGTTCTATGCATTGCAGGGTTGTTGGACCAGCGGCAAGTTGTTACAAGATCAGTCTCACTGACTCTGATGTCTCTCTCAAATGGTGTTGTGTCACCACAAGCATCTTTGCATATATCAAAACCGCGCATGTTATTATCGTCCTTGTTAAAATAAACTGAATGCACAAAATTGTTGTTATTGAATGCACTCACCAGTGAATTGAAGTTAATTTTATTTTTATCAAGAAAAACCCAATCATGTTCTAAGAAAATAAAATATGGTGTGGTTATATCATCCAATGCTGTTTTAAATATGTCAATTAATCCATATTTAACAAACTTAATGTTGTGTGTTAGATAGTCATTTCGGTTGTAGAAGTAATGTATTAACGAGAGTACTGGGTTATCAACCCTAGGATCATGATCATAATAAATTAAAAATTTACATTTCTTAAGTGCTTCAGGCAGACTGTGAAGCAAGTATCTCAAGTAAAATAAAAAATTATCTGCAAAGTGACCAGCAATTACTATGGTTGTGTTGCGTGCAAAATCATAATCTGTCAAATAATTATCATCACTGTAACTCTGGTATTTTGCATAGCATCCATTTATCATGTTATCATAGTTTACAGGGCCTTGAGGATTGAGTGTGGACACAAACCCCACTTCATGATGTATTGTTATGGGTGAAGCGCAAAACGTTTTGAATCCTCTGAAATTGAGCAACGGTAGAATGTCATCAATGGCCAAATAATCTCTTGTGTAATGGAAATTATCCAAAATATATTGCATGGCTTTGTTCTTTATTAAGTAAGCCCATGCTCCTGTGCTTTTGTGCACAAGACTTATATTTTGTGTGTATGGTATTAAATGTGATCGCGGGCAACAACCAAACAAAAACACATCCCAATCCAGAGTATCCAACTCTTGTTTTAACATGCATAAATGTTCCTCAATGGGAATACGTGGTTTATTATGAGGAGTTATTGTGTCCAATATGTGAAAATCATCTTCTGCCACAAAGACAACATCATTACCGTTTTTAATTGCTTGTTCAAAAACCGCTCTTTGGCTTTTTGTTGCAGAACTTTGACGCAATTCATCTTTTAATGCTTCAAATCTATTTAAACCAGTTATTTGAAATTTTTTAATTTGCTCATCAACATTAGCTTTTCTTTCTGTGGATTCGCATAGATTTACGTAAAATCCTGTATCTGCAAAACTAACATTGCATATGGAAAATAAATCTGCACATTCCAGTTTGTTGCTCATGGTTACTCAATATTTATATCATTTCTCACTGCAAACATATTGGATGATTCAAATTCCACTTCAGGTACATCAGTAATAATTTTGTATCTTAATGCCCTCAACACAGTCAAGCATTCAGATTTACCTCTGACACCTTTAATTACATCATTTGGAGTTGCACCAAGCATAATATCCTCAAATAAAATAAGCTTTGGAAGTATTTGCATGTCCAGCAGTTGCAGGATAACTTCATAATCAAAACCCTCGCAATCAACCTTTAAAAAATCCACATGTTTTATTTCATGTTTATCTAAGATTGTTTTAAATGTTTTTAAATTAACAGGTATGCTCACCGAATTAGTATTTTTATGACGAAAAAAAGAGCACATGCCAAACGAATCATCATTCTTATGAGTAATTAGCTCTCCTGTACCATCTTCAATAAAAATGGCACTATTTTCATATTTAAAGTTATTCAAAGGGTAGTGTTCATTATAATTTTCAATTAATTTATCAAAAGATTCTTTCACAGGTTCTATGAACAAGCAATTCCAATCTTTTTTAAGAATGTCAAAATAAACCAATTCTTCAACAAATAGCCCGTTGTTGGCACCCACACTTACTAAGGTAAAATCATTATGCAATGAAATTTTATCTACAATTTTCCTTAAAAGTTTCACTAGTATCTTTCATCTGGATGGTGATCAGCATAAAATGGGAGACCATATTCCCTCAAGGTAAAGTTTGATGCTGGTATGGCAAATGAAAGAACGCCATGTGCATTGTTCTTGTAGCCATAGCCTCCGTTTACAGCATTTCTGTATCCAAATAATGCCAAGTCATTCCATGTGTTATAAAAGTTTAATAGAGAGTCACATGTTTCACCCATGTAAAATTGAAGTGTGCCGTCAACAGTGTCATATTGATCAGGTTTAAAATTGTATCCAAATTTTTCAATGTATTGACCGTGAAAATTAAATACATCATCGGGTTTTAAGTTTTTGTATCTAAAAATTGTTGTGTTGGTGGTTAGAGTGTTGGGTGCATATATATCATTTAAGAAATTAAAAAAACTATCACTTGTAAAATTCAATCCACGGTTAACCTTGATATCAGCTTCAAAATAATAACAAGAATTGCATCCTAATTCAACAGCTTTTTTTAATGTGAATCTTCTTGTGTTGAAAGGGTATCTGCTTGGATAAATGCCTGCAGGATTCTCAGGGAGCAATTCATATTCAAGAGATTCAGGTGCATCTTTGCGTAAATCGTCAATATGAAAGACTTTTATGGTGGGGTGATCTTTGAATTCTCCAAAATCTTCAGGCCTGTTGGTGGATACTATGAAAGGCACATTTTTTTTATCCAACTCCAGATGCAAATAATCGCCCAGAATGTTTTCTTTTATGCGTTTTGTGTAATTGGGGTATGTTGCTTCTGTAGCAAAACAAAACTTGTTCATTAGTACTTATTTATACTAGCTTACAGCATTGCCCAGGTAGCCTACTATGGGTTCAGCCCAGCCTTTTGATAAGCTATGTGGCCACACAATCCAACTGTGTGGTGTTTCTTCTGCATTGAACTCTCTCCACACTTTGCAATATTTGTCGGGATCATTGAGCATTCTCTTAATTTCTTCTGGATCGGCATCTTTGCGGTACACATCTTTGCCTGATTTATCTTTGAATGCCACACACCAAAAATCATAATCTTTTTCTGGCACTTTGTCATAACCAACATCAATGCAATGTTTGAAGATTCTTAAGAAAGACTTGTCATATTCTTCTGGTGTTAATGTGGAATTGGGGTTGGGTGCATACAGATTGTCAAGAGTGTGACGTTGCACTGCACGCTTTTTAAAGCAAAGACCAGAATACTTCTCATAATCTGCTAATGATCTTGTCTTGCCAAAATCGTATATGCCAAAATCGATGTCCTTCTTTTCACCATCCATTTCAAACAACTTGCGGTTGCGTGCATGAGATGAAGTGTTCATTTGACCCCAATCAGTGATATCATCCCAATGCTTGGTCCTGCCTTTGCGTGTATACTCATGCCAAGCCACAACAATATGAGGATGAAATATGTCATACCCATGGGTGTATGACCTCACAGCCAGGTTTATCTCTTCACCATGGAAGTAATAGAATGGATCATATGGCACTTCTTTGATCCACTGGCCCAGGGTGAAGATGAAATGAGCTGATACAAAGCGACCTGGTACTGGCAGTGTGAGAGATTTGTATTCATCAATTGAAGCAGGCAGAAAGAACACTGCACCCTCTGGAATAAACCTATCAAAATTCATTTTCCATGGAATATTGATGCGTGCTTGTGGATCATTATCTGGATCAAAACTGGATATATAACCTGTTAGCAAAGGCTTTTCATGGCCTTTGTCTTGCAAAGCTTTGATCATGGCAATGCATTTTTCATCCCAGTCCTTGACAAACCGATGATGACTGTCAAGCTGTAGGTGATACTTTTCGTTTTTATACAATCCTTGTATGCTGCTTCTGGCCCAACAAGTGCCTTTGCTTTCTTTGTAAGGTATGTCCAGCACTCTGAATCTCTTGTCTTTGGCAAATTCTTCCAACGATTCCTTGTCATCTCTTTGCCAAGCTATGCCAAAAACTAAATTTTCGGGATGCTTAGCATTGGCAATACAATCTCTTAAGGTTGGCAACAATTGTGGGTCTCTGTATGAAGCAATGGAAATAAATATCTTTTCGTTGAGCTGTTTTTTCACAAGAATATTTTAATATAAAATAGTCTTAAATCAAGAATAGAGTTATAGTGTACTACTCAATGCCATGGTGTGCTGGCTACCACATGCCACCTGTGACCAATTACCAGTCAATTGTGTGAATGTGGTTCTGTTGGTACCTGCACCACTGTTGCCCAATCCCAATTGACCATATAGATTGTACCCTGTGGCAAACCACTGTGTAGTACCAGCACTCAACGCCATGGTGTGATAGGTACCACATGCAATCTGTGACCAATTGCCAGTCAATGCAGTGAAGGTGTTTCTGTTGGTACCTGCACCACTGTTGCCCAATCCTAATTGTCCATAGAGATTGGATCCTGTGGCAAATAATGCATTAGTGCCAGCACTCAATGCCATGGTGTGATAGGCACCACATGCAACTTGTGACCAATTGCCAGTCAATGCAGTGAATGTGTTTCTCAGTGTGTTGTTGCCCAATCCCAATTGACCAGAGCCATTGAATCCTGCGGCAAACCATTGGTTATTAGTACCTGCTGACAATGCCATGGTGTGTTCGCCACCATTAGCACATATGATTTGCGACCAATTGCCTGTCAATTGTGTGAATGTGGTTCTGTTGGTACCTACACCACTGTTGCCCAATCCCAATTGACCATCATTATTTAATCCTGCGGCAAACCATTGGTTATTAGTACCTGCTGACAATGCCATGGTGTGCTGGCTACCACATGCCACCTGTGACCAATTGCCAGTCAATTGTGTGAATGTGGTTCTTTGCACTGTGTCGCTCAATCCCAATTGACCACTGACATTGAATCCTGTGCCAAACAATGCATTAGTGCCAGCACTTAATGCCATGGTGTGATAGGTACCACATGCAATCTGTGCCCAATTGCCAGTCAATGCAGTGAAGGTGTTTCTGTTGGTACCTGCACCACTGTTGCCCAATCCCAATTGACCATATTGATTGTACCCTGCGGCAAACCATTGGTTATTAGTACCTGCTGACAATGCCATGGTATGATTGCCACCACATGCAACTTGTGACCAATTGCCAGTCAATGCAGTGAATGTGTTAAATTGAGTTGTGTCGCCCAATCCTAATTGTCCATAGAGATTGGATCCTGTGCCATAGTATTGGTAAGATGGGGGCGGCGGTATGAGAGTTGGTGTGACAGTTGGTGTAACTGTAGGTGTAACTGTAGGTGTAACTGTAGGTGTGGGTGTAGGACATGCTGCATGAGCGATGGTGGGTGCAGGCACAGTCCCAGAGTCAACAACCCATCCAGATTGCGGTGGGTTTACTGAATTGGGAGCAGAGTTGGAGTAAAGAGTAGTTTGCAAAGATAAAACAAAGTAAACACCTAAAACCCACCGACCCTGGGCCTCGTCATAAGTCACACCGTAACTGTAGGGGGGTCCTAAAGGCTGAAATCTTAACCAAACCTTCTTTCCGGGATTGGCATTGAAGTTGGGGTCATATGCATAAGTTCCATTTGCCTCTTCAGTTCCAGCTCCTGACACACATATGTTATTAGCCAAAGACGGTGTGGTAGAAGGAGTGGGTGTTATTGTAGGAGTAGGTGTGGGTGTGGGTGTTTGAGTAGGTGTCTGGGTGGGGGTGGGTGTTTGAGTAGGTGTCTGGGTGGGGGTTGGAGAAGGGGGTGGGTAGCTTGTTATAGGCGGGACATTTAAATTGCTGACAGCAAAACCTAATATAATTGAACCGGTATTTGTGTAATACAAAGTATATAAATTGCCTAAATTACTAGAAATTGTAGCGTTTTGTGTAGTATATACAACCTGTTTATTAGCCGATAGACCGGCGCTGTAATTAAAAGTAAGGTTACAGTTGGTAAAATTGTTAGTATCGAAATTATTTGATATGCCTAGTATTTGTGAATCGAAAGTAGCGCTGAATGTTTGTACATCTGTTGATACAATTAAATAGTTAGGGGTTTGTGGTGCTACTATTGGAATAATTTCACCTGTAAATGTAATATAATTATAAACAGCAGGTCTAAAGCGAGGTGCATATTGGTTGTATCTGTCCTTAACTTGCCATGAAGGCTGTGCTCCTGTGGCATACTCTGCTAAAAAGAAATCACACTCTGCTGGTTTCCAGCCACCAATGCTGAATAGTCTGATTGTGGTGTTCCATGGTGATCGGAAATTGCCAGAGGCAGATGCTGCCATCATGCCATTCATGTACACACTGGCCACTACTCCAAGAGGTCCACCACATGGAGCCACTGTGAATGTGAGATTGACTGGTGTGTTGAGAGGCACCACAGTTGCCGGTTGCACAGCGAATGCTGGAGAATCTGTAGAAGATAAACTTTCACCATTACCAAAGACTAGTCTACCTTGCAAGCTACCAGAGCCAGAGCCTCCTAGAAAGCATCTGAACCCACTCAACTGGTAGCTTTCACTGCTGAACAATGATCGGAAATATTCTTGTGGATAACTGCTCAATTGCAGCCACATGTTAACAGTGAAGTTGTTGTTCAATCCCAATTGATTCCAAGTGAAACCCGGGTAATCAAATGTAAAACCATTTGAAGAAATAACATGTATGCCACCTCCATAACTGGTAATGGGATAAAATCCATTAGTCAAGGTTGCATAATTGGACAAACTCTTCAAATTCTGAACAAGGGTACCAGTGCCTGGATAGCTTAAAGTGTTGGCAAAATCAGCATAAAATACTCGGTTGTCAGGAAGTGTGGGTGTTACAGTGGGGGTGGGTGTTCTAGTGGGTGTGGGTGTTTGAGTGGGTGTCCGTGAAGGTGTTATGGAAGGTGTAGGTGTTATGGAAGGTGTCATGGAAGGTGTAGGTGTAAGTGTTCTAGTAGGTGTGGGTGTTCTGGTAGTTGTTGGAGTTTGAGTGGGTGTCCGTGAAGGTGTTATAGAAGGGGTGGGTGTGGGTGTTAATGGAATGAGATTGCCGTTATAATTGAATCCTCTGACAGCCAATTTAGAACCAGACAGAGCAGAGAATCCTATTGATGGCATGATGGAAGGCAGAGCAGTTGCAAAATCATATTTTAAGATGTTTCTAAATATTTCTCTGTTTTTAAAATCTAAAAAGATTGTTTTACCAAAATTTGAGAATCGTATTCTGTAATCTGTGAATTGCGGGCTGCCAGTTAGCTGTTGATACATGGAGAAGGGTTCATCTAAATATTCATTAGATAAGTCTTCTGTTCTGTATAATGGAACAAATTTATTGTTTATTGATGATCTGAGTGTGACACTGTTGGGTATGGGTTTGCCATAACCTAATACACCAGCTGAACTCAAGCCAAAATTGCCAGAAGAATCAAAACCAATTCCAAACACACCATTCTCCACTCCCAAATAAACTTTTATGAATCCAGCGTCTCTGAGTATGAGACTGCTGTACCCCAAGCCTCTCAATGGTGCACCATCATATCTTTGTTGTGGTGGTAGAGTTGTATCTATGAAAAATAGTGAAAACCCTTCACACCCACTCAATGTGGGGCCATAATGTGCGCATTGAAATGAAAATATGTCATCATCAGTTGGATTGATAACAAAACTTGACAAAGCTACAGTAGATGTTTTTGATGAAGGATCTGTTGTAGGCAGTGATGAAAGAGATTGCACACCTACATTGGTGATGGTGGGAGTGGGTGTCTGTGTGGGGGTATTGGAAGGTGTCTGCGTATTGGTAGGTGTCTGTGAAGGAGTTTGTGTGTTGGTGGGTGTCTGTGTAGGTGTCTGTGTACGCGTGGGTGTCTGTGAAGGAGTTTGTGTGTTGGTGGGTGTCTGTGTAGGTGTTTGAGTGGGTGTGGGTGTGGGTGTAGGCTGAATGCGATCATATGCAAAAGAAGCATATCGACTTTGATTTACATCTAAGCCATGAAATGAAAAATAACTGTAACCTGTTGTGGGCACTATTGCAGATGAAGACAATATTGGAAAAACATTTGCAGCTGAAAATATATAACTATAGGAACCTAAATACCCTTCACCGAAAGCCCATAGATTATTTCCATAGTAAAAATCTTTTACATATGTCAATGCTGCATAATATGGTACACCATACTGATCCAAATAAAGTTCTTTTACATATACACCTGATAGTGAACCCGGCGCATATGTGTAAACACCGTTGAATTGTGTAAAATTACCTGTGATATTCTGTACCAGCACAGTATTAATATCATACCAATTGAAATCATTGTAAGTTATGTGTATTTTCCTGCCTGAAAGTGTGGTTATATTTCTTGTGAATCCCCAACCAGTCAATGTTACATAATTATTAATTGGGCTAGATGTATTAATAGGTTGAGGATCAGTATGTGTGTGGGTATCGTAAACATTATTAATAGGTGATGTAAAACCATAAATTAGATTCCATCTGTTTGCGCTTAATTGTCTGGTCGGTGAATATATATATTGATCTTGAGTAGTATATATTAGTGCAGCATATCTTCTCGTAGTATTACCGTCATTAAAATAATAGCCAATGTAACCTGGGAGCGGCACATTAGTGATTGAACTTAAGATGGGCGCGCAAAGCGAATAATTGTAAGTCAAATCTGCTAATACATTTGCAGGATGGCCTACATTGAGACGAATTTTTTCTGGAAGTACATTCATGTTGTTATCCCATTATTAATGCATCATCAGCATAATTTATATTGCCTGTGCCAAGTATGTTGTCTGTACTGTAACCAGTGAGCTCATCGCCTATATTAATGCTGGATGCATTGGTTCTCAAATCGTAAACACCAGAATATATGTTTGCTATTTTGCCATTTATGTATCTGAAATACGTTTTAAAAATATACATCACACCTGACATGTCTCTGCCCAAATACGTAATGCTGTACGTTTCAGTCTCACTGCTGTAACTTAACAGAGGTTTGTCTATGGAAACTATGTTAACATTCAATGAGGACAGAGTGAAGCTAGCCACATCATTCATTGTTAAATTGTCTCTCTTGGCAAATGGATACAATTGGGTGAAGTTGAGAGTGCGCAGATCAATACTATAGATTTCTGGATATAAAATCTTGCTGTTTGTGGCACTTAATTCGGGAAACAGAACAGTCTTGCAAATTATTAATGCATTCTCCACTTCATTGAACCACACAGTTGATATCTTTTCCAAATTGCTGTCTCCAGCCTTAAAGTATACATCGCTTCTTGTGGATCCTATTATTTGATTAGTTTCATAATTAAATTTAAGCTTATCAAAAATTGTGTAGTTTACTGTGTCAATCTGCAGCACATCATAATAAACATCCAATCCAACAGAGTTATTGTATATTTCGTTCTGAATGAAGGTGTCATATTTTATAAATACGCTGCTCAATGCTGCTGAAGCAGGAGCAATAGTATCAGAATTGGAGCTTCTGAAATATATTTCACCTAAGTCCACATACTTGAGCTCATACACGCTTCTTCTCTTTTTCATGGAAAAAGCTTCTGTAAGTGCTTTGGTGTCTCGATTGGGTAATTTGTAATTTAAGAAATTATTATTTTCAGTATAAGAAGGCAGTTGAAATACTGTGGAACAAATGGGTATGCCTCTGTACAGATACAGATAATTATCCAGAGTGGAATACGCAGATTGTGGTGGGTTGTAGTTGAAGATGCCAGGATTCACAGTATTAGCTCTGCCTCTAGGGCCTGCAGGGTTCATGCCTGCATCATACAATGTATTGTAATACACATTAGAGTCTTCATTGAAGCTGGATCTGTCTGAAGAATAATCATCAAATATTTCACCATTTTTTCCAGTAAATGTTACACCATCAGCTATGAAGCATTCAAAGTCTTTTTCTATGTAGCTGGGGCAAAACTTTTCTGGTAAAAACCTGTATGATGCCAATGGAGTAGGTGCGCCTGAGAGATAAAACTGTGGAGGCCCTTGATTGTAGGCAGAGGTGGATGTTGCAAATGTACCACCTTGAAGCCAGTATCCTGAACCAGGAGGAATGTTGGTTGTGGTTTTTAAGATTATGCCAGAGTATCCTTTTGCAACATCTTGTACTGCATAGTTAAAATTGAAGCCGGAAACACTGTCATAATAAAAATGCCCATTTACAAGCAAGCAATAATAAATGCGTTCTTTAACTCTATTCAAAAGATACTTCACCAAATCGTCTATGAGCCTGCTTGGATGAGAATTTTTGTATACACTATACTCGTTGCCAAATATATCGCTCTTATAGTTGACCAAAGTTTTATTGATAGAGACTAACGCATCTATCCTTTCATCAAGAGGGTATCGGGTAATAGGAAACAAGGGGAAGGTATCTTTGTTTGCCCAGACTTTCTTGAGATCACCGGCAAAGAACTCTTGACTGTCCACATATCTTGATATGCCTTGAGGTGCATCTTGCAGGCTTTGCTCTCTGCTTTGGTACCCTCTGAACGTTTGATAGTATGGATTGCTGTCAGCTTCACCAAATCTGTATTGATTGGAGAAATCAATTTTTAAATCATAGTTGTTTTCATTAAAGATTAAAGGTGAACTAAAATTTTCTTTTGTTAGACCGCTTACATTGCCGTATTCACTAGGGTCTGGAAAAACATAAAGTGTATTGGCACTTAACGCAGCTGCATTTACTTGAGCATTAAAATCTTTGGAAACAAAAGTGGTTAACCCTAGTTTATCAGGTTTAAAAAACAAACCAATTTCTTTGCCGGTTTTTAAAAAGCTGTCACTTGCCACTGCTGCAACTGTTGGATATCTTTTGTTCAAATAATTTGCAAATTTGTTCTTTGCATCAAAAAGTAAACCAGTGACATAATTTGTTTGTGTTGTTCCTGTTGAAAGAAAATAATAACTTGTGCCCATGAACTTGGGTGTGAGTAGTTTATCGAGATTTAGATTTAAATTGTCTTTGTTATTTGTATTGATAGTGTTAATGAAATCACTATCTTTCAAGTAAATTAGATCTTGTGGTGATACATTAGGAGTGATGGAGAAATTATTAGTACCCAACTCTATTAGATAAAAAGGATAGCCTGTGATGGCTGTTACTATTGCAGAGTTTAGGTTAATGAAAACATCGCTATTAATATCATATTGGTTTAAAGAAAAATATTTACTTCTGTCGTCTTCTGGCGTTAAATTGTAATCAGATGGCTGTTTGTCAGGACTCACATCAAGATAATTGCTGTATGTGTCGTACAAATCACCAACTTCTACCACAAGATTGTTTCTTACCTCACTTAATGATAAACCAAGAGTGGATATGAGGTCAACCAAGTCTTCATTTTCAAGACTTTTTGACACTTCATTGTAAATTAATTTCTCTAATCCAAGATCTGATCCTCTCAAATTGAATTTAATGTTGGCTGAATTTACTTCATCGCGTAAAGTACTGTAATATAAGCATATTTCTTTAATTTTTGTTGAAAAGAAGGGGATAGCTATGGCTAAATCTCTATTATTATTAATATCAATGTTCTTTAAGAATCTCTTTTCTTCTGAAGAGCTGTAGTTAATAACTATTTCACTGATGAGTTGCGTGTATAGATCTCTGGATGAGATGGTTTGCTCTTCTACTGATAAATTCTTTTTTTGGTACCAATTGTTGAGATAAGACTGGTATCGTGATAGAAATTCTTCGGCATTTGTATATAAGCTGCTATTGTACTGTAACCATTCATTAAAAGTGAGGGGTGCACCTGAATCCACAGGATTATCTACTGGATTAGTCGACGTTATCGATACATCTTTTATTTTTTCGTCAAAATAATTAAAATTATCGGGCATCTAATTATTTAATTGTTATATACCAGGTCGCTAGCGCTTAATATCAATCTAAGCCCTTTTGTTAGTTCATAGCTTAATACATTTTCCATTATGCCATTGATCTTGGACCATTCATTAAAGCTGCTGTTAGAATAGCTTAAAGTTGTATGTGGGTTATTCCAATCTATGATATTATCATACACACCATCATTATATTTTTCAACATACTTGTAAAATTTATAATAATCTTTAATCTTCACACCAGATACTGCTGCTGGCAAGACCAGCCCCCATGCCCAATTGTAGTTAAATGTTGATAGAGGTGCAGTCTCGTTGATATTAAGACCAGGAATGAGTGTTCTGTTCACAACTGTGTAGGTATTTGAGAATATTTCATATGCTACTACCGGAGTATAAGCAGTAACTACACTTGTAAGTACAGATAATTCATCGCCTAAATTGGTGGCTTTGGAGATGGGATATGAACCTAATTTATTATCAAAGTTTAAGTCATATTTATTTTTATCTCCCCATAGCTTTTTATGCTTAATGGATAATAAGTTGACTAGCCTTTCAATCTGAGGAGGAAATGGATAATTATATTGTTCAAATTGTACAGACAATTCATTGCACATGCTCAAGAGAGAGTCAAGATTGACAAGATCAATGTCGCTTTTATTGCTAACAAAATTAGCAATTTTTTCGTAAATTGTTTTTCCAAGTTCATAGGGCTGAGCAGTCACACCACCAACTATTGTGCCCAAGAATGATTTAAAAAATTTATTACATTCACTTAACAGATCATTATAAGCTAATGAATAATAGAACCCTTCAGCATTAAAATCTTCATTAACTTTATACACATTATACTCACCAGTATAAGGCAATATTTTAAAAGAATTACTGCTGCCTGTAATGGCTCTTTCAAGAGATGATTTTACAGCATATTTGTTTGACCATCTTTGACCCAACCAATCACCATAAGCTTGAAATTGTTTCATTTGAAAAGAGCTTAATACATTCTCCACACTTTCAGGTGGGTATTCAAGCGTCACCCAAGACATATTATTATAAGCATCAGCAGGCTCTTGGTATGAATCAATAAAATATAATCTCTTATCAAAGTTATTAATTACCCAGACAAAATCCCCTGTGTCACATGCAATGCCCCCAGCGCTGCCTATGTATGTGGTTTGATTGGCACTACCTGCTTTAAAATATGTTTTTTGTAAAGTGTTCTTGTTTATTTTTGTAACGGTTTGTTGGTTTTCAAACACAATGGCATTCTGTAGCGTATCAATTGTGAGATTTCCAATATTCTTAAACCCTTTGATTGGATAGCCTGAGAGCAATTCGCCTTTGTTATTGAATTTATAGAGAAAATCATCTCTTTGATCTAACCTGTATCCACTAATTAAATTATAAGCAGTCAACCATGCATTATTATCTCTGTCAATAACCACCTCCACAGGGCTTATTACTTTTGGAAATAGAATTGTAGTTAATAGCTGGCCATATGTATCGTACTTTATGAGGAAGTTGGAAGCTGGATGGGTGTATGTTACCCAAATGTTATTATCTACGTCAGTATCCACGCTGGAGGGTAAGAATAAATTCTCACCTGCAAAACCACTTAATTGTGGCAAGTTGTAGTCGGAGCTCAATAGATATACAATGTTACTGTTTGCAGGATAAGCTACAGATTTAATAACACCTGTATTGCAATCTAATTTTAATACTGATACACTATCAAAAAGTGTCATCCAAAGATCATTTCTTGCGTCTAATGCCAAACTTCCAGGGGCAGCACTACTTATTTGTGGCGATCTTAGATCTATATAAGTAATTCCAGAGGTAGTAGATAGTGGGTAAGAGGAAAGGCTAAATGAAGATAACATATTGCCATTCACATCAAATTTAAATAGTGTATCTCTGGAGCCATCAGCAAACCAAGTTTGAAAATCTTTTGTATAGTCAGAGCCTGAAGGTATTACTTGTATGGAGTAGACATTTCTATTGCTCCTGCTGTCGTACTTGATGGATTCCGCAGATAAATTTAATGTTAATAGACCGGTGCAATAGCTATATATTTCTTGTTTGAAGTACCTTTGCAATTTGTTGAATTGTGGCAACGCAATCCATCCAAATATGGTATCAAGAAACATGTTTGGAACATCTCTAATAACCATTGATGCACTCAGAAAGCAATTGTTACTTGTGGTATCAGCCACAAAATACCCTTTATAAAACCCGCCTATAGATTTAGGAATATCAGAACCAAAGTCGTCATAAAATTTAACTGCAGTTATGGGGCGAACCCCGTTGTCAGTTTGCTCCAGTAACGCAAGCTGCAGGTTAAAGTATTGAACATTGGAAAGATTTGGATGAATAGTGGACGAATCTAGCTCTTGGTATGTTTTGGTAGTAAAATTTTCATTGTCTTTAAGTTTTATAACAAATGGAATTTGGGTTTTCGACCAGCTCAATTTTGGAATATCAAATACTGTTGTAGACAGTGTACCTTCCCCGTCTATGCCTGTTGTTGAAATTGATAGTTTATCAGCTGGATTAAATCTTATTTTAGTAAATGGAAATATGGCTGGTTTAAGATTTTGATATCCAATAGGCATGTACCTTATGCTACGATAAGCATCATTTTTAATAGTAAAGCTGTCACTAAATTTGGAACTATCAAAATTTGCGAATATGAAGATAGGAGCGTTTCTTGTTGAGAAATTTTTTACATAATCGTCTGCATAGTAAATTGACTTTTGCCCAGAAGTGCCTGCAAAAACACTGTTGGGTGTGTCCATGCTGCATATTGTTAAGATACCACCATCAACGACTGTGTATATCTCCACGCTATTAGTACACAAACTGTCAACAACTGTATATTCTTCATTGCCGTTGTATTCATTTTTAATATAAAATCTGCTAGTTTTTCTTAAATGGCCCCATTTATCATTATTATATCTATCTAAATCAAGATATTCACCAAGTGCACCTGAAGCATACAAATTAATGGTGTATCCCTCAGAGCTCAATGCAGGATATGACTGCCAACTATTATATCTATACAGATCAATAGGTTCAGTAAGCTTACCAGCAAGAGTATTCAGAAAGAATTTATCGCTGTCTCTAAAAATAAGTGCATCAGGTACAAAATCTTTGATTTCAATGAGGGGTTGATAGCTTGAATCATATGGTACACCTTGCCTGTTATAAACAGTCAGTATAGGTTTGTATATCCCTGGCCATTTGTATCTATGAGTTGCAGTTAAATCGTTTGAAAACGTTCCATCACCGAAATTCCATTGCACGTACTTGTTTGATATGGCGTCTGATGCAGTAAGTAAGGCAGAAGAGGTTAAATTGGGTATAAAGACAAGTGGTGTATTTTCAAGTGTGTAGGATGATAATGTTCTGTTGTTTGAATAATCCTTTACATCAAAATATATATATGAATAATTTATGAACTGCGGGGTAGTATTAGCCATTAATACTCCTTAGTTATAGTTTGTATAGAAGGAGTAACAATTCTTATCTTATTGCCAAAATCAAGGACGTTGTTTAAGTATGGATATTTAAAATAAGGTAATTTTGTATCTTGTGCTATAATTGATATGTCTTTGAATGGGTAGACGGGGTTATAGACCAATAAATTAATGCCATTTACTTCTATAGTATTTTCACCTTGGATTCTTTTGGTCTTCACATCAGTTACACCTTCAAGAGCTCTTATTTGATTGGATATGTTAGTAAGACTTATGGTGGCACCTAAGTTATTGTTAAGAGTAGAAAAATAATCAGTAAATATTTTAGTTATAAGCTTTTTAAGTGCTTCTGGATTTCTTTTTGAAGTAATGTCTCTTGAGATTTCAATAAAAGATGTGTCTGCAATGGCGGGTGAAAGGGTTTCATTATTGAAGCTAGTGCCTACATCAACAGCTACATACACAGGGTCATTAATTATTACTTCTGATGTTGTAAGTTTGACTTGCTGCAGGTCATTTAACAATAGCTGCTTCTGTGAGGCGTTTAAATAATTGGATCTTGATGTAAGTGATGTTAACTTTTCTAATTTGGGTACAGCATAAATGTAGACGTTGTTAAAATTACATGAATCAGCAAATTTTACTTGGTTAAAGAATACTCTACTTGTATTGTTTGGATTAGTTATGCCTAAATCAAAGTAATACTTTAAATGACCAGATATATAGTCCCAATTATTGACTGCATACACAGATGAAATAATATTACTGTAATTTTTAGAAACATAGCTAATAAAATCATCACTGGTTATGAGTCTATATTGACTTCTGAATGTATTGATGGAATTTTCTTTTATGCGGCTCACACTCTCTCTTTCTATGTATGTGGTTGAGCCGTCAATATTTGTAAAATTAATAAGCGCAGCTTGTTGAGCAGTTATGATGTTAAGATTCTCCGGAGTTGTATCAATTTTTACTTGTGCAAAATTTGGCGTGTTGAAGAAAAACAATTTGTTATTGTTTAATAGCCCAGGTCCTACTTCGCCTTTACTGCCATCACTCTTTAGATAATAAATGGCAACTTGATCACCAGCATTTAATTTTTTACCAGTGACGTTGTTGCCAAACTTTATCTCGTATCTTTCGTTTTCATTCAATCTAATTTCATATGACGTGGAATTGGAGCGTTGCAAGAACAACGACTGCACTGGTGCCCATTTTTCCCATTTAGCATTGGGAGTGGCATTATCTTTCACATACACATCCACATTAAAATGATCAATAATAGCATTGTTATTATCATTATCTACTATGGAGATGGTTAATACCTCGTAAGGCTCACCAGTTGCAGTATAAATGGGGTATTCAGTGAACGTTCCTTGATAAAGTAAGTTATTATCTTGTAAATCAGTTAATACTTCTGAAGCATTTGTAGTCTTGAAGAAAGATATGTCGTTATTGAATGAATAATTGTAGCCATTGATAGTGAAATAACTGTATCTTGGAATTGTATAGATATTTGCAAGCAATGCTGGCTGACCAGTGGCTAGAAAAGGCAATATGGGTGTTTGTGATCCTATTGGTTTGTAGCTTAGTAGTTTTACAATTTTATTAATATTTTCGTACAATTCTGCAGTGGTAAAAGTACTTTCTGAGGCAGTTTGATTGAGATAAAAGATTAAAACATTGTATGCATACGCAACAATGTCAATTACAGAGGAAATATTGCTGCCCTCGAAATTTTGATCTGTGAATATCTGCTTGCTGTTTAATCTGGTAGTGATTAATGACTTCAAGCTAGTAGCATCAAAAGCTACATACTCGTTTTTAAGCAAAGGAAATTGTTCGAATGTTGCCATATTAATTTGTGAAGTTAAATCCTGAATTACTTAGTGTCCCCACTAATTTAATCCTGTTATCCTTCTTAATATTCGGTACTACCACTACCAAGGTTATAATATATTGAAAATTTGGCTCATCCACAGCAACATCCACATTTATAACATTGATTCGCGGTTCAAATCTGGTTATATTGTCCAATATATCATTTCCTATTACATATCCTATTGATTCACTCAACCCATTGAACAGATACCTGTCTATATTTAGACCGAATTCGGGATTGAGCGGTTTCTGACCTTTGGATGTGTTGAATAAATTGAATATAGAATTTTTAATGGCATTATAATTATAGCTCAGCTTTAAATCTTTAACTTCATTGAGTTTAAGGAGTTCATTACTTTTTGTGTATCCAAATTCCATGTCCAAAGTAAGATCCGAGTAAAGATACTCTTCATGTGCTGGCTTAACCTCTTTAATGGAATTAATTTTTATAGTTGCCACACATATATTTATGTGGTTTTTATCGATTATAAGCCTATTTCTCGCACGCAGAAGAATAAATAATTTTAATGAATCTCAAGTTCACTAAGCTATTTGAATCAGCATTACAGAGGTATTCAAATACAGGATTTTTAGCTGGTGATTTGGTTGTTTTCAAAGATAAAGCGTTTAAAGACGAGTGGTACATGAACGCTGGCACAAATACACAAGAAAAACTCAGACAGATGGCCACAGGCGGTCTAAATTTGAGAGTCTCTGCAGTTAAGAACAAATACCCTGCAGTGGGTGCAGCAGGTGACACAAGTTTCATTGGGTCAGAATCAGATGTTGATATTGTAGCAGAAATTGCACCAGGCAGATACATGGATTTTGTTACTGTGCCAAGCAGACTTTTAGATGTGAGAAGCAGTTACCCCAATTTACCTGATGTTCCAGAGATTTTTAAGAAAGGTGATCCTGCTAAGAGAGTCAATATCAAGCCCAAGCGAGTTAAAGATGAAAATCAAGAAGTTCCTTTCTATACACCGCAACAAACAAGGCTTTCCGACATAGGCAATAAAAAGCTATCCAAGGGTGATAGAGAATTGCTAAACAAGAATATTAAGATACCTTCAGTACCAGTAGCATCACATAAAGATCCAGCTAGCTACACTTACAATTATTTACCTAAGAGCTGATTTGAGTTCTGAGAGTGCTATCAAGCACGTGTAAAAATTTATCTCCTGATCAATCACAAATGAACTCCTGTACAAATATTCTGATATGGTCAGAAGGTATTGCTTCCTAACATTGATATCATCTTCATTCTTGTCCACATAGTTAAATAGTCCTCTCAGAAGCGAAACATAATCATTATTGAAGGCAGATTCGTTTTCAATAAGCACTTTTCTGAGAGTAGTAACATTTTTACTTTTAATTTCATTGAACAACAACTGAAGGGTTTGATCGCTATCAGATATATCAAGGCTTAATACCTGATTAACTGAGTATTTTTGAAGTTCATTGATCGTTTTTCTGAGATCTGGATAGTTAGATTTAATAAAAGACAACAAGTGTTGCTTTTGATCAGCTGGTATTTCGATCTTTTCATTTTTAAGAATATGTACACATCTTTTTACTGAACCTTCCACAGGAGGTGTGAGGTCAAAACTTTGACACCTGCTTTGTAGGGCATTAATAATTCTGTATTTGTAGTTGGCAGTAAGAATGAATCGTGTAATAGATGAATACTCCTCCATAGTATTGCGTAAAGCGCGTTGTGCATCTATGGATAGACCGTCAGTCTCGTCTAAAATAATTACTTTAATATCACCATAGAGACTTTTTGATTGTGCAAAGCTGGTGACCTTGCTTCTGATAGTATCAATACCATTTTCATCGCTAGCATTGATGTAAAGATATTGCGATTTTAAGATGTCATTGACAATTATTTTAGCAAGCGATGTTTTACCAATGCCTGGGGTGCCAACAAACAACAAGTTAGGTATGGTTTTCTGGGTTTGTATTGTTTGGATGAACAATTTAATTTTATCATTACAAATAAAGTCTTCTAAGTTTTTAGGCCTATATTTTTCCACCCACAAGCTATTAAATGTTAACATTTACTATTTTCCGGAAGAGCCAAATCCTTTGTCTCCTCTTTGAGATTCTTCAACTTCTCCCCATTCCATGGGCATTGAGAAGTTTATGTACACAACAAACTGAGCTATCCTGTCACCCACATTAATTTTATAGTCAACATCCGAAAGATTGTACAGCTTAACACCAGCATCTCCTCTGTATCCACAGTCAATAATGCCTGGATGAGCCATAATACTATGTTTGAAGCCAAGTCCGCTACGCGACTCAACCTTTATCCAGTATCCTTCCGGTATTGCTGCAAACTTGAATCCGACCTTAATTACTGCACTGCCTTTGGCAGGTATTATTGATTCTTCAACTGAAAAAACATCATAACCTGTATCATTATCATGGTTTTTTACCGGTAATTTTGCCAGTTCATGGGTTTTTTCAAACTTTAACACAGGCAAAAACTGAATATTTGGATCCACATCACGGCTATTAGAGTTATCTTTACTATACATCATACTATAGTAATATCGTTTCAATAGAAATCAATATGTATAAATACTATTATGAGTGAAGAGCTTAATGAAATGGTAGGGGATTTGCTATCTCAACTTAAAGAGGTAAAAAAGGAAGCTGAAAAGAGCGAAAAGACAAGAGACGTTTTAACTAAAGAGAATTTAGAGAAATTTGTAATTGAAAATGCTGGCAGGTTAGTATCAGAGAGCATGGATATAGTTATTAATGTTAAGGATTACATAAGTTCGGCACCAGAGAGTAAGGACGTGGGTTCCATGTCGGAACTTATAGCTGCCACATCCACTGCACTAGAGACTTTAAATAAGATTATAATAAGTGACAAGAGAAATGAAACATTAGTACAAGTTAAAGACATGGACATTAAGAGCAAGAAAGAAATAAGAGAAGTTGATAATAATAACAGATTATTAGCCACAAGAGAACAGGTCTTTAAGATGCTCATAGAGAGCGCTAATAAGAGTGCAAAAATAATTGACACTGAAATTATAGAACTTGAAAATAAGAAAAAACAAGATTAATTCTTGTCTTTATCGCATTCAAGGAACTTACCAGAAAAGTTCTTAAATAGCTTATTAAAGTCAAATAGATTAGTAAAGAACTTCTCAATATCATTCCATAGTTTTTCAAATTTGTTACCTATTTTCTTGAGCATATCTTCAATTCCATCGAAATCAAATGTTAATAATGCTGAGAAGTCCAAATCACCTATAATAGGTAATTGGAAATTGCATATCAAATCTTTTGCTTGTTGAGCTAATTCTAGTACACCTAATGGGTTGCTTGCCAGATCTTTGAAATTGGTATTGGTAGCAATTGCAGCCAGTTGTGGGAACGATCCTAAATCTATTGATGGTAGAGACAGATCTATGAATGGAATTGAATTTAATGTGTTGGTTAAATTTGTAGCCATGCTTTCTATGGATTGTACAGCTTGCAATGGATTTGCAAAACTTATGGCATTAATATTTGACGTGTTTGATACATTTTGTACAAATCCGCCCAGTTCGCCGAATATGGAGTTAACAGGAGCTACTGCTTCATTGAACGTATTAGATAAAAATTCTACAGATTCGCCAATAAACGGTTGGGATAACTGCAATGCACCACCTGTGCCTAGCTTGTCTGTAAGTGAGCTAACAAATGATAGTTTATCATTCAATCCAAGTGTGCTTTCAGTTAATTCTTGTTGTTTAATAGATTTGTTTTTTGTATCTCTTGAAACAAATTCTGGTAATTGCTGTTGGCTGGTTTGATTTAAGAAGGTATTGTTTATGGATTGAGTGTCGACTGGTTGATTGCTATTTGTTAGTCTGACTACCCCTAGTGATTTTCCAATAGTAGCATTTGATGTGCTCTCTCTGTATTTGTTTTGCAATATATCAACAATTTGATCTCTGCCTTCAATATTGATAGTATAAGAAAAATCAGGAGTTTTTTGTAGATTAAAACTATCATAATTTCTTAAATTTAAACCGGGTTTATCGTTTATATTTGAGCAGTATCGAATGTATTCATAACGATCACCAAAGTATGTATTTAATTCTGAAACATAATTTGTTATATTTCTCTTAAAATTATTGAAAAATACCATGTCGTTCACAAGGTTCTGACCATGTGCGACGCTAGAATCCACATATAAATTGCCATTATATGTGCTCTTTTGGACTTGAACTAAGTTATTTCTAAAAACTCTATTTGTAAAAATACTTAATTCCGCACTATTCTCTAGAACAGCTTTACTAATTTTATTTAACAAAGATGAAGGTAGCGTACTAGAGAATCCCTTATCAGAATTTAAATCACTTACAAGTAAAGTGGAATCATCACTAGCAGTAGTAAGGTTGTATAATGAGCCAATACTATCACTTGTAGGGGCAAAAAAATTCTGTTTATCAGTAAGTTTTTCAAGCACTACATTTTTAACTTCATCCACTGAACTATTAAATTTTTTAATCCAGTAAACTTTGAAATCATTCTGCTGAGTTTTTAGTTTTGTGTTTAACTCCACAAAGAAATCAATTAAATTTTGAATAGGGTTGGAACTCTTTAATGCATTTCTATAGTCAATGGCTATGTCTATGGAATTGCCCATGTAATTTTCACCGGCTTTAAATCCTATTTGTTTAATAAAATCGGTATATTCTTCTAAGAACTGTCTTGAATTTGTAATGTTACAGTCTACCAGTTCAGGAAATAAGGTCTTAACGTTGAATCTGTTGTTGAGCGGTGTCATTATATGCTATTCTCCTGTAAGAATACGTTGCTTGAATTGTATGTCTTTACACATCTTAACTCGTTTATGTATTCGTTTTTTTCAAAAATATGCTTTACTTCAATAACAAAATATACGCCTAGTATTTTAGTATCAAAATCGCTGTCAGAAGTGCCACCGTCCCTATCTATGCCTATAAATGTCCCAGCTTGTCTGTGTGTTGAGCCTGGTACTTTAAAATATACTATATTATTTAAAAAAATTGTATCAAATAATGCTTCGTTTCTACCCATGTTCAAACGCTGCTCGGGGTTATCACTGAAAACTGAAAAAATGTTATTAATATTTTTCTGTGTAGTTCTTATACTGCCGGGTACAAAGTTTTTGTATGGGCTGGTTCTGCTCACCCCTTTGAACGGCTTTACATAATTATTTTCATATGCCTCCATGACTTTTTGTATGCTATTATTTGAAAATTCAATATTAAATGTCTTAGAATCGCCGTCATGGCTGTGAACTATTTGTGAAGCAATGTGCTTTTGTGTGAGAATACCAGGCATCGGATCATAAGAAAAATTATTAATAGTGCCAAAAGATTTAAAGAACAATGATTCACTAGGAACACGTTCTGAAACTTTTTTTATGTTGTATGTGTTGTAAGAGTCAGAATAATTACCTAGCTTAAACGTTTCGAGATACAAATCACCACTGTTTTCATTTGTGAAGCTGCTTTGTTTTACTGCGTTTTTAAAATAATCTGAAAGACTTATTAACGAAAATTCGCTGGTATATCTATCGCATTGAAGTATGCACCTATCATAATTATTATCTTTTGATGACACATGTCTGCTCATTAAGTAGTTTAAACAATCAATGCCCTTGTAATTAACTGGAGACGAGAAAAATATTTTTGTACTGCCAGTTTCAAAATTATTACTAAATGTTACAGGCAGATTTGTATCATTAAAAAATGTTGAAATGAAAGATTTTATGGCATCACCAGTGAAAACACTTCTTTCTTGATTAGAAAGATCTTGAATCAAGTCATCAGTTTCCAATAAGCTTGCTGTATTAAAATACGTATTTTTATATTCCAATATATCGGTATGTAGATCTCTCAAATACAGTTTTTTATATTTTTTGCCAGGCATATCACCTAATATTTCTTCTGTATTGTATATGGCCATGTTCAATCGTATTCTGAATACGTTGCTTTGTTTAGCATTATCAAAATCTTTTTTGAAAGATGAATCCTCTAGCTTGGGTATTATATCAATGTAAACAAAATCTCTTGAATCACCTCTTAAGATGAACCCGCGATCACTACTTTTTGTTTCATTGAAATAATCGCCAGTTAAATTACTGGCAGATTTATTCTGTTGATTAATATCGGCTACTCTTTCTAAAGAATCCAAGTAATTATTTAAAACTAAATAACCAGAGTGTCCAATGTTGTCTATATTATCTTGAAGAACTAATGTTTCTATTGCTCCTATCTTTACCTCTTGTCTCCTACCATCAGCAGTTATGATTTGTATCTGAAAATAATAAGGACTTCTATCTATGACAGTATTGGCATCAACAGCATTTTGTTGGTAGATACTCATAACCTTTTAATTGAATTCTGTATTTCTCTTAAAACCAAATTTACATAATCAGGCTTTATTATTTTTACAACCATTCCTCTTTCAGGAAATTTTACAGGGTTTCTTATTTTATTAAGCATGCATATTAACCACCATAAATGAATAGTTTTGTAAGCATTGTAACTAACGGTTGTCCAAGGCATCTTATCGGTAATAGTTATATACACTAAAGCATTTTTATCTATATCATCTGGAAAGCTTATGCTCTGAATTAAGTTGTAAACATAGCTACGTTTTTCTTTGTGCTCATACAGTTTAAATATGTTCTCATACCTAATGCTGTCTAAACTGGGCAAAAAGGGTATGTTGTTTTGATGTTTGCCATCCATATGTATATTTATTTAAGTTATTGATTAGTAAGTGATTGTGCTCTATCAAGTATGCCTTCAAGTGCTGTGTTAAATGCAGGGTTAGTCTCATCTCGTAGCAATGTCCTTGTTGTTACTATACTTGATTCATCTAGAACATTATACATAGTGTTCTTTGTATCGGCAATTAAACCTTTTACTGATATTCTGACTACATAAGCATCAGGAACTATGGCTCTGACAGGTATAAATTTGTTTTGAGAAGTGACAAGGGATGGTGCAGCAGGGCCCACAAATGCAGGGTTTTGAGGTTCATCAACTCTCAAGCTGCCTGTAGTTGCCAAGTTAAAATTTAATTCTCTTCTGGAACCCTGAAATTCAACACTGATGGAAGATATGTAAGCATAAGGCATGAACTTAACACCTGGTATTCTAATTTCATAAATTACTGGAGGTTCAACAATGGAGCTATTTTTTCTTGCAGGCTTGTTGTTGTACATTAACAAAAACAACAACTGCCAATTGTTTACCACATCATTAAATGTTGCGGATCCAGTGTTGATTAAGGGAAAGTTAAAACTTATTTCTTCTCCTTCAGAAGAGTAATTGAAGAATTTAGCCTGTTCCACAAATGAAATCTTTGTTGGAGCATTGATTACGGAGGTAGCTTCTTGAATGCCTCTTACAAGATCACCTCCACTCTTCAAAAGACCTAGAAAAGGGTTTGATGCATCATTAGAGAAGCTACTATTAGTTGAGCCACTGTAGTTATCAAAATAAGGCAAATTAAACACCCAACCGGTTGGCTTGGTGATGTACAGGTTTTTGTATGGAAACAAGTAGTTACTTTTGCTGGCATTTAGTGTGGTATTTTCATCTCTAGCACCCGGTATTGTATCTAAGGCAGCTTTGATGCTTTTATCTGTAAACTCAGCAACTTGTCCAACACTATTATTTATATTCTGAGAATTATTGTTAGTAGCAAAATTTAATACATTTCTTAATGTTTCATTATTTTCAAGGTTCGTTAGCCCTTCTCTTACATTTTGCGATGCAACACCGTATGTGTATTTGAGTTGTGCTACTAAAGCATTAGTTTTGAGTCTGAGTTCTCTTAATATGATTCTTGGTACTTCTTGTCTTGAATCAGTTAATTTAGAATAAGTCCAATAAAAATTTTTAACCACATCAACTACACTGCCTTGCGGACTGTCTGAGGATGCAGCTATTAACCCACCACCAATAGGTGTATTGTTTGTGGATACCAATTGTGGCGGGTTAGTATCACTATCAAAGTTTAACTCCGATTCATTTCTATCAATAGATATGGAAAATAAGCTCATGAATTTAAGCTCCCCGCAAATCTTGATCTGGTATCTAAACTTGAAGAATTTGTACCACCAAAATTCACATTTGCAGATTGATTCATAACACTAATTAACCCGGGTTTAGCTAAACCCGGTAGATTTGCAATTACGGTCAATAATTGTACCACCTGTTCTTGTAATGAAATTTCCTTTGTAGAATTAATGGCACTTGTTTTGATATTTTTCTCAACTTCATCCTTAGCTACAAAAGGTAGTTTTACTTCTTTGGATGCTGCAGGCTTAGGAGCAGTAGGTTCTTGTGTTTTTAATCGATTGTATGGGCTATCTTTAAATATTTCATTTTCTGCGTCTTTAAGAGCGTTTTGTCTCTCTATTTTCATTTGGTCTTTTAACGCATCGAGTCTTTTTTGTTCCGCTTCAATCTCTTTATCTGAAGGCTGGGTTAGCTTAGCGGTGCCTGCTCCTACAGCATAACCCGTACTGCCAGCTAATAAACTTGCTGTAAGAGCTCTTTCTTTTGCATTTAATAAATTTCCTGTTGCAAGTGACTTCAGATAGGATGCTCCAGCTGCAGCTGTACCGGCAAGTGCCGCTGCTGTTAATCCTGTTTTCGCCTCTCTTAATTTTGGATTTTTAACATCATCAAGGTAGCTTTGTCTTTCTTGTAATTCTTTTTCGTCTTTTTCTCTCTTATCAACAGTAAGATTTGGGAGACCTTTAGCATTTAAATCATAAACTCTTTCAGGGCTAAATTGTTTTCCTGAAAAATCCAGTTTATTAAAAAACTTAAATTTATCAAAAATATTGCCACCTTGTGGTGCATCCTTGAATTGATCTATAAGACTTCTAACAACTCTAAGACCTTGTGCAAGACCCGGAGCATATTTTTCTAAAACAGCAAGACCCTTAAATATTTTAGATTCGTCATCACTAAAAACATTCATAATAGCTTCAAAAATATTAAATACCGTCTTTAATGCGGCGTTTATTTTTTCACTTATAGATTTTACTATTTCATTAAAGACGTCGCCTATATTTATTTCAGGTGCTCCTGGGGTTATACTTTTACCTGACGCAATCATTTTATTTTCTGCGAATCCAAAAGCTTTTCCTGTTAACATTTTCATGAAATTAGTAACACCTCGCACAGCAGGAAAATAGTTACCAATATTATCAAGAACTTTAACAATGTCGTCATATCTGGCACTGCCGCCCATGGTAACTAAGGAATATAGATCAACAAAAGATTTAGATATATTATTGAAAAAATCGCCTATTTGACTGAAAAACGGAGCTGGGAACTCAGTAATTTTTTTAAAAATATCTTCAAAAGTAAATTGTTTTCCAAAAATACTGAACTGTTTGCTCTTATCACCGGTGAGATCACCAGCTATTAATCTGGCTTTTGATGTACCGAAAAAGTCTGCAATAAATTCTGCACCAGGAATAGCAAAAGCCAATTGCTTAATTCCTTTTGTAAAATCGCCTTGGAAGATACTAGTGAACCCTTCATAAGCATCTATGAGTCTGCCTACAAGCGGTATGGATCGTATCATTTCTTTTAAGCTCTTGTCTTTACCTGCAAATTTCTGCAGTAAACTTGTTACACTGGATAGAATTTTGCCTTGTTTAAATTCTTCGAACATCTTTTTAAATGCAGGAAATTTAGTTAACCCGAAAGCAAGAGTTGCTACTCCACCTAAAAGTAATCCTATGGGTCCTAGAATGCCAGAAATAAACCCTTTATCTTTTTGACGTAATCCTCTAAATTCCTTTAAAATAGCTTCGTTAGTTTTAGACTGATCTAATTTACCTATTAACTGTTTAGTATCTTTTGTGAATCTTACTTCTTTTGGCTCCTTATCTCTTTTGGCTTTTTTCTGTTCTTCAGTCTGATACACAGTGAAAAACTCGCCTATTTTATCAAATTTCTTACCTAATGTAATTTGTATTTTTTCTAAAGTATCTGATACTCTCTTATTACTTTGCTCTATAGAAGTAAAGCCAGATCCCATAATAGAGGACATCTGTTCAAAGGTAATACCATCCATACTAAATATTTATGAAAAAATACTTAGATAGTAAAGAATGCACCGTCAACTTCTATGGCAACATTATCCAGAAAAGCATAATATTTTTCAATATCTCTGTAAGACTTAATAAAATCCAGAATTTGATTATTAATTTGTGAGGGTAGTTTTTCAACAATCTGAACAATATCATCTATTTTCTGGTTTTGCGTATTATACTCAAAGGTTTTATCTTCTTTAGTAATTTTAATGGTTTTTACAAATTTTATTAATTCGTAAACAAATAGCTCACCAATGACACTCTTAAAGTCTTTATCGGCAGTGGTACGTAATTTATGAAGGCTAAATTGGCTCATTTCTTTTTCAAAACCTAATTTCGGGGCTTGAAGCGACACACAAAAATTGCTGAAAACAATATCTTTATCAAACGCGAAATCATAAGTAGCTTGTGGAAATGTAGAGATAAGAGTATTTAAATTGAGATCGCGGTCTTCAAATTTATATGTTGCATCTAAGCATTTAGCTCTTAATGCGATTGCTATGGCTTGCCTATCAAATGTATAGAGATCATTAATATCAATGCTGTCAAGAACATTTTCGCTCAATATGCCATGAAAGTTTATAATAAAAGAAAGTTTTGTGAGTGTTTCATCTATGGACGATTTTAAAAGATTTTTTTGCTGCTTTAAATTTAATGCTTTGAAGCGTATTTCTTTTTTAAGAGACGGTACGTAAATGGGTATAAAATTGTCTCTGTTTAGAATATCTAATTGCGATATGATTTCTGAGGTATTACTCATTTATAATAATTAGTTTAAGAGTTAGGTATATCCACAGGAGATTTAGTCTGCTTATTCCTATCTTCTAAGTCTTTCTTAAACAAGTTTATATAAATATCGATTTCAGCAGGCGTTATTCTGTCTAAATCCTCTAACGACATGTTCATCTTTGAAAACAGAAAGAATTCAATTTCATAGAATGAAAGTAAATCTCTCTTAAAAATAAATTTAAGAAAGTCAAAAATACTCTGCACATTGGCAGAAAGAAATATTTCTATATTTTCAGACAAATCGGCAGGGTTTTTAATCTTAAACAAACAAACTTTAGAAAGTTGAGCTTCAAGATCTCTTTTAAATTCATTTATTTCTAAAAAAACATTTGCTGGTAAATTGTTTAAGATTTCCTCTGTAACCGGATATTCACTACCATTTAACAATACAGTCTCTATGAAGCTAATATATTCATCTTCATAGTAGAGTTGATTGGGTATTTTTAATGTGACATCTATGTTATCATTTAAAGATATCTTTTTGTTATAAAAATTATCAAGATTAATATCTTCAATCTTTTTGATAAAATCTATAATATTAATATCTTGTTTGAAGTTTTTGCTACCTAATGAGAGTTCTAGCTTATCAGATACACACACTGCTCTAATTGTGAGTAGAATTATAATTTTTTCTAGGAAATTGCATGAAGGTAAATCAACTACATGTGTTTTTAAGATATCTTCTAGTAATATATCAATTGATTTGTTGTTGTTGTTGGTAATATTTTTTACTAAATTTTTATATGAATTAAAAGAAAGCTCTTTTATTAGAGTATTTTTCTTTGCAAATGGTAGGTAACAAGAGTATAAAAAATTCACTAAATTATTTACAAGAACCCTAGCGGATTAATACTACCAATGCCATTTTGAAAGCTGCTAATTCTTGGAATTTCGCCGTTTGAAATTCTGTTTACTATGTCAGCAATAGGCAGATACAAATTGTTCTCCACTGTATAATTTGAATATGTCCACCTTGTGGAATATGTTGTTAATTTGTCATTTTCGTAGTCTAAGTCTTGTTCAGATATTTGATATGGCACACAATTATAGAAGTGAAACACTTTTCTAGGGATCATGGAAATGCTATGATAAGTTCGAGTGTATTCAAGCAATGTCATATTAACTTTCATGTTTCTAAGATCCTTTCTAACTCCGGTATCACCTGGTCGTGCTGCCAAACCATAATGTGATGCCAGTATGACCCATGGTCTGATAACAAAATCTATGAATGATGTGTTTGTTTCTCTGAAGTTAATGACTAGTGTTGGTGCTTCAGTTGATCTGCCACCACCCAAAACACCAGGCAAAAAACCTCTGTTGTTCTGTACAGAAGTAGTTAGCACATCAAATTGCTCAGTGGGTATGGTTATGGCGTGGGCAAATAAGCACCCAATTACTTTTTGCAATGGGTAGCTCGCAAGAATTGTTTTTGCAGTATCAATGTCAAAACCTTTTTTACTGCCATCTGTGCGTTCCAATCCTTGTATTAAGTTAGTTCTTAAACCTTGTGGATAATTATCGATTACTACGCACCATTGAGAGGAATTTGGAATGGAAGTGAACCACGATTCCATTTGAAATAAGAAATAATCTCTTACACTAACAATGGGTACGCCAGGTATATTAAAACCGAATAAATTGGTAACTTGTGGAGCAAATAATGGGTTTTGACCTGTTGCTAAGCCAGAGAAATTCTGACCTAGTCCATTTAAAGCATCAGTGAATGGATTATTCACTTAAATATTTAAGAAAAAAATTAAAGTTAGCTGAGTTTTCTCCAGTAATGGTAGGAAACAGTTGCTGTGAATTCGATTGTTTCGCCAGTACCAGTAGCAATATTATATGTTAAAGGGCCAACGCTTCTTACTGAAACACCAACCAATTGATATTGTGCCACTTTGTTCATTTGATTATCAAGCTGAAGTAAATCTATGATAGCTGTCTGTTTTGGTGCAAAATAATTACCAGTTGAATTGCTATCATCAAAAATATCTGTTGACCATTGTTCGAATTTTTGTCTTATCTGTGATTTTGAATCAGCATAGAAAGTAAGACTGTATGCATTAGATTCAGGATACACAGCATTTCCTGGGATATTAAAATTTAATCCCATGTAAGGAATTGGAATGTTTGTTATCTCGCGACCGGGTAATGATGCTGTCTTGACATATACTAAATCACTGTCATCAAATGTTACTGTACTGGCTCCACCTGTGTTAATTGAGAGCACTCTGAAGTTAAAATCACGTGCAAATTCGCGTGATGTTGCTATTCTGTAGAAGTCAGTAATGAGTTGATTTACGTCTGCCATATAAAATATTTATTAGGAAACTATCTCTTGGAAGCTGGTTCCTGTTCTGGTTGCGTAAAAATTGCAAAGAATGTACTCTGCACTTCGTACTGGTTTAATATAGATATCAATTACAATTGTATTGTCATCAATAACATTGGTTGTATTGTTTCGTTCGTCGCAGATTATCAAATAATCGTAAACACCTTGTGTATTTTTTGCGTTATCAAAAATAGGTGAAATTGAATTTAATATTTGTGTTCTTGTAAAGAGTGTATTAGGCTCGAATACGAAGTATTTTACTGTATCGCGAGTTGCAGTCTCCAGACTCAAGAACAACCTACGAACATTAATTCTATCAAATGCACTTGGTATTTTCTGAAGTGTCTTTTGACCAAATATAACGTATCCTTCTGCAGGGAAGAAGGTTACTGGGTTCAAGCTAATACGATATAGTAAGTCGCGTTGTTTCTGCTTAGGATAGAGAGCAATATCAACAACACCTGTTAGTACACCGCGTTTAAATCCTGCTGGTGCAAACCATGGTTGGAAGTTAGAGTCAGTATTTGCCATTGCAGCTGCAGCAAAGCCAGAGAATGGAACCCACACATCTTGATTTGTTGTAACATCTGAAACACGTGCGCAATTGGCGAATGTGCATGCATAACTTGTATTAATACCAGCAAATTGATTCTTTAATGGCCAGTAGATGTTGTTATTGAATGAGTTGGTTGCAAGATCAAGGGTTTTGATGTTTGAACCTTGCACAAATATGTTTGTAATGGGATCAGCAATGAACAGATGATCCTTGCGCACATTAGTAAAGTTTAAAAATGATGTTGCAACTTCCATGTATCTTGAAGTCGCAAAAGGTGCTGGTCCTGTTTGTGCTGTTAGCGACTGCACTGCGCTATCATATGGGACTGTGTCATCAAAGTATCCTGAAGTTGCAGGGTTAAAGGAGTTGAGGTACACTGTGCCTAAGCCAGCTTCTGTTGTGAGATTGACAGGATAAAGATCAACATTGTTGATTTTATCAAAAGCATAATCAAGCTTGGTTGGCACATTGCCAATAAGCTTTGTGGTTAAATCCTGGTTATCATAATCACCCAGGGCAACCAAATTGTTGGTCTCACCTAACAGATTTAGAAACCCGCGAACTTGTCCAATTGGCGCGCCAATTCTGTTGATGTAGTCCTGAGATGATTCGCCATTCAAATATTCCGACATGCCTTGACTGAGAAAACGAACTTTCTTTGTTGGTAAACCGGTAGAATCAAGCCATGTGGGCTTGTTTTTATTAGAAATGAATGGGTTAACTATTGAGATAATGTTTGTAGAATTGTTATCTACTTGCTCAAGGAAATTGCTTATTGCAGGCCCACCATTTTGTGAAGCGATTTGACGGTTATAATCAAATGAAGCTGTGAAGCCATCCTTGAGAATATAATCAAGAGCAATTACATCAGGTGAGCTGGATGATTGTACAAGTTTGAAGACACCCACTGAAACTGTATCATCAAATTTACTTGATGAAATGTCATATGAGGGTATGTTTTCTAAAATTTCTGAAATTGTTAAGTTATTGCCGCCCCCAGTGCCAGCAGCAGCGCTCAAACCAAAGTTCAAACGAGTTGAGGGTACATTTACATAATCGCCACCACCTATTGCTTGTGCATCGCTGTTAATGGATAAAACTGAATTTATGTCATTATATGGGGTGGCGGGATTGAGATTGGTATTATCAATAATACCCACATATGTTCCCTCATAACGGGTGTTGATTGTGGTTTGTGCTTTATTGAGAAGTATAAGACCCGCATCTTTGAGAGATGCAACATTGCTGAAGGCGGTTGCTCCACTGGTATTGTTTGACCATGTGAACCCATCTCCTCTTAAAATGGAAAGATACTCAGGTTGAGAGAGTTTGAGATGGGTTGGCTTGCCAAAGAAATATACTGAATCATTGCGATCAATTGCAGTTGAAGATACTCCATCCACATATGAGACCACTGGATAAACAAGAGCACTATATTCTGTACTCACATCAAAACCTGCACCATTACCATATGGTAATCTATAAACAATTACGCTTGCCGGTGACTGTAATATAGCTTTTGTTGTGTGGTAGAAATATCTCTCTGCAGCATTGCTGGGTTGGCCGTATATCTGCTCAAACTCAGAAACAGATGTTACACTGATGGGTTCTGAAGAAGGACCTTTAGCTGCAAACCCTGGAATAAATACCACTGTGGGTTGTGCGCCAACGTTTCTTATTGTAAAATCTTGCTCAGTTATCTGTACACCGGGACTTTGAATTGTGCGTGCCATATAAATTATTTATTGTTTTTTGGATAAAACTTTTTAGTTTTTTACAAACTATCTACACTCTCCACCAAAGTAGCATGAAATTGTGAATAATTGAATGTAGCTGATGTTTCTATTTCGCCTGCATCTCTATTGTTGTAATCAATGCCTGCTAAGCTGGTTGGAAACGCGTTTGTGTATACAAACTCAATAACTCTTTTGTCATATTCATCCAAAGAGAAGATTGACAAGTTAGATGCATATTCAAGATTAATGGATTTATTGTTATTTGCCATGATATCGGTACCATCATATATGCCTGTTTTACTGTCATTCAATATGTTTAGCCACTTGTAAATTACCCAATAATTGTTGAACCTGTTGTCAACGGTAAAGTTTATAGTAAGAGGTGGATAGGGCGGTCTGGTCAGAGAAGATGTGTGTAAGGTTTGGCCTGCATACTTTAAGGGTATTGCAGGTATTTCAATGTTGGGCACAATGCTGCCATAGACTGAAAATTGAAGAGAGTCTTCTTTGATAGTTGCATCACTGCGATTAATTTTTCGATCAATGCCTTTTAATCCTTTGGGCAGGTTCAATATGAGCAAAAATTTATCTTTTCTGCTTTTATTAAAAATACTTTGTGAATATGGAACTAGGTTTGCCATATATTAACTTAATCTAGACCACCCCTGTGACTCCAATTCTTTTAAGCCTTCAAGCTCTTCTTGATCAGCTTGTGAAAACACAATAGGTGTTGTGGAGCCCATGGATGCATCCTTTTCATTACTGTATATTGAAGTTGGATTAATAAAATATTTTATTCCGTAGTCAAGCGATTTAATTGTTAGTGGTTTTTTATTTGAATCAAATTCACTAACATCAAAAAATTTTTCAACCAAATCATTTTCTAAGATCATTAATGCCCATATTAAGCTCATTACACGATCATCCCAATTATCCATTCCAGGTTTAGCACTCCACGTACCATTAGGATACCGAATAAAAGCTTTTAATTCTTTTAGTGTTTTTACATCTTTAATTTTTACAGATTTTAATTCATTAATCCAATACCTCATGTTCATTACACCTTTATACTTTGAATTAGTATGAGCCAGTACACCTGGTTTATTAAAACTAGTGCCACCAATCTTGGGACCATATGAAACAATATTCTCATATAGGTGCGTATTTTTAAGTTGATCAACTACTTGTGCGCCACAATTGTTTCTTTCAATCATGGCAAGCGGTGAGCCCCAATGTTGTAGGATTTCAAATAATTTTGTTGTGAAGTTATAAGGGCTTATAGTTCGATTGTGATACACAGCTACCTGTTCAATCTGTCTTAAGTTAGTAATGTCCAAGATTTGTATGACACTTGCAGCTTCACCCACACCTTCACTTATGTCCACGCCAACGACATAAATTTTTTCTTTGTTAGGTTCATCCCATAATTGATATTTTCCATCTTCAAAAACAAATTTTGGTTCAGTGCATTCACTTTTCATTTCTTCAAAAAGTTTTTCGTCCAGAGCACTTTCACCAGTTTGTAAGAAAACATTTCCAAACTCTTGATCAAATACATCCCTGCTACCTAAGGTGCGTATTGTATTTTCTTTCCATGCTTCATCTCTTCCCGGAAATTCCCACCAATCGACTTTTTCTGCATGCCAGTCATTTTTACGTTCTATTGCTCCTGTATATAATTCATGAAAGAGATTGCCTGTACCATTTGGTGTTGAAGCAACAAATATTTTGGACTTCTTAGATGATGAGATAATTGGATAGACTGAGCTCCAGAATTGTTCCACAAGATGATTGTCAATAAACGCTAGCTCGTCCAAAATAAGAACGTTGCAACTGTCACCTCTGCCTGCATCACTGCTGGTTGTGGAAATGCCTATGCTACTGCCATTGCCCAGTGACATGGATGTTTTCCCATATTCTACAGTGCCTGGTTTGAGGTAGTTAGGTAGTTTTTCATAAGCTAACCGTATCCTCTTAAAAATGTTAATTGCAGTTTGCTCTTTGTTGGCGACCACTAAAATACGTTGATCTTCAAAAAAGCAGGCAATCCACAAAGCATATATGGTCATGAGAGTTGTTTTTCCTACTTGTCTTGATGCCAACAGACAAACAAATCTATTATCCCTTAGACTTCTCAAGATTCGCCTTTGATAGCTGTGAAGCTTGATCTTCATCTTTCCCTCGTCCAGGTTGGTAATGAAGAAAAAGTTTTCTGCAAAGAAAAGTATGTTCTTTCTTGATTTGGCTATGTCTTCCACCCATTCAGGGTGTGCTTCATAATCAAATACTGTTTCAGACGTAGGTAGATTTTGATTACCTAAATAAAACTTGGAATCTGGTTTTTTTGGCATAGATACATTAAATACTTAATATGAACCAGACAAGAACACTAATAGAAATGGGTAACTTCTATGAAAATAAGATTATAGAAGAAAAGAAGTCAATGTTTCCACCCAAGGGCACTTTCAAGATGGTGGATAAGAAAGAGCCCTCGGAGGCAGAAGCTGACAAGAATGCTTTTGTTAAGAACACTGGTCCAGAGAATGCTGACGGGTTTAGAGACAATTTAATTGATACAAAGGTAGCAAGTAAAAAAGAAAATTTCTATCAACCAGAAAAATTCTCACAAAATTATGAAAAAACTGAAGTTAAAACAATAAATAATTTTATGAGCAAATCTATTTTTGACAAATTGTATGAGGATGTAATGTCCGATCAGGCCCAAGACACTGAAGCAGTTGATGCTGCAGCCCTTGGCCTGCCTTCAGTTGATTCAGGTAATGATTCAGGTGAAGAAGGTGAAGTAAGTTTTACACTGCCTCGTGACATTGCACACAAATTGTGTGATGCACTAAAAGCTGTTCTTGACACTGAAGAGGAAGCTGGCGATGAAGAGGGAATGGGCGGTGAAGAGGGTGATGCAAGTGAAGATGAACAATTTGCTCCTTCAGAAGATGCCGAAGCAAAGGCAAAGATGAAGAAAGATGAGCATAAAGAAGATGAAGATAATGAAGGTGTTGCAAAGGAAGCTACAGAGCTCAAGGAACTTCCTGCTTCTGCTGGTCAAGGACTACAGAAGAAAGACAACAAAGTTGGTGATGTTACAAAGTCACTAACTTCAAGTGGTGCAGGTGATGCCAAGGTTACTGATAAAGTTGGCAATGATGGTGAAAAAGGCCATGCTTTAGTTGGTGCTGGAGTCAAAGGTGCTAATGCTTTCACAGGCAAAAGCAACAAAGTTGATTCAAAGACATCAAAAGTCGGATCATACCTTGCTGGTTTAAAATAACTAAAAATTCAAAAATAGTAAAAAAAGGGCTTAATGTAAATTAAGCCTTTTTTTTTGCTTAAATATCTACATGGCTGAGTCCTTTTTAAAATTTTTCGAAAAGTATGGAGTGGAGCATCGGCACATGAAAGATGTAATCCCTGATCCCATATCGCATCCACAAACCCCGGGTAAAACGGTTCCTGATTACGTAAGAACTAAAGTTAAGAATCAAAAAGTACAGACCTTGATGAATCAAGATAGTGGTAAACAAATTCTTAATATTCAGGATATACAACAAATACAAAATGAATACAACTTGGAATTTGATCCGCAAAATCCAAAGAAGCTTGGCAATACAGGCATTGTTTTGAAATTTGACCCAATTTTTAGGAAAGCCATAATAGAGAAATGAATACTAAGGACAAGTATACAGGTAGTAACACTATAAACATACAGCCTTTTGCCTTCAAGGATAACGACTGTTTTAGATACACAGATAAAGATAACAATTCAGCTGAACGAATGACGGTTTCTAATTATTGGAGGGAACAGATTAATCTGTACGGTCAGAAGGTCGAGTATTATACACACAATTACAACGTTTTATCTGCAGATAATTTATATGGCGAAGATCCAATACAACAATATTCTACACCAAGATTGATTACTGTGGCAATAAACTTGCAAGAAAATGCATTAATGTTGAGCAAGTTTGGATTGGTATCAGATGATGAGCTCACCGCATTCATTCACATAAGCGCATTTTACACTGCATTTGGTTATAACCAGGAGCCCAAGTCTGGTGATCTGTTCAAGCTTGTTGAATATGGCAATGATAGGCCTGGTGGCAGACAAGGCAACATATATGAAATCACACAACGACTAGATCAAGATATTGCACAAATAAACCCTCTCATGGGACACTATGTGTGGTTGGTTAAAGCCAAGAGGTTTGAATATTCATTTGAGCCTGGGCTCAGTGGCGGTGAAGTGGTTAATGATCAGGTTTTTGACGACACAAAAAGCCCTTATGCATCAGGTGCAGTCAAGCCTTACAACTACAGTGTCAATGAAGCATCCAAGAGCGTGTTTGACTACAGCCAAACCAATTACTCTGATGTTTATGGCGGATATGGCGGTTGAGGTTCATCATAAGAATACACAGGTATTCTTTCTTTTCTGCAATTTGAAATGAACTTTTCTGCATCTGGTATGCTGTTAAATTCAGCAGCCACTTTACCATCTATGCATGCAAATGTATAGATAAATTTATTATCTTTCTTGGATATGTTGGTTAATACATATTTTATATTGTATTTGAACCTTTTATCAAGCAATTGATATGAAGGGTTGTGTATTATAGTGAAGCTGGTTCCAACGATGTAGTGCATGCATTCTCCTCATTTAAACTAGGTGGTACAGTGTGCATTGTATTGAATTCATTTAATGAAATTTCATCTAGCATGGATTCATACCTCTCAGCAATATATTTTTGAAAAGCCAAGGGCTTGATCCAGTCATCATTGTCCTGCAAATTGCATTTGAAATTGCCTGCTTTTTTTGATATGTAATCCAAGGCTTCAACCAAGCATATCCACCTGGTATATTCTTGAAGTTTAAGTTCATGAACTTTATTTGAATTGGTCTTAACTGTTATGGAGTTTTTTGATGGTACTAATTGCATATCCAATAATAATATATGAAAGATCTTTTACGTCAAGAAGATTCTTATTTTTATTAAAAAAAGTTATCACTTCAAGAAATGCATTCAAAGACGTGTTTTGTGCTTCAAAGAATGTGCGGCAGCATCTGGTAATTTGTTCTTTATGTTCTTCCAACACATCGCTATTTTTGATAGAGGCACTCAACGCATCATAAAAGAGATTATTTAAACCGGAGAAGAAAACTCTTTCATCAGATACTTTTTTAAGAGATACAAAGCCATATTCAAATTTTTGGTAGTCAGCTATGGTCAGATACTTTTTAAAAAAAAGTATAATGTCATCTGGAAGCAAGCTTGCAGATTCAACTGCACGGTCAATGCTATTGGGCGGTATGCTGGTTGTCAATTTCTCAATGCTTTTAGGAATTTGCATCTGGAATCCTTAGATTATTTAAAACAGCTGATGGGTTTTCAATGGCTTCTGTTGCAATGGCCGTTTCCGCGTCAATTATTACACTTATTTTCTTGTTGCACTGCGTGCATTTGTAATAATTCTTTGCATTGAGTCTAATGGGTACAAATTCCACAACCTTCTTGTAGCAAGGGCATGCCACTTCCAAACCTTGAAAAGACAGCTCCTTGAGCATTTCATTTTCGATTTTTTTTATTTGAAGACCGGTGTAAATTCGTAAAAAGGTTGAATACAAGTAAAAACCAGTAAACTGAAAGACGATACCTGTCAGTATGCCTGCAACAAAATTAAGCTTCAGCAGATAAAAAATAATGGCAAATAGCAAAGACACAAGGCACAGTGTGAATAGCTGATTCAATAGCTTTTTGAGCATATATAGTATTATATATTACAATTCCAATATCAGCAAGCTATTTGTTACCACTGATAACAGTTTTTATTAAGTTTTGTATGACTGTGAGTTTCTTGATTGCAGAAATGATGTAAGCCTTGGCATCATCATTGAACTCAATATTTGGATTGTTCAATGATTGCTTGAAGAGCTCCACTGAATTAGAAGAGTTTACATACAGATCACCAAGCTGATTTATAACGTTTCTAAGTGGGTATGGCAGATCATTGCCAGCTTTGATGGCACCTGGAATTTGCGGGTTTTTGTTGGTGTCAAAAATGTCATTCAGAGTGACACGTTGAGTTGACAGATCTCTGGATGCAATGCCGCTTACCCATTTGTTATATTGCATCACTTCATCAAACAAAAGAGTATGTTTCACATAATTATTTAATCTTTTTGGAATAAATAATATTATGAGTCTCTTTAATAAGGTGTTTGATACAGTGCTTGAAGCGGATGAGAACATGGATGATACTGCAGTAGCAGCTCCACAAAATGATAGAAATGCCATGGCGCAAACTCTAAAAACCACAGCACCTGAAGACTATGATATTAAAGGCAGAGAGACAGTTGTTGATCAAAACAAGCAACATCAATTGCAGTCATTAAGAGGATGGATTGAGCAAATTGATGTGTTTATTAAATTTTTAAATGGCACAGATTCTGATTCTATTCAAGTGCAGCTGCATGCTGCTCCTTGTGATTCAATATTTGAGGACATGGCCAGAAGTGAGAAAAAGAAGATTGCCAGGCTGGCCGCAGAATTAAGCTCATTGAGTGAATCAATGAAGGGGTACTTAATTTCTGCTAATGACAGATAATAATAATTTTGCCTTGATTCCGCTGTGGGAATTTTCAACAAAATAACTTGGATCCACTGAATCTATTTTTTTATCTATTACCAGATCATTAATATCCTTGTATTTTTTGCCGTCATTTTCAGGCCATATGAATACAGTTTCACCATTTTGTATGAGCTTCTCAGTCTTGTTTCTGCTGGCCCTATCATTATATTGACTATCCAGCACCCAAATGCGTTTGTGAAATTTAAATGAATTCAGCTGATTCTCCTGTAATGCAGAAAACATGGTGTGGCTATTCTCTTGAATACCTGAAATTGCTGTGCCATTGCGCACAAAAAATGCATCAATAGGGCCTTCAAAAACAAAGATATATTCTAAATCTGCATTTATGTTGTTAATGTTGTACAGAGATTTTTCACCATTTATTTTGCTCAAGTATTTGGGATACAGCCTCAGATCTTTATCATAGATGATTCTTGATTGATAGAAGATGACCTCATTTTCCTCGTTATAGAAAGGTATTATGATTCTGTTCTTATGAACTTTATCATTCAATGATAGAAACAAAGATTTGGGTCTATTGATAGCGTTAATCATTCTTCTCTTCTCTAACAAGAGCAGTGCATCATTAACTGTCCTATTGTTGTTATAGTAATTAATCTGCATCTTGTCAAATAAATCAATTGATTCAAGTGGCAGTCTTTCAACTTTGATGGGTTTTTGAATGTCGCTTCTCTGGTCGTCCGCTAATGCTTCCAGAGGCAAAATCTCATAATTTTTCGATTCATTTATAATTTCCACAAAAGTAAGTCCGGAGACTTCTTGCACCCACTTGACAGTATCACCATACCAACCACAATTATGACAGCAAATTTTATTATCATCTACCAAATAAATGCATCTACGTTTTTTGTTCCATGATTTTCCTTCTCTGCATATTGGACACCCGGCCATGTATGTGTTGCTAAATTTCTTGAACTTAGGGTAACCTGCATACTGATAGAATTTCTGAACAATATATTCTTGAGGTATAACCACAAAAATATTATAACTTATTTCTTTGGAGGTTCAATATCTTTTACTGATACCAGGCCTTTGCGTATGAAAACACCACTTGCAGGATCAATATAATGCGCTTCAACTATTTCCTTGTTACCACGAATAAAGGTCTTTAAGACTGGTCTGACAGGCTGTCCACTAATGGGGGAAGTGATGGGACGAGGGTCAATAAGATCCATATCAGACCTTTCTCAAGGCAGTGGAAAGCTTTCTCTTGAAATCCTCTGTGAACTTTGCAACATATGAATCCAGCGCAGTATTTGCAGCCTCCACGCCTTTGGTATTAATAATATTTTGAATAGCATCAATATCACAAAGAACTGTAAATGATTCCACGTCCTTATTCTTATCTTTCTCAGACCTAAAAGTTGTTTCAATAATTAAATTCATAGAACTATTTATACCACCCTAATTATTTATCAATAGTCTTATTTGTTTTATACTGTTTTTGACACATACTATAGATCTCTACAGGCAGCTTGTTGACAACATCCAGTATCTTTTCCTTTAATCCTGTATCGAATTTTTCAATAGGCACCTGTCTGATTTGCATGTCTGGTAATGATAGGAAATAGTATTCTGCATCTCGTTTTTCCATAAAAACAAACATTTCACCCAAGTATTTACCACCACAAACAGCATATACATGACGCTCGCGAGGATGTTTGCTGAACAAACTAAACAGCTGTTTCATGGGAGAGTTTCTCAATACTAGACAGCAGTGTTTCATGCACAGGGGGCAGGTCTAATCCAAGATCAGCTATTTTTTCAGTAGACAAAACACAATTGGAACGATTTGCTTTGAGTTGCAAATTTTCAATATCTACAAACTTCCAATTCTTATTAATGATGTTATTTTTTGAAAGTAACTGAACTATCTCCTTTGCATCAATTCCACCTGGGTTGACCACATTGTATATATCAGGTTTAGTCTTGTAAAATTCGTGAACTATGAATTTGTTAATAAAGACTGACAAATCATCAAGAGAGGTTAAACTGTTTTTGAAAGATATGAGATTATCATAGTTTATAATTTTATTAATGATATTGCGTTCAGAAGAATATGAGCAGAATGGCATACGTATTCTGAGGATTGATGAATGTGTCTTTGTATAGAGCAGTTCAGCTAGATGTTTTGTTTTAGAATAAAAACTGCTAACATTGGAATACATTCCAAAATTCGGAACGTCATCTTCTGTGTAGTCTTTCTCATAACCGCTGTAAATACACCCGCTTGACACATTGATGAGATAGTGTTTATATTTTTGGCAGAAGTTGCTCAAGAAAATGGGCAATTTAGTATTGTATTCCACACAAATTTCTTTGTTCAACTCACATGCATCAACATTGGGTCTGCCTGTGTATCCAGAACAATTAATAAACACAATGTCATTCTCTGGATAGCAATGAAGCTCCCTTAGAAATTTTTTCAATGCAATTTCATTGAAATAGTCAACTTCTTTCCTGTCAACTATAACTGCATGCATGTTGAACCATTCTTTAAAATGATTGAAGATATGGTTGCCGACAAAGCCTTTGCCAAGAATTATTATGTTTTTCACTAATATAGTTTATATTAGTTTTTACAAATCTCCACGATCATCATCTTTTTCGCGTGTACTGAACATAAACTTATTAACCAGTGTGCCAAGAGAATCAGCTTCCTGCTGATTGTGTGCAAAAATAGTTTGCACAGGATCACCATCACAATTGTATCCCAATAGAATAAAACAATTTAAATATTCTGATATTGTAGAATTGAGAGCATCTAGATCCTTCTTTAATGCATGCTTATTAGTTATCTCTTCTTTTAAAAAGTTAATTAATGCTTTATGAGTGAGCTCTTTAACCTCCTTGTTCTCATTGGGGTTAAAATTGTTTAGATTGCTATCAGGAGGATTGCTTTTGCTCATCATATTTATTTATTCTTTGACGAAGATATCTATTGCGTCCTGGGTAATCGACACCATTGGATACGCCGCTTTTTAATAAAAAGTTGATGATTACTTCTATGCTATCAGTTGCTATATAGAAATTCTTTTGAATGCGTCTGCCGCCATCATTCATCTCAAATAGCACTTCATTTATATTACTTTTGTTAAAATAACAAGTTATAAAGACTGAAGCTTCAGTTGGATTAACTATGATTGTCCACTGGCGAGGATCAGATTTAGCATACACATTGAAGACTTTCAAAACAACAAAACCATTGTCTTTTAGACGTTTTATGAAATAACTAGGTGTTCTTAATTTATTTTTGCTCATTAGTTTGTTAGAGCAGATATAATGAATTTAAACGAAGTATTGTCTTGATTTAAATCCAGTACACCCACCCCCATCTTTGTTATAAGGTTGAATTGTATGTCTTTGAACTTCATAGAAGATATTATTCTAAATATCTCAAAATTCAACGGTATAGGTACTGCAAACTGTGTACCTTCATAATTATTGGAGATCTCAATACCATAGGAATCGATATTGGGGCGAGTCTTATCTGTGAGCTCACCAAGAACTGAACTGTTTTTAACGCTAATATATATTTTATTTGACTCAGTGGTAATCGTACTACCTTTAATGAGACTAAGAATTGTATTTTGTAGCAGTGTAAATTTACCGTCAAACTCCAATGCATTTATTTTATCAATGTTCACTTTTGGTGAAGAGATGATATTATCATCATATAAATGGTATTTAAACCTGATTGTATTAGACGTATAACCTATAAAATTAGATGAAACATCTAATTCAAAAGCAGACGGCTCAATGCATGAGATGACACGATTAAGTTTTTTTAGATCCGGTACATTTAAGGTTTTCTTAATGTCTATATTTTCATCATTAAAGACACTGCTAACAATAACGGTATTATCACTAGTTGCAATGAGCGTTGAAATTTTTCCTTTGTCGATATTAATAACTGCACTATCAACTACTCGGCTAAGAGGGGATAAGAAATTATTAACAAATTTATCTTTATCACTTATCAAAAGCTTCATAACATATTATAATGTAAGAGTGAAGCTAAATCAATTACTTTTTAAGTAGCTCAATTAGTCGATCCATTTTGATATCAAGGTAATCAAGTTTATCAAAAATTAGTTTTGCATAGTTACAGTTATTAAAGTCAAACTCAAGTTGGTTTGGATCATTGGGTGTGCCATTGCTTGCTGCAGTATTATTGATAGACAATTGCATCTGCTGAGCAAGAGCTGGCTGCAAGTTAATGCCAGGGTTAACAGTATTGACAGGAGAAGCTATTTGCGGCGATACACCCACACTTTCTATAATCTGTTCTGGTCTTAATGTCAATCCCTGGAGACTATTACTCTTGGAAATAATGTTTCTATCCAACTCTTTCATTTCACCCATGAGATGCTGTCCCATGAACTGAATAGTTGTTAACTTTATTTCTTCAGGTGTTAGCTCTCGGAATGTATCCATTGATTATAGGTCTTTGAGCAACTCATTGATAGAGTCATCTTCAGAAGTCTTATTAGAGGAGATCTTCACGCTCTTAGTTGGTGCAACACTGGGAACTGGAGCAGAAGCCTTAACCTCAGTATGAACGACTGGTGTGCTTGTGCCCTCATCGTCGACATCCTTTGTTGCATAATAATGTGTATCCATGAGACTCTTGAGCTCATCATAACTCTTTGCAGTTACGTACGATTCTAGGTCAAAAGAGCTCTTGTAAACCTTATCATAACTATCCTCATCAACATTTTCAAGCTCTTTGGGTGTTGTAAACTTAGATGAAACATAGGTTGGATAGTCACCCTGCTTTTCCACTTTAATGCGAAGATTGCAGCCTTTTGGAGACAGATCAAAAATTCTTGGACCAAGCTCTGATGCTTCTTCACCCTCAATAGCTTCCATAATTACTTTATGCAGTTGACGGCCAAAGCGAAGAATCTTTACCTTGTTGTTATTCTCAGCATTAACTGGATCATTAACAACATAACAATTTACAAGCCAGCGTTCAGTGCGGTTGATGGCCTTGGCTCTCTCTTTTTCCTTCTCAGTACCTGTTCTTAGAACTTTATATCGCTCTTCTGCAATGGGATCCCTCTGGTTCCATGTGGATGGACTTACTGCAGTAATGAGTTGACCGGTAGCGAAGCTATTCCAGCCATAGGAATAATAATGTAAAAATGTTTTGGTAGGGTCCTTTAAATTGGGAAGCAATCTTACAGTGTATGTATTGCCTACTTCTGTGCGGATAAAATCCTTTGCACCTGATGATTTTTCGTTATTTTTGGAAAGAGCACCTTTGATGCTCTCAAACATGGATGTTGTAAATGTACTCATAAACTAATAATAACAGATATAATGTATAAATCAACTCTTTTTCGTAATTTTATCTAATCCCAGGGTGACAAGGTTCAGGGCTTTTTTTGAATTATACAGCTTGGTTCTAAAGAAGGAGACTTTATTGTAAAGATCTTCGTTAATAGTAAATTTGACAATATCAGGATTAATGCTCTTAAGCACAGTGTCAAAATTTGAAAAGCCAAATAATGTATAGAAGTTTATCTTGTGGTCTCTCAGGTGAAGTAGAAATGAGTGCTGATTGTTGGTTTTGTTGCATATGTAGTTTTTTATGTCTATGTTACTCTCTTTGCAAAAATTCTTAATAAAGATTAAAGAGTTTTTGATGCTATTCAACTGTTCATCAGAATCGGGATCCTGATTAATTTTATTTTTTTGAAAAAGCGTATAGGCTTTTGTAGCTTTTAATGTTGTAAAGTATTCAATGGGGAAAAAATTCTCATCTTTATAGAGAGTGTAGGGCGCACTAAAGAAATCGTCCATTGAGATGTTTGGAAACCTTTTAAAAAAAGAGCTTAATCTTTTAAGAGATACATATTTTACGTCATCAAGCTTGTTAAAGTCCTTTCTATAGTTGAAAGGCAGATTTTTTGAAGCGCGTGAGGCTTTTAGAAAAGAATTGTATATGTGTTTATCGAAATTTGTAATCAAGCAAATCTTCTCTTGTTGGCAAGCTGAACTTTGAGTTTTTTTCTTTGGGATGGTGTTAAGAACCGTCTTCTTAACCTAAGGTCATCCAGAACACCGCTTGTAATTACTTGCCTGCTGAACTTGGTGTACATTTTATCAAAATACATTTTCTCTGTGCATTTTTTTGGATCTAAGATAACTGCTGCATTTATATTTGGTTGGTTCATAATGGTAGATTGTTGGTATGACTGTTTAGATACTTCATTATATACTTACTTTTATAAAGTCCAGGCTCAAATTGAAGAAAAAAAGTGACTGCAGAAAAATTGTTCTGTAGGTCGCAATACTTTTTAAATAGATCTCTCAAATCCTCGCGTTGCAATAGCATAATAAAGACGTTAGCCATGTTTAATTTCTTAGTATGTAATAATGTAACAAAACTACAAAAGGAAAGAAAGAGATGTGTGTACTCATACGAGCTCAAATTTTCAGTGGGGTTAAGTCCATTCACAGTTACTGTTAATTATATACTATTTAATGCAAATCAACAGTTTATAACGATAGCTTGGAAAGAGTAGAAATTGTACTAGAACTGCCCTCAGTATCATTAGCATGCTCATCTTCTGTAATTGTTAAGGTCGAGTAATCAATTCTCATAGAACAATGTCCGAAGTTTGGACCGAACCGGTTTTTCATGAAGCCCATTTTGATAACGCCTAATTCTTTATCTGTATCTTCTTGCCAAATACTCAGAATAACATCACCTGTCATGGCTAAGCCTATACTTTCAGATATTGTCTTGAGACCAGGATCAGTAATTTCATACCCTTCTCTATTGAGTTGTGTTGCAGAGATGACTGGACAATTAAAATGATATGACAGAGCACGAAGATGTTCTGTACAGTTCTTAATACGCTCATAGCTTGAATCACCAAAAGCTGGTTTAAGAAGATTGACATAATCTAGTACTATGGCATCAATGTTAATACCTTTTTGAATTATTTTTTGAATAAACGATTTGAGTTGATGTGCAGTTATGGTTGCTGGCGGAAACTCTTTGATAAGAATTTTTGATTGCGGGTTTTCGAGACAATATTCACTAATTTGATTCTTGAGTGTTACACATTCAGCCTTGAGCTGACCTAGCGGTATTTTTGAAACACTGCTGCATAATCTTTTTGCATATATGAGTTCAGGCATTTCAAGAGACACAAGAAGAACTGTTTTGCCCTGTTGTGCAATGTTGACTGCTACATTGCCTAAGAATATAGACTTGCCGATGTTGGTCTCGCCAGCAAAAAGATAGAGCGACCTGCCATTCTCTAGAAACCCGCCACCGATCTTATCATCAAGCCATTTCCATTTGGAGGGAATGTATTTCTCTGTGGAGTTGAGGTCATTTATTACCATATCAATGTCGGTGAATAAATCTAAACCTATTTGAGTAGTGAGTGTAATATTACAAGCTTTATCGAATTTTTCTAATATTTTTGATGTATCAACATCGTTTTTAGATATGTCATCCACTACACTCATCATTGTATGGTAGACGGCTTTTTCTTTCAAAAATTTCTCTGTATTTGTAGTTAGCTCATCGTTATTAAAATTTTTGTCTATGCCGGTGAATAGTGATACCACATTTTTTAAAGACGTCTTTAACTCGTCAGTTGTCAGGTAGGCCTTTATTTCAGTTATAGTGGGGCAAGCACTATTTTTGGTATAAAACCCTTTTATTAGCTCAAAAATAGCTTTGGTGTCTTTGTTCTTAAAGAAGATAGGATTTAGATGGTCAATAACAGAAGCCAGATATATTTCATCTGTAAGACATTTGTATGCTATGATAGTCTCAAAAAAGTCTAAATCTAACTGAGCCATAACTGTATTATAATATCAATAAACGAATTTTCAATCAAGGTATTCTTGGAGAAATTTGCGCTCGCTGTCTAGATACAGAGCACTATTAGGGTCTAAAAGCCCCGGTGATTTGTGAATAACCCATATGGGATACACACCCAATTTTAATTTCTTTTGATTGGCATCTATACAGCTTGAAATGTCATAATGATGAAAGGTGTAATTTTCATTAAAAGTAAATTCTGCGGTATTTATTGCCTTGCAATTGACGCTTAAGAACAAGCCGTCCAATACAGCAACTCGTGATGGTGTTATGCCAAAGCTTGTCATATTAATAATGTTTTCAGAAACAAAATGAGCAACTGCACCTCGTAGGTTGTTGCTTTGAAAGCCGCCGCACATGAGATGCCACAGTGCAGGATTCTGTATTTTCATGTTTATCCCACCTGCTAATCCAACAATGTCAAAACTGTCGTGCGCTTTTTTAAGTTTATCTATTATATTGAAATCGTCTACATACACATCATCATGCATGAAGACAATGTTATCATATTGAGCAGATTTTTCTTTAAGAAAGGAATTATAATTAACTGACAAGCCATCCTTGTTGTTTGATTTGTAAAATATATCAAAATTTAATTTTTGATTTATTTGCAATAAAGATTTGAATGCCAGTGTTGATTTAGCATGCGTATTTCGGGTACAGAAATAAAAAGCAGTTTTCATTTAGTGAAGAAAGGTGAATTTGGTATGAATTTACCCACAGATGTTATACCTTCTGGTGTTATGAGATAAATTAATCCCTCTTCAAGTTCATGAAAATTATCTTGTTTTATTGAAGAAAAACTATTTGTAAGGAAATCTGCATATATGGTGCTACCAGATCGCGCTATGTATATGTGGTGTGTCTTATGATTATAAATCCATAGGCCAAATGTGCCTTGTAGTGAGCCTAGCACATGACGGATAGCAGTAATCTCGTCTTTTGTTTGTTTGTATGCTTGGTCAAGAAGAGGCGGTATAACGGATGTATCAACTGCATTATAGGATTTCTTGGGTAGTAGTTCACGAAGCTGCTTGTAATTGGTGAGCACACCGTTGTGAGCTACATGCCAATCTTTGAAAGAGAAAGGATGTGACGTCCTAGGTGTGTAGTTTCTCTCTGAGGATGTTGGTGCTTGTGTGTGGCCAAGGTAATATTTGAAAGTATTTATGGGTTTTCTTGTCTTTCCATATTCAATATCAAGCTTCTTACTAAGCTGCATTTTTCCAGCGCTCTTAATAATGGCATGCATCTTGTTATCAATCAATAGCCCACCATAAGAAAAGGTGCCCCTGTTCTTGTTCAAATTATAGAGTTTAACGTATTCTGTAAACTCTTTGGCTCCAAATATTCCACAAATATATTTTATACCTCCTTATTATTATATGTATAAGATTAAATAATTCAAGATGAATAGTGATTGCAGTCTTATATTTGAAGCATATTTGAAAAGAAAGAAAGTGCTTTCTGAAGCTCCGATCTATGGCATGGGTGATATGGGATACACCGGTGACATTGAGAAAACACCAGGTGGTGGTTATGGTGTCGGCAAAGCTGCAGCCAGAGAAGGCAAGACAAAGACCGACATTGCCAATAGCTTGTTGACTGCCATCAAATCAAAGCTCTTTAAGCCCGGTTCAAACATTATTGATGGTAAAGAGTATCAGCTTTTCTATCCTGGTAGCAAGATGAAGTTTCGCGCAGATTTAGAAAATTTAATCAAAACAGAGTTAAAGTTGGGTGGCACAGATGCAAAATATACAGCGCGGGTGATCGATAATTTGTTAAATGTTGTAAGGGTTGATGTGGAAGGCGGTGTTAACACAACAATGGTAAAAGTAAAACAAGCTGTTGATGCAGGAATGATTAATAAGCCGATTACTGGCACAGAACATCCAGCAGGTTCGCCTTTGGATGCAGTTGCAACATCCAACACTTATGTTAAGAATATGGCAACAAAGTTTATTAGAGAATTTATGCCAATTTTTGTTGAACTGCCTGATGAAATCAAGATTGACAAAGGAGATATTTATGAATCACCTGAACTTGAGAATGAGGTTATTGAAGCTACAACACGTGCTTATGATGTAACCAAGTCCAAAGATAAAGAATTTATAAGAGACTTCATTGATTCATTGAAATATAAGAATAGCTACATGCCGGCAAGTGAAACCAAACAAAGCGAAGGGGAGGGTACAGGTGAAGCTCCAACAGTAGATGAATATCCAGAGGGCGATGATGTATATACAGCAGCCAAGCAAGAGTTTGGATTAAGACAGGCGCCAGTTGATAGGGGTAATTTTAGTTACAGCGACTGATAGGTTTGCAGTTGTATTTGTTCCAGGGTAATGAGATTTTATATGAAACAGGGTCTATGTACCCAGCATCCATGAAGCCCTTGATGCGCAATGAGCATGCAGTACATTCACCACAGGCTTGCTCTTCACCCTCGTAACAGGTCCAAGTCTGACTAAAATCGACACCAAGCTTCATACCGAGCTTTATGATTTCTTGCTTTGATTTGTCAATCAATGGTGCTGCAACTGTAATTTTATTTCTACGATTCAAAGCCGATACATTATTAATTTGCTCCAAAAATTCTTCACTGCCATCCCAAAACCCCGCTACACTATCGGCTTGAGCCGCACCATGAAAAACAGTGCTGGCCTGATAATTTTCTGCAATGGCCAATGAAATGCTAAGTAACATTAAGTTTCTGTATGGAACATAGTTTACAGTCTGTGGATCACCCATTACATCTTTAGCCTTGGCAACAGCAACTTTATTATTAAGGAGTGAAGAAACTTGACATATATCTTTAAAAAACGGTAATTTTAAATGTAGACTATCAATCGGTGTGTCAACCGATTCAATTTGAAATGATGCACAATTGAGTTCCTTATCACGGTGTTTTTGACCGTAGTCATAATTAACTGCAATTACTTTGTCATACTTGCTAGCAGCAAAATGCAACAGAACACTGCTATCCATGCCACCACTGACGGGCACTACGACTTTACTGGATGGGCTCTTCTGCTTGCGCTTCATTAGAGTTATACTGGTAATCTAATACAAGACGTTTGTCTAATTCAGGTATAATAAATTCTTCGTAAAATAAAGGATCTTTGGCAAAAGTCTTGGCATAACCAAGCTTATCACCCTTCTTGTACTTGCCTGATGTGATGCCCACAGAATATGTGGCGCCAGCTTGCTCAACAATGCCACGTGCAGCTGCCATGGCAAGTAGACCACTGTATTTGTTTAAACCTGTCTTGAAGGAAAGATACATCTCTGCTTCAAGGAATGGAGGAATGAATCGATTTTTTACAGTTAGAGCTCGAAGAGTTGTTCCTGAGTATTTGTTAGCTTCAGCAATCTTTTTATCGTCTGCATCCATTGAATCTCCTTCACCTTCTTTTTCATTGCGCTTGGCTAATTGCACCAAAATACTGGACATATAAACAGGGCCAGAGCCGCCTGCTTGACTCTTGACCAGTGTCGGGTACATGGAGCCTGGATCTTCATACGTATGGTTTGTAAACAAAATGGTCACACCAGCTTTTGCAGCTTTGAATGTGAGGGTGCGAAACAAACTCTTGAGAGATTTGGCACGAAGACCCATATCTGTAGCCGATTTGTCTTTGACAATATCATCCAGTTCTTTCTGAGAAGCAAGGTTACCCAAGCTATCAATGCTGATAATAAACTTACCTTTTGCATTGTTTTCAATGACGCTATCCAGGAATGCAGCAATTTGATTTCTGCATTGATCAATAGTATCCACAGGAACATATTTTGTATTTTCAGCATCCAGTCCGACGCCTTTGGTACTGTTTTCATCGATGGCTATTTCAGTATCAAAAATAACAGGGGTTAACCCTTTCTTTTGTGCACTGGCCAATATCTTGTTAACAATGAATGTTTTGCCAGTTTGGCTAGGTCCTGAGAATCCTATGATTCTACCTTTAGGTACACCACCACTACGGCAGCTGCCACCTAGAATGGCGTTGAGAGCATAGCAACCTGTATCAAACCATTCATCCACTTTACTAAGTGCATTTTCATTTAACATGGAAGCTTCACTGTTGAGCTTATCTAGAGAAGCAAATACTTGTTTGAGATCTTTATTCATAGATCTAGTATATATGGAATGCCTTTGAATACAAGTAAAATATTACTCGTCAAACAACTTAATTACTTTTTCCTTGGGATCTCTGGGTTCAGGAATAGTAATATTTGGAGTGGCGCTAAATAAGCGATGATATTGTTCAACCAATCTCGGATCATTGTCAATATCAACACCCTGCACAATGTTTGCCACATTAAACTTCCAGGAAGTTCCTTCTTTCTGTGAATTTGGTCCTAGAAATTCACGGAAATAAAGAGGAATAGTCTGAACATTAAGCTGTCCTTGCTGTGTTGGTTGTACATGGATGATGGCAGGATTTTTAACTGTTAAATGGTTCTTGTCAAGAGAAACCTCTTCAGCTAAGATTGTTCTGCCAATGTGGTCAATAAATGTGATTAAGTTTTTTGTTTCGCTCATATACTTATATTATGTATAAAGAAAAAAAAATCCACTATATTTTTAACAGATCAAACAAATCTGTTTGAACCTGTGTTCCTGGTTTTTGTAGCTTCCAATTGACAGCTTCATAAAATCTCTCTATAACTGAGTAGATGATCTTTTCAAACATTAATTCATGGTCTATTTCGAATGAGTCTGAGAATTCCTTAGGATATGTGTATTTGTAACCTGCAACAGAGATACCAAATTTATTTGGTTGCCGTGTATAGAAGTATCTAACTTTGTCACCAGAAGAAATCTTTTCATATTTTTTACCTGTAGTGAATCTATCCAGTAACACATTGTAATAATAAGCTGCTTTGACATGTATAGGCATATGTTTTGCTGTCTTGAATCCTTCACATTGTGCAGCATATTTTTCGTATCCCTTGATACCCATTACAAAAGCTATATCTTCTATAGGAAGATTTTTAAAGATGTCATAGGTTTCATTAAACAGTTTATTTGTCTGTGTTAGGTCGCGAGAAATAAGCATGGTCTCAATAATTTTCTTCACATAGGGCTTGATTGGGGCTGGCATTGTGGTCCGGACAACCTCAACGCCTGTGTATTTGAATTTATCACAAGGTATACCTTCTTCATCCAAAATGTGAATAACATATCGCTTTTTTTGAAGAAAAAGACCACTGTCTGCTATGGCTTCTCTTTTGAAAACAAACCGACAATCTTTGGATCCAAGAGCTTGCTTGCCCCAATTCACAATATTAACGTTTAAATAATCTTCTATTTCTTGAACTTGCTTATAATATTCAGGCGTAATTTTGCCTTTTTTATCAAGCATCTTAAGACCAGTCTTTTCAACAATATGTTTTATTGAAATATATGAACTGTCGGTATCATTGTATATGATGGGGGAGCTAGTAGTAATGACCTCATCAGTGAGATTGGCTTTGTTTTTTATGTATTCCTCAAGCAGTCTATTTGATTCTTTGATGACGGCTTGTCCAGTTAAAGTAATTGACTCTGCTAACTCGTCGTCGCCCAGTGGGCTATGTTTATTACCAAAGTAACCATATATTGTATTGATTAAAATCTTTATAGTGTGCTGTGTGATGTTGAGGTTGTCGATCTCGCGCTTTGCTTCCCTGTACTCAGGTGTATTCATTTCAATGAGATGAATTTTCTTTTTAAGAGCATTCAGCCTTCTCTTGATTTCAACCCGCTTTTTATAATAATGATCTACAGTAAGAGGTATGATGCCCTTTTCCTTTTGTGTGAATAAGATTTTTGCTTTGGAGATGGCTATTTCCTCTTTTTTAACAAAATCTACAAAGTTACTGTGTGACAAAACAAACGTTTGGCCATTCACATGTTTAATAGTTATTTCTTTATCATTCTTATCAATTATGGAACCTATTTTAGTTTCAGGTGAAAGATTCAATGTGATCATCACGTTTGGATATAGACTGTTGGCATCAAACGAAACTATGTATTCTTGAAATCCTTTCTGCGGGTCACTGACATATGCTCCTGCGTTCTGCTCAGTGCTGGTATTGTTTTTATTAAAGGTAGGTATTCTTTGATTACGAGCACGAGCTTTAATAGCGCATAACCCTGTAATGACAGAGAGTGAGCCTAGTGCACCTTCAAATGTGGTCAAGCCTGCATAAGCTATCATTCTTAATAATTCCAGGTATTGCAGTTTATTCTCCAAGCTAACAAGCAGATTGACGTCCTGGATGTTATAATCAACGAATAACTCCCAATTATCATCTGCAAGACTTGCGAGATTTGTATCACCATAATCAACTTTTTTCTCATCCAGCTCGGTCTCAGTAATTGAATCCAGCTTGTATGATTCTCTCAATACAGGGCAAAAGCGTTTGTAAATGTCAAGATAATCGACACATGATATGCCTTCAATGTGCCAGCGCACTTGCTCTCTACCGAATTTACCGGTAAAGGCGATTGGTCTTATGTATCCAACTGGTGATAGTTGCTTGGATTCATCTTCACCAAGTATTCTTGCGATTCTATTGACAATGTAGGGTATGTCGAAGAATTCACTATTCCAGCCAGATAGAATATCGGGGTAATCGGATTTGAAGAAATTTAAAAAATATGTCAGCAGATCTTTCTCAGTTTTGCAATATATGTATGTTTGGTTTTCAGCTTTTTTATTATACTGTTTGAGCCCCCATGTAACAAATTTCTTCTTGAGCGTATCATATATAGTTATAACATTGATGGGATGCTGAGGGTCCTCAGGCTTTGGAAACACATCTGGACTGTATGTCTCAATGTCAATGAAATACACCTTGAGAGGGTTTTTATTAAAATCTGCATGCTCATTTTTCTCGTGAAAGCTATCAATTAGGAACTGTTGCTGAATATTAAGATTTTCAAATACGCGAGTTATTTTATTATCTCTTAAATACCTCGCACGATCTGCTTGGTTTTTGAAGCGTTTCTTTTTGAGGTTGGTATTGAAAATACTTGTGCAATCCGGACGATTATTTGTCTCGAGAAAAATGTATGGCTCAAAAGTGGTGTCAAGCGCTATTCTGTTGCCGCTTTCATCCCATGTGTATAAGCGCATCAGCTGATCGCGCGGTAAATAGGCCACACCTCTGTACATACTATGAATTATACTTTAAAACTCAACAATTACAAGCCATTAATGGCGTTAATCAATTTTCGCTCTTTGGAGCCATAGGGATATGTATAGAGCTCAACATATTTGTTAATATTGTCATCATTCTCTAGGAATCTCGATTCAGCAACTTTTCTATATTTTGCACATTGATTCATGTATTTGCCCTTCTTTGCCAAGGTATCTTCAATGCAGTTGATCATCTCTTCCCCAGTCTTGAATTTGATCGGTGCATCTTGATATGTAATTAAATCCTGACAAGCCACTGGCAGACCAAAGCAACTTGCCTCAATGTACTTCAAATCGCTTTTTGCCTTGTTAAAGGTGTTGTCTTGCAGAGGAGCAACCATCATGTTGACTTTTAAGTTGTGTATCTTTTCAGCATAATTATAAAGTTGTGCCCATGGATGATACTCTAAATCACCGTTTGCAACAAATTGCTGTAAGGGTAGCGGGAATGCACCCAGAAAGACCCATTGGTATTTGTGTCTTGTTTTGACGATCATTTCACACACATGATGAAAGTCGTCATTTTGATTCACTCTATTTTCAACATCAAAATGAGCTCCAGATCCTGCATAAAGAATGCGCGGTCTTTTTTCATATGCATCGAAATTTTCAGAGATCCGCTTTTCATTATAAAAATTACCCATCCACCATTTAGGCGGGTAATTTGGTATCACAGTAATGTTCTGATTGCTAATTTTGCTACGATAATAATCTTTCATGAAATCACATGTTACTGTAATCTCATCGCATGCTTCCATTATCTCTTGGGCACATTTGCGTATATTCGGGTCAGTGAATGCAGGCTTAAACTTATTATATTCAGGAATATCTTCACTAAAGACTAAATCATCAATTTCATAGATAATCTTAAAGCCAAACTGCTTGCTCATGTCTTTGAGGAAGTGAATAAATTTTAACTGGTGAGGGGTTGCTTGTCGCTGAATACGTACAGACTTTACACCCCTGAAGTAATTCTGATCAAACGACATCACAGTGCTGCCATGTATGCACATTTTTCCGTGAGCATTTAATAAGTGCTCTGGCCATATCATGCGCCAAAAGCCACAACCACTATAATCCGCATAATAATTCAATGAACGATTCAAATCCAATTCAGGCGGTCTTGTGAGAATATCCTTTGGTGGCTCTTGTTGGTTAGGAAAAGGGGAGCTGAACGGTTGAGGAAAAGGTGAAACAAAAGGATGTGCGCCAGGTGTGAACATTGTTGAAATTTATGACTTGTACTCTTTGAAATCAACTCTACGAGTGATTCCATTCGTCTTCTCTAAGAAAATAATATCGCCCGTGGCCGCTTTAATACTTTCTTTTCTATGACTTATTACCATAATACATTCTTTATATTTCTCCACACGTTCCTTGAGAATGCCTATAACAAGTTCAACACCTCTCTCGTCTAAGCTTGAATCAAACAGCTCATCATATATATTGAAATTAAAGGATACATCACCTTGCAGCCTTCTGATATCAATGAAGGTAAACAAGCATGCTAGGTCTATGTTCTTACGCTCAGCACCGCTAAAGTTAAAATATGAGCATGGCTTACCCTTATTATCAAATATCTCTTCTTCAAAATATTCATTAAAGGTGCACGTGCAATTTGCATCCATTTTCTTGAGATAATATGAAAGCTTGCTATTGAAAAGTTGCAGAATTTTCTTTACTATGTATGACTTTACTCCTTCTTCAGAAACTACAAATTTAACTATGTCAAGTGTGTTGAGCTTATTTTTATAGTTTTCAATTTCAACTTTAACATCTTCTAATCTCTTTGTTTGATCAGATATCAGTGTATCAAAAGCAACACCATCTTTCTCAAGATCTTTTAAATCTTGCTCCAATTCAATTTGCCACTTTTCCAATTGCTGTAATCTTTGTTCGAAATTTTCTTTTTCTTTTAACTTGTGCTTATGATTGTTAATGCTATCGCGTATTTGTTGAATTTTATTTTTAAGTTTATCCTGTAAAGCTACAAGCTGTATATCATCTTTACTGATTTTCTCAATACTTAAATCATATTGCTTTATTTCTTTTTCAATTAGTTTTATTTCATTTTTAATGTGATCCCTATCCACATCTTCAATATTACGAAGACATGTGGGACAAGTACTTTTATCGGTGCCAATAGAGATAATTTTCTTTGAAGCTTGATTAATTAAAGTTTTTTTCTCTGATATGGTATGACGTAAGTCTTGAATTTTATTGTCCACTTTCTCAACATTTAACTCTTGTTCATCTAACTCTTTTCTTAATAGTTCAACATCTGTAATTACAAATGTTTGCAAAGACTTGGATATGCTCTTTATCTCTTTTGAATTGTTCTCTTGACGGTTGAGGTATTTTTCTTTTTTTCTGGTTCTTTCAGAAGACGAATCTTGTTTTTGTTTGTTAAGAGAGAGAATAGTTTTCTGTGATTCGTCATGCCTTGTGACTTCAATATCATATGCTTTCTTGATGTCGCTTACGTCGGTTTTGAGTATATTCAACATATCACCGAAAATGCTTAGATTGAAGATGTCTTCAATAAATTTTCTTTTTTCTTGCTTCTTTTTTGCCATGAAAGGTATTGTGTTATTGATGGTCATGATGACACAATTCTGAAATACTTCTGGCGTACAATTGAACTTATTCATTATGTATTCATTTGTATTGGCTATACTATCTCGTGTCTTATCCTCCCCGTTCACGTATACAAAGCATTTCGAAGGTTCCAGAGTTCGAAATATCTGTATGTCTTCTTTCTTGTCTGCAACTGTTATTGATGCATCAAGGACAACTTCGCATGTTTTTTTATTAACGTTATTAATGATATTCTCTTTTTTAAGATCACGAAGTGTCTCACCAAAGACAGAAAAATAAACAGCATCTGCAATTGTTGATTTACCCACACCATTTCTTCTGTCCTCTTTGTCACGATTCACCCCTGTGATAATATGAAGGCCTCTTTTGAAATCAATGACAACAGGCTGTGTTCCAACAGATAAGAAATTTTTAATACTAATTTTATTGAATGTAATAGTTTTCATGTGCTAATGGCTTTCTTGTACAATTCTAGGCACTGCTGCGACACTTCTTTTTTTCTATCAATGTCGAGAAGGGAAACAAATTCCTCAATAGCTTTGCCCATATCAACACCTGATAAGTCATAAGCCTGGTCTTCATTTACTGTGATAGAGTCATTGTAGAGTGTGTAATCAACAGAGAAATTAAAAGGTTTGAATGCGGACATCTTCTGTATTAGTATGTCAATACTATCACTTGATATTTTTTTATCTATGACAAGCTTGATGATGTTGTTATTAACGGCATCTTTTATTTCTGTAGCACTGAGAGATTTATGAGCAGTTAAATCTGTAATAGATATTTTCTTATGCTTAGGTGAGAGCTTGTTTTCAAAAAATTCATATTTACTGGTAGCAAGATCAAGTATGTAGTAACCTTTGGTTGAACCAGCATCACCAAAGTCCATTTCAAATGGATTGCCAACATAAACAATTGTTTTATCTTTGTAGGTTCTTTCGTCTCTTAGATGAAAATGACCTGTGAAGATGAGATTCGCCTTAGAAAGAAGATCTGCAGACTTTACTCCATGATCACAAGCTTTATGGCTATTCATCTTAAATGTTTCAATTTCAAAATGTCCAAACATAATATCACATGGCTCCATATCATTAACATCTGTACCCCACGGTACAAAACATATGCTCTTGCCGTAGAGGGTGTGTACAGCTGGTTGACTGATGACATGGATATTCTTCCAGCCATTTAGAATGGACAGAGAGTTTATGTCAGACCTGTCTTTGTAATAAGCATCATGATTGCCAACCAAAATAACAATATTAAAATCAGACCATAATGTTAGTATTTGGTTAACAACATGAATAGTATTAACAGCAATTTCATCCCTGTAATGATATAGATCACCTAGAATAAAGATGTCTTTAATATCAGCTTCTTCAAGCTGACTCTTTAACCATTTGGCCCATGTTAACGCAGTCTCATGCCAAAAGATATTATTTTGATGTACGCCAATGTGTAAATCTGCAATACAGCATACTTTATTATTTGTAGTTTGTATATCCTGCTTTTTAATTGTCATGCTGGGTGTTATAATTGTCGTCGTTACTTGACGGCTCCACATAGATATGCGCGCCCCCAGTAATATCCGGATTAATCATATGATCCATATAAACCTTCTCCTTGTATTCATTAATTACAGCGTGGTGTTTGTTCTCTTTTTTAATACGGTTAATGAAAGCATGAAATGCAATGGTAGTGAAGTAGGAGAATGGGCTAAAACCGGTATCTAGTCTGAACTTGTGGTTCTTTAGAGCGGAGAACATTTTTACTATGGCATCACCAATCATATCATCTTTATAGGAGTAGTTAATAAAGTTTGGAGCGTACGACAAACCATTGGCAATCTTGGTTAAACTTTCTCCAAGTTTCTGTGTCACAACACCACCCTTGTAATAAGCTCGTATCTCTTCTTCAAATTCTTTACCATTCACATAGTGTACTTTATCCTTGGGCTTAATTTTAACCTTCTTTGTGACTGTAGGTGTAATGCTTGGTGCACCAGTTGCAGTCTTTGCTAAGACCAGATCCTGCTCCAAGCTCGATGGCTTAGATTTCATCAATTTGTTTGATGCTGTAATTAATTTTTTCTTTTTCATATAATTGTATTCGTTTCTGCATATGGGCTAAACTGTACTTTAGTTCATCCGCAATGTCCATGATTATAAGCTTATCTTTATCCTTATGCAAGCGAAGACCTCTTCCAATGGATTGGACAACCTTTATTTTAGCTTTTCCGCCACAGGCAAAAAGTATGTAGTGAAGATTTTTAATGTTAATGCCAGTAGAAAATATTTTTGATATAGCCACCACTACAACATCCATATGCTCTTCCATTAATTTTTTAACATGTTCTCTCTGTTCAATCTCCACATCGCCACGAATAAAGTATATTTTTTTGTCTGGGCACATAATTTTGAGCTCATCATGCAGTCGTTGACCGTGCTCTATTAAATCAACCAATATAAGAGCATTATTGCTTAACTTACAACAAATTTTACTCAGTAAATGATTTCTAAATTCATTTCTTATTAAAAACTTCTGCTCTTCTCTATACCTGTTAACAGCTGAAATTACTAGATCCTTAAATGGGTCTTCTTTGTATTTAATTTTGAATATCTGCACGCTTACCCCGCTAATATACTTTTCCAATCTAAGTTCATAGCTATTTTTCTCATAAATTACAGGTCCAATTTTTCCAATAATGTTCCATTGGTCAAGTAAATTTTCAGGCATAGTTCCGGTGAACCCAAAGCGCACCGGCGTCTTTATATTTTTTATAACTTTATTGACTTCGTTGCCTCTTCTTATTTTATGAACTTCGTCTACTATTAATACATCAATATCTCTAATCCATGTAAGATCAGTGTTTTTGCTTTGCAGAATACCAAGATTAGCAATTATAACGTTTGAAATGGCCATTTGTTTTTCATCCAGAGGACATGAACCGGTCCATTTGGCAGTAAAAAACGGTACATTATAATTCTTAAAATCATCAGATGTCTGTTCTGCTAATCCTAGATCAGGTACAATATACAAACATTTGAATGATGAGCCATATGTATAGAAGAGTTTAGTTAAAAGCGAAGCTGCTGTTAATGTCTTGCCTCCAGCAGTTGCGAGAATTATTGTGCCCCTGCCAAAGGTTAAAGATTTTTTAACTATTTCCTCTTGGTAATCCCTTAATGGTATTGAAAGAGGTATTACATTTAGACTAAACTTTGGATCATTATTCCATTTTTGCGAGGGCTTAATTATATTCAAGAGTAATTCATCAGTTACAACTTCACCTACATACTGTTTTTTGGTTAAAAATTTTCTTATTTCAAGATATAGACCGGGGTCAAATCTACCGGTAGGGGTAATTGCATATGTTCGTTGAGGTAGGAATCTGCCGTATCTTTTGCGCATGAAAAACGCAGCATCATTTTTTACAGAGAAAGCCTCTCTTATTTCATCTAGGAAAGTGGAAGTAATAATACCAGCATCTTTCTTTTCATCAAACTGAAAGTTAATCATGTAGTTTCAAGCTTTATAATATCTATGATGTTTTTAATATCATATGAAGTCGAACTGAATGTTTTTTCAGACCTTTCAAGCAATTCCACAATTAAGTCTAATTCTTTTATTTTACTGTCTATTTCAAGAATCTCACTATGCTTCTCTACTGTTCTTTCAGCCACAGGTTGAGCCAATTTAACTGGGCTTGCCTGTTGAAGCTTATCTACCAGATTCTTTTTAATTGTTTCTCTGTCTTTCTTAATCTGAAACAATTGTAGCTTGTGCCTTATGCATCTTCCAGTCCACTTATGCTTGATGCCAGGTAATTTGAGCTGATAGTCTTTGAGAATAAGCTCATCTATTTTAAGGTCGCTTTCCAGTTCATTGATATAATCTTCAAGTAGCATTACATAAATAATAGTATACTATATTATGAAATCCATACTAAATTTTGAAGACGCATTTAATAGAGCACTATTAGAAGATATGAATGTCGCCGGAGGAGCTGAAGGTGTATTTGGTACAGGTGCTGGTGGCCCAGCCGGCAGCCATGGCAATCAATTCCCTTCACAAAACGATTTAGCATATGCACCTGGTGATTCTAGATGGCCGTTTGGCAAGAAAAAGAAAAAAACAAAATTAAAAAGAAGATCTTTTGCAGGTTTATAGTATAACTTTATGGATACAGGTCATTGGATTTTAAGAGAGAATGTCATATTAAGTGATGAGGCTTTTGGCTTTATATATGAAATTACAAATAATACTAATAACAGAAAGTATATAGGTAAGAAGCAGTGCAAAACGAAATACAAGAGAAAACCTCTCAAGGGCAAGAGGAACAAGAGAATTGAAGTAAAGGAAACAGATTGGAGAGCTTATACAAGCAGCTCAGTTGAGTTGAATGAAGACATTATAAAGCTTGGAAAGAACAGCTTTACTTTTGAAATAATTAAAATATGTGGATCAAAGTGGGAGTTGGCATATTTTGAAATAAAGGAACAAATAAACAGGGGGGTATTGTTAAGCGATGAATATTATAATGGTATAATGAATGTAAGAATTGGCCGGCCACCAAAAAGCTTGATAGAACAAAATAAACATTTATACTGAGTAAGTGCAGAAACTATTAGAATTTAAGCCTTATAATTTTGTTGTACTTAATTTAAATTTTTTATTTAAAGATATAATTGAGACAGAGTTAATTGATGATTTGCATAAATACAACTTGCTGTCAGATCGGCTGAATGCAACAGCAAGAAAACTCTTCTTTCATCACATGTTTCATGGTGTATGTGAGGTGCTGCTCAGGGAGAAGTATAGCGAAAAGGTAGTGTTGTTCTTCTCGTCATCACATATCCCTGATAGCTGTCAAATTTTAAAATATTACGATGAAAAAGCACTATTACTTGTATTAAACGCAATAGTGTTGAAGATTAAAAAATTATTACCCATCAGAGTTTTTATTGCCAGCTACAATATTGAATTTCTTGCCCATCTGTTAAAAACAAGAGATGGCCGTGGTATTGAGATAGTTAGCAACTTAAAAACATATGTTGATAATATTACTTTTGAGAAGTATACATTTAATAAAATACAGAAATTTGCCAAACAGAATGAATTGTTGTTCTTGAGCGAGAAGTATTTTAATCAGCTTAAAACAAAGCAGCTTATGTTGGTTTAATATAAATAAACATATGAGTTTTAGTAAAAAAATTGAAGCATACATGTCAGTATTTGAAGCTGTTGGAGAGCCTAACCCCCAGGATGCAACTACCCCTGCTCCAAATGAAGATCCGGCAGTCAATCCGCAGATAAAGACACCACCACAGGCTCTGCCACCAGAAGGATACGTGGATCTAGTCAGGCTTCTCGCAAAAGCCTTGATAATGAATATACCATCTGGTTCTATTGACACACTCTTTACAACTACCATTACACGTGAAAATGTTGAGAACATTAGAGAAGGCTTGCAAGAGGCCATAAGTCAGAACTTAAACTATGAAGATAATCCAGAGAGATTGGACAATCCTCATTTTAAGCAATTTGTTGATACAATTAATGAGGATAATTTTATGGCAAAGTATAAACAAATTTTATCTGCAATGAAGAGATATAGTAATGATGTCAAGTCGTGAGTAAAAATTACAAAAGTTTGAGTGATGTGTACCTTGCTGAGACTTTCGCAAGAGAGGTACCACTCTTACCTGCTCATGATGTGTTGCACAGGGAGAAGGCTGGCATGGGTGGTGCAGTATATGAGCATAAGATTACACAATTAATTCAGAGTGTTATTGAGGATTTTTCATTATCAAAAGTCAAGATAAATCGCAGAGGAAGTGCTTTTAGTAATGTCGGAGCTGATGTGCGTATTGAAGCAGATGGTGCACCGTTCAACGTTGAAGTGAAGATGAATAGGGATGCTCAAATGGGTTCAACATCTGTGCGAATGGATGCAACAACTGGTAAAGTAGAAATTGTTGATGCAAGCAGTGTAGATTCAGCTGTTTTGCCCTTTGTAACAAAAGCAGCACAAAGCAGATTACCTGCACTTCAAGCATACATAGAATATATAAAGAAGTGTGATCCAATTGAATTACATTCTGCATTACAGTATCGTGCACCAACAGGAAAGATAGCAGTAACAGCATGGGACAAAGCAGCTCAGGAAGGTTTACTAAGTGATCTTAACGTGCGTTTAAAAAATAATGATGTGAGTACTATTATCAAACACTACAATAGTAAGGATTGTTATTATATTCAAATTGGTGGGTTGGGACTTTACTATTTGGGTACAGATATTCAAGGCATAGGTGTACCAGAATTCAAAGGCATATGCACAATAGAATGTAGATTAGGTCCAAACGGCAGCAGAAGCATCACATACAAAGGTGCACCTATTCGTATAAGAACTGCCTTATATCGCATAACACCTAAATTACAATCTTATGACCTTGCGCCAAGCAATTTGAATCTGGAATCCCCTCAAGATGTAAAGAAAATTTTAATGCATTTGTTGAATAATAAGTCGCGTAAAAAAAGGAATAATGATAACGTTTAAGCAGTTCTTATTAGAAGGCGGGGTAGCAGGGCATATGGCACATCCATTTGATCTACCAGAAGCAAATACTGGTAAAAATTTAATTAACATCTTTAATAAAATAATAAAAAGCTTGGCTAAGACACCTGCTTCATTAAAGATTGATGGCATTAATGCATCCATTAGACTCATCAACAATGAAGAAGATCAAAAAGAATTTGCTCTTGATAGAGGTTCAAATAAGCCTGAAGATGTGGCTGGTGTAACAGTGGGCAGACTTGCTGGCAGGTTTCCGGCAGGTCATGGAATGCTCACCATAGGAGCCACTGTTTTAAATATCTTTAACACAGCAATTCCTTCTATAGAGCAGGATCTGAAGAAGTTGGGCATGTGGGACAATGATAAAATTTTATTTAACATGGAATATGTTAAAGGTGAGACCAATGTGGTTGGATATGCAAATAATTTTCTTGCAATTCATGGGTTGAATGAAATTATTAGTGTGAAGAGCCCGGTGCGTGGCAGTATGAGCAGAGCATCCAGAGAGATATCATTTGATAAAAATGCTTTGTTAACATTGATAGATAAAATAAATCCCATAGCAAAGAAACAAGGTTTTGATGTGGAGCATGAGTTCACTATAAAGTTAAATAATATGAATCTAAACGTTGCATTACGTAGTCCTTTTACAGTTGCTTACAATACAAAAAATATAGTAACAAAGCCTCTTAGTGAATGGCTTGCAACAGCAAAAAATCCGCGCAATGAAAAAATTAAGCTTAAGTCCGGAAGAACAATAGCAGCTATGAGTTTGGAGAATTATAAGAATGTTTCGAGCAGCATGCCATTGGATTTGTATGTTAATGATGAAAAATCAATGCAAACAGTAATTGATGGTGCTGTTTTTTATCAAGCTACTATCTCACTTGGACAGGCCATTAAGGATGCGGCTACATCAGACCTTGGCTCTTTGAATACACAAGAAGGTATAGTAGTACGCGATGCATCCATATCGAATAACCCAGTAAAGATTACCGGCAATTTTATTACTGGTAAAGAAGCTGGTAAGTTTGCTCAGAAAAAATCTGAAGAAGAGAGCAATGTTACAAGTGAGTTGAAGAATATTAACACAGTAGGTAATAGAATGAACTATCAAACAAACCCGCCTTATGGCATGGAAGGCTCAGCAAATGTGCTGACACCAAGAGCATGAAAACATTTAAACAATATATTAGTGAAGTGCTGCAGCACCAAAAAAATAATCTTATAGTTATTTTTCCAGGCAGATTTCAGCCATTTCACATTGGTCACAAGAAATTCTTTGATATGGCCAAGAAGCAATTTCCAGGAGCTGATTTTTTTATAGCTACCTCAGATGCTCCACAGAAGACAGACGATGCAAGTAGATATCCATTTAGCTTTCAAGAGAAAAAACAAATCATGGAAGCAGCAGGTGTACCCAGTCATGAGATAGTGCAGGTTAAGCAACCTTACAAACCCATAGAAATTTTAAATGATTATGACCAGAATGTTGCCAAAGCAGTTTATGCTGTTGGAGAGAAGGATATGAAGGAAGATCCAAGATTTAAATTTGGTGTAACAAGAGACGGCCGCCCTACATATTTTCAGCCATTTGTAAGTCTAAGTGATATGGTACCCTTCAAGCAAGATGGCGGACATGGATACATTTTTTCTCCTGGCACAGTGCAATTCAATGTGGGTGGAAAGAGCATATCCAGTGCAACAGAACTAAGGAACATGTACAAATCGGCCAACGACCAACAGAGAAAAGAATATATAGCGCAAATTATAGGTAAGTTTGATCCAAGGATTTTTGATCTATTTAATAAGAAACTTATTTAGACTTCTTCTCTAACAAAATAATTGTTTCAAGCAACACCTTCTCTAATGTCTCTTTTGATTCTCTGCTAAGTTTTGATTTTAATAAATCAAGAATGTCAAGTCCACCTGCATCAATTCTCTTAAAAAGCTCTTCTTCATTATTCTCTTCTAAATTATCACCACACATTCCATGATTTGAATTGAGTGCAGCTTCATAATCTTCATAACCAAATACTGATGCTATCTGATCATGTGCATTTGTAATTTTACTCAACACCCAGGCTTCAATATTGTCTTTATTGTTTAATAAATCGTGAAGCATGGCAGAAAGTTTATGAACTCTGAAAAGCAATTGTCTTGCCATTTTACCGTTACTATCGTATGATGATGGATCGTATCCTTCACAATCTTCTGAGGAGCTCTCAGAGTGTGCACATTCACTACATTCACCACATTCACAACCTTGTGCAGCATAAGCACAATGCTCTTCATTTTCACCGCAGGTTCTTTTGGGTGGCATCTTAATTCTTACTGCTTGTGTGTTACTAGGTGTAGTATTGTTGTTGTCTGCTAGCGGGCCTAGGCCTACATTTTCTTTGATAATTTTCGTATCATACAGTTCATTTAATGTGTTGTAATCTCTTGCAAACATGTAATTATTTAATCTTTTTATGTCACTGCAACCAATAAATATATTAGAATAAGCCACAGGCAAAAGATATGGATAATTTCAAAGAATATTATAATAAGGTTATATTGGGTGTTAATGAATATATTGACGTTGAAGGGCTTGGCAAGATTAAAGCAAAAATTGATAGTGGTAATGAGGCATACAATGTTCTGCATGGTGTGGATGTATCGGAAGAGGGTGAGACTGTATCATTTACAACAGTTGGGAATAAGAAATTCCAAGCACCAAAGAGTGGTGATATAAAGATACACATTGGCAGCGGTGTAAAGGAAGACAGACCCATTGTGAATCTTAACATAAGAATAAATGGTAAAGATTATAAGAATATACCGTTCAGCATAGCAGATCGATCAGAAAATGAAGATCCAATACTTGTGGGTGAACCTTTTCTGAAACAATTGAATGCAGTGATTGATGTGAACAAGCAATGATTACGTGAGTTTTCTGTTCTGAGCAAATTCGACAAACTTGTAGAATTCAGCGCGAGAGTTATCCTTGTTATCCAAAAACGTGCCAGACATTCTGGCAGTTCTCATTGTTGAATCATGTCTTATGCCACGGTTTGCGCAACAAGTATGGCCTGCCTCAATCATTACTGCAACACCGTTATTCTTCTCGCAAATAATGTTGATATAATCATGAATTTGCATTGTGAGATTCTCTTGTACTTGTGGTCTGCGTGAAAACCAATCAACCACGCGATTCAATTTGCTTAACCCAATGACCTTGCCAGATTTAGAGGGTATATAGGCAACATGAGCAAACCCGGTAAATGGTGCATGATGATGTGAGCATAATGAAGTGACCTTGATGTTTGTTTGTGCAACTATGCCATCATATTTGTCTACATTATCAAAAGCTGTGATTTTGGGTGGCAGGCTGTAACACCCCCATGCAAAATCCTCAACAAAAGCTTTTGCCACGCGATGTGGTGTATTGTTGCTGTTAGGATCATTTCTCCAGTCATACCCCAATGCATCCATGTATGCTTCATATGCTTTGGCAGCTCTATCAATAATGTCTTTCTTCTCTTCTTCAGTTACAGGCTGGTTATGATTGGCATACGGTAAATTACGTTTATTCTTTAACATAAGAGAATTATATATTAAGATATGTTCATTTCAACATAAATATCTATATGAGATTTAGGCACATCTTGGAGGAGAATATTAAAAATACATCTCTCCGCAGGGTTAGAGTTAAGGTGGATCCAGGCCAAACAGGCGGTCAGAGCGATTTCACAAAATGCACAAGTTATGAAGGGTATATATTGATGGAAGGAATTAAAACAATTAAGATTCTGGTTCTAGAACCAGAGATGTCCGTTGAAGACGTGACACCAGATTTAATTGAATATATTGCTAATGATGAATCCTACAATTGTGTTGATGATTTGAAAGCTTTTATTATTGAGCAATTAATTAAGTGTGGAAAGAAAGAGGGTGATCCTTTGATTCAGAATATAAATAATTGCTCTGAGCTTGATGATATTGAAGTCTTTTTAAAGCAAAATGGTTATGATGCAGAAGGAATAAATGAAATTTATAGGAGTTATATACTAGATGAATCTTAAGTTTGATGAAGCAGTGGATAGAATTATTGCCGAAGCCATGAGTGATTATATTAAAGCTGCAGCTAAAACAGCTATTAAAGCGCCATTCAAAGGTGCAGGCTATCTAGCTAAAAAAGCAATTGATCCGAGAACATATCTTAAGGGTGCAGGTGCAGTAGCTGGAGGACTCAAAGGGGCAATTGGCGCGCCGGGTGCAGCTGTAAATGCCTTGAGACAAGGAATAGTTTACGGACCAAATTCAAGCGGTGATATATCAAATATAACGAACCCTGTATTAGGTGGAGCGCAAAAAGCTTTAGCTGGTGCAGAGAGAGGTATCTCAAAAGGAATACAGGGTGCAAAGAGCTCCGTTGATACACAATTGCAGAAGGATCAAATGAAGAGGCTTTATGGTACAAGTGATTTTCAAAAAAATGCGCAGATGTTTGATGTTGATTATTTCATGCAAAATCCAAGCATATACAAGTCAAACAAACAACCGGATAAGCTGGTGCGAGGTGACGTGTTCTCAATAAGAAGTAAATATGGTGGTGCATTACAGCCTTACAGAGTGGTGGACAATGTTAAAGGTGCTTTAACTGTAATGCCTGCGAATAAAATATAATATATGTCAATGGAGAGCAAACCACAACCACGCTTAGTCAAGGCCGGTTTTATCTGCATCAATGATGCAACAGGTGAAATTGTTTGCAATAACGGCAAGCCTGTAACTTTTAAGACAGTAGATGAGGCAGAATCATACCTCAAGGAAAATAATATACAGGCATCGATAAAATAATAGTTGATTTCTAAAAAAAAGCTCTTATAATATTAAGAGATATTGTTAAAGACGAATAATGAATTTTTCATCTACTAAGATTTTTGAACTTGGAAGTTGTGCATTTAGACAATGGAGAGCTAGTAGTCATTGCAAATTTGTACATGGATACAGGTTAGTTGCAAAGCTTTGGTTTGGTTGCAATGCATTAGATGATAAGAATTGGGTAGTAGACTTTGGTGGACTAAAGGAATTAAAGGCTGTTTTTGAAAAGCAATTTGACCATACCTTATGCATTTCAGGTGATGATCCATTGCTGCCTCTATTTGAACAATTACATGCCAGTGGTGCTGCAGATTTACGCGTAATGACCAAAGGTGTAGGTATTGAAAGGACGGCCGAATGGTGTTTTGATGTGGCTGATGGACATGTGAGAGGCATTACTAACAACAGATGCTGGGTGGACAAGGTTGAAGTGTGGGAACATGATAAAAATTCTGCAATTGTTTGCTTTGCAAATGATAACGTTACAAAACAAAACAACAATACAGTTGAAATTAACAATGTGCCAGTCCACATACCACAAGTCAACCAATCTATAGACTTTTTAGAACAAGTCAAAGAAACAACCGGCGTCGATTTAACTAATGTGATCAAGAACCCACCTCCAGCTGGTGGGGCGCCTGGTCAACCCAGACCTGCAAATGTGGGCAGATCAAATGTTTCTACAGGTTATGGCAATCTTTTTGGTGGAACTTCTTGGGGTGTGTAATTAAAGTTTAGCTTTTATTGTTGCTATCACCTTAACAATATATTTAAGTAACTTACTTCTTGTTATATCTTCTTCAGTAAAGTGAAAAGCATGAATACCGTTATCATGACTTTGATCAGTATCAAAAGCTTTCATTATGTTTGCAAAACCTGATTTTTGAATGTCAGATTGCAGAGAATCACCAATGACGAATAGTTTGCAATTCTTGCCAAATCTTGTCAATATTGTTACAAGCTCACTGTGCTCAAGGTTTTGTGCCTCATCAACAATTACAACATTGTTAGTAAATGTTGCACCTCGCAGGAAATTAACTGGTATGCTTTTCAAATAATCACTTTGAAACAACATTTCTGTTATTTGCTTTCCTACCAACTCATCACATTTTTCTATGAGAGGGATGCTCCATGGTTTAAACTTCTCATCCACTTCACCTGGAAGACTTCCAAGCTTTCTGGTTGCTGATTCAACAATGCTTCTTATGTACACAATTTCATCAATTTTCTTATCTCTAAGCATGGTCAATGCCACATATACAGCCAGGTAAGTTTTGGATGATCCAGCTGGGCCATCACAAAATAAAATTTGTGATGTTTCATCTGTAGCTTTTTCAACAAAAGCTTTGTGATGATCATTTAAATGAAATTTTTGGTCAATTTTAAAGTTGAGAAAAATATCGTTTCTTATAATACCATTCTCATCTTTAGCTTTGGCAGCTTTTTTAAGCTGTCTGTCTTTTTTCGACATCTATAAGTATTTATTCTTGATAAACTTCTTTTGTCATTTAAATTAATAATAAGTGAATATTATTGTTACTGGAGGCTTAGGATTCATTGGTTCACACTTGATTGAAGTTCTTTTGCAAAGAACAGATGCAAATATACATTGCTTAGATAATGAGACCTATGCTGCAGACCTCATTTTCAAGAATAAAATGAGTCATGACAAAAGAGTGTTCTTCCACAAGGTGGATATATCCAACAATGAACAAACCAAATGCATAACACCATACCTCAATGACATTGATTACGTGATTCACTTAGCAGCTGAATCACATGTTGATAATAGTATTAATAGACCTGAGATCTTTGTTCTAACCAATGTTCTGGGTACGTTTAATATGTTAGAGCTTGCTAGGCACAAGGGTGTTAAGAAATTTGTGCATGTGAGTACTGATGAAGTGTATGGTGCAATTGAAAAAAATGAACTCAACAATGCTGGATTCAAAGAGACAGATATTCTTAATCCAAGTTCTGTATATTCGTCAACAAAAGCATCTTCAGACCTCCTGGTGAATAGTTATTTTAAAACATATAAACTTAATACCTGCACAACCAGATGCTGTAATAATTATGGCGAAAGACAGAACAAGGAAAAATTACTACCCAAAGTCATAATTAATGCACTTGCAAATCATGCAATACCTGTTTATGGTGAAGGTGATAATGTCAGGGAATGGATATATGTTAAAGATCACTGTGAAGCAATTGTCAAAGTGATGCAGCAAGGCCTACCTGGTAACACATACAACATTGGCACAGCAAATACCATTAGCAATATATCCATGGTAAAAAAGGTTTTAAGCATACTCAAGAAAGATGAATCCTTAATTTGTTTTGTTGAAGACAGAAAAGGACATGATTTTAAATATTTTATTGATAGCAATAAGATAGAACAAATGTTAGGCTGGTCACCCAGTACAGATTTTGACATGGGCTTAGAAAAGACTATTGATTTCTATAAAAATAGTTTATAATCATCTTATGGAAAAAGCACCACCGAGCAGTCCAACCATCTTTCTGAGTGATGATAAAATCTTCTATACAATTGAAGGTGAAGGTGAGTATGTGGGTCGGCCTTCTGTGTTTATGCGCTTATCCATGTGCAATCTTACTTGCAAAGGATTCGCATCTGCTGATTCACCTAATGGTTGTGATAGCTTTGTTAGCTGGACTGTGAAAAATAGAATGACATATAATGAAGTCTTTGACTTCATAACACAAAATGGATATCAGTGTCGCTTGCGCGATGGTGCAATCTGGAAAATTACAGGTGGTGAGCCTCTTATACAACAAAAAGTGTTACTGGAGCTTGTCGACCAATATATTTTTAGATTTGGTTATATACCGAAGATTGATTTTGAAACCAATGCAACCATCATGCCTGATCAGCAATGGCTTGATTGGAAGGCTACATTCACAACATCACCAAAGCTAAGTAACAATGGCGATCCTGTTGAAAAGAGATATAAACCTGAAGTATTGAAATGGCATGCTAAAAACCGATCAGGGTTTAAGTTTGTTGTTAGTGGTGAGCCGGAAGTCAGAGAAATATTAGAAAAGTATGTTTATGAATGCAAAGTGCCTACTGATCGTATTTGGTTGATGCCTTGTTGTGGTAGCAGAGCTGAGCATTCAGAAAAAGCTCATGTTGTTGCTGATCTTTGCAAGAAGTATAATTTTAATTTCAGTCCGCGACTACAGCTTGTAATTTGGGACAAAGCTTTAAAGGTATGAAGTTTACAGAATTTGTCAATGGTCCAGAGAAACAGAAAGAATCAGAAATGACAGACAAGTTTACTGTCGAGCAATGGATAAATGAACTTACTGATGGCAAAGGGTTGGATGTTGAAAAGGTGTATATTATTGTGGGTAGTTTTATAAATAAACTTAAGAAATGAGAATCACAATATCAGGAACAGCATGTCAGGGCAAATCGACTCTTGTGGACGATTTTCTTAAAAATTGGCCCATGTACAAGAGGTCAAATGAATCTTATCGTGCAGTGATTAAGGAAGAAAAACTCAACATTAACAAAGCTGTTGATCAACATGGTCAGTGGAAGATCTTGAATTGCTTAATTGACGATTTGCAGAAAACAGAAAAAAGCGATAATGTAATTTTTGACAGATGCCCGTTAGATAATTTGATTTATTCTATTTGGGCTGAAGATAAAAAAACCTCAGACATTGATCATGACTTTCTAAAGAAATGCATACCTCTAATACAGGAGAGCATGAAGAGCATTGACATAGTATTCTTTCTGCCCATAACTAAAGTTGCACCTGTGAAGTTGGTCGAAAGAGCTGATCGTGAAATTGATGAGACTTTCATAAAGGAAATTGATAATATATTCAAAGCCATCAGCCATACAATGGCTTCCACAGGCGTTTGTCCCTTCATGGCAAAAGATGATAGACCTCCAATCATTGAAATATTTGGTACACCTGAACAACGCGTTGAAATGATAAAATTGTACGTAAATGAAAAAGGCGGTGTAGTGGATAGTGATGAGAGTGTTCTTAATACTAGTAACATTGAAACCATGGAGAGACTGCTCAAAACACAGAAGGACATTATGTATGATGAGAAATATGAGCAAAATATTAAGAATAGAATCATAACTGGCAATAAATAATGATATGAAGAATTTTAATGAAGAGTATGATCAGCTTTTGGAAAGTTTCAAATCAATTAGAACAGTTAAGAGAGATTTTTATCCAAGAAATTTTAAGTTATCAGAAAATTTTGTAAAATCTTTTAAAACAGAATACAAGAGATTAATTGATGAAGGTCATGAACCTCGCAAGACATTGATTAGATTGAGCAAAGCTTTAATGTTTCACGCTCTTGGTTAATTAACTGGAACGTACGGGTAAACCAAGCTAAAGTAAAAGTTAATATCAGAGCTGGACGGGTTAGTGTATCCAATATCCACATTTAACTTCAAATCCGGACCATTGCGAACAAGATTGGTAACGAATGGATAAGATGACAATCTGAAATTACCAGAACTGCCAAAATTTGTGTGTAGATTAAAATGCCATGCCTTAATAGGATTATCTGAACCCACTGTAGGTGTTAGCACCACGCCCGGGTTAGTTACAAAGAAGTTTGATATAATAAAATCTGTAGGTGCTCTTCTGAAACCAGGCGGAACAGCAATAGGACTTGTTTCATTATCTGCATAAGCAACATACTTGTATACTTTGGTTTGATTGGCAGTGACTGCAGGTATCACAGTATTAACAATATTATTGTATTCATTTGAACCGATTCTGTAAGAAGCACTTGTTATCAAGCCATTGGAAACGGTGAAAACATTATAGAATCCAAAACTGTTGTTAGTGCCTGGTATGTTATTTGAATAATATGAAGCTGCACTCAGAGCATTTTTAAATAGACCGTTGTTAAGAACACTTGTATTCCCGGATAAATCTCCTATTACTGTGGCATTACCAGCTGCATCTGTCTTTACAACATTAAAATCGCTAAATGTTATAGTCTGTGTACCATTTTGAGTTTGCAAAATAAGCATATCACTATCGACAGCAATTTGCGCTTTAGGCAGATTGCTAATATTCACAGAATTTGAATTTGTTGTGTCAATTGCCATCCCATATATTTATATTAAAATATACTAATCAATGTATAATAACGAAAAAATAGGTGTGGGTATTGTCACATGCAATAGACCAGAATTTTTTATCAAGTGCTTCAAATCGTTAAAAAATGCTGAACTTGATGAGTTTATTGTAGTTAACGATGGGAGCAATTTTGATGACTGGCAAAAACTTAATGCAATTAAGAAAGTTCACTATGTTCATAACGAAAAAAACGTTGGTGTAGGTGCATCGAAAAATAAAATTCTTTCATACTTGACTGAAAAAAAATGTGATTATGTATTCATAATAGAAGATGACATTGAGATCAAGAGCTCAGATGTTTTTAAAGTCTATATTGATGCATACAAAAATACAGGCATAGAGCATTTCAACTATGGCCCAGGCACTCCATTTAACCGCAAACAAAATACAAATTTTGATCTTCACAACAGGCACTTACTTGAAAATAACAGTATACCGAATCCCAAGCTCACTGTGCAATACAAAAACACATCAGTTAGCCTGTATGAACACATTGCAGGTCTCTTTTCTTTTTTTACTAAAAATTCACTTGACAAGGTTGGGCTATTTGACGAACAATTCTACAATGCATGGGATCATGTGGACCATACGTATAGAATTATTCAGCACGAACTGCACCCACCGTTCTGGTGGTTTGCAGACATAGGAGACAGCGAGAAATACCTCTCTGTGCAGCAAGAAGCAATTACAAAAAGCTCAATATCCAAATCAGAAGACTGGTATAAGAACATACATGAAGGTCGAGAGAAATACCTAAAGAAACACGGCATATATCCAAATACAGCCCCACAAAAATCACAAGAAGAAGTGGTAGCGTTTCTCAAGAAAATAAAAAAATGAAGGATTTAACCTTACTCTCTGCTTCATACAACACTCCTGAAGTCACCAAGACAATGCTGCAATCTTTCTTCTTTCATCACCCCTATCAAGTAAAGGTTTTAATAAGTGAGAATTCAACAAATGACTCTACAGTAAAAATTTTAAAAGAGAATAATATTAATTTCCTAAGAAATAAAAAAATGTTACACGGGCCAGCAGTTAATCTTTTATTGGAAAACTGTAAAACAGAATATGCGCTCTTAGTTGATACAGACATAATTTTTCTTAAGAATCACCAAGATATTTTTGAACAATTTAAAGAAAATAATTTAACTCTGTTGGGTGAAATATGCGGCGATAGGGGAGGCAAAAAGCTGCACAAAAGAGTACACCCTTGGCATTGCTTTATTAATGTTGAAAATATAAGGAAAAACAAGATTAAATTTTATGATAAAGAAAGGCAGAGTGTTGTTCATGATGTTGGTTATGATATAGGGTCAATGTTTTTTGAAGATATACATAAGAACAAGCTCAAGATAGGAGATGTAAATTTAAATAATGATTACTACAGACATTATGAAGGTATGTCGTGGAGAACTTTAAAGTTTAATAAAAATATGCCAGATGGTAACATTGACATAAATGAAGATGCAACGCACGATAACCAAAATCTCTATCTTTACGGCAAGCATATCGAAGAAACATATCAAAGCGAAATTGCAAAATATAGTGAGGTAAAAATTTATGCAGGCTGATTTTGAGTATTACATTGTGGTGCATAACCCAGCAATTATTGAGTTTTTCGAAAAAGCGGAGAAGTATAAAACCTTAAAAAACTACAAATATCTTTTAGTAAAAAACTACAAAACCGACTTCAGCAATGATCATATCATACAATGCAACAAGCAAGCGAATCACATAGAGCATTGCAACCATTGTACTGCTTATACTGCATGGTTTGCGGCTGCAGCCAATAATCTAGTTTCACACAATTCAAAATATGTCTGCTTCCTGGAATATGATACCGATTTAAGAGACATTGAGAAGTTTGCTGAAATGGAAGAAAATGTTTTAAATGGTGATAAAGATGTAGTTGGCTTTTTTCCTCTAGGTATTGAACATGATTTTCTTACAAAAACTATATTCTCAGAAAAACTATTAGACTATTTAAAGCAGAATAATATAAAACAAATTGTTCCAAATAATAATTTCTGGAGTACAACTAATAACTTCTATTTCAAATCAGACTTTTTCTATAAATTTATGCTTGACCCATTTACACTTAAATTTATGAATTTTTTAAATAACGACAAAATGTCCGGGCACAATCTTGAGAGATATCTCACTGCATATTGCTTCATTAATAATATTGAATTTAGTTTTATTAACCCTGTATGCTTTGTGCATAAAGCGTTAGATAGCCACAACACACAAGGCAGGTCTCATGAATATGAAAAATTCAAAACTCTTAATCAAATTTCCGACTAGAGAACGACCGGAAAAGTTCTTCCATTATCTCGACAAATACTATCACCTGATGGTAGGTGATAATTTTAAATTCATAATCTCCTGCGATACAGATGATGTAACTATGAATAATACGGCCATTAAAAACAAGCTTAAAAATTACCGCAATTTAGAAGTCTTCTTCGACAACAATAAATCTAAAATTGAGGCCATTAATAACAACTTAAAACAGGAGAATTTTGATATTTTACTGCTTGCATCAGATGATATGGAGCCTGTCGTTCATGGTTATGACGTATTGATTAAAAATATTCTTGTAAATTATTTTCCAGATTATGATGGTGTATTGTGGCAAAACGATGGATTTCAAAAAAATAATCTCAATACCCTCTGCATTCTGGGTAAAAAATATTATGACAGGTTTAACTACATCTACCACCCGTCCTATAAATCACTTTACTGTGATACTGAATTTACAATGGTATCAATGAAATTAAAGAAAGTGAAATACATAGACATGCAATTGATATTACACAAGCAGTATTCTATAATTAAAGAACAGCCTGACAAGCTCTACCTGCGTAATGACAATCTAAAAACTCTAGACGAACAAAATTTTAACTTGAGACATCAGAAGAATTTTCCATAATGAAAAAAATATTAATAAGCTTTGCAAATGAGAAATGGTATCAGTCACAGTACTTGCTGGGCAAGAGCGCTAAACGCTATGGATTTGACGGGTATATAGATTATACGGAAAAGAATTTAGATAAAAAATTCATAGAAAATAATCCCTTAATCTTCAAAGATTTAAAACGTGGTTACGGATTCTGGGCATGGAAGTCCTTTATTATAAAGGATGCATTGGACATGGTTAATGACGGTGATATCATATTTTACGTAGATAGTGGCAACTTGATTATTAATGATGTAGCTCCTCTTTTTGATATTATTAATAAGCAAGATATTGCTTTATTTGCCAATAGAGATGGTAACTATGAAGGTAAAATACATCATAATTCACGATGGACAAAGAGAGACTGCTTTGTTCTAATGGATTGTGATGAAGAGAGATATTATAAAGCTGATCAAGCTAACGGCTCATATATTGGTATCAAGAAGACGAGTAAAAATAACGATTTTATAGATGAATATTTAAAGTTCTCGCAGAATGCAAACATAATAACTGATGCACCTAACATAACAAAAGAAAACATAAAAGACTTTGAAGATCATAGACACGATCAATCTATTCTTTCATTACTTGCAAAAAAGCACAATATTGATCTATCTCCTGACCCCTCAGAATGGGGAAACAATTACCCACGCGATTACAAACAGATTTTTCTGCATCACAGAAATATGTTATTCTGGCCTCAAAATAAACAATATCTTGATAACATTCTAAAAAGCTATGCATAACACATTCTACGTTTATACCCATCTTGGTCTTGGAGATCAAATTATATGTAATGGTATTATTAATAATATATGTAAAAAAATGCATGATAAAAATATCATACTTTTTGCCAAACCTAAATTTGCAAAATCTGTAAAATTTATGTTTAAACATATCTCCAATCTAACAATAGAGGAAAAAGACGATCATGATGTTCAAATTTTTTTAAACGGCATCTCCTGGGAAGACAAAATTAAAATAGGTCATAATTTTTTAAGCGATTATATGGTACAAGGTTTAAATTTTGATGAAGCTTTTTATAAACAAGTAGGATTAAAATTCTCCAGAAGGTGGGACGATTTTAAAGCGGTACGTAACATTGAAGAAGAAGAGAGATTTTTTAACCGCTTTGATCTTAAGAAAGACAGCTACATCTTCTTGCATGATGACAAAAACCGCGGGTTTAAAATAAAAGAAAAATACATAGTTAATAAAGAGCTACCTATCTTTACCCCTGATGAATCGCATACCAATAATATTTTTGATTATCTTACTTTGATTGAAAATGCCAAAGAAATACACTGCATAGATAGTTGCTTCAAGCTTCTAATTGATTCACTATTCTCTAATAGAGAGAATTTGTTCTACCACTTGCACCTGGAAAACAACACAGTCAAAGATTACACTTTTTCACAAAGTAGAATTAACTGGAACATCATTTAAATAAAATTATGAAAATATGCATTATAGGCAATGAATACAAGCAACAGTTTCCCCTAATTGAATATGGCGGTATTGAGGCTAGTGTTGAGAATTTAGTAAAAGGATTTCACAAGCATTATAATGACAAGCACAAATTTTGTGTCATAGTTCCAAGAATTATAGAAAAAGGCAGCGAAAAATACGAGTTTAATATTGTAGATACTGATTTTGTTGAGTCTAGTAAATCCGGTCAAAATTCTTTTACTTTCATGAACGAAGTACGTTCTTATATTGAAAATTCACCGTCCAAGCCAGACATTATTTGGTCTCAGAGTGCATGGTCAGCAAAGAGTTTACAGGGAATAGGTATTCCAGTAATATGCAACATTCATGACAGTGGTGGTTGGGAAGATAATAAATTTGTTTTCGATGACAATATCTATTACAGATTCATTTCAAAATATATCTTTGACTTGACATTTGAGGATTCAAAACAAAATGCATTCATAAATCAAATAAAATCAAAAAGTTTTTGGTGCTATGTGGGTGCATGTGATGAGGAGTATGACTTTGAACCTACAAAAGAAGATTATGTTCTTTGGGTAGCAGGTCTTAACTGGGGTATGGAAGCAAAAGGGCTGGATGTGTTCATTGAAATGGCTAAGCGTGTGCCAAAGCAAGAATTTGTTGCATATGGCACAGGCAATGCATCTTTAGAAAATTATTTGAGAGAGCTTAACAAAGAGATTCCCAATTTTCATTACAAAGGCGGACTATCAAGAGGTGAGCAGCACCGCACTGTATTTAAAAAAGCAAAAATGTTTGCCATGCTCACAAAGACAAACGAAGCATTTGGTAGAGTTTGGCTAGAGGCAATCACCAAGGGTACACCTGTTGTTGGCACCAAATACGGGGCAATACCGGAAAATATAGATAAGAAAGATGTAGGCTTCTGTTCCAATGACACCTCCGAACTAATCGAAGCTCTCAATAAACCCTTTAATTACAAGAAGGTTTATGCTTATTCAGAAAAATATCATGTTAAAAATGAAATTGAGTTCTTATTAGATAAGAGTAAAGAAATTCTATCTAAATGAACATAACAAAGTATATCAACGGAATAAATTTTAAACAGATAGCCGATGGGGTGGTAGATATTGATGTATTTGAAATTGATAATATAAAGTCGGGGTCTGTAGTATGGTGCAAGACAGATTTTCTAGACAGACTGTTTGCTGAATTAAAAAATAGAAAAGAAAGCTTTATTCTTATTACCCACTGCTCCGACTATCCAATTAATGAAGAAGTCTTTAACAATAGACCTGATTGCATTAAGAAATGGTATGCACAAAATGTTGATTTTAAGCACAAAGATCTAGTCCCTCTTCCTATAGGTATTGAAAATCATAGCGGTAGAGAACAAGGCAAATGGACAGATTATAATTTTTTAGAAACTGTTGAATGGAAGGAAGAAAGAATTAATAAAATAGTTAATAAACTTTATTGTAATTTTTCATTGCACACACATCACAACAGATTGAATGTTCTAAATAAATTAATTAGTAAAGACATGGCTGCTGTGGCAACACAAAAACCATACAAAGACTACTTTAAGGAATTAAAACAATTTCTCTTTATTGCATCCCCTCGGGGTAATGGTATTGATTGTCATAGAACCTGGGATGCTTTATATGCAGGCAGTATCCCCATAGTAGAGAAGCATATAATTTACGATACCTTTCAATATCCTATAATACAAATAGATTCATGGGACAATTTAAATTATAACAACTTCCTGGAAAACTATGTTAGCCAGTTTAAGGAGAAAAAAATTTCAATTGATTATAATATGTTGAATATTGATTATTGGTTTGATATAATAAAGAAGGAAGCAAATGAGTACCGGGCAAATTAATTTTGAAGATGATATACTGGGCCAGCGTATTGTGGAGATAGCTGCACACAAGTCCATAACAAATATTGTCGAAGTTGGAACATGGAACGGTCTTGGTACAACAAGATGCATACTGGAAGGCTTAAAACATAAAACAACATACAATTTCTTATCTTTTGAGTGTAATCCTGAGATGTATTTGCAGGCTATTGATAATAATAAAAATAAGCTAAACAACAATTTCTTTATACATCTTGGTAAGTTAGTTGACGAAGATACAATAGATAATTGGTTTGACCATGGATCGCTTATACCTGATCAAGTCACGTGGTTGAGAGAAGATAAAGAAAGAATGTCAAAAATACCCAATTTAAGCTTTCTACTTCCCGAGAAAATTGACTTTTTGTTGCTGGATGGGGGTGAATTTTCCACATTTTATGAATGGCGTCTTATGAAAGATAGAGCTAATTATGTGGTGCTTGATGATACCAAGTGCCTCAAGTGTAAAGCTATTAGAGAAGAAGTTCTCAACTCTGCAGAATTTAAAATATTAGAAGACAACCCTGATCACCGTCACGGGTTCTTAATATTTAAAAAGAATTGATTTTTAAATTATATAACGTATAATCATTTTATGATAGTAAACGATATTAAAGTATATGACGGTAAACTTCTTCACGCGCGCTTTGCTTATAAATTCTTTAGGAATAAAACTCTTCCCATAGGCAATATTATTGCGTTCCGCGCACCCATGAAAGTTGAGACAGAAGGAATGATTGACAGTGAGGATGTAATTAATAACGATTTTATCTACAGCGATGATGCAATTAATTTCTTATGGGAGATACCATATCTCGATTCTTTTGGTGCAGTAGCTTGGCAACGTCTTTTCAATACGCAGATTGCTAATATTTTGAGTAGTAAATATATTAATGCTCCAATAGAAGTTGATGGCGACGATCTCATGGTTCATAAAGAGCATACACAAGGCGGTATTACACAAACAAAGGGCAAATGCAGTGTGAGCATTACCTACTCAAAAAATAATATTGCTCTTGGTCATACCGGCATTAATATTACCGCAGGCAAAAAAGCACCCGCATTTGCCTTCTCAACCCAGCTCAATGACGAACAAGCAACACAATTTGCAAAAGACGTAATTAATATTTTCTATGCGATGAATGACGATATCTTTATCGCTACCACAAAAGTTATTTGTTAATGACTATATTTGATTTTATTAGTGATATTCTTTTTACAAAAAAAAGAAATCTTAATACAATAGATGAAGAGCAAGAATTTTCACCCTATCTTATTAATAGATGGTTGAGCATGTACTCTACTTCCATGGCAAAAGAGTGTAATAAAATTAACAAGTATTTGTCTGTATTTCAAAATAAGCGCGATTTATATACTCTATTTCAAGGCGTGATGCCCAGGGTACCGAGTAAAAAGATTCAATATTTCAAGAAGACAAAAGAATCTAAAGATGCAGAGCAAGAGGCAAAGATAAAAATCTTTGCACACAACAGCGAGCTCTCCATCCGTGAAATAAAAAATTATATACACACGTTGAATTCAGCAACTAACTAAATAAGTCCTTACATATGCCAGCAAATATCGATTTACTTCCCACCCAAAAGAGTTTGATTGATTTGTCAGAACTACCAAAGAATTCATTCAACTCTGTTCTTTATGGTTACAATCTTAAGAGTCTGTTGGACGACATTTTGCTAGTAAGATATGTGGACGAAACAGATGATGGAACATCCATTCTTAGAAACGGCATTGTTGTGCCCATTAATGCTGAGACTAAGGCATGGCGTATAGGAGAGATTATTTTATGTGGGCCAAACTCTAAACATGTTAAAAACGGAGATCACATTTGTTTTCCAAATAATCTCGGCATTCCAATTGCTAATATTGAAGTTGAAGGTTATGGTACACTCAAGAAAGGTTTATTCTTAAATGAACAACGTATCTTCGGTATCGTTACAGTAAGACAAGACAATGAAAGTGTCGCTTCCCACATTAAAAAACGTTCTTCTAAATAACGTGGCAGAAATAAAGTTTATTCGTCGGCGACCAAAAGCAGGTGCGCCAGCGACTAGACGAATGTTATGCACGAATTGTTTACCACTCCTCATGAGTCCAGAAGGTCGACTTGCACTAAATTACAGACGAGCCATTAACCAACCCAAATATAATCCTAATCTTAAAAATCTTTTGATTACTTGGGATATTTTTATGCAGGATTATCGTTGTATTAATATGATTGCATGCGACATGATTAATGTAATACCTGCTAATAAAACGTTTTGGAAGTACTTTAACGACAAGCTCTCACTCATGCAAACACTAGATAAAGTGAGGTTTATGAATTCATGACATCCATATTAGAAATTGAATCTCAAGTAAATAACTTCTTACAGAGAAGTGTTATTTTTAAAATAGAAAACAAAGTACTCAAAAAGGGTAAACTAATTTTATTCTGTGTAAAAGACTTCTTCTGTATCTTCACCCTTTTGAGTGAAGAAAAAAATAATAAAAAAATTGTATTTGAAATACCTTACCCATATGATATCCTGGGACACAGAGATTCTGTTACTTTTGACTACTCAATAAATGCCTTTACCAAAGGCAACAAAGAACTTTATGATTTAGTCAGTAAAGTAAAGACTAAAAAAGCTTCTAAATTTTATGATAGAAAACTAACACTTCATACGGTATAATGTATTGTGTTCAGTCGTTATTTAGCTCAATTTCCAAAAGAGTACAATCCAAGTAATCAGCAAGTAAAAATAATAAAAAGCGTTGAACGCGCATTCAATAGAGGTAAAAAATTTGTCATATGTTGCGCGCCCACGGGGTCTGGCAAAAGTTTTCTAGCCAAAACAATATCCGGCATTAGTTCGGATTGCACAAATGACTTCAAGGAACTTATTTCATCTTATGCAGCTTACAAGCAAGATTTTAACGGCAACTATATTAATGAAATTGAGTGTTTGAAGCAACCGCCATTTGGCACGTTTGCTCTAACCATAACAAAATCACTGCAAGATCAGTATTTAAGTTTATTTCCTGACACCGACATTCTTAAAGGCAAAACTAACTATACATGTGATTTGGATAATAATTTTGATGTTGAGACTGCACCTTGTGTTTTGGTTCCAAAGATACGGGAAGACTGCTGGGAAAAAAACCGATGCACATATTATAATGCACGTAATAAATCGCTTCTTTCTAAATTTTCTGTTTTAAATTACAAGATGTTTCTTGCTCTGCCTAACCATATTAAGAGAAAATCTTTTATTATATGTGACGAAGCATCAGAGCTTGAAGATGAGTTAATAAAGCAATTTTCTGCTGACGTAAATTTTGAAAGATTGAGTTACTACGGTATTGATGTGCATCCGCTAATTACTGATAATAAAGAGAGATCTCGCAATTGGTTAACTGATTTAATTTTTAACATCAGTGAGCAGATGAATGTTTTGATTAATAGAGTTAATAAAAAACACAGAACACTCTCACAACCAGAAAAAATTAAGCTCACATATCTTAAGAACTTACATGGCTCGCTAACTACTGTTGATGGTTTATGGAAAAATTGTGAGTATGTGATTGATAGAACAATTAAATCAGTAACGTTTACACCTCTTAGAGCAGATTGCTTAACAAAATATATCTTTAATTATGCAGACAATGTATTGCTTATGTCTGCCACAATAATTGACCACAAGCATTTTGCAAAATCGCTGGGTATTACAGATTATGAATATGTAGAAGTGGAGAGTGATTTTGATGCCAGTAAATCACCCATCTTTGTTTCATCACAAAACAAACTGAACTACAAAAATCTTCCCATAGTATTGCCACAAATATGTGACCAGATAAAAACCATAACCGAACACCATAAAACTGAAAAAGGCATTATTCACACACATTCAAATGACATCACACAGTTCTTAAAAACAAAACTCAGTAATGACAAAAGATATCTCTTCAGAGATACTGCATCTAATAATGAAGAGATTCTTAGAGAGCATTTTCAAAGCAAAGAGCCAACCATACTTGTTTCACCCTCACTGTCTTTTGGTATTGATCTAAAAGATGAATTGGCCAGATTCCAAGTAATTGTTAAGCTGCCCTTCCTGCCACTATCTTCTAAAAGAATAAAACAATTATTTGACATAGATAAGGATTGGTATGAAAACAAGATGTTAAACGCTCTTGTTCAGGCATGTGGTCGTGCCACCAGGAGCAAACATGACTTTTCAACCACATACATACTTGATGGTAATAGTATCAATGCATTAAAAAGAGCAAAAGACAAGCTACCTAATTCTTTTATTGATAGGATTAGTTAATAAATATAACTGTGATAAACCAAACATTTCATTTTGAGATAAAAGATCTAATAACTCAGTTTATTACAGCTTTTGATAGTATCATTATTAAGAGATTTGATAAGAACCGAGTGCCACAAAGCCGTGTACAAGCCCGATATGTGTATGCTCCCAAGCAGAGAGTTTTATTTGACATTGTTAACAAAGCACAAAATATGACTGTACCTGTTGTAGCTGTAAGTATTTCTAACGTTTCGAGAGACGAATCGCGCGTTTTTAATAAATTAAGCGGTTTCTATGTTACTAGGGGCAGTACCGAAAGAGATACAAAAAGAGAATCACAATTTTATAGAACACCTGTTCCTATAAACATTACAGTTAACATGTCAATATTAACAAAATTTCAAACTGACATGGATCAAATTATATCCAACTTTGTTCCATATAATAACCCTTACATCATTATTTCGTGGAAGATTCCTAATAATCTTGTACAAGACGGTTTTGCTCAAAATGAAGAAATACGCAGTGAAGTGCTCTGGAATGGTAATATAGCCTTAAATTACCCTACAGATATTTCATCGAATGAAAAATATAGAATTTCGGGCGATACAAGCTTTGTAATAAAGGGGTGGTTGTTCCCGTACCTGCAGAATTCTGTAGGCAATATCTTTTATATTGATAGTAACTTTAGAGCACGCTCACATATTACAACATACTCAGAATTAAGCGGTCAAACAGATGTCTACCCGCTAAGCACAGGTGTTGTTGAAACATTGGAAACAGTTTCAATTAGTGCCAACCCACAAATTTCATCACTAGAATATATATAAAAAGCTTATAAGTAATAATATGGCTGATCAGAATTCTAATAGAGAAAGTACTTTCGGACGGGATCTTGTCAAATACATTTCATCCAAGCTTCCATATCAATCTCTTAGTGTTGAAGATAAGATTAAAACTCTGAATCCAAAGTTTGAAGAGTTCTTTGACAAAGGTACAAAAAGAGATGAAGCTCTATCCAGACAATCCATTTCCTCTTCAATTCAATACAATGAAGAATTATATGCTAATGTTCTTCAGAACAAGGACTATCATAACTTCATGTATGCTAACATTCAGCCTGACAAAGGCAAGAGGTTAGGCGATTACAGAGTCATGGCAGCTTATTCAGAAGTAGCTGATGCGTTGGACGAAATATGCGATGAATTTATTAACAAAGATGATAATGGTGACATAGTGAAGTTAAAATTAAAAGATTCACATTTATCTGAAGAACAGAAGGAAAAGCTTAGAAAAGAATTTCAGAAATATATTAGTTTCTTTGATTTGGAGAATAAGGGTTGGGAGTACATAAGACAGCTGCTAGTTGATGCAGAGGTTTATTGGGAGCATATTATTCACAAGAAGTATCCTGAGGAAGGCATATTGGGCGTTGTAAATATATCTTCTGATATTATTGATCCAATCTTTGAGAATGTGCAGAACCAAATTATAAAAGGATATTTATTAAGAAAAAATATTTATGATGTAAAGAACCCGGGCAAAGTATCCAAGATAGAGCTTGTGCCAATGGATGTCAATCAAGTCACATATGTGAACTCTGGCATCTGGAATGAAAATAAAACTCTGAGATTACCATACATTGAAAATGCCAGAAGATCGTACAGACAGCTTTCTTTAATTGAAGATGCAATAGTTATCTATCGGTTAGTCAGAGCCCCTGAAAGACTTGTATTCAATGTTGATGTGGGTAATATGCCTCCTCCGAAAGCTGAAGCATATCTTCGCAAACTCATGACCAACTATTGGTCCAGGCGCACATATGATGCTGACCAGGGTGCATCAGTGCAAAAATTTAACCCACAGTCCATGCTAGATAGTTTCTGGTTTGCAAAAAGACAAGGCAGCACGGGCACGACAGTGGACCAGCTCCAAGGAGGTCAGAATCTCGGTGAACTAACAGATTTGATGTATTTTGTTGGCAAACTATACAAAGCACTCAAAGTACCAACTAGCCGTTTGAACAGTGAAGATGTATTCAGAGATGGAGCTGAGATTCTTAGAGAAGAATTAAAGTTTGCCAGATTTATTATTCGCATGCAACAACATTTTGCTAGTGGATTAAAGAACGGATTCCTTACACACTTGAGGTTAAAGAAAATATTTGAAGAATATAAGCTACACGAAAGTCACATAGAGATGTACTTTAATGTGCCAACTAATTTTTATGAACTAAGAGAAAATCAAAGATTCCAACTCAAAGCAGAAAATTTCAATAATATTACCCAAGGTGATCTGGTCTCCAAGACCTTTGCGCAAAAAAAATATCTAGGATGGTCAGAAACTGACATCATGGCAAATCGCGAGTTTCTTAGAAAAGACAGAGAGATTCTATGGGAGCTTGATCAAATTACTAATAGTGGTCCAAATTGGCGTGAAGTAGGAGCGCAGCCTGTTGCAGGAGCAGAGGGTCAAGCAGTCGCAGGTGCAGGTGCAGCTGGTGGCTCAAGATTGCCACCTGAGTTTGGTCCATCACCAGCAGCAGCAGGTGGTGAAACAGGTGCGCCTGATGCTGCACAGGGTGATGCAGCAGCTGCTGGTGGATCAGTGCCTCAAGCCCCTGCAGTGGCATAATATATAGTAATTTTTATTAAATAAAATTATGGACTGTTCTGCAATTACCCCGATAACAGCATTTCAAAGCACCAATCTCAACAGTAAGATGGATTCATTTCAGAGATTGGGTGAACGCATCTCTCGTTCACTTGGTGCACCAATGATCAATGTGGAAGTACATCAGGATCAACTATTTGAGAACATATCCATAGCATGCGAAATGTTTGCAAAGTTTGCAGGCTATACAGAAGAAATACTTGTTTTTGATTCTGATCTTTACAAAGACTACAAGGGTGTAAAACTTGATGAATTGTTTAGTATTACACCGACTTTCAACAGAGTCAATACACCAAACAACACAGTATATGTTGCAACATCATCAATTTCTTCTCAAGCCTTTTCTACTTCAACTTCTCTATCAGCAACCTATAAGGATGGTATTTTCGAAAACCAAATTTTAACAAAATATAACTATCTAAGTGTTATAAATTTTAACGGTATACTCGGCAATTATTTCGAGCCTTCCAGAAACTCACAAGCATCACTTGTTAACAGTTTTGACTATGATGTAATGGATTATAGAAAAGTTATTGATATCATAGATTTTGAAGAGGGTTCTACAACTGGTGTCAATACATTGTTCACTATTGAACAAACTTTAGCTCAGCAAACATATTTTAGTTATGCCATGGGTAACTATGGGTTTGATTTGATTAGTTGGTACACCCTTAAGAATTGGCTAGAAGTAAGAGAAAAACTTTTAGCTCAAAGAAGATACTTTACTTTTGATGACCGCACACAGTATCTGGTTTTCTACCCACCACCCAGAACCCCAGGCTCAGGAAGCAGATTTTATGGTGTTGTTAGTTGTTATGTGGAAAGACCGTTGCGTGATTTAATCAAGGAGCATTGGGTCTATCAATATGCTCTCGCATTAACAAAGATATGTATTGGTAACGTAAGAGGTAAATACACAGGAACCCAATTATTTGGTGGCGGGCAAATTAATTACAGTGACTTGCTCAATCAAGGCTTGAGTGAGAAAGCCGCGCTTGAGCAAAAACTATATGAAGGCGCACCAGGGCTGGGAGATGCTGCACCTCCATCATTCTTTGTAGGATGATACCCATCAATAGTTCAGGTAAATTCCGTCAAGGAGTTTTCAAGCCAAGAAACCATAAGAAATATGTAGGCAAAGGCTACCCAGTGTACCGAAGTGGATGGGAGTTAAAATTTTTTAGATGGTGTGATGAGAACAGTAATGTATTAGAATGGGCAAGTGAAGCAATAGTCATCCCTTACACCAATCCAATAGACGGTAAAGTGCACCGTTATTTTACTGATGGTGTGCTTGTAATCAAAGAAGGTGACACAGTGTCTAAATATATTGTCGAAATAAAACCAAGCAGTCAGACAAAACCACCAACAACAGGCAAAAAGCGCAATAGCACTGTTATATATGAGGGTAGACGATATATTCAAAATGCAGCCAAATGGCAGGCGGCTAAAAAATGGTGTGCACAAAGGAGTTATAAGTTTCTAATATTAACAGAGAAAGAGCTAGGTTTATAATAAATACATTACAAATTAATAAATAATATTATGGCATATAGATTATTAGTCGAAACACCTGCACCAGAAGAACAATTTGAATATATTCTAGAAGAAAAAAATTCTAAAGGAGCGGCCAAATTATTTATTCAAGGGCCATACATGATGTATGAAACGGTTAATAAAAACCAAAGAATTTATTCTAAAGATGACATGGTCAAGGAAGTAAACCGCTATGTAAAGGAAATGGTTGAACCCAAAAGAGCCATGGGTGAATTGAATCATCCCACAAGCGCTGAGGTAGATTTAGAGAGAGCATGTCACATTGTTACAAATCTTAAAGTTGAAAACAATTACGTCATGGGCAGGAGCCAAGTATTGTCCACCCCCATGGGTCAGATTGTCAGATCTTTAATCAATGATGGTGTTAGAGTGGGCATGTCAAGCCGCGCTCTAGGGAAATTGAATGAAGAAGCAGGTGGTATCAACCGTGTTACAGACATGAGACTGGTAGCCATTGATTGTGTGGCTGATCCGTCGTGCCCCAAAGCTTTCGTTAATGGAATTCTAGAAAGCAAACAGTTTGTATTGAAAGACGACAAATATCTTGAAGAAGTTTATAGTAATTTCGAGCGTTCACTTTTGAATTTGCCCAGAAAAGATGTTCAGGACTATTTAAAGGAACAGATTATTAGCTTCTTCAAAGTGCTTAAAACTGTATGAAGAATGGTAATTTGGTCAACGAAGTAAACTTTGGTGCGCTTGGCAAAGGAGCTCTTGCTGCAACTCTTGGTGGGGCAGCATTGTACAAAGCAAACAAACTTGGCAAACAAGTTGGTAAATTTGTATCAAAAAATCCAGATACCATTTCTAAGATTAGTAGCTCTGCAGGACAAATAGGCAGCTCTTTGATTAACGCATTAGCTCCTGTTATTAAACAAGTGGGACCAGCAGTTGCAAAAGATGTTTTCAAAAAAAGATTTAATATTGACATACCTGACTCTGTGATTAACATGCTGTCCAATAGTTCTGCATCATCACCTGCTGCACGCACAGCTGCATCACCCGCCACACCCACAGCAGCAGCTCCAGGAGCAACCCCGCCTGTGTTAACTACTCCCACTGCAGGAACTGCCACCAAACCAGCATCACCAGTAACTGCATCCTCGCCAGTGGCTCCATCTTCGTCGACATCCACATCATTATCCAAAGACACAATAAACAAGATAAAAGCTGATCCCGCGGCACAAGATATTTTTTACGGCCGATCGACTTCAGTTGACAAGGATAGAGAAACTATTAAAAAGAAGTATGGATTAAAAGATGATGATACTCTCGATACATATCTTCTTACAGCTATGGAGTCAATGCAACCAGAAGTTGTAAAAGAATTTGTAGGAGCTTTAGCAGCAGGAGCAAACGCACTAGCCCCAGCAATTGCACGACAAATAGCTTTACAAGCTGGGACAGATTTAGCTGCTAAAGCTATTAATAAAAAATTACAGCAGAAAAATGGTAATAAGCCAATAAATAATAATGAGATGGAAGAGTCAAAGAAAAAGAAAAAAAAGATTATAGCTAAGGAAGGCTTGGCCACAGGTACTCTTGGTGCCGTAGCTGGCGGGTTAATGGGTGGAACGGCTGGTGCCGCTGCTCTTGGTGGTCTCATTGGTGGTGCTGCTCCCGGTGCAGTTAAGGAAATAAAAGGGGCTATTAAAGGTGAAGATGAAGAAGATAGAAAAAAGAAAAAGAAAAAGAAGATTAAGGAATCTTCAGATATAGTAAAATTTATTCACAATATATCACAAAAAAATTACGCTGAAGCCAATAAATATTTAGAGAGCATCATCAGTTCTAAGTTAAAAGAAAGGATTGAGAATTCTCTAAACAACAAAATATTTTAATATGGAAACAAACATAACAGACACATTAAAGACGGTTGCAAAAGATATCTTGACAGAAGATGTCTTAAAAGACATTGAATCGGCATTTAATGCTTCTGTGGATGAGAAAGTAAAGCTTCATGTTGAAAAAGCTTTGATTGAACAAGATGAAGATTATTCAAAAAAACTCGAAACACTAATTGAAGCCATTGATGCCGATCATACAAATAAGTTGAAAAAAGTTGTTGGTGCTATTGATGCAGACAGAGCAGTCAAATTAAAGACTGTTGTCGAGAAGTACGAAAAAGTTTTAAACAGTGAAGCCTCAAGCTTCAAGACCAATTTAGTTGAGAATATTTCTAAATACTTAGAAAATTATATTGATGAGAAGCTGCCCATGGCTGACATTAATGAAGCGGTGAAGAATAAAAGAGCAGTTGCTGTTCTAGAAAATTTCCGCAAAATGCTTTCTGTTGATATGATTATGGCAAGCGAAGGAATTCGTGATGCTGTAATTGACGGAAAGACAAAAATAGATGAAGCTGTTAATCAGCTTGAAGTTGCTAACAAGGAGATCAATAATCTTAGCGAAGAGAATAAGAAGCTTAAAGCTGCTGTTCTCTTAGAAACGAAAGTTTCCGATCTCGATGAAAAAGAGAAGAAGTATATGAAAAGAATGCTCTCTCAAAAGTCATACGAGTTCATTAAAGAAAATTTCGATTACACGCTTAAGATGCTTGATACCGCCGAAGTTGAGCGACTTGGAAATCTAAAAAGAGAAGCAATCACAGAGACTGTGACTAAAGAAGTTGATCGTCCTGTGGTGGCTGAATCAGTTGAGTTGAAGGATGAAAATGATCCCTCTTTTAATTCTTACCTGAGTGAATTAGGTAAATATTAAGTTTTACTAGATTTCTGAGGGCTATGCCCTGAAAAGAATTATAAGGTCGACAATACACAAAGGAAAATTAATTATTATGTCAAAACAAATCCGTCCTACACAGGCTTACATTGATGAGTCACGCGCTAAGGTTCTTCTCGAGAAGTGGGGTCCAGTATTGGATTACTCCTCAGATAACGTTCGCGCAATTGAAGACGATCACACTCGCTTAAACACCGCCATCCTCCTGGAAAACCAAGAGAAGTGGTGTTTTGAAGCCAGCAACGTTGCTGGTGGCACAAGCAATGTATTTGGTGGTCCTGCTGCTGGCGCCGGTTACTATGGTAACCAGTTCCCTTCGCAGAATGACTCCGCATACGCTGCTGGCGATGCTCGTCTCCCTAAGATCCTCATTCCCATGATTCGCCGTACGTTTCCTGAGTTGATCACTAACGAAATCGTTGGTGTGCAACCCATGAGCGGCCCAGTAGGTCTTGCTTTTGCTTTAAGATATAAGTACGAAGGTTCATCCCTCGGTACACAGGTCAACGGCGGCGACGGCTCACTCGGAAGTTCCGATAATGCCTCACCTGCTGCTGCACAATCATCTGGTGCCGAGTTGGGCTATCAATACCTCGATACGCGCTTCACTGGTACGTCTGCCGGAACTCTTTCCGGTAACTCGTATTTTGCAATGTTGCCGCAGGATCAAGGTGTTGCACAATTGCTCAGTCAGTTTGAGCTAACTTCAAAGATTCCGCAGGTTGTTGTGAGTTTCGAAAAGACTGCTGTTGAAGCAGGAACTCGTAGACTTTCAGCCCGCTGGTCTGTAGAGTTAGAGCAGGATCTTAAGAATATGAATGGCATCGATATCGATACCGAACTCACCAACGCTATGTCGTATGAGTTGCAGGCCGAAATTGATCGCGAAATGATTATTCGTATGATCCAAACCGCCCTTAATGCCGGATTAGGAACAGGCTTCTCAGTCTGGTCTCCTGCTTCTGCAGATGGTCGCTGGCTCGTTGAACGTAATCGTGACTTCTATCAGAGACTAATTGTTGAGGCTAACAGAATTGCTGTTCGCAATCGTCGTGGTGCTGCTAACTTTATTGTTGGTACGCCTCGTGTTTGCGCCATCTTGGAAATGCTCCCTGAATTTCAGTGGGTACCGGTCCAAGGCAATGTTAACACTCAGCCAGTTGGTGTCGCAAAGGTAGGCTCGCTTGGTGGTCGTTTTAATGTTTATCGTGACACACGCACAGAAGCTCAATTTGAAGCTGGTGCAGGTGGTAACTATGCTGGTAAGGGCCCGTTCCCTGCCGGTACCACTCGTACCCCGCCTCGTCTTGAGTATGCACTCCTTGGTTACAAGGGTCCTGAATTCTATGACACTGGTATCATCTATTGTCCATATATTCCGGTCATGGTGCAGAGAACGATTGGTCCTAATGATTTCTCACCTCGTGTTGGTCTATTAACCCGTTATGGTGTTGTAGATAACATCTTTGGTGCGAATCTTTATTATCACGTTATCATTGTGTCTGGTCTCGGTGTAGCATTTACGCCTGGAACACAAGCCGTCTACTTCTAAGAAGTAGTTGGGATTAACAAAAGAAAGAGTTTTTCACCCGGTCCGTCCCGGGAGCTTTAAAAAAGGGCCTCTTGCGAGGCCCTTTTTTTTTGGTTATTATAAAAAAATTGACTATTTAGAATAAATAATTTATATGGCATCAATAGTATTTTCATTTCAAGTTGCAGAACCAACTGCTTCAAACCCCACATCTCTAAATCTATCAAAGTCAGCTTTTAATGCTGCAGGTAATTTTTTAGGTGTTAACTTAGTTACTTTAGGCAGCACCGCACAATCATTGTTGTTTCAAGCTGCTACCCGTACCTTGACAAACACATATGCAATTCTTACAGGCACTCTAGATGGTGTTAATACAACTTTTAGAGTTGACAGAGCCTATAATGGTGTGCAATTTGCACTGCAAAGAGCAGACAGATCAAGCTCAATCTTTACTTGTGTAACAGGTGTTGGAACACAGACATTAGCTGATAATGGTTTTGATAGCGTGAGCCCTGAAGGCCTCAGGCTTTGGAATCTTAACGGTTAATTATTGTCGCACTGTCTTGGTGAAGTACTTCCACTTATCCCACAAAGCACCATTCTGCTTCAACAGTTCTGGGCTATTGGCTCTAATGGGATTGATATCAATTCCACCACGTCTAACATACAGACAAGCTACCATCAGCTCTTCTGGCTTAACCAAGTCATATAACCGCTTGTAAATGGTCTCGCAAATTTCCTCATGAAAATGGCATTCATCTCTGAATGAAACAATGTATTGCAACAAAGAGGTTTGATTGAGCTCATAAGGACCTTTGTAATGAATATAAACATCCCCCCAATCCGGTTGAGATGTGACCCTGCAATTACTCTTTAAAAGGGCTGAATGAAAGCGCTGCACTTTATTCGAATCACCTTCCAACCAGCCAAGAAGAGAGGGATCCTCTTTATATCCTCTTGACTTAATGGACGTCACATCAATATTGTTTTCCAATGTAGGATAATCAGCAGTAGAGAACAAGGGTGGATAGTACATTGCATCATCAATAGCTTTTGTAAGTCTGACACAAACTCTAACTTCTGTTTCTAATAGCTTAGACAAATCGTTTTCCATCACAGCTTCTAATTGCTGCAAGACACTAATAATGTTGCCCTGATACGTCTCCATGTTGAAAGTGTTCATGTACAGCTTGATGGACTTGGACTCCACAATGTACTTGTTGGTTGCAGGGTATACAACTTTGGCAATGGCTGAAATGGGCATGCCTTCACCAGTCAGACAAGACACTTCATAAGCATTCCAAACATCATAGCCACAAAACGGTGGATTATCATCAGAGATATCCAAATGCTTTCTATTGTTCTGCCTTGGCTCACGAACTAAGAGAGAAGGGTCATAGGTACATTTGTACCCAGTTATTTTACCAAGATGCTTTGATATGTTACTGTTATCTAATTGCGTATTCATGTAGTTTTATTTTAATTGCTTCCATGCGTTCTTCCACTGTTCCTTTTAAAACAGTTACCTTGTCCTTTAACCTCTCATCCTTAAGCCAACAATTTTCATA